>Ga0101944_10005052_pt1 | contig 15496 bp, 10 predicted proteins | sample DewCreD2012metaG_FD_75245 | JGI IMG/M metagenome (GOLD analysis project Ga0101944, IMG submission 75245) | Hot spring sediment bacterial and archeal communities from British Columbia, Canada, to study Microbial Dark Matter (Phase II) - Dewar... ...
TTCTACACTGAAGCGATATGATGTTCCTTGGCTTAGTCCCTGCAGAGTGATGCTGTGATATGTTGTTGGAGTAGGGTCGTATGCTTCGTTTGATAGATCCCATGTTGTGCCATATCTAACAGAGCTGTCGCATGGGATATCGGTAGTCCATGTTATTACAGCCGATGTAGTGCTGGGCGTTACCTGCGGCGCCGCTGTTATCCTGGGACTTATTATGTCCGATGGTTCGCCTGGATCTCCTGTTTCTCCGGGACCAGCTTTCACAGCTCTTTTCCATCGGAAGTAGTCTATGTAGATTTCAGCAGTGCCCAAACTCGAAAATGCCCCGAATGCGATCCTAGACGCTCCTCCGGGAGCAGGAGCGAGCAGCGCAAAGAAGCTGTCGTCAACGTATAGTCTGCCGCCTTGTGCTCCATCCAGCACCATTCTAATCTTGTAGTAACGTGTTGGTTCTATATATCCAAGAAATTCGCCTGTGCATGCATTCCATAAGCCGCGTCTTCCATCGCCTGCGTCAAAATAGCCGATCCTTATCTCAGCTGATTTGTTCGGCGTGTCTTGGCGCATCATTATGGCGGCATTGTTGAAGTCGCTGGATGAAACAAACCTATGTCTGGTTTCAATAGTTCCTGCTTCTATGCCTGCTCCGTATAACGAATCAAGATCAACCCTGTAGCGGGTGCGGTTTAAGGACGTGTCAATTATGTGCAGTATGCCCAGCGGGTTTATTTCGCGAGTATCGTCTGGCGTGAAGTGTGTTACTTCAGAAGTGGCATTTATAGGATAAGTTGGAAGGTAATCTGCTTCATAAGAATAATCCCATTCGGCAACTGCAGACAAAGCTAATGCAATTAGAAAGGCTGCCGCGATGAAGCAGATTCTTATCACAGTTTTGACCTCCCAAGAAGAGACTGGATAGATTTTGGCAGCGCCTTCCGTGGTTTTTCGCAAATTGTTATCTGGATTTTGTCTGGTTATGCCGCATCCTGCACTGCTGCCTACATACTTATTTTATCACATGTGAGGGAAGCATTTTATCCGAGCATGCAGACTTTCAGTTGTTAAGAGGCAACTTTTGCGCGGTTTCTTACGAATCTGCGACATTTTGTCGTGTTTTTGTAGGTTTTTGGTCTGAACTTGCTCAAAATGCCTTTTTTTGAGTAGAAAGCCCTTTACTTTATAGCATTTAGTGACAATAATACAAAGTACGGAGTATATTATTTCTTCAATATAGTTTGGAAGGAGAAACCGCTTAGATGGGTTGGTTTAAGGATGCGCTTGCGTTTTTGATGAAGGGCGGACCTGTTATGGTGCCGCTTATTGGATGCTCGATTATATCTGTAGCAGTTATCATTGAACGCTTTATCAAACTTAAACGGGCTGCTGCCGATACATCTGAACTTGTAGAGTCCGTTGAAGATCATATTTATCGAGGTAGGTACGAGATTGCGGCTGAGATGTGCAAGAGAAACGGCACACCCGTAGGCGAAGTTTTGGCGGCGGGAATTGCACAGGCAAGACGCGGAATCAGCGCCGTTCAGCATGCTATGGAAGAGCAGGGAATCCGCGAGCAGTCGAAGCTGCATGTCAGATTAGGCGCTCTTGATACCATTATTACCATAGCACCTCTTCTTGGGCTTTTGGGCACAGTTACCGGAATGATTCGATCTTTCCATGTTATCTCTACGAAGCAGGGTTTAAGCACGCCCACGGCTGTAACTGGCGGCGTAGCTGAAGCTCTGATTGCTACGGCTACTGGACTTGCCATAGCAATAGCAACTCTTATCGCTTATAACTATTTCAACGAACGGGTGAAGTATATAATCGAGCAGATTGAACTGCGCGCCACACAGATTGTAAACGTGTTCTCGGACATATTCGAGGAGGAAGGTGGACATCATGAGGCTAAGTCGCTTTCAGCCTAAGAAGGCTCGTATTGAGATAATACCAATGATAGATACGATCTTCTTTCTATTGGTTTTCTTCATGATTGCCTCTTTGGCGATGACTACCATGAAGGGTATGCCTGTCAACCTTCCTAAATCGAAGGCGGCGAAAGATAGACCAATGGTCAAGGTAGTGCTCACGCTTACCGCCGATGGCACTTACTACATAGACAAAAAGAAGGTTACATTCTCGCAGATATACCCTGAGATTCAGGCAAGGATTGCCGAAAACCCTAAACTTGTGGTGGTAATCAACTGTGATAGAAGACAATCTTGGGAGAAAGGTATAGCGCTTGCCGACGAAGCAAAAAGAGCAGGCGCTGAACTCCTTACTATTGCAACTGAGCCTAAAGGAAATAGCTCTTGATAACTGTAATTGCGATTAGATAATAGGTACGGTCTTACTTATGCGCGACCGAATTCTTACGTATGCGATAATTGGCTCAATAGTCATTCACCTAGGGCTTCTAGGGCTGGTTGGCAAGACTAACGCAGCTAAGCCAATTGAGGTTGAGAAGCTGAAAATCGTCAAGGTTGATCTTGTCCCAGCAGTAGATAGGATTAATCTTGACCAAGATAAGCCAAAGCCTGTGGATAAGTCTGAGCCAAAGGCAGACACTTCACCCCCAGAAGTTCCGTATGTTCCACCTGTTCACGCTATGGTGAATAGTGAGCAGGCGAAGAAGCTGTCTAATCACGTTAAGCCTGCAGCAAATGGCGGCAGCCACGCGCCTGTTCAGACAGCGTATAACAATACTAACCCAGGAAATCCAGGTGGTCCATTAGGCGGCGTTACTTCGCCTAACGGACAGGATTTAGGCAGTGTTCCGGTTGGGAACAGTGGAGTTGGTACTGTGCCAGGTTCGGATACGGGCGCTGGTTCAGGCTCAGGAAGCGGCGCGGGGCAGGGTGCATCGGAGCCTGTTAAGAATCCTGCCGTCGGCGCTGGAAATGATCCTACGCCGGTGAATCCGCCGGTTCATGTAGATCCCCCTGAGCCGAAAATGGTCAGTGTTACTGTATGTGCGGCTTCCGGTATGCTTCCTGGCTCTTACTGCGAGAAGAAAGTTACGCGGTCTTTCAGAGAAGGCTCTGAGCCGCGTGCTGTATGCAGTGAGTGCAAGGCTCCTTTCGTTTCTAAACTTGCCGACCGCAGCGAACCCGAATTGGTGCGTGACAGCCAGCCGAAGATCCCGCCTATTGATGAACCTGGTGACTATGTAGTTCGGATAAGCTATGTTGTTAACAAGGAAGGCAAGGTCGAAGACATAGAAATTGTTGAGTCTTCCGGCCTCTCTGCCATAGATAAAGCTGTTCGAGAAGCGGCATCCAAGATGCTTTATAAACCTGCAGTGCAGAATGGTGAGCCGCGCAGCGTTAGAGTAACTAGAAAATACAGAATAAGAATATAGCCTGTTTTTTCGCCGATTAAAAAGCCGACGCCGAAGCAATTCTACGCTTCGGCGTCGGCTGTCGTTATTATTCGGATTATTTGTTTTACAAGGGCACGGATATTTTTTCTGAGAAGTTTGAGAAGTTACCTGCTTTGTCTATTTGCTTAGCGTAAATAACTGCTGCGGAGATAGACGAAGGCAGAGGCGTTACAGGTAAAGAATGTGTTCTCTCTATGCCTGGTCCAGACCATTCCAAATGAACCGCCGCCCAGCCGAATTCTTCGAAATAGTCCACCCGTATCGGATATTCGCCTTCTTCCAACACTGCTGTGCCTGCAACTTCTTTTAGGTCATGATGCCCCCAGTTATCGGCGATAAGTTTTTGTCTTATCCAGAGCCTTGCGCCATCATCTGAGCTTAGATAGAAGGTGTAAGTTCCTGGTTTTGGGATGTTTATGAACCCCAGCCATCTCACACAGAAACCTTCGCTGGGCAGTCTTGGATCAGGGGTTCCATCTTGGTAGTCAAATTTAATCTCGCGGTCATTTCGCCAGAAAGTTGTTCTTTCAAAAGCCATGCCTTCTGCATAGCCGCCGATGAACCCCTGTTTGATCGCGGAAACATCAAAAGTTCCCTTTCCGTTTTTGTCCAACATTACAGTGGCGACTGCTCGCGGCCGCTGAAGCTCACTGTTAGTTGCGAACAAGTCAACCCTTGCATAAGATTCTCCTGTAATCTTAATCGCATTTGTGCCTGCTTCGTATTCAATCTTGGGTGCTTCAGACAGAGTGTCAAGTATAACCGTTTTGGGGGCAGATTTTCTGCCTTTTGACACGGCATAGATAGTGTTTGCTCCGCTCTTTTCGTTGCTTCCTGACTTGATTTTTCCAGTCAGATCCACCTCGCCGCTGCCAGTGCGTTTCCCCAAAACTTTTCCAGCTGCGTCAACTATGGTTACTATGTCTTTGGGTCCAACACCAGTGACCTTAACCACAGACTTTTTAGGATTCAAAATTGTTGGCGTAAATCGGAGACTTGGTCTCGGCGGGTCAGTCGGCGATTTTACAAGCTTGGTGTCGAACATGCACCACTGCGGCGTAATCAGCGCGCGTGAGCCATTGGCATCGAGAATCAGATTGAAGCTTATCCACCTTCCATCGAGAAGCACCATTCCATCGGTTGTATCCTCTGGTCTGCGTTTGCCGCCGAAGTTTATTTCTCCGGATACGCCCTGTCCTATTAGCGCAGGTATTGTTACTTCGAGTCCATCTGCCCCCCAAGCAGCTTTCGCGCCAGGAACCGGACCAGAAAGCCCAAGCCCACTGAATTCTACTGTGCCGTCCGGTTTTACGTTTATAAGATACGTGTCCCCGCCTTCCCAGAAACCGTTCTTTGCGCTGGTGTCTACATAAAGACCCAGGTTGCATTTCACTTTCGATTTTACGAATAGGCTGAGCGAATCTTCGTTCCAGCAGGCATACATTCTAGCCGCTGCAAGTTCAGGACTGTTATCCATATAAGTGCCAAATGTGAGCTGTTTGTAGCAGGCGTCAAGCTTACCATCAACAATAGGATTTTTGTCTGAGTAAGCCACGGTTGGCGCGAGGGCAACTGTTGGGTTAAGGTCTTTGCCATCCGGCATCCCGTCGCCGTCTGTATCTTTCTTGCGCGGATTGCTGCCCCAGTAGATATCGGCGGTGAATTCCTTAAGATCGTTCAGTCCATCGCCATCAGTGTCTTTTTTAGTTGGGTCAGATCCGAATCTTTTTTCGTCCATAGGCAGCCTTGGGTCATCATCTGGGAGTCCATCGCCATCGGCGTCAACTACTTCATATATTGTGTTGGTTACGCCTTCAACGCCTAGATAGTCTTTGAAACTTGAGAGACAGTGCGCTACCCAATCCCAGTGCTGTCCTGCGTGATGTCCATAGGTAAAGTATTTTGCCCAAGAATCTGAGTATGGGTGATCAGAGAGCATCTCTGGGTGTCCAGATAGTTCGCATATTGGGGAGTCTAGTGCATGCTGGAACTCATGCACAAAGAACCAACCTTCGTCATACCACGTGTCTGGGTCTTTGCCTGGGAATGTGCCAAGCGGTCCTCCCCGTTGTGCACCGGAGAAAGAAGCACCCGTTTTGCCGAATACTTGGAACCCTCCGAAGTTGCCTGAGAAATTTAGGCCAGTGCTGTAAATGCCATCATACTGGTTGTCTTTTACGCCGCGCGACCTTAGGTCTTTTACTATGTTGTCGTAGGTTGGACCTGTGTTGTCAGGCGCAATGGTGTTTATAACCATGTAATTAAAGTCTAAGTTCAGTCTGCAGCCGCTGTTTCTAAAGTAGAACAGTCTTCCTAACTCCAAACCTTTTTTTAAACCTTCAAGCGACTTGTCGTCTATATACTGGCTTGAGCCTTCCTCGCCTCTATATATCACTACAAGCAGCTTCAATGTGCGGATTTTCAGAGTCGGCGCTGCGCCGAATGCCGCGCCGCACATCAAAATCACCAGTATGATTGTAAGTAATTTTTTCAAGTCCGGTTGCCTCCTTATTTTTTATGTTATAACTTCCGCGCCGCTGCAGCGAAAACCTTCTATAGCTTGTCTATATTATCAGGACTAATCTTTGATCTGGTATTTTATCACCATCAATAAATCGCTGCACATTCCTTCATCTGCATCATAGACTTCTTGTTTGATTTGGTCAAGGAGGTGTATTATTGGATTATACTTATGCTGAGAGAGTAGTGGTGCCGTGAAGCAGGTATTTAGTCCTTCAATTGTTTTGATTTTTGTATCCGTATTGATATGTCCAATTTGCGTGTCAGCTTTTCCTCTAAGCAAGCCGGATTTAGACGTTACTTATATAGAACGTACCCCACGTTATATGCCAGGACCTTGGGTTTATCCGGATGTTGGTCCGCAGTACATGGGGATAGGAAATCACCGTTTTACTGACGAGGAACTTGTGTCAGCACATAAACAATGGCCGGCGGAAGGTGAAAAGGTAAAGTTTATCGCGCACGTGATTAATAAGAGTGATACAGCGAGTAAACCAACCCGATTTGATTGGAAAATAGACGGCAAAATTACTGCATCCGGCAAGATTCCTTCAATTAAGCCTTGGCAGGAATTTACAACTTCCGTTACTTGGAATTGGAAAAACGGCGCGCATACTGTAGCCTTTGAGGCTGATCCGAAGAATATAATCAATGAACTGTGTGAGCAGAATAATTTAATTGAAGATCGCACCGATGCTTATGCATTTTTGATGCGTGTTACGCCGGAGCTTTATTCTGCTTGGAAGAAGAAGCCAAATGGGATGGGTTCTTATTCGTTTGAGGATTGGGTTCAGCGTCATGTCAAGCTGATGAATGGAGTATTGGCTGGTTCAAAATATCCCAAATCGGCTCCGAATGGATGCCTTGATCGAATTAGAGTGGACAAATTCGAGGTTGTACCGAAAGATAAAATGCTTTCAACCTCGCCACAGAAATTTGGCTATGATGGGGGCTGGAACTTCTATGACGATAATCTCGGCAAAGAGAACAGCTGGTTTGACTACCATATAAAAGATGATTTCGTTACGCGAGTAGATACAGGGTTGATTCATGAGCTTACTCATCAGATAGGTGCTATAGATATGTATGCTATTGTGATCGGCAGCTGTTGGAATCATGCTCGCGATGAGGATGGCGATATTCTTGCTGTAGGATATCAGGTTAAGCAGCCGGATATGATGGGCGGAGGACCCAACCCTATAGATTTTGACGGTTCTCCTCTGCCGACGCTTTACTTTACTCCACATCCGGATGGCGAAGTAACTGTAGCAACAAGGGGTATGTATGCGGCTTATTCAGAAGAGACAGTTGCAGGGCTTAACTCGATTCATGGTTTGAGAAGAGGGCATTTTGGGTTATATTTGTTTGATATTCCAGAAGAGAGCCGTATAAAGGTGTTGGATATCAATGGTAATCCGGTAAATGGGGCAGAGATAAAGGTTTATCAGCAGACGCCGCAGCCTGGTCCGCAGTCAATAGGTGAGAAGCCGACGTTTGTAGGTTTGACTGATTCGCAGGGAATTTTTTCTTTAGGTTCACGGCCATTTGGCGACATAAACTGTGTGGGGCTAAATGGCATACTCTATATCACTATAAAGGCTCGGGGACATAAAGAGTGGAGATTTCTAGATATATGTAACTTCAACATTGCGAAGTGGCGCGGCAGCGACAAGGTTTGGACAGCAGTGTTTAAGACAAATATACCGCCAGAAACTGCCCCTGAGGCTCCAAAGAACCTGAGATGGGCGTATCTTGCACCTGGAAAAAGCGGCAGGATTGCATGGGAACCGGTAAAGAATGCTGTCGGGTACCGTGTTTATAGGCTTGGAGTATCAGGTCCGAATGCATCTTTTGATCCGCTTTATGTTAAGTGTCTTGAAGTGGATGGTAAAACCTGCGAAGCGTTGGCGGATGTGCCGCAGAATGGCGATGTGCCGTATTACACGGTTACCGCAGTCGACGAGCAGGGCAGAGAAAGCGCATTTGCTGGAAGCAAAGGACTGACAACTTGGGGACCGGCGGGCAGCGCAGTTGTGGAGAATGATGGTTCAGTTGTTCGTGTTACTCTGCAGACTGCTGATGCTTGGGTGCAGATGCGTTCGCCATTCATCGCAGGACAGGGCTGTACGGTCAAGTTTTCTATGAAGACAAACGAAGATGTAAACTTATCAAGCGCCGGATTGATATTGGATGTGTTGGGTTTGGGTGTTGTTAAGTGGCAGCTTTCAGAATTTTCGGCAGGCATGGATTTGGCTGATGGAAAGTGGCATGATTTACAAATTGATCTGCGCGCTCGTTTAGACAAACTTGCCGCAGAGAAGGGCGTTACACCTGTAGCCGCTCGAACAACTTGGAACAGCGATTGGGTTGTAATGAGGCTTTGTTTTGGCGCGTTTTCGGATAAGTGGATCGAACCGACTGTTTTCGAATTTCGCAATTTTTCTGTGAAGTTGGATTAACTGGAGCGCTGTCGGCTTTTGATTGACATTGGTTTTAGCGCGTTATTATAATGAGCTTGGTTGGTCGGCATATCTGCTTGGCTGGTGCTAATGTATCGGTTAAGAGCGGTTGAGCCGATACGATTGATATATTTTGCGGAGGTCCAAGCAGATTTATGCTCTCTCGTGTCAATTCCAGCGCAGTTCTCGGTATTGATGCCTATTTAGTCGAAGTAGAAGTTGACATATCTGGTGGGCTTCCAAGGTTTGATATCGTAGGACTGCCTGATACGGCTGTTCAAGAATCGCGAGAGCGAGTTCGCGCGGCTATAAAGAACTCCGGATTGGAATTCCCTGGCAGACGTATCACCATAAATCTAGCGCCCGCCGATGTGCGCAAAGAAGGTCCATCTTTTGATCTTCCCATAGCCGTAGGCATTTTGGCTGCTATGGGGCAGATTGCACCGGATTTGCTTGAAGGCTCGATTATCGTAGGTGAGCTTTCTCTCGATGGCGGCGTGCGTGCAGTTTCTGGGGTGCTTCCTATCGCGCTTAACGCACGCGATATTAAGATAAAGAGGCTTATAGTGCCTTCGCACAACGTCAAGGAAGCCTCGATAGTTGGCGAAATAGAAGTTTATCCTGTTAATTCCCTCGAAGAAGTAATAAGGTTCTTGAATGAGCCTGATTCGATGCAGCCTGTGGTTGTTGATTCCAGCGACTTTGCCGCTCTTGATGACCCGAATTATGACGTAGATTTCAATGATGTAAAAGGACAGGAGCATGTTAAAAGAGCGCTGGAAGTTGCGGCTGCCGGCGGGCATAATGTTGTTATGATTGGTCCGCCTGGAAGCGGCAAAACTATGCTTGCAAGGCGTATTCCAACCATTTTGCCGCCGCTTTCTATCGAAGAAGCGCTGGAGACGACGAAGCTTTACAGCGTTTCTGGTCTGCTGAACTCTAATGAGGCTTTGGTTACGCGCAGGGCGTTTAGGTCGCCTCATCATACTATTTCCAATGCTGGGTTGACTGGCGGCGGCGCTTATCCTCGCCCTGGCGAGGTAAGCCTTGCGCATCATGGAGTGCTTTTTCTTGATGAGCTGCCTGAGTTTCGCCGCGATGTGCTGGAGGTTATGAGACAGCCGCTCGAAGATGGCAAAGTTACAATTTCTCGAGCGCAGGCGTCTCTTACTTATCCTGCTAGGTTTATGATGGTTGCGGCTATGAATCCCTGCCCTTGTGGCTATTATAACGATCACGTTAAGCCATGCACATGCTCGCCGCATGCCATACAGCGATATCTACAGCGCATATCCGGACCGCTGCTCGACCGCATAGATATCCATATAGAGGTTCCAAGACTTAGACACTATGAGCTTACTGGACAGAGCAGTGGGGAGCCTTCCGCTTCTATAAGGCAGCGTGTAAAGAATGCTAGGGATCTGCAGGTGGCGAGATTTGCTGGCACCGGGATTTACTGCAACGCTCATATGTCGCCTCGTCAGCTCAGGCAGTTTTGTAAGGTGTCCGACGAAGTAAGAGATTTGTTGAGATCGGCAATATCGCAGTTAAGCCTCTCGGCTCGAGCGTATGATAGAATACTTAAACTCTCGCGTACTATAGCAGATCTTGCAGGTGAACCGGAAATAGGCATACCTCATGTGGCGGAAGCCATCCAATATAGAAGCTTAGACCGCAAGTTTTGGGGCTAATAATCGTGGTTATGATATTATGGAGATGTTATCCGATTAGTTTATGAGTTTCTGAAAGGGTGTGATGGCTGTGAGCATCTGGGTTGGAACTTCGGGATTTTCTTACAGCCACTGGAGAGATGTTTTATATCCGTCGGGCGTTAGCTCTTCACGTTATCTCGAGTATTACTCCAAAGAGTTCAGGACTGTAGAGATTAACGCGAGCTTCTATCGCGCTATTAACCCAAATCACGTAGAAAAATGGTATCGAGACACGCCCGATTGGTTTAGATTTGCGGTTAAATGTCCTCGCAGCGTCACTCATATCCTAAGGTTAGAGGCGGCTGGCGAGCCGATGAAAGAGTTTGCCCAGAGCCTTTCGGGGTTTGGTGATAAGCTTGGGCCAGTGCTTGTCCAATGTCCGCCCAGCCTGCGCGCTGACGAGGGATTGCTGCGCAGGTTTCTCGATTCTGTGCCGGAGAATATCGGTGTGCTTGCTTTTGAGTTTCGGCATGATTCTTGGTTTGATGAGCATCTTGTAGAGATAGCCGCCTCAAAAGGATGCATGGTGGCGCACGATTTTGGGAAACGAAACGCGCTTATCAGCTACCCTGGCAGGATTGCTTATTTTCGGCTGCATGGACCCGCGTCGGATTATTCAAGCTCATATTCGGATGATTTTTTAGCTTCGCTTGCGGACGTTGTTTCCGCTTCAGCCGCCTCTAAACGCGATGTTTATGTTTATTTCAATAACGACGTCGGAGGCTGTGCTGTTCGAAACGCGCGCACACTGATCAAACTGCTCGAAGGGGCATGCGCCTGCTAATCAAGCCTGCCGTATTCTTCAACAGCCTCTTTGAATGCAACCAGATTTTCCCACGGCACATCGGGTTCTATGACATGGGTTGGCGCTATTATTAACCCTGGCGCGAAAAGATCGATCATTTCCTTGACTTTTCGTTTTACATCATCAGGTGTTCCAAATGGCATTACAGTCTGAGTTCCGATTGTTCCCCAAAACGCCAGCCTGTCGCCGTATTTGCGTTTTATTTCGTAGACATCCATGCATTCTGGCTGTACAGGGTTTAGCACTGTAAGACCAATCTCAATCAAATCTTCGATTATTGGTTCAACATTGCCATCGCTGTGATACCAAACTTCTATATCTGGTTTGATCTCTTTTGCTGCTCTTATAACTGCCGCATGCCTTGGTTTGAACCATTCGCGCCATGTTGCCGGACTCATCATCATCCTATCCTGCATTGCTACGTCGTCGCCAATTGTCAGCATGTCTGCGCCAGCTTTAGCCACCCATCTAGCCTGGGTTATGTTGTTGGCTGTTATGCGGTCGAGTATTTCTGCGACAAAGTCTGGTTTGGTGAATAGATACTCCATAAATTTTTCATATCCCGTAAGCTGCCATGCCGTTTCGAAGATATGCCCAGCCCATCCAATAACCCAGTATCCCTGTTCAGCCAATCTCTTTGCTTCGTCGGGTAAGTGTGTATAGCGATAGTCAGATTGATAATCTGGCCAAGGGTATTCTCTTACCTGCTGTACATCTGTGAAATCTGCCATGGGGAAGACGCTGCGCGAAAAATGGTAGAAATCTCCTGGCAGATGAGCTATCCCGTAGTCGGAAACTATCTTGGTGCCTTGAGGCATCTTTTTTAGGTATTCGGAGAAATCTGGCGGCTCTTTCATAGGCGCGATATGTATGCTGCGTGATTCTGTGTCGAAAAACTCTTCTGGCGTTTCTACCCCAGTTTTAAGTTTCATAGTTTCTATTACCGATGGGGTCAGCCCTATGTCTTTTGGGACGCGGTCTGGTTTTTCTCTTCTTACAGCTTGGCGAACTCTTTCTCTTCGTGTCAAATCGCTACTCCTTTTGTGATTATTTTTAGTTTTTAGAGAACCTGCGCTAAAAAATCGAAACATTTGCCGCCGTAGAAGAAGTGATCTCCATCGAAAACTTCTATGCCTATCATATCGCCGGCGTTTAGCGCATCATAGATATCTTTTACTTTGTCGTATGCGTAAAGCACTCCTTCGGTTGGAAATATCGGATCTTTGTTTCCTGTTTCGATGAACAGTCCGCGCGGTGCAATTAGTCCGGCAATATGCCACATCTCCGCATGTTTTAGTATCCCTGGCACATAGTTGCAGATGCAGTGCTCCATCGCCATAATGGAGTCTTTGAATGGGCAAAATGCGCCGCTTATAACAGCCGCTTTTATTCTTTGCTCCAGTGCTGCTGCGTAGAGCGAAGATGTTCCGCCTCCGGATAATCCCATAATCCCGATTCTGGTTGGGTTTAGATCGCCTCTGGCTTCTATATAATCTATTGTGCGCATTATGTCATAAACCCGCCATCCTATCGCCGTCTGCCCAAGCAGAAGAGCGGAACCTGCCGTGGGACTGCAGGAATTGTGTTCTAAGCCTTTTTCTCGTGCGGTATGTTCTCTGCGCGTGCCGAAGCAGATTTGATCTATCGCCAGCGCTGCGTAGCCGTGCTGCACGCATTGGAGCGCAAAATCTCTGTGTGGGTTTTGCGTAGCGCGCGGGCTTCCGTCGGCTTCTAAACCAATTATAGAATATGCGCCGCAGCCATGCCCGTGTACGCAGATAATTAAGGCACTCTCGGGGCTGTAGTCTGCTGGTTTGAGCAGATATGCTGTTACGTCCAAGCCTTTTCTGCTTGTAAATCGTATCCTTTGACGCGAATAGCCATTCAGATAGACTGGGTTTTCTTCCTGCGGACGTAGTTGGCATTTTTCTTGTGGGAACCCTCCGAGCAGAGTTGTCAGAGTGCTTCTTAGATCGCTCTGCCAATTGATTATGCTCTCTGTGTTAAGCTCCGGCATAGGCGGCACAAATTCTTGATAGAGGTCGTCAATATATTGTGTAGGGTCGAGATTATCTGTCCGCATATCAAAGATTTGTCCTATATACTGAATTTTGCAATTTGCTGTATTAATCGTACACTCTTATCTGCAGCTGTCAAGACGTGGCTGTAGAAGCAGGATAAATATGTTTATATAGCTAAGGTCTTTTTGGGACTCTGTGGAAGTGTTCGGATTGTTTTTTAGTAAAAGCCAACAGGGTTAGACGAGGGATTCGGATGTTTTTTCGAGTGATTTTGTCTGCTTTCGCGATTATTTTGTCTATAGGTTCGATGCCTTTGTTCGGCGAGGATTCGGCTGATCCCAGGCTGGATCAGCTTGTTACAATCGAGTCAACAGATGCCAGACTTTACGCAGTTTTGGAGGAGATAAGCCGGAAGACTGGCGTACGTGTGTATGCCGGCAGCAATAGTAAGGATTGGAAAGTACGCGATATCCCAATCGTTGTATGCGCAAAAGATGTGCCGCTTGGCAAGCTGTTGAAAGCGATAGCGGAAAGCACTCATCTAATACTTTCGAGCGAAGTGGTAAACGATAAAAAGGTTTATCGAATATGGCGCGACAAGAAATCTGAGCGCGCGATGACAGACTATTTTTCAGAGAGGCGAGAAGTAGCTTTAAAGCTTGCAAAGTGGAGTTGGGATGCGGCTGCCAAGTTTAAAGATATTCCTCAGTCATCATTTGATATTCCTCAAAATGACATTTGGTCAAGAAAGATGCTTACCGATGCGTTTGCGAAAGAAACCTCTAGACTTATTGCGCTTTTGGGAACTGATGTAAGAGATAGGGTGTTAGCTGGTGAGAAGGTTCGGCTTAGGCTGAGCGATTCATCTGGCGCAATGAAAGCCGCTATATCCGATTTTCTCCGAGCGTCTTGGCAGAGCAGTTACGCGAACAGCTTGCCTTACAGTGAGGATTGGAGCATACCTACTCAAGAAGATTACTCGTCAGCTGTAATAGTGATTGGCGCATCTGGATTAGTAACATTCAGCAAAGATTTTAACTCTATCCCATCCGTGTACATAAATGTGTTTGGTTCGATACCTTTCAGCGGCTATGGTGTGGATACTTTATCAAGTTTGGTTAGAAGAGCCAAGAATACAGGGCTGCCTAATCCTCCGGAGATGCCTAAGCTTCCGGATTTGGAGCAGTCGGATTTTTCGAATGATTTTTGGAAGACGAAGATATCTTTAGAAGCGCCGAAAGATAAAAAGCCGCTCACTTATGCTGATCTTGCTGTTGCTGTGGCTAAGGCTGCCGGCTGTACAATTGTTTTTGAGGATTATCACAGCCACAAGCACGAGGCGAACACAGAGTCCCGTTTTGTAAAGGATACAACTTTGAGCGCGGCTCTTTTGGGGAATTGCCATATTGCGTGGAAGCTTGACCCTGAATCGAAAATTATAATTGGAAGAGACAGAGACTGGATAGCATGTCAATCAAGGCTTATTCCTGAAAGTCTGCTAAATCGTCTCCAGAAGCTTGTTGATGGCAGCGGTGCCCTGCTTGATGATGTTACGCCTCTTGCCAATTACGACGAGCAGGCGCAGATGGAGTGGATAACACAGTCCCGAAGCTTAGGCTGTCTGGGTATGCCGTTTTCCGGCGACGACAGGCTGCTTTGGGCGTTTTATGATTCTCTTACGCCGCAGGCTAAATCTCAAGCTCTCAGCGAGGCAGGCCTGCCTTTGGCGGGGTTCAATATAGAAGCGCTTTCTGCTATGTTTGCAGAGCGGAATCGTGCGAGAGATTCGGACTATGTCAATCCAGATGATCCTGATTATATTGCTAAGCGCAGATATTGGGAGATCCCTTCAGATCCTTCGCTGATACCGGGATTTGTTCTGCGAGTGCGCAGCAACGAGTATGAGATTCAGGCTGGAAGGAAAGCATCATACTACAACTTGGAGATATCGGGTGTTCGTGAAGGAGGCGCATTTAGCGTGACGCTGAGCGGTCCGGGGATGCAGTTTCCAGTTTATTCGCTAAAGCGCACTCAAGAGTTGTTTAAAAAACCAAACTAGCTATAGGCGGACTCAACGTCGTTTATTCGTTATATCTCCTCTTAGCTGTCCGCAGGCTGCCGCAGCAGAGTGGCCGCGTTCTTCGCGTTCCACAGCTTCTATGCCTCGCCTTGTGAGGACTGCTTTGAATGCATCAATGGTTCTTTCATCAGGTCTTCTAAAATCTCTGCCTTCTACTAAGTTATATGGTATTAGGTTGACGTTCGAAAGCATTCCGCCTATGAGCGAAGCCAATTTCTCTGCGTGTTTTGGGCTGTCGTTTAATCCTGCGATGAGCAGATATTCGTATGTTACCCTTCTGCCAGTTATTTCTGAATACTCACGGCAGGCTTGGATGAGTTCTTTAAGACGGTAGCGTTTTGAGTAGGGAATGATTTTTTCCCTGAGCTGTTGAGTTGGCGCATGGAGCGATATCGCCAGCGTTATCTGAAGTTTTTCTTCTGCTAGCCTGCGTATTCGCGGCGTTATGCCGACTGTAGATATCGTCATCTTTCGCATTCCTATGCCCAATTCTTTGTTTAGGATATTTATCGCTCTAATG
>Ga0101944_10005054_pt1 | contig 15488 bp, 12 predicted proteins | sample DewCreD2012metaG_FD_75245 | JGI IMG/M metagenome (GOLD analysis project Ga0101944, IMG submission 75245) | Hot spring sediment bacterial and archeal communities from British Columbia, Canada, to study Microbial Dark Matter (Phase II) - Dewar... ...
GGTAGAGTCACAGCCTTCCAAGCTGTTGGTCGCGGGTTCGAGTCCCGTCTCCCGCTCTACCTGTGAGAACTTCGCTTGCGTAGCTCAGTTGGTAGAGCACATCCTTGGTAAGGATGAGGTCACCGGTTCAATCCCGGTCGCAAGCTCGATCAAGAAACAGGAAATATAAGGAAATGAATTTATGCGTGATATTATAACGCTTGAATGTACAAGTTGTAAAAGACGTAATTACACCACTACGAAAAATAAAAAGAAACAATCGGGCAGAGTTGAATATAAAAAATATTGCCCCTGGTGTAATAAACATACTCAGCATAAAGAGACCAAATGACGTATCAATACGTCAGTAGCTCAATTGGCTAGAGCAGCGGTCTCCAAAACCGCAGGTTGGGGGTTCGAGTCCCTCCTGACGTGCTTAAATTATTTTGTACAACATTGAAAGTTTATCATGAAAGAAAAGATCATTGCGTTTCTTACCGACACGGTTAAGGAAATGAAAAAAGTAACTTGGCCAACACCAAGCGAACTTCGTGAATCAACAATGGTCGTTATAGTAGTCTGTATACTAATAGCACTTTTTGTTTTCGGTGTTGACTGGATCGTAAGCAATATTCTAAAAGCCGTACTTTAATTGCAATAAATCTAATGGAATCAAAATCGCAAAAACATTGGTACTGTGTTCGTACGTATTCCGGTCACGAGAATAAGGTTAAAGCACATCTCGAGAACGAAATAAAACATGCAAATATGTCTGACAGGATTACCTGCGTCCTCGTACCATCTGAAAAAATATATGAGATAAAAGAAGGAAAGAAAAAAAGCAGAACAAAAACATTTTTCCCTGGATATATACTGGTAGAAGCTATTCTCGATAAAGAAACGAAACATATGATACTTTCAACTCCTTCTGTAATTAGTTTTGTGGGTCCTCGAGGCGAACCTGCACCGTTACAAAATGAAGAAGTAAGCAGATTGATAGGCCGCCTCGAAGAACGAAAAGATATCGAAGTAATGGCTGTCCCATTTCATATAGGTGAATTGGTAAAGGTAATTGACGGTCCATTTAACAATTTTACAGGTGTTGTTCAGGAAGTTAATGAGGAAAAAATGAAATTAAAAGTGATGGTAAGTATCTTCGGGCGTAAAACACCTGTGGAATTGGATTTTAATCAGGTAGAAATAGAAAAATAAATTTTTAACGGAATTTTAATTATGAAAAAAATAGTAGGTTATATAAAACTTCAGATTCCCGCGGGTCAGGCAACACCCGCTCCCCCTATAGGCCCTGCACTCGGACAAAAGGGCGTTAATATAATGGAATTCTGCAAGCAGTTCAATGCCAGAACTCAGGATAAACAGGGACTTATTATTCCTGTTATTATAACAGTGTTTTCTGATAAATCATTTACGTTCATCACAAAAACACCACCAGCTTCTGTCCTACTGGCGAAAGCGGCAAAAGTTGAAAAAGGATCCGGTGAACCTAACCGCACAAAGGTAGGAACTGTAACTAAAAAACAAATACGGGAAATCGCCGAGATGAAAATGGTGGATTTAAACGCTAATGATATAGAAGCAGCAATGTCAATGATTGCAGGAACCGCAAGAAGCATGGGAATTACAGTAGAAGAATAATTTATTCAGTGGAAGTCTTATTTAAAAAGACGCTTGTACCACATTTAAAGGGAAAAAAATGAAAAGAAGTAAAAGATATACTCAAGTTGCAGCCAAAGTAGATAAAAAGGCAACTTATTCAATTGAAGATGCAGTAACCAAGGTTAAGGAAACTGCTTCTGCTAAATTTGTCGAAAGTGTTGATATAGCAGTAAGATTGGGTGTTGATCCAAAAAAAGCAGACCAGGCTGTACGCGGCACTGTTGCGCTACCACACGGTATAGGTAAATCTGTACGTGTACTTGTAATCGCAAAACCACCCAAAGACGAGGAAGCAAAAAATGCGGGTGCTGATTTTGTCGGTTATCAGGACTATCTGCAAAAAATACAACAGGGATGGGCCGACGTTGATGTAATAATCGCCACCCCTGATGTAATGGGTGATCTGGGAAAATTAGGAAAAGTTTTGGGCCCAAGGGGTTTAATGCCAAATCCAAAAAGCGGTACCGTTACGATGGACATCGCCCGTGCAGTAAAAGAAATAAAAGCGGGCAAGATTGAATTCCGCGTTGATAAAGCAGGTATTGTGCATTCTACAGTAGGTAAGGCAAATTTCGATAGCCAAAAATTAGTGGAAAACATAAATACCTTTTTGCAAACTGTTGTACGCTTAAAACCTGCTTCCGCTAAAGGGCAATATATAAAAAGTATAGTGCTTTCCAGCACAATGGGACCGGGTGTTACAATTGACCGGAATGTTATTATAAAATAAGTTTATTACGCACTCGTTAATAATTAATTACCATCTGCCTTGTTTTTTTCAAGGGCTTCTCAGATGGTTTAACAAAAATATGTGGAGCGATCATGAAACGTTCTGAGAAAGAACAAATTGTTGCTGAGGTGAAAGATATGATCAGTCGGGCAAAAGGAATGTACTTTGCCGATTTTACCGGGATAACTGTCGAACAGGTAACAGAACTTCGCAGGGAATTCAGGAAATCGAATGTAGAGTATCGCGTTGTTAAAAATACACTTGCTCGCAAAGCTCTGGAAAATACTGCCGCTTACGATAGGGTTGTACCGAAATTAGTTGGACATACAGCAATCGCATTCGGTTATGATGACCCTATTGCACCGGCAAAGATAATAAAAAAATTCCGTGACAAGCACGAGAAGTTGAATGTTAAGTTGTGTATCATTGAAAATCAAGTATTTGATGGTGCGGAACTAGACAAAATTGCTCAACTTCCGTCACGTCAGGAGTTAATCGCGGGAATTTTGGGTAGTATCCAATCCCCGATTTCAGGAGTGGTTGGTGCGGTTGGGGCAGTTATACAGAATCTTATCTATGTCATCGATGCAATTGAAAAAAAGAAAGCAGCGTAAAAAAATAACGTTTAAGGAGAAAACACAATGTCAGTAGTTCAAGAAATAGTAGAAAAAATAGAAAAACTAACGCTTCTCGAAGCGTCAGAACTTAAAAAAGCACTTGAAGAAAAATTTGGTGTCACTGCAGCAGCACCGGTCATGATGGCAGGAACAATGCCAGCAGGTGGGGGCGCTGCACAACCGGCAGCAGAAGCAAAAACAGAATTTACTGTTGTCCTGAAATCAGCAGGCGCACAGAAGATAAATGTAATTAAAGTAGTCCGAGCAGCTACAGGATTGGGCTTAAAAGAAGCAAAAGATCTTGTGGATGGTGCACCTAAAAATGTGAAAGAGGATATCAGTAAGGACGAAGCAGAAAAACTAAAGAAAGAGCTCGAAGAAGCCGGGGCTACAGTCGAACTCAAATAAAAAAAGAGAGTGCTTCAATTAATTAAATGTTATGAAACACCGATAGCCAGTCAATTAACTGGTTATCGGTGTACTGTTTCTATCCTTTCACTATAAATGAAAGGTAAATTTTATAACTATCAAAATTAAAGGTGGTTAAGGTAATGAGCGTGAAAAACGTATCAAATCAAGTTAACGGAAGAATTTCATTTTCAAAAATTCCGCAAATTATTGATTATCCGGATCTCTTGAATGTACAACTTGAATCCTGGGAAAATTTCCTCCAGATTCATTGTCCGCCGGAAAAAAGACAGAACAAAGGATTACAACAAATATTCCTCCTCAGTTTTCCTATCACTGATGCCAGGGAAAATTATATCCTTGAGTTTGTTGAATATTATATTGAAAAACCCAAGTATAAAATTGTAGAGTGCCAGGAAAGAGGATTGACCTATGCTGCTCCGTTGAAGGCAAAATTAAGACTTTCCACCAAAAGTGAAGATGGAAAGAGTTATGTAGATACAATAGAGCAGGAAGTTTATCTAGGCAATCTTCCGATGATGACTCATCGCGGAACATTTATTATAAATGGCGCTGAACGTGTCGTTGTAAGCCAGTTACATAGATCTCCAGGTGTGTTCTTCGATGAAACAATGCACCCGAATGGTATGCCAATTTATACTGCCCGGATAATTCCATTCCGCGGATCATGGGTGGAATTTACGACTGATATAAGTAATGTCATGTATGTTTATATCGACCGTAAAAAGAAATTTCCCGTCACAACGCTACTACGTGCTTTAGGATATTCTTCTGATGACGAAATTCTCATGCTTTTCAATTTGGTTGAGGAAGTTGATCCTCATAAGGTAAATCTTAAAGATTATATCGGAAGAATTGTCTGCAGCGATGTCATAGATAAAAAAACCGGTGAAATCTTTATTAGTAAGGATTCATCATTTACAGAAGAAATGATGAAGAAAGTAAAAAAATTAGAAATAAAGAAAATACGGTTTCTTAAATTTGACGGGAATGGAGAAAGTTCAGTAATTGCAAATACTATTTCGAAGGATGTTGCAAGATCAGATGAGGAAGCATTAAATGCAATTTATCAGCAACTCCGTTCTGGTGAAGCCCCTGATCTGGATACGGCAAAAAATCTTTTTGAACGACTCTTCTTTAACGAAAAAAGATACGATCTCGGAGATGTTGGTAGATACAGGATGAATGCAAAACTCGGACTCAGTATCCCTGTAACCACTACAACACTTACAAAAGATGATATCATTGCTATCATAAATTATTTAATTGACCTTCAACAGGGGAAAAAGGCGGTCGATGATATAGATCATTTAGGCAACAGACGGGTACGTACTGTAGGAGAACAAATTGGACAGCAATTTAATATAGGTCTGGCACGAATGGCACGTACTATCAGAGAACGCCTCAGTTTACGTGATCAGGAAAAACTTACCCCGCAGGATTTAATTAATGCGAGAACAATTACAAGTGTAATTAATGCCTTCTTCGGGACAAATCAACTATCTCAGTTTATGGATCAAACAAATCCACTGGCTGAAATTACACATAAAAGACGTATGTCCGCTCTTGGTCCGGGTGGCCTCACACGGGAACGTGCCGGTTTCGAAGTTCGTGACGTTCATTATACACACTACGGACGTCTCTGCCCGATTGAAACTCCCGAAGGACCGAACATCGGACTGATCTCATCCATGTGTATACATGCCCGTGTTAATGAATTCGGTTTTCTCGAAACCCCCTATAGAAAAGTAAAGGGTGGAAAAGCAACCGATGAAATAGTATACATGACTGCCGAAATGGAAGATGTCCATACTATTGCGCAAACGAATAATCAAATAGATGAAAAAGGGAGATTCCTGACAGATCGTATAAAAGCAAGATATCAGAGCGATTATCCGATGGTAAAACCAGAAGAGGTCGATTATCTTGACGTTGCCCCTAATCAAATCGTCAGTGCAGCTGCTGCCCTAATCCCATTCCTTGAACATGATGATGCTAATCGTGCGCTGATGGGCTCGAATATGCAAAGACAGGCAGTTCCGCTCATGAGACCCGAAGCACCAATAGTTGGAACAGGTCTGGAAGTAAAAGTAGCACATGATGCACGAACAATGATTATTGCAGAAAGAAACGGAGTCGTTGAGTACGCTGACTCAAATTTAATCATTGTGAATTATGATATCGATGAAGCCAGTACAGAGGCACTCATCAGTTTTGAAGACAAGAAACGCGTTGAATATCAACTTGTAAAATTTTTCCGAACCAATCAGGATACAGCAATTAATCAGAGAACGATCGTTGTGCCCGGACAGAAGGTAAAGAAAGGGGATATACTCGCTGACGGCTGTGCAACCGATAAAGGTGAACTGGCATTGGGTCGAAATATTCTGGTCGCATTCATGCCATGGAGAGGTTATAATTTTGAAGATGCTATTATCGTCAATGAAAGATTGGTCGCAAATGATATCTTCACTTCTCTGCACATTGAGGAATTTGAGTTGCAGGTACGGGATACGAAACGTGGGGAAGAAGAACTGACAAGGGAAATTCCAAATGTGAGTGAAGATGCGGTGAAGGATTTGGATGAAAACGGCATTATAAGAGTTGGTGCCGAGGTTGTTGAAGGAGATATACTGATCGGTAAAATTACCCCAAAAGGTGAAACTGAATCAACACCGGAAGAAAAACTGCTTAAAGCAATTTTCGGTGAAAAGGCAGGAGATGTAAAAGATGCCTCGCTAAAAGCACCTCCGGGAATGAAGGGAATTGTAATTGGTACAAAATTATTCAGCCGTAAGAGAAAAGATTCCGAATCTAAAAAAGAAGAGAAACGATTAAGTGACCAGCTGGATAAGGCAATGAAAAAAGCATTGGATGATTTGTACCAATCTTTTGCAAAAAAATTAGGTCTTCTTCTACAAGATGAAAAATCACTGACTATCCGGAATACGTCCGGTGATGTTGTAATTCGTGGTGGTACGCAAATTAAATCGGATACTTTTTTGGAATTAAAAGATATTGAAAAACTCGATTTCAGTTCAGAATGGGTAGAAGATAAGAGAAAAAATAATTTAATTTCGAAAATATTTGATAATTATATTGAGAAGAAAAAGGATACCGAGGAATTTTATAAGCATGAAAAAACGAAAATCATGCTCGGTGATGAATTGCCTTCAGGCATCGTACAATTAGCAAAAGTCTATGTTGCAAAAAAGAGAAAATTATCTGTGGGAGACAAAATGGCGGGCAGGCATGGAAACAAAGGCGTTGTTGCTAAAATTGTTCCACAGGAGGATATGCCCTTTTTAAGCGATGGCACCCCCATTGATATAGTCTTAAATCCACTCGGTGTTCCTTCCCGTATGAATCTGGGTCAACTTTTTGAAACCGCACTCGGCTGGGCAGGGAAAGTGATGGGTACAAGCTACTCATCCCCGATATTTGATGGTGCAACATGGGAGGATGTCAGGAAAGAACTTGAAAAAGCCGGTCTAAACTTGAATTCAAAAGCGGTTCTTCATGACGGTAGAACAGGTGAACCATTCGATCAGGAAGTTACTGTCGGTTTTATCTACATGATGAAACTATCTCATCTGGTTGACGATAAAATTCATGCACGATCAATAGGTCCTTATTCTTTAATTACCCAACAGCCGCTTGGTGGGAAAGCACAATTTGGCGGTCAAAGGTTTGGTGAGATGGAAGTATGGGCTTTGGAAGCATACGGTGCCGCCAACACTTTGCAGGAAATACTGACAGTCAAGAGTGACGACGTTTATGGTCGTGCACGACTTTATGAAGCGATCGTGAAAGGTGATAATTTACCTGAACCAAATGTACCGGAGTCATTTAATGTTCTCGTCAGAGAACTTATGGGTCTCGGGTTGGATGTGAAGATAGAATAATATGAAAATATGAACATGGAGAGTTTATTATGCCGTTTATGTCAAATGAAAATCTATTAAAAAAGAATTTTTCAAAAATTACAATCAGTCTGGCCTCCTCTGATTTAATTCTGTCACGTTCACATGGAGAGGTGACCAAACCTGAAACAGTTAATTATAGATCCTTCAGGCCGGAAAAGGATGGTCTTTTCTGTGAGAAAATATTTGGTCCTGTACGCGATTGGGAATGCCATTGCGGTAAATACAAAAGAATAAGATATAAAGGAATAATCTGTGATCGATGCGGAGTCGAGGTAACCCAGAAAAGTGTCAGACGAGAACGAATGGGGCACATATCTCTTGCGGTTCCTATTGTTCATATCTGGTACTTCAGGTCGACACCTTCAAAAATCGGAAATATCCTTGGTATTGGCAGCAAGGATCTCGAAAGAATAATTTATTATGAATCATATGTGGTAATACAGCCGGGTACTACAGGTTTACAAAAGATGGTTCTTCTTTCAGAAGAACAGTACTATGATATTTTAGCGTCACTGCCGGAAAAGAATCAACATCTGGAAGATACAGATGAAAGAAAATTTATAGCAAAAATTGGAGGCGAGGCAATCAAGGAATTGCTTAAACGCGTCGATATAGAAGCACTGTCTGCTGAATTACGGACGGCCGTAAAAACAGAAGTATCACAACAGAAAAAACAGGAATTGTTAAAACGCCTTGGAGTGGTAGAGGCATTCAGGGAAAGAGGAGATAGATCGGTAAATAAACCCGAATGGATGGTACTTGATGTAATTCCGGTTATCCCCCCTGAACTTCGTCCCCTTGTCCCATTAGAAGGTGGAAGATTTGCAACATCCGATTTAAACGATTTATATAGACGGGTTATAATCAGAAATAACCGTCTGAGACGCTTGATTGAAATAAAAGCACCAGATGTTATTCTGCGAAATGAAAAACGTATGCTTCAGGAGGCGGTCGATTCGCTTTTCGATAATTCAAGAAAGGCAAATGCAGTTAGATCGGATAATAACCGGGCATTAAAATCCTTGTCTGATATGCTGAAAGGGAAGCAGGGACGTTTCAGACAAAATTTACTTGGAAAAAGAGTTGATTATTCTGGACGATCGGTAATTGTGGTTGGACCTGAATTAAAATTGCACGAATGTGGACTTCCAAAAGATATGGCTGTGGAATTGTTCAAACCGTTTATCATTCGCAAACTGATTGAACGTGGGATGGTTAAGACGGTAAAAAGTGCAAAGAAATTGGTCGATAAAAAAGGACAGGAAGTATGGGAAATACTTGAACATATTATTGATGGTCATCCTGTTCTGCTGAATCGTGCTCCTACCCTCCACCGATTAGGAATTCAGGCGTTCCAACCGGTTCTGGTGGAAGGAAAGGCAATACAAATTCATCCGATGGTTTGTACCGCATTTAATGCCGACTTCGACGGCGATCAAATGGCAGTTCATGTTCCACTGTCGTATGACTCTCAACTCGAAGCCCGTATATTAATGCTGTCAAGTCATAATATTCTTTCACCATCTAACGGTGCTCCCATAGTACATCCTACACAGGACCAGGTACTGGGGTGTTATTATCTTACCAAATCAAAAAATAATGACCTTGGTGAAGGAAAAATCTTTTCATCCACTGACGAGGTAATTATTGCATATAATTCTAAAAAAATAGGATTACATGCAAAAATAAAAGTCCGAATAAATGGTGAAATGGTTGATACTACAACTGGTAGAGTAATATTTAATCAAATTGTTCCCAAAGAAATCGGTTTCTTTAATGAACTCCTTAATAAGAAGAGATTAATTCAGATCGTTCTGCAGGTGTTCAGGACCTGTGGAAATGTCAGGACTGCAGAATTTCTTGACGATCTTAAAACACTTGGATTTAATTACGCGACAAGAGCAGGACTTTCGGTGAGTGTCGGTGATGTTATCATCCCCAAAGAAAAAGATGAGATTCTGGCAAAAGCACTTCGTGAAGTGGATAATGTACAGAATCAATATTATAGAGGTTTTATTACAAATGGTGAAAGGTATAATAAGGTAATAGATATCTGGACCAGAACCACCAATAAAGTCGCGGAACGTTTATTTGATGCCCTTCAACATGACCGCGAAGGATTCAATTCACTCTATATGATGGTCGATTCAGGTGCGAGAGGATCTAAAGAACAGGTAAGACAACTTGCGGGAATGCGTGGTTTGATGGCAAAGCCTCAAAAGAGTATGTCGGGTGCTACAGGTGAATTAATTGAAAACCCGATTATGGCAAATTTCCGTGAGGGTTTGTCAATACTCGAATACTTTATCTCAACACACGGTGCAAGGAAAGGTCTGGCCGATACAGCACTCAAAACCGCAGATGCAGGTTATCTGACCCGCCGACTGGTTGATGTAGCACAGGATGCAATTATCACAATGGAGGACTGTGGAACCATCCGTGGTGTAATTACCGGTGCACTAAAAGAAGGAGAGGACATTAAGGAACCACTATCTGAAAGAATACTCGGACGGGTTGCAGTACAAAAGGTTGTGGATCCGATAAGTGGCGAGATTCTGGTACAGGCTGGTGAGGAAATAGATGAAAAGAAAGCCACCGCAATATCTGAAACATCTATCGAAACTGTTGAAATTCGATCAGTTCTTACTTGCGAGGCGAAAAGAGGAATTTGTGCAAAATGTTACGGAAGAAACTTAACAACTTCTAAATTGGTCGAACCAGGGGAACCAGTGGGTATTATTGCAGCACAATCTATCGGCGAACCAGGAACACAATTAACTCTGCGAACATTCCATACAGGCGGTACAGCAAGTCTGATTACAACCCAGTCACAAATTGTATCCAAATTCGATGGTCGTATCCGTTATGACGGCATAAAATCATTAAAGGTTGCTGGAGATGAAATTAAGTATATCGTACTGGGAAGAAGCGGTGTTGCAAATATCGTTGATGCAGACAACCGGGTTTTGACTAAATATGATATTCCGTATGGAGCAACATTACTGATTGCTGACGGCATGCCAATTAAAAAGGGTGAGATTATTTATGAATGGGATCCATACAATGCAGTCATTATTTCAGAACATACCGGTACGATCCAGTATCAGGACTTGAAAGAAAACTCCACTTACCGTGAAGAACCGGATGAGCAAACAGGTCATATTCAGAAAGTTGTGATAGATTCGCGTGAGAAAAATTTAAGTCCAACTTTAAACATAATTGATAAAGAAGGACGTAAAATTGGTAGTTATATTATACCAACTCGTGCCCACATTTCGGTAAATGATGGGGAGGAAGTTCAGGCTGGAACAATTTTGGTAAAGATCCCACGTGAAAGTGGGAAGACTCGAGATATCACGGGAGGATTGCCACGTGTGACAGAATTGTTTGAAGCCCGAAGTCCGGCAGATCCAGCGATAGTCTCTGAGATTGATGGTGTAGTACATTTTGGACCGCAACGGCGCGGATCGAGGGAAATTATTGTAAAAAGTCATGATGGACTTGACGAACGGCATTACCTGATTCCTTTAGGAAAACATGTCCTTGTTCAGGATAACGATCTTATCCGTGCAGGGGAACGCTTATCAGATGGAGCAATAAACCCGCATGATATTTTAAGAATTAAAGGTGTGGGTTCGGTTGAAGAGTATCTTGTAAATGAAATTCAGGAAGTGTACAGAATGCAGGGTGTAAAAATCAATGATAAGCATATAGAAGTAATCGTACGCCAGATGATGCAGAAAGTAAGAATCATTGATCCCGGAGATACAAGATTTCTGGAAGGAGATTATGTGGATGTTCATACTGTTAATGATGAGAATGAATTACTGAAGGATCAGGTGGTTGTAACAAGTAAAGGTGATTCCAAATTAAAAAATGGTCAAATATGCTCAAAGAAAAAAGTCAGGGAATTAAATTCTGACTTGCGAAAAAAGAGTAAAAAAATTATTGAATATAGAGATGCAGAAGCTGCTACAGCAGAACCAGTACTGCTGGGAATAACCTCTGCGGCACTTTCAACAGATAGTTTCATATCAGCCGCATCGTTCCAGGAAACTACAAAAGTTCTAACTGACGCTGCTATTGAAAGTAAGGTTGATTATCTCCTTGGTCTGAAAGAAAATGTAATAATGGGTCATCTTATACCTGCAGGTACAGGTCTTAAAAAGTTCAGAAATATAATAGTTATGCAGAAAGATGAAATTCCGGCACCTGAGCCCGAAGCTGTAAAAGAGGAGCCCGAACCGAAAAGAAAAAGGCGAGTAAAAATAACCACTACATAATTATTGACAAAGACGTAAAAATTTAATATATTTATAAACTTTGACAAAATTCAGGAGTAACGATAATTGCCTACTATTAATCAACTTGTAAGATTTAGTAGAGAAAAGGTAACATGGAAAAGCAAGGCACCCGCTCTTCAACGATCACCACAGAAGAGGGGAGTCTGTACAAGGGTTTATACAACAACCCCCAAAAAACCCAATTCTGCGCTCAGGAAGGTTGCGCGTGTTAGACTTCAGAACGGTATTGAAGTGACAGCATATATACCAGGTGAAGGGCATAATTTACAGGAACACTCCATAGTTTTAGTCAGAGGTGGTAGAGTAAAAGATTTGCCAGGTGTACGTTACCATATTATACGTGGAGCACTTGATACTGCAGGCGTTACAGATCGTAAGCAGGGCAGATCTAAATATGGTGCAAAGAAACCCAAGAAACAATAGAATATGAGAAAAAAGCAAGCAGCGAAGAGAATAATTTCTCCCGATTCAAAATACGATGATGTTTTGGTAGCACGTTTTATTAATAATGTTTTAAAACGTGGGAAAAAACATAAGGCACGTAAAATTGTCTATGAAGCACTCGAGATTGCGGAGCAGCGAGCAAAGAACGCATCGGGTATAGATATTTTTAAAAAGGCAATTAATAATGTAAAGCCTTTATTGGAAATTCGTGCCCGTAGAGTAGGCGGTGCTACATATCAGGTGCCTACAGAAGTTCGCCCTGATAGGAGTATTGCTCTTGCGATTAGATGGTTGATAACTTATGCAAAAGAACGCAAAGATAAATCGATGGCTTTAAAATTAGCAACCGAGTTGATTGCGGCTGCTAATAATGAAGGTAATGCTGTTAAGAAAAGGGAGGATACACATAAGATGGCCGAAGCCAATAAGGCGTTCGCTCATTTTAAGTGGTGATTCGCAACTGTCGTTTTATTTTATTGATAACAGATAGAGAAAAACTATGGCGCGAATTTACCCTTTAGAAAGAACACGAAATATTGGCATAATGGCACACATCGACGCTGGTAAAACAACAACAACCGAGCGGATTCTGTTCTATACCGGTGTTGTTCATCGAATGGGTGAAGTACATGATGGAGCAGCGACGATGGATTGGATGGATCAGGAAAAAGAACGCGGCATAACAATTACAAGCGCCGCAACAACCTGTTTCTGGAATGATCATAGAATAAATATAATTGATACACCAGGACATGTTGATTTTACAGTTGAAGTCGAAAGATCTCTAAGAGTACTCGATGGAGCCGTCGCACTTTTCTGCGCTGTAGGTGGCGTGGAACCTCAGTCGGAAACAGTCTGGCGACAGGCAGATAAATATGGAGTCCCCCGGCTCGCATTCGTAAATAAAATGGACCGAGTTGGGGCTGATTTCTTCAATGTGATAGAGATGATGAAGAATAGATTGGCTGCAAATGCAGTACCAATCCAGATTCCGGTTGGTGAAGGAGATATGTTTACAGGCTTTGTTGATCTCATCACGATGAAGGCACGAATATTCCACGAAAGTAACTCGGGAACAACCTGGGATGAAATAGATATTCCAAGTGACCTGAAGAAGACAGCTGCTGAGTATCGGACTAAAATGATTGAGGCTGTATCAAGTGAAGACGATACACTTCTTGAGAAGTACCTTGAGGGTAAAACAATAACCCCTCAGGAGATAAAAAATGTACTCCGTAAAGCATGTCTTAAGGTTAGTATTGTTCCTGTTATCTGTGGCTCTTCCTTTAAGAACAAAGGCGTTCAGGGATTACTTGATGCGGTAGTGGATTTTCTACCATCACCGCTTGATATTTCCAGCGGTGAGATAATAGGACATCATTTGAATATGAAGGATCACGTGGTTAGAAAAGTGGCTGACGATGAAAGTTTTACAGCACTTGCCTTTAAAATTATGTCTGATCCTTATGTTGGAAAACTGACTTTTATTAGAATATATTCAGGGACACTACATGCAGGATCTTATGTTTTTAATTCCCAGTCGGGTCGGAAGGAAAGAATAGGACGCCTGCTTCGAATGCATGCAAATCATCGCGAAGATATCGACGAAGCATACGCAGGTGATATTGTGGCAATAGTAGGTTTGAAGTTTACTAAAACAGGTGACACTCTTTGTGATGAAGATGATCCTATTGTTCTCGAAAAAATGGAATTTCCCGAACCGGTAATTTCAGTTGCTATTGAACCAAAAACAAAAGCCGACCAGGAGAAAATGAGTGAGGCTCTTCAAAAATTATCGGAAGAAGATCCCACTTTTAAAGTCTCTGCTAACGAAGAAACTGGTCAGACGATTATCAGTGGCATGGGTGAACTTCACCTCGAGATACTCGTTGAGAGAATGAAAAGAGAATTTAGAGTTGGTGCTAACGTCGGTAAACCTCAGGTCGCGTACCGTGAAACAATTAGAAAGAAAGTCGAGGCAGAAGGAAAATTCATCAGACAATCAGGTGGTCGCGGACAATATGGTCATGTATGGCTTTCAGTAGAACCCAATGAAAAAGGGAAAGGTTATGAATTTGAAAATGCAATTGTCGGCGGCACAATACCCCGTGAATACATTAAACCGGTCTCAGAAGGCGTAATGGAAGCAATGCGTAACGGTGTGCTTGCGGGATATCCGGTTGTCGATGTGAAAGTAAAACTTTTTGATGGGTCTTTTCATGAAGTAGATTCATCAGAAATGGCTTTCAAAATAGCAGGTTCCATAGCATTCAAAGAAGCAGCAGAAAAAGCTGACCCGGTTCTCCTCGAACCCATAATGGATGTAGAAATTGTCACCCCGGAAGATTATATGGGTGATGTTATGGGCGACTTAAATTCGAGACGAGGAAAAATAGAAGGCTTGAATTCACGAAAAGATGCTCAGATTATTCGGGCTAAAGTTCCACTTTCGGAAATGTTTGGTTATTCTACACAGCTTCGATCTATTACACAGGGTCGGGCAATTTTTACAATGCAATTTGCATATTATGAGGTCATACCTCAAAATATCGCAGATCAAATAATTGAAAAAGTAAAAGGAGATGTTCTACTCTCTTATTAGAAAATTTAATAATGCGTAAAATTCATCTCAGCTAATTAAGGAGATATAATATGGCAAAAGAAAAATTTACACGAGACAAACCGCACATCAACGTCGGTACGATTGGTCATATTGACCATGGCAAGACAACACTCACCGCGGCAATTACCATGGTGTTAAATAAAAAAGGGTTGTCGAGCATTCGTACATTTGATAGCATTGACAATGCTCCCGAAGAGCGAGAGCGTGGTATTACCATCGCAGTCGCACACGTTGAATATTCCACAGACAAAAGGCATTATGCACACGTCGACTGCCCCGGCCATGCGGATTATATTAAAAATATGATAACCGGAGCAGCCCAGATGGACGGCGCTATACTGGTTGTTGCAGCCAACGACGGTCCTATGCCTCAAACACGCGAGCATATATTACTTGCTCGACAGGTGGGTGTTCCAAGGATTGTTGTCTTTTTGAATAAAGTTGATATGGTCGATGATCCGGAATTAATAGAACTGGTGGAAATGGAATTGCGTGACCTGCTGAAGAAATATGAATTCCCCGGCGATGAAATTCCTATCATTCGAGGTAGCGCACTTAAAGCTATGGAAAGAGCATTACAGCCGGATTCTAAAATTGATGATCCGGCATTCAAACCGATATTCGAACTTATGGATGCGGTAGATAGCTACATACCTCTTCCAAAAAGAGATATAGATAAACCATTCTTAATGCCGGTGGAAGACGTATTCTCAATTACAGGAAGAGGAACTGTGGGAACAGGTCGTGTTGAACGTGGCC
>Ga0101944_10005056_pt1 | contig 15484 bp, 14 predicted proteins | sample DewCreD2012metaG_FD_75245 | JGI IMG/M metagenome (GOLD analysis project Ga0101944, IMG submission 75245) | Hot spring sediment bacterial and archeal communities from British Columbia, Canada, to study Microbial Dark Matter (Phase II) - Dewar... ...
GCGGCTTTGAGCCGTCGCTTTTCCAGTTCCGCAAAATCGCGCTCGACGCCTTTTGGATTACCCATGCCCGAAGACTACCAGAAGGAATTGGCTGTGTCACTATATTATGCGAAAGTCAGTAACTCCTGGCTAAACTCCGCAAAGCCTCACGAGTCGGCTCATCCTCTGTGACAGCCTGCAACTCTTGCTCCGTCTGCGCACGAAAACTATCTGCTGCCTGTCGGGTCGCAACGAGGTAAATCGCCTGACGCAGCCGATCAATCAGCGACCAATCCTCGTCAGTAATGCCGGACGTGTCGCCACGACCTCGCGACCGGGCAAACCCATCAATATCACCACGGAATCTCTCGTAAGTCTGAATCTTGGCGAGTGTGAGCATGGCGCACGAAGTCACCTAACAGTATTGATTGGCCGAGACTCGTGGACCAGAGGTGAACTGAAAGTTTCGGCGCATGATTTTCTTTTACGCCCGTTGCCGGGCGGTGACAAGGCGTGTTTTCAGAAGGTTGCGGCCGGGGCGGAAAGCGGTCAGGGAGCGGATCCCTGACAAATGAAGCTTGCCTGACGGCGCGGCAAAGACAAACTGGGTTTGTCTTTGTAGAGCATGTCAAATTCCAGTGAAGTTTCTTCCGCGGGCACCTTATTGTTCCCGGGCTGGGCTCCGGCCTTGGCGGCGGATGATTCGTTGACCCCGGGATTGCGGGAGAGTTACCGGGAGACGGTGTCGCAGTTCCTGCGTTTTTGCGCGGGAAGGAAGGTAGGGCCGTCGGTGGGGCTGGCTCGGGAATATGTGGAACTGGCGCGGCTGGAGCAGGCACCCAGTTCCGCGCGGTTGCAGGAGTGGAAGGACGCATTGAACTGGTATTTCCGGCGGGGGCGAGCCACGCTTCGCTTGATTGCCGATCGCCGATGGCAAATTCCAGATTGGGGGTGCCGCCGCTGGCGCGGGCGGACTTGGGCGGGCCGCCGTGGGAGCAGGCGTTGATCGCGGGGCTGCGGGAGCGGCATTTAGCGTGGCGGACGGAGCAGACGTATCGGGGCTGGCTGTGGCGGTTTGTGACGTGGCTGGAGAACGGAAACAAGGGCGGCGACACCTCACCCTCGATCCCCGGTCGAGGCGGAGAGGGAAGGTCGCTGGCGGAGGTGGGCGCGGCGGCGGTGAAGGCGTTTTTGTCGGAGCTGGCCGTGCGGGAGCGGGGGCGAGCCGCGCTTCGCTTGATTGCAGATCGCAGATTGCAAATTCCAGATCGGGGGCGTGCCGTCGCTGGCGCGGACGGACTTGAGCGGGCCGCCGTGGGAGCAGGCGTTGATCGCGCGGTTTCTTTACGGCACGGGGATGCGGTTGTTGGAGGGCCTGCGAACGCGGGTGAAGGATGTGGATGTGGAGCGGGGGCAGGTGATTGTGCGCGGGGGCAAGGGGGATGAGGACCGGGTGACGGTGTTGCCGGTGAGTTTGCAGGAGAAGTTGCGGGCGCATCGGGAGCGGTTGCGGCGGCTGCACGCGGAGGACCGGGCGAAGGGGTTGCCCGGGGTGTGGCTGCCGGAGGGAATCGAACGGAAGTGGCCGCACGCGGGGGAACAGTGGGAGTGGCAGTGGGTGTTCCCGAGCGCGGAACTGAGCGTGGATCCGGAAACAAAGGTGCGGCGGCGGGGGCGGGCCACGCTTCGCTTGATTGCCGATCGCCGATGGCAAATTCCAGATTGGGGGTGACGCCGCTGGCGCGGACGGACTTGAGCGGGCCGCCGTGGGAGCAGGCGTTGATCGCGGGGCTGCGGGAGCGGGGGCGGGCCACGCTTCGCTTGATTGCCGATCGCCGATGGCAAATTCCAGATTGGGGGTGCCGCCGCTGGCGCGGACGGACTTGAGCGGGCCGCCGTGGGAGCAGGCGTTGATCGCGGGGCTGCGGGAGCGGGGGCGGGCCACGCTTCGCTTGATTGCCGATCGCCGATGGCAAATTCCAGATTGGGGGTGCCGCCGCTGGCGCGGACGGACTTGAGCGGGCCGACGCGGGACGGGCGTTCTATCGTCCGGCGCTCAGTAGAAGGTGCTGATGAAGGAGCCCATGACGCTGAGGGGTCCCTGGTCTTCGAGGCTGTCGGTGGCTTTGTCGAGTTTCTGGAGGGTGAGCTTGGCGTTGCGGTAGAACTGGTCGTCGCTGATGAGTTTGCCGACGGTGCCTTCGCCGCGGTTGACCTTGGAGAGGATTTCTTTGAGCTGGGTCATGGAGGCGGTGGCGTCGTGGTAGAGGGTTTCGTCGGTGAGGAGTTTGCCGACGGTGCCTTTGCCGGCGCGGGCGTCGGCGATGGCGAGGCGGAGTTCGCCGGCGGTGTCGTTGAGGTTGGTGACGGTGTTGAGGGCGGAGCGGTAGAGGGTGTCATCCATGATGAGGCGGCCCAGGGTGCCCTGGCCTTCCTTGAGCTGGGTGGAAAGGGTGCGGAGGTTGGCGAGGGTTTCGGTGACGTTGGTGCGGTTTTCGCGGACGAGGTCGTTGACGGGGCCGAGGAGGTTTTCGGTGGAGAAGTTGCGGGTGAGGTTTTCGATGCCGCCGGCGGCGGATTCGAGTCTGGCCATGAGGGCGTTCAGGTCGGGTTGTTCACCGGCGGCGAGTTCGGTGCCGTCCTGCACCCACGGGGCGTCGGGGGAGCCGAAGGAGAGGGCGACGAAGTTCTGCCCCATGAGGCCGGCGAAGCGGATGACGGCCTGGCTGTCGGCGCGGACCTGGGCGCCGGCCTTGAGTTTCATGGTGACGCGGACGCGGGAGTCGGCGAGTTCGATGCGTTCGACGCGGCCGACTTCGACGCCGGCGAGTTTGACGCGGTCGCCGACTTTGAGTTCCTGGGCGTTCTGGAAGCGGGCGTGGACGCGGGTGCCGCGCTTGAGGTTGTCGAAGGAGCCGAGCATTTCGAGGATGAGCACGGCGGCGAGGACGATGACGGCGGTGAACATGCCGAGGCGGGTTTCAAGGGTGCTTTTCATGGGGTGGATTCCTTTTGGATGGAGGCGTTGAGAAAGTCGCGGACGTCCGGGTCGGGGGTCTGGCGCACTTCGGCGGGGCGGCCGAGGGCGCGGATGCGGCCGCCGAGGATGACGGCGAGGCGGTCGGCGATGCCGAAGGCGAGGTCGCGGTCGTGGGAGACGACGAGGGAGGTGACGCCGAGGCGGCGGTTGAGGGCGGCGATTTCGCGGCCGATGACCACGGCGGAAACGGGGTCCAGCTCGCTGGTGGGTTCGTCGTAGAGGATCAACTGCGGTTCGCTGACGAGGGCGCGGGCGATGGCGGCGCGTTTTTTCATGCCGCCGGAGAGTTCGGCGGGGAGTTTGTTTTCGGTGCCCTGGAGGCCGACGGCTTCGAGTTTTTCGGTGACGAGGCGGGCGATTTCGACGGGGGGTTTGAGTCGGTGTTCGCTGAGGTAGAGGCCGACGTTTTCGCCGACGGTGAGGGAGTTGAGGAGCGCGCCGGACTGGAAGACCATGGCGAGGTGATGGCGGTCGCGGACGCCGGGGGCGTGGATGGATTCGCCGCCGATGAGGATTTCGCCCTGGTCGGCGGGTTCGAGGCCGATGAGGTGGCGGAGGAGGACGCTTTTGCCGGAGCCGCTGGGTCCCATGAGGACGAAGACTTCGCCGGGGGCGACGTCGAAGCTGACGCCCTGGAGGACGGGTTGGGGGCCGTAGCTTTTGTGGAGGTTGCGCACCTGGAGGCCCACGCCGCGATGGTTGTGGCCGGGCGCGCTCATAGGACCTGCAGGACGCGCGTGACGAGGTAATCGCTCATGACGATGAGGACGATGGCGTTGACGACGGATTTGGTGACGGAGCGGCCGATGCCGCGCGGGCCGCCGCGGGTGACGAGGCCCTGGTGGCAGGCGATGAGGGCGATGATGACGGCGAAGCAGAGGCTCTTGAGGACGCCATGCACGACGTCGTCCAGTTCGACCATGTGGCTCAGGTCCTGGAAGAAGACCTGGAAGGAGATGCCGACCTGCTGGTTGGTGGCGGCGATGGTGGCGCCGCCCAGCCAGCCGACGAGGATGGAGAAGGTCACGAGCATCGGGACCGCGATGGCCATGGCCACGAGGCGCGGGAGCACGAGGTAGTGGACGGGGTTGATGTTCATGGTGCGGAGGGCGTCAATTTCCTGATAGACCTGCATGGAGCCGATTTCGGCGGTCATGGCCGAGCCGATGCGGCCGGCCAGCAGGACGCCCATCATGACGGGGGCGAGTTCGCGGGAAATGGAATAACCCACCAGCCCGCCGACGAAGCTGTGGAGGCCCTGCTGGACGAGGAGCGGGGCGGTTTGGAGCGCGATGACGGCGCCGATGAAGAACGAGAGGACGCACACCATGAGCAGGCTGGCGTTGCCGATCTCGAACAACTGCTCGGCCACTTTGCGGCGTTGTCGCCAGACGAGTGGCAGCGCGCGGAGCACGGCTCCGAGCAGGAGGACGATTTCACCGATGTTTTTCCACATGGACGGACGGGTTGGGCGGCGCGCGCGGCGGCGCGCGGGTCAAGGTTGCGGCATGGTCGGCTCCGGCGCAACCGCCGAGGCGCGGGGCGCGGACTTCAGCGGGATGAACAGCACGCGCAGGCCGGAGCCTTCCGGGGTGCGCTCGTGCTGGAACAGGCCGAACAGCGCCGAAGTCTTCCGCCGGTCCGGCCGGGCGTCCCGGCGGTAAAGGTTCCAGAGGAGGGACTGGCTGCGGGTGCCGGCGGCGGGGTTGTGTTCCGAGCGCCAGAGGGACCAGAGCGGGGACCAGTTGCGTTGGATGCCCTTGTTGTCGGGGATGAGCGGTTCGAGCGGGGCGAGGAGTTGGAGGCGCTCGTTGCCGGACCAATCGCGGGCATGGGTGAACAGCGGCCAGAGGCTGACGCGGCGGCGGGATTGGCCGGTGGTTTTGCGTTCCTCGCGCAGGTCGGAGTAGAGGAAGAAGAGGAGTTCGGTGCGTTCGCGTTCGAGGGTTTCGGTGCGGGTGGCGGATTCGCGGAAGACGGGCCAGAGGAAGAAGTTTTTTTCGCGCGTCGGGGTGCGGGATTCGCCGGCCAGCGGCCAGAAGCGGGTGGTGTGTTTGCCCTCGCCGCGCGCCCAGGCAAACACCGGCCAGAGGAACTGGGTTTCCTCGTAGGGGGGAAACCGGCTTTCGGTGAGGGTGAGGCCGCACGGCCAGAGCCAGGTGGTGGAGTCGCGCGCCGGCGAGCGCAGCCACACAAACAGCGGCAGCATGGCGCGGAAGTGCGCCTGGTTGGTGGTGCCGACGCCGCGGGTTTCGCTCAACCAGAAGGGCCACGCGAGGAAGTTGCGGCTGTGCCCGGGCACGAGTTCCGCCTCGTCCCAACTGTTGGTCCGCCAGGTGGGGACTTTGGTTTCACTGCCGATGAGCGGCCAGGCCTGCCAGCCGCGCAAGCCGTCGCCCGTGCGCCGGTGAAAGACGGGGGCGAGGAAGTTGACGGTCTCGAGGTTGCCGCGCGCCTTGAAGGTGCGCACATAAACGGGCCAGAGGGTGAAGGAAATTTCATCGCGCAACAGGCGGTTTTTCAGGGTGCCGGCCAGCGGCCAGAGCGCGGTGTAATTGTTGGTCGGCTCGGTGGAGCGTTGCTGCCAGTAAAAGGGGAACAAGGTGAACCGCTTTCGCCGCTCGCCGTCCTGCGTGTCGCCGCCGGCGAACGACAGCCATTGGAGCAACTGCCAGCGATGTTCGGCGCCGAAGCGGTCACAGGTCAGCACCGGGTAGAGCAGGTCCATTTCATGCCGGTCCAACTCGTCGTCATCGAAGCGGGAAATGAACGGCGGCAGCGCCCAGAGCCGTTGGCTGTCGGCTGACTGGCGGTAGTAGAAAGGCCCCAGCGCCTCCGTGCGTCTGCCCAGTTGCAGCGTGAGCGGGAACTCCGCGAAGAGCGGGCCGCTGGCGATTTCATTGGCGGGAGTGCCCGTCTGCGCGGAGGCGGCTGCGGCAAGCGCCAGCAGGCCGGAGACAAACCGCAGTCTCCACCGCGTCAGGGAAGGGAACGCGACGAGACGACGATTGCGCCCTCGTCTGCGCGTTTGTTTGTTTTGAGCTTTATCGTTCACCGTCATTCAAATTCAACCCCTGATTCGCATGGAATGCCGGGTTGACATTAAAACCCGCGTGCTTATGCTTTTCTCACTCTGAGGTCTTTACCTCGGTTCCTCCCAACCCAGTGACGGTCGCACCTTGTGATCGCACTGGGTTGTTTTTTTATTTCCCGATGCCGCAAAGCGTCACGGGACGACCGCGCCGTCACGCTCACAGAAAAGGCATCCGTGGGCGAGCCGAAAGAAGCGTGGGGGCGGCGCGGGCAGAACGCGGCGGGCTGGCTTTGTTCTTTTTGCCGCCGTGCGGCGCGGCCATACTCCCGGCGTGGACGTTCCGCAAAGCATCACCCTGGCGGCGATGGCCGGCTGCGCCGTGGCCAGTGTTTTTTTTGCGCTGGCGGAGACGGCGCTTTTTTCGCTGGGCAAACGGCAGGTGCGGCAACTGGCCCGGCAGGAGCCGGCCCGGGCCGTCCGGCTCGAGCAACTGCTCGCCGCGCCGCAGGATTTGCTGGCGACCATCTGTTTTGGCAACACGTTCGCCAATGGCGGCATGCTCGCGGGGGGGCTGTGGCTGGCGTTGAGCGGGCGCTGGTCGTTGTGGCCCACGGTGGCGGGGTTGTTTCTCGTGGTCGTGGTGTTTTGCGAGGTGTGGCCGAAGACGCTGGCCGTGCGGCGGCCGGACGTGTGGGCGCTGCGCATCGCCCCGCTGGTGGCGCTGGCGCATCGCGTCACGCTGCCGTTCCGGCGGCTGGCGCAGGGCCTCAACGGCCTCATTCTGCGGCTCGCGGTGCCCGCGAGTGTCAAACCGCTGCCGACGGTCAGTGAGGCCGACTACCAGGAGCTGCTGGAGCTGGCCCAGCAGCAGGGGGCGCTGGCGGCCTCGGAAAAGGAGATCATCCTCCAGATCATCCGGCTGGACCACCGCACGGTGCGGGAGGTGATGCGGCCGCGTTCGCAGATGGCGAGCATTCCCGACGATCTGTCGCTGCCGGAGATGCTGGCGGCGGCGCGGCGGCACGGTTTCCGCCGGCTGCCGATGTATGACGAGACGCCCGAGACCATCGTGGGCGTGTTGAACACGCGGGCGCTCCTCCTCCATCCCGACGCCGACTTGTCCGAGGTCATCGAATTTCCGTCGTTTGTGCCGCAGTCCATGAACCTGCTGCAACTGCTGCGCAGCCTGCAACGGCAGCAACGCGGCATGGCCATCGTGCTCGATGAATTTGGCGGCACCGCCGGGATGGTGACGATCGAGGACATTCTTGAGGAGGTTGTCGGCCCGATGCGCCAGGTGGCGGCGGCGGGCGGGCGGGTCGAACGGCTGGACGCGCGGCGCTGGCGGCTGGGGGGTGCCACCAGGCTCGATGATTTTCGGCGTGAATATCCCGCGCTTGGCGAGGTGGCCGGGGTGGAAACCGTGGGCGGCCTGCTGGTGCGGCTGCTGGAGGTGGTCCCTGCGCCCGGCGAATCCGCGGTTTTTCGCGGGTTGAGGTTGACGGCTGTGGCGGTGGATGAGCGGCGGGTGCTGGAGGTGCTGGCGGAGGTGGCGGCATGACGGGGGACGCCTTCAACGGGCTGCTGCTGGCGTTTTGCCTGGGGGTGTCGTTTTTCCTTTCGGGCATGGAGGCGGGCGTGTTTGCGTTAAGTCGGCTGCGGGTGCGGCGGCTGGTCCGCACCGGCAACCGGTCGGCGCGCCTGTTGCAGGGCTGGCTGGACCAGCCCGAGAATTTTCTCTGGACCATCTTTGTCGGGAACACGCTGCTGACGTTCGTGATCCTCGGGCTGCTCTTTGCCTGGCTGCACGCGGCGTTGCACCAGAATAACTGGCTCTTTGCGGCGGCTTACGCGGGCGTGGTGTTCGTCTTTTATGCGCTGGCCGACCTGCTGCCGAAGATGCTGTTCCAGAAGTTTCCCGACCGACTCTGTCTGGCGCTGGCGCGGCCCTTCCGCTTCCTCCATCTCGGGCTGCGCCCGCTGGTGGCGCTGGTCGAGTGGGTCTCGGCGCGGTTGTTGAAATGGACGGGCGGGCAGGCGTTCCGGGCGCAGTTGTTTGGCAGCCGCGCCGAGTTCCGCGAGCTGATGCAGGAAACCGGCCAGGGCATCACCGGCGAGGAGCGGGCCATGGTCAACCGCGTCCTCGACCTGCAGAATCTCACCGTGCGCCAGATTTGCATCCCGCTGGGCATCGCGGAGACCGTCACCGCCGAAACCCCGCTGGCCACGCTCCTTGCCCGCGCGCGCGAAAGCCGGCACACGCGGTTTCCGGTCTGGGACGTGCGCGACCAGCAGCGCCGCATCGTCGGCCTTGTGGACCTGGATGTCGTGCTTTACCGGGCGGACGCCACGCCGGACCGGCTGGTGCGGGACTTCGTGCAGCCGGCCGTTTATCTGGACGAGCATCTGCGCGTGGAGGAGGCGATGCGCCGGATGCAGCGCGCCGGCCAGATGCTGGCGGTGGTCATGCGCGGCGACCGGGAAACGGGCATCCTGTCGCTCCAGGACGTGCTGAGCCAGGTGTTCGGGGAGGTGCGGCTCTGATGAACTGGGATTTCGTGCTGTTGGTGGCGTTGAAGCTCGTGGCCGTGGCGGTGCTCGTGGCGATGAACGGCTTTTTCGTGGCGACCGAGTTCGCGCTGGTGAAGGTGCGGTCCACGCAGCTCGAGAGCCTGGGCGCGCGGGGCCACCGGCGCGCCCGCATGGCGCTGCACCTCACGCGGCATCTGGACGCCTACCTGAGCGCGTGCCAGTTGGGCATCACGCTGGCCAGCCTGGCGCTGGGGTGGATTGGCGAGCCGGTGTTCGCCGTGCTGTTGCAGCCGTTCTACAACGCGTTCGGCCTCGCCGGGCCGGAGCACGAGGGGCTGCGCCACACGCTCTCGATTGGCGTCGGGTTCAGCGCCATCACCTTTCTGCACATCGTCGTCGGCGAGATGGCCCCCAAGTCCCTCGCCATCCGGCTGCCCAAGGAGATCTCCCTCTGGATCGCCTACCCGATGCACTGGTTTTACGTCGTGATGTATCCGTTCATCTGGGTGCTGAACGAGAGCGCGATGCTGCTGTTGCGGTGGTGCGGCATCCAGCCGGCCGGCGAGGGGCACGGGGCGCATTCGGAGGAGGAGCTGCGCCTGCTTTTCGACGCCTCGCAACGCCGGAGCGGCGGCACCGCGCTGGGCCGCGCCATCGTCCTGAACGCCCTCGACCTCCGCCACCGCGTCGTCCGCGAGGTCATGCGCCCGCGGCGGGAAATCGTGGCGCTCGACACCGGGGCGACCCTGGCCGAGTGGCTCGACGTGGCGGAAAAAACGCGCTACTCGCGCTTCCCGCTGTGTCCCGGCGGCGACCTTGACCGCACGGTGGGCGTGGTCCACATCAAGGATCTGTTCGCCCTCCGCCAACGCCCCGATGCCACCGGGCGCGACCTGCTCCCCGCAGCCAAGAAGCTCATTTATGTGCCCGAGACCGCGCGGCTCGAGCGCGTCCTGCAACTGCTGCTCGACCGCAAACTGCACATGGCCGTGGTGGTGGATGAATTCGGCGGCACCGCGGGTCTGCTCACCCTCGAGAACATCCTCGAAGAACTGGTGGGCCAGATCCAGGACGAGTTCGACCAGGAAAAACCGCTGCTCACGCGCGTCAACGAAACCACCTGGGACGCGGCCGGCGAACTGCCGCTGCACGACCTCGAGGCCATCGTGGGCGAACCGCTGGCCGCGGGCGCCCTCGCCACCGCGAACGGCCTGCTCACCGAACGGCTCGGCGGGTTCCCGAAGGCGGGCGACACCCTGACCGTGGGGGCATGGCAGTTGCGCGTCGAAGAGATGGACGGCGTCCGCGTGGCGCGGCTGCGCATCACGCGCACCGTCACGCCCGACACGGCGGCGGGAATTTGACCTCGGAAACCTCCCCGCATGCGCTCCCTCCTCCTCACCGGCACGGACACGGGCATCGGCAAGACGCGCGTGGCGGGCCTCATTGCGCGGCGGCTTTCGCGGCAGGGCCGCGTGCAGGTGGTGAAACCGGTCGAGTCCGGTTGCGCGGCGGGCCGTCCCGCCGACGCGCCGTTGGCCGCCGGAACGTGGGCCGCCCCGTTCACGCCGTTCGCCCTGCCCAAGCCGCTGGCCCCGCTGGCCGCCGCGGCGGACGCGGGTCTCGAGCTTTCCCTCGCCAAACTCGTGGCCGCCGTGCGCGCGTTGCCGGACTGCGACTGGCGGGTGATCGAAACCGCGGGCGGCATCGCCGTGCCCGTGGATGTGTCCGGCGCGGACTGGGCGGACTTCGCGCTGGCGCTCGGCGTCGAACACGTCGTCTGCGTCGTCGAGGACCGGCTGGGTGCCATCAACCAGTCGCGGCTCATAGCGCAATACTGCCGCACGAAGGGCCTCGCCAGCTTCGGCCTCTGGCTGAATGCCGCGCACCGCAATCCAGAACCCGCCGTCGCCGCCGCCACGCGCGCCGGCCTCGCGCAAAGCGGCCTGCCGCTCTGGGGCGAGAGCGCGCATGGCGAGGCGAATGAAGCGCGCGTCCATGCGTGCCCGTTCCTTGCCCAATGAAACGAGGACCAGCAACGCCCGCGAAGCCTGGGAGTGCGGTGACCGGTCACCGCTTTCCGCAGGCGACTGGTCGCCGTCCACACTCGGGCGCCTGCGGCTTCTCCCCGCGACAGCAACCGGCGAAGCGGGACCCCCGCGATGCCCGCCGTGCTGCGGAACGCGGCCCGGCGGCGCCGACCAGTCGGCGCGGCGGCAAAAGCTGCGACCAGTCGCGGCACTCCCAAGCATGAGTTCGGTCGAACGCATTGCCGAGCGGGCGCGGGCGGCGCTGAACGGGCGCACGGCGGCCGGCCGGTTGCGGCGGCTCGAGGCGCGCCCGGCGAAGGCGCCGTGGCTGAACCTCGCGGACAACGACTACCTCGGCCTCGCCCGCGACCCCGCCGTCGTTGCCGCGGCGGCGGACGCCGCGCGGGTGTGGGGCGCGTCCGCCAGCGCATCCCCGCTCCTCACCGGCTACACCGAACTGCACGCCGAACTCGAACGCGCGCTGGCCGCGTGGCACGGATACCCGCACGGCCTGGTCTGGAATTCCGGTTTTGCCGCCAACGCCGCCGTGCTCGGCGGGCTGCCCCGGCGCGGCGACGTGGTGCTGGCGGACCGTTTGATTCACGCGAGCATGGTGGCGGGCATCCTGCGTTCCGGCGCGCGGCTGCGGCGGTTTCCGCACAACGATCTGGGCGCGCTCCGCGTGATGCTGGCCGAGGCAGCGGAGCGCCGGTCTCCGACCCGGCAGCTTCCGGGCGGCGAGGCGAATGAACACGCCGGGTCGGAGACCGGCGCTCCGGCCGTCTTCGTCGTCACCGAGAGCATTTACTCGATGGATGGGGATGGGCCGGACCTCGCGGCGCTGGCCCAATTGCGCAAGGAATTTGGTTTTCTCTGGGTGCTGGACGAGGCGCACGCGACCGGCTGGTTCGGCCCGACCGGCGCGGGCGCGCTGGAGGCGCAGGGCTGCCCCGGCGAACCCGATGTGCTCGTGGGCACGCTCGGCAAATCGCTCGGGGCGCAGGGTGCTTACACCCTGTTTCGCGACGGCGCGCTGCGCGAATGGCTGCTGAACGAGGCGGCGGAGTTCATCTATTCGACGTATCTCGCGCCGCCCGCCGTGGGTGCGGCGCTCGCGGCACTGGAGCGAATTCATGAACTCGGTGGCGAGCGCGCGCAATGGCACGCGCTCTCCCGTTCCTGGCGGACGGCGATGCAACAAGTCGGCGCGGAAGTTCCCGAAGGTGATTCGCCCATTGTGCCCGTGCGGCTCGGTTCCGCCGCACGCGCCGTGAACGTGCAGCGCGCGCTGCGGGAGCGCGGCTTCCGCGTTTCGTGCATCCGCCCGCCGACGGTGCCCGAGGGCACGGCGCGCTTGCGGGTTTCGTTGCGGCGGGGATTGACGGAGGCGCAACGCGACGCCTTTGCGGCGGCGCTGACGGAGGCGTGGTCATGCGCGTGACGTGGCTGGGCGGCTGGGGCGTGGTGCCGGAAATTCTGCGCCCGCTGGCGGAGAAGTATTTCCCGAAGTCGCAGCACACGTTCGTGGCACCGACACCGGACGGTATCCGCCGGGTCTTGGAGTGCAGCGGTCCACCGCCGCTTTCCGAAACGCCCAACGCTCCCCGAAAGCGCCAGGGGGCTGGCGCAGGCCAAGACGCTGGCGCGGATCTGACCATCGCGTGGTCGCTCGGCGCACATCGCGTGCTGGAGGCGGCGGCGCGCGGCGTGGAATGCTCCGGCATGGTGTTGTTGCTCGCGCCGTTTGTGGCGTTCCCGTCGGAGGCCGGGCTGGGTGGCCGGTGCAGCCGCACGCAGGTGAAATATCTCCGGCGCTGGCTGCTGCGCGAGCCGCACGCGGCGCTGGCGGATTTTCACCGCCGCGCCGGACTGGCCGAACGCCTTGCCGGACCTGGAACGGCGACGTTGCCCTACGCGCTGCCCGACCTGCTCGAGGGGCTTGACCGGCTGGCGGAGGATGCGTCGCCCGCGCTGCGCGGTTTCGCCGCGCGCGGCCTGCCGCGGAACTGGCAGGCGTTCGTGGGCGATGACGACCCGTTGCTCGACGCGGAGATGGTGTGGCGTTCGTTGCCCGGTTGCGTTCGTCTGCGCGGCGCGGGACACGAACTTGGCGGGCTGCTGCGCCGGAGCGGGGTGGGATCAGGCTGACGCCGCCGCGTGCGACAACTCGTGGCGCGCGAGGGCGAGGGCACAAAGGGCGGCGGTGTCGGCGCGCAGGACGAGCGGCCCGAGCGAAATGGGCTGCGCTCCGGTGGCGCGAATCGCCGCGTATTCGTCCGGCGTGAAATCGCCTTCGGGGCCGATCCAAATCAACGCGGAACGCGGCGGCGCGGCCGGGGTGCGGCGGTGTGCCGCCACCACGGTTCGCGGGTCGCCCGCGTCCGGTTCGAGTGAGGCGACGAGTGCGAGGTCCGCCTGCGGCGGGCGGGCGAGCAGTTCGGCCAGCGCCACGGGGCGGGTGATTTCCGGCAGCCACGGGGAGCCGCATTGCTTGACGCTCTCGATGGCGATTTGCCGCCACTTCTCCACCTTGGCCGCCGCTTCGGCGGGGCGCACCCGGACGACGACCCGTTCGCTCAACACCGGCACGATCCGCGCGGCTCCGAGTTCGGTGGCTTTCTGCACGATGGTGTCGAAGGCGGCGCCCTTGGGAATGGCCTGGGCCAGGGTGAGGGCGAGGGGGGCGGCGGGGCGGTGGCTGCGGGATTGGACGGCGACCCGCACGGCGCGGCGGGTGGCGGATGCCACGCGGCATTCGAGCAGCGCGCCCGCGCCGTCGAGGACGGTGAGGGCGGCACCCGGTTCCAGGCGGAGCACTTGCGCGGCATGGCGGGCCTCGCGTTCGGGCAGTTCAAACACGTCGGCGCGGCAGACCTCGGGCGGGACGAAGAAGCGGGGCATGGGGGCGACGGTTATTTGAAGAACCGTTTGGCCTTCTCGAAAAAGCCCTGCGCCAGCGGGCTTTCCTTGCCGTTGCAGAGGGCGGCGTATTCCTCGAGTTTGCGGCGTTGCTCGCTGGTGAGGTGCGTGGGCACCTCGACGCTGACGCGGACGTGCAAATCGCCCTGGCCGTAGCCCTGGAGGTTTTTCAGGCCGCGGCCCTTGAGCCGGAAGATGGTGCCGGACTGCGTGCCGGCGGGAATCTTGACGGTGGCCCGGCCCTCGAGGGTGGGCACTTCAATTTCCCCGCCGAGCGCGGCGCGCGGGAACGGCACCGGCACCTCGCACAACAGGTCGTCGCCCTCGCGGTGAAACACGTCGTGCGGCTTGACGCGCAGGACGACGTAGAGGTCGCCGGGCGGCCCGCCGCGCGCGCCGGCGTCGCCGTTGCCGCTGGAGCGGAGCCGCACGCCGGTGTCCACGCCGGCGGGGATGTTCAGTTTGATTTTGGAGTTTTTCTCGCGCACGCCCGCGCCCCGGCAGGCGCGGCAGGGTTTTTCCACGACCCGTCCCGCGCCCTGACAGGCGGGGCAGGTTTGCGCGATGCTGAAAATGCCGCGGGAGGAGAGCACCTGGCCGCGCCCGCCGCAGGTCGGGCAGGAACGGACCTTCGCGCCTTCCTCGCTGCCGGAGCCGTGGCAGGCGTCGCAGCGTTCGCCCTTGGTGACGGTGATTTCCTTTTCGCAGCCGTGCGCGGCCTCCTCGAGGGTGATTTCGAGGTCGTAACGGAGGTCGTCGCCCCGCTGCGGTTGCGTGGGGTCGTTGCGGTTGCCGAAGAACTCGTCGAAAATGCTCCCCGAGCCGCCGCCGAAGACTTCGCGGAAAATGTCGAACGGATCATGGAACCCGCCCCCGCTGAAGCCGCCCCCGCCGCGGCCGGCCCGGCTGCGGGGATCGAAGGCGGCGTGGCCGTATTGGTCGTAGGCCGCGCGGCGTTGCGGGTCGCTCAACGCTTCGTAGGCCTCGCCGAGTTCCTTGAACTTTTCCTCGGCGGCCTTGTCGCCCGGATTCTTGTCCGGGTGGTATTTCACCGCGAGCTTGCGGTAGGCTTTCTTGATTTCCTCCGCGTCGGCGGTGCGCGGGACGCCGAGGACTTCGTAGTAATCGCGTTTGGCCATGCGGCGGGGGTGCGTCAAGCGGCGGGGGCCTTGGCGACGACGACGGTGGCGGGGCGGAGGAGGCGGTCGCGGAACCGGTAACCCTTGCGCAACTGCCGGGCCACCTGCCCCTCGGGATGGTCGGTGGTTTCGATCTGCGAAACGGCCTCGTGCCAGTTGGGGTCGAAGGTCTGGCCGGCGGCGTCCACCTCTTCGAGGCCCGCCTCGGCCAGCGCGGAACGGAGCTGCTGCTGAATCATGGCAACGCCGGCCAGCAGGGTCTGGGCGTTGTCCCCCTTGCCGGATTGGGCGGCGGCCAGCGCGGCGTCGAAGTTGTCGAGCACGGGCAGCAGTTTTTGGAGGAGCGTCTCGTTGGCGAACTTGACGGCCTCCTGCCGCTCGCGGGCCGCGCGCTTCTTGAAGTTGTCGAACTCGGCGGTGGTGCGGAGCAGGCGGTCCCAGTGCTCGGCGGCCTTGGCGGCCTGCGCCTGCAATTCCTGCACCTGCTGCGGCGTCAACGCCGGTTCGCTCGCGGGGGGTTCGGCGGCCGGCGCGGCGGCCGGTTCGGCGGCCGGTGCCGGCGGCGCGGTGTTGGCGGCGGCCTGGTCAGCGTCTTCAGTCGTGTTTTTGCGCGAGAACATAGCCAGTTGGACGGCCAGAATAGCGGAAGGGACGGCCCCGGGCAACCGTGGCGACAAGGTGTGCCGACCACGGGGCGCATCTCAGTTTATTGCAGGCGGTGGCGGCAGGCATCCTGCCTGCCGTAGAGGGCGGCATCCTTGCCGCCCGGAATGAGCGTGGCTCCGGGCGGGCGACATGAACTTGCCGAGCG
>Ga0101944_10005058_pt1 | contig 15475 bp, 10 predicted proteins | sample DewCreD2012metaG_FD_75245 | JGI IMG/M metagenome (GOLD analysis project Ga0101944, IMG submission 75245) | Hot spring sediment bacterial and archeal communities from British Columbia, Canada, to study Microbial Dark Matter (Phase II) - Dewar... ...
CCCGTACCCATGACCGTAAACAGCGACTCCACGCCGTGGATGCCGTACCAAAACAAGTCCGGGTGGTGCGGTTCAATCGGACACGGACTGGTCGTCTCGGCATGGAGAATCGTGCCCACCTGACCGCGGCGCGCGGCCTGGGTGGCCCGTCCGAAACGCAACGACGAGGCGCTGAACACCGGCACGCCGGCGTCACGCGCCAGATCGAAGATCGTCAGCACATCCCGCAGCGAGGCCGCCATCGGCTTGTCAATGTACACGGCCTTCTTCGCCGTCAGGACCGGCTTCACCTGCTCCAGGTGGGGGCGACCATCCACGCTTAACAGCAGCACAGCCTCCACAGCCTCGCACAGGGCCGGAATCGAGTCGTAGAACCGCACCCCGTACCTCTCCTGCAACAAGCGCGCGTTTGGTTCGACCCGAGACCAACTCGCCTCCAGGTCCGGGCTGCCTCCTTTGAATGCCCCCACGACCCGTGCGCCCGGCACGTGGTCCTTGGCCTTCAGGTCGTTCAGCAACTCGGTGAATGCCACGGCGTGCGAGGTGTCCGTGCCGATAATGCCCAGGCGCATCTCCGCCGCCCAACAGGCCGCCCCGCTCACCAGCACCACGCCAACCAGGACTGCGGCCAAACCTCCAACCATGTGGATAGGTTTCATTTCGACCCCAAGCTACGAGCCTCTCAGACCCATCGGCAAGAAAGCACTGCGCCACTTGCCCGACGCCACAGTCGCCCCCTGCCGCACTCCGAGCCGCCCGCCACGGCAGACGCCAGGCCCAATGCGCCCGACAACCCCGCTCGGCGCACCCGCCGCCACACAAGTGCCCCGACACCGGCCTTCAGCCCCAGATGGTGGCCGCCGAGGCATACATCACGACCTGCCGCGGCGGGCCGTGGGAGTGCCGCTCGTTGTGCGCGCTGTTGACGCCGGTGTAGAAAAGGTGCCAGCGACCGTCCCGCCAGACCAGTTGCTGCCCAGCGTAAATGCCGTAACAATCCGCCGCGGGCGGCTCGCCCCGTGGCAGCCAGGGCGACCGGCACGGGCGCTCCCAAGACACCCCGTCCCGGGAAAAACACCATTCCAGGTCCATCGTCTGCGCCTGGCAACGGTAATGGCCCAGCATCCCCACGCACCCACGGGGGGTGCGCGTGACCGCCAGGTAGTAGAATTGCTGGTCCGCCGGGTCTTGCCAGTCCCGCTCAATGATCCGCCGTCGAGCCTCGAAGTGCAGCCCGTCCTCGGAGACGTAGCGATCAATCACTCGCACCAAACCGGGCGCATTATCGTGCGGGACGTAAGCCGGATCGCCCCGGGGCACCGGCACCAGCGCCACTGAGTACAGTTCAAAGCTGCCGTCGGCAAGCTGGTACACGGTCGTGGCGTCGTTGGAAATCAACCCGGCCGAAGCCGGTGGTTCATCGGCAGGCCGGTCACCGTCCGGTCGGGGGTGCAGCAACAGGCCGTCCGGGGAGGCCACCCCGTGAGCCGCGCGGTCGTGCGGATGGTAGAGCACCGGCCGCAACGGGTTTCCCACGCGGTAGCGACGGCCATCGGCGCTATCGGCAGCCAGGTAACGCAAGATGCCCTCCCCGTGCGCCCAAAAGTAGAGCCGGTGACGACCATCCCGCAATCGCAGGTGAATGACCTGCACCGGCCGCCAGCCTTCCGGCAGATTGCCGATGCCCAGTGGCGCGTCAGGCGCCTCGCGCGGCGAGCATTGCGCGGGACACTTGCGCATCGGGCCGCCCGGCTCGCCCTCGGCAAACGCGATGTGAAACCGATTCCTTCGCCCGGAGACCGAATACCAAAACCGCCACGCCCCGCCCTTGAGCGGCTCGGCCGGCGACGTGAAGTTCTGGATTTGTCCGTCCTCCCACGGTTCGGTTGCCGCCAGGATGATGCCGTGCTTGTGCCAAGCCGATGGCGGACACGGCCGCGGCAGCGATGCCCCGCCGCCTCCCGGGGCGGCCGACTTGCAGGCGGCCAAGCAGCTCGTGGCCGCGCCGGCAGCGGTTTGCAGGAAGGTTCGGCGAGAAATGGCGTCCATGGCCCGCGCCTCAGGCAAAGTGAACGTAACCCCGCTCGGGCAACGGCCACACCCGCCCTTCGTCCCGCAACACCGCCTCATTGCCGGCGACCACCTTGCCAATGCAACTGAGTCGTAGTGTCGGGAAGCGCTCCCGCCAGGAGTCCAGCAGGCGGACCGCGTCCGAGGCGGCCACCGCAAAGAGCAACTCGAAGTCCTCGCCGTCCGTCAGCGCCGCCAGCAACGACGGTTTCAGACCTGCGCCGGGAGTGTCCGGCGCCGGCTCACCCCCACTGGGCAGGCTGCCCGGTTGGCGGCCGGCCTGAGCGGCTTGGCGACTGCGCTCCCTGGCGGCCCGGCTCACGGGGATGGCGCGCATGAGCAACTCGGCGCCCACACCGCCAGCGCGGAGGAGGTGCCGCAGGTCGGTTGCCAGGCCGTCACTCAGGTCAATCATGGCGTGCACGTCGAACTGCTCGGCCAGCCAACGGGCCTCGGCCAAACGCGGTTCGAAATCCAAGTGCTTGCCGGCCAGCGCGCCGCCCAGCTCGCCCGTCACAAAAATCGCATCACCCACCCGCGCGCCGGCGCGCCTGACCGCGCGGCCCTTGGCCACCCAGCCCAGCAGGGCCACCGACAGCAGGACACCCCCGGGGTTGAGCGTGGTTTCCCCCCCCACAACGGCCACTCGATGTTGCCGCGCCAACGCGCTCAGGCCGGCGTAAATCCCCTCAACCCGCTCCGGTTGGAAGTCACGCGGCAATCCCAGCGTGACCAGCGCGGCACTGGGCGTGCCCGCCATCGCCGCCACGTCGCTCAGACACCGCGCCAACGCCTTGCGTCCGATTTTCTCCGGCGGCGTGTCCGCGGTGAAATGCACCCCTTCCACCACCGCGTCGGTCTTGAACAGAAACTCGCGATCCGCCGCGCCCAGGTCCAGCACCGCACAATCGTCGCCCGGGCCGACCCGCACCTCCGGCCCATCCGGCAACACGCGCGTCAGGCGTTGGATGAGGTCCAGCTCGTTCATGTCGCGGGAGGTGGTGCGCTGAACCAGTCATAGAACTGCAGGGCAACGAAGTTCAGCGCGTTGAACAGCGCGTGGGCGGCAATGGGGGCAAGCAGGTTGCCGGTCTTCTCGTAAAGCCACACCAGCACCAGCGCCAGCAGAACCAGCGGCAGGAACGACGGCAGATTCCAGTGAACCGCGGCGAAGAGCAGTGCCGACCCCCACCAAGCCAACCGCGAGCAACCAGCCTGCTTGAGAGCCGGATACAGCACGCCCCGGAACAACGCCTCTTCGGCCGGCGGCGCCAGCACCACGGCCACCACGCCGATGGGCAATCGCGCCACCCACGTGGGTGAGGCCCGCAGAACCTCGACCGCCGCCTGGGCCTCCGTCTCCAGCTTCAGATGCGCCAGCCCTGTCATTACCGCCAGTTGCAGCAGCCACGCCACGGGCAACACCGCCAAAGCCGTCAGCAGCCCCAACCCCACTGCCCGCCAGCGGCCGCGGTCGAAACCGAAGCCCTCCCCCCACGAACAGCCGTGCTCACGCAGAAACCGCCCAACCAGCACCAACGTCGCCCCTTGAAAACTCAGGCCGGCGATGACCATCTGCCCGCTGGTGGGTTGGCCCGCGGCCGCTGGCATCAAGCGGTAGGACACGCTCATGAACAGCAGCCCCGCATACAGGCTGACCAGAAAGATCATCAGCCGATGACGCCGCGCCTCCAGCGGCCACGGCCGCCATGTGACTCCCAATGCCGTACCCAGCGACACGAACCCGCCGGCCACAACCCCCGCCAGCAGCAGGGCGTTCACGTTGGCACCAGCCTGTGCCCACCGCAAACAGGTGCTGCCCAGCCCACCCATGAAGACACAGGCCAGGATGCCCAGGCCCAGGCGCAGGAAGGCCTCAGGCCGCCACGGCTTGAACGACACCATGGCCCAACCATAACTCCACCCGGTCGGGCAGACGATGCCAAACTGCACCACGCATCCGGCCAGCAGCAAGCGGACGCTCCACACCAGCCTCCGCGCCCGGTAGCTCGCCAATCGCCCCAGCGTCCCGGTTTGTCAGCGTTTTTTCGTTTCCTCAACCGGCGCGGGGTGGTTTGCTGACGGCGCTATGCAAAAGCCGACCACGCGACGGGCCTTTCTGCAGCAGTGCCTGCTGACCGGTGGCGCTGCCGCCGGGCTGGGCATCCTCTCACCGCAGCCAAGCCGGGGAATCGAGCCGTTCCGACGCCCCGGCGCGCCGCGCCTGCGGCTGAGCCTGGCGGCCTACTCCTTCCGCGACCTGCTCAAGCACAAGGACCCGGCCAAGCGCATGACTCTGTTTGACTTTGTGGATTTCTGCGCCGAGCAGGGTTTGGAGGGGGCGGAGTTGACGAGTTATTACTTCCCCGACCCGCCGGACCGCGACTACCTGTTGCAGTTGCGACGGCACGCCTTCCTGCGCGGTGTGACGGTAAGCGGCTCGGCCGTGGGCAACAATTTTGTGGTCGCACCCGGGCCGGCGCGCGACAAGCAGATTGCCGACGTCAAACGGTGGGTGGACCATTGCAGCGTGTTGGGCGCGCCGCATATCCGGGTGTTTGCAGGCCCAACAAGCCCGGGGCTGGACCTGCCGACGTCCAAGAGGTTGGTTGTCGAAGCCTTGGAGGAATGCGCCCAATACGCGGGCAGCCGGGGCATCTTCCTGGGTCTGGAAAACCATCACGGCATCGTGGCCGACCCGGAGGACCTGCTGGACATCGTGCGGGCCGTCAAAAGCCCCTGGCTGGGCATCAACCTGGACACGGGCAACTTCTACACCGACGACCCGTATGCCGACCTGGCCAAATGCGTGCCCTACGCGGTGAACGTGCAGGTCAAGGTGGATATCCGGCGACGCACGGACCCGAAGCCCTCGCCCGCTGATTTCAAGCGGCTGGCGGGGATTCTCCGGTCGGCCAACTACCAGGGCTGGGTGGCGCTGGAATACGAAGCGGCCGAAGACCCCCGGGCTGCCGTCCCCCGGTATCTGCGCGAATTACGGGCCGCCCTGGAGGCGCGATAGACCGACACGCCTGCCCCGGTTGCCAGGGTCATTGGGCCAGTTGCTCACGCGCCCACTGGCGGGCCTGGCTCTTGGTCTTCAGCTCGTCGGCCAGTTGCTTCTCGCGGATTTGGGCCAGCAGCTTGCCCATGGCCGGCCCGGGTTTCATGCCCAGTTCCATCAGATCATAGCCGGTCAGCAGGGGCGGGCGAATCTGCGGCAGATGCCGCAGCGCTTCTGCTTCCGCCGCCAGAAAGTCGTAAACATCCAGCCGCCCGTGCGAGCCGAGGCAGTCCAGCCGGTGCAGCGCCAGCTCCAACGGGAATGTCGGCCGCAAGAGCACGCGACGCAGCGTGGCCTTTCGCATGTGCGGGGCGTCCTTGAGCTGCATGTGGTAGCGGACGGCTTTGACGACAACCTCGGTCTGTTTGCGCGGAAACCGCAACCGGGTGAGGATGGCCTCCGCCATCTCCGCGCCGATTTTTTCGTGCTCGTAAAAATGGATCGAGCCGGTCGCCGGGTCGCGGCTGGCAGTGACCGGCTTGGCGATGTCGTGCAGCAGCACCGCCCACGGCAGCAACGGGTCGGCCTCCGCCGGCAGATGGCGCAGCATCAGCACCAGATGCTCGAACACGGTGCCCTCGGGGTGGTAATCGGGTGATTGCGGGCAATTCACCGTGGCGGCGACTTCGGGCAGGACATGCTCCAGCAGGCCACTGGCGCGCAGCAGTTCCAGGCCCCGCGCGGCGGGCGACCCGGCGGGTGTCCCGGCAGCCGAGGCGGGCTGCCGCTTCTCGTCGCGCCCCCCGGCAGGCGGTGTGGCAAAAGGCCCGCTGAACAGCTTGAGCAGGTCGTCGCGGACACGTTCGGCGCTGATGAGCTTGATCTTGGGAGCAAGCGCCCGAATCGCCGCGAAGGTCCGCGGCTCGATCTCAAAGCCGAGTTGCACGGCAAACCGCAGCGCGCGCAACATCCGCAGGTGGTCTTCCGCAAACCGCTGTTCCGGCCCGCCAATGGTGCGGATGAGCCGCGCCTCCAAATCCGCCGCCCCGCCCACCCAGTCATGCAGCCGGTCGGCCACCGGATCGTAGAACAACCCGTTGACGGTGAAATCGCGGCGCAGGGCGTCGGCCCGGGCGTCGCCGAACGCCACCGTCTCCGGATGCCGCCCGTCCCGATAATCCGTCTCGGCCCGGAACGTGGCGACTTGAAACTGGCGACCGCGCAGGACCACCACCATGACGCCAAATTGGCGGCCCACGGCGATTGTGCGCTTGAAGAGCCGTTCGATCTGCTCCGGCCGCGCGGAGGTGGCAATGTCGTAGTCGCCCGGCCTGCGGCCCAGGAGCATGTCGCGCACACAGCCGCCGACCCAGAAAGCGTCGAAACCGGCGCCCTGCAGATCGCGCACGATCTGTTTGGCCAGACGCGCGGCCAGGTTGTCTCCGGAACGGTTCATCGGCTGCTCACGATGGCCTAACTCGGTGATTTCCCACTCCTCGCAGCCGCCGCTCTGAAGCGGCGGACTCTCCCGGTACGCAGGCAGATCGGCCGTCTCACGACGGCAGCTACAGGCTGCCGGGGCTTCGTGCTCGCCATGAATTATTCAGACGAACAGCCCAACCAGCAACAGGCCGGGTGTCCGGTCGCCTGGCCCGGACCCGCCCGCCGTCACCTTGTGGGCCGGCCGGGGACACACGCGACCGCACCGCCTCAGGCCCCATCCCAAAGTCGCTTCAAATGCTCAACCCCCGCGCGAACCTCGTCCACCGTCAGCGCCGGGCTGAACTCGAAAACCTTCAGATGCTCCGGCCGCACGAACGGTCGCAGCGCGGCAAAATCCACCACGCCCGAGCCTGGCGGAAAATGATCGCGACACGGGGGGCGCACGTCGTGCAAATGAAAACCTGCCAGCCGATCGGCCAACGACTCCAAATGGAACGCCTGCTGGATGAACCCCAGGTTTTCCTTGATCTGCGCGTGGCCCGTGTCGTGCCAGTACACCACCGCCGGGCTGGTGAATTCCTTGAAGAAGAACATGAAGTCGCTCTCGAAGGGAATCTCCTCCAGGGCCTCCCGGTTCTCGATGCCCAACCGGATCCCCCGGGCCTCCGCCTCCGGCACCAGTTGCCGCAGCGTGGCGTAAGCCCGCTCGACGTACGGCTCTTTCCGCGCCTCGCGTCGCTCGGCCGCCTCCGTGGCCAGCGCCTCGTAGCGGGGACTGTCACGCCGCCCGCTTTCCAGCAGGCTCTTGAGCTTGCGCGTGTAATCCTTCATCTCCACGCTGCCCATGTGCAGGACCACCAGCGGCGCCTTCACCCGCACCGCGAAATCCAGGGTCTTGAGGGTGCACTTGATGGCCATCTCGCGCTCCCGCGGCGCCTCAGCGGAGAACTGGAACAAATTCGGCGACGCGTGCGACACGCCCATGGGCAAGGGACAGAAGTTGTGCAGGCTGGAGATGCGGATCTCCCCGGCGTCCACCGCCTGCAAGATGCCCTCCACCAGGCTCAGCCGGATACCGTGGCTCAGCTCGGCATACTCGAAACCCAGCTCGCGAATCTCGAGCAACATGGCCCGACCGTCCGTGTGGCGATGCGAGTTCCAGCAGGTGGACAAGGAATACATGGTGACTGGGCTTTGATGAGTTGGCTGCTCGTGCGAGGTGACCTTGAGCACCGCCAAGGTGACTTTGAATTCAGTCCCGCGTTGCCGGCTCAAACCGACACAACCAAGCGGCCGGGGAGTCGTTGTCCCTGCGCCGGCCGGCCGACCCGCTGCGGGGCAGCAAAACCGGGCGCGGCACCGTGGCCGCGCCCGGCTGCAAACCTTTGTCGGTCACAACTCAGCGTAGCGGGCGCTGAGCATGGCCGAAAACCGCGCCGCCTTCTCCTTGCGGCGCCGGCGCTCGCTCGGCTTCTCGTAATGCCGATGGTTGCGGACGATCCGCAGCGTGCCCTCGCGGTCAATCTTCTTCTTGAGCCGACGCAGGGCCTTGTCAATGGGCTCGCCCTTTCTCAGTTTAATTTCCGTCAAATCATCGTCACTTCCTCTCCATGGACCTCGGACGCGCGCCCGTCGGGCGACGGTCCGCTCAGGTCAAAGCCCGTCAAGTATGCCCCCGCCAGGCCGGCTGTCAATCTGCATCCGGGCAATGTGTTAGCATTTGTCACGGTGACGCAGGTGTAGGAGCGAGGGGGGAACGGAATGGCGCCACCAGCCCAAGCCTCGGCGGGGTGAATCGGGTTTGGGCACCGTTCGGACGCGATTCGGCCGATGCGTGGCCGCACGCGCGGCTGGCGTGTCGGCGTCCGGTGAGGTCGGTCTTCGCTCTTTTGCACGGCGCAGGACCCGACTTCCTGACTCCGCATCATGAAGTCCATCAGCCGCTCCCAGCTCTCGATCCTCCACTGCGCCCGGTCCGGGGCGACTCTGTTGCACCGCCAGCAAAGCGTTGACGAGATGGGCAATGGGGAGCAAGGTGACATTGTGAGCATCGGCCAGCGGTATCATTTCACGGGCTTTGGAGGCCCTCATGCGAGTCCGGGCTCACTTGCGCAGGCGCGGCTAGCCAGCGGTTTTGCGGTGCGAGGACGTGCCGCCGGCATGCTCCTCGGCCTGCTGTTGGCCCGGCCGATGTCCGGATTATGTGGGGGCACGGTGGATGCCTGCAACGAATCGGTCCTGCGCGCGGCGCTGGCCGGCGGCGGCTTGGTCACGTTCGCCTGCGATGGGACGATTCCTCTGTCCGCTCCACTCCTCATCACCAATGCAACCGCACTGGATGCGACAGGACACACGGTGGTGCTCAGCGGGAACAAGACCGTGCGTGTGTTCGAGGTGTTGCCTGGCGCCTCAGTTTCACTGACCAACCTGACGATCGCCGACGGCGCGGCCAACCGCGGTGCCGGGCTGCTGAACCAGAGCGGCAAGGTCGTCTGCACCGGTTGCGTGTTTCGCGGCAACGAAGCCCGCGGCACCAACGGCCTGAACAACGCCAGCGGCGAGCCGGCCGCGGGCGGCGCCATCTGGTGCGCCGGGCCGCTCACTCTGCTGGACTCCCGGTTCGAGACCAACTGCGCCGTAGGCGGTAACGGCGACGGCGGCAACTACGGCGGCGGCGGCGAAGCCACGGGTGGCGCGATTCATGCCGGCGGGTTTCTGACCCTGTCCAATGCTGTCTTCCTCAACAACGAAGCTCACGGCGGCCGCAGTGGGCGAGGTGACACCGGCTGGGGACCAAACGGCGCTGATGCCGGCGGCGGGGCGGTCTATTGCGCCGCAGGCCTTGAGGTGGTGGAGTGTGTATTCCGTGGGAACGCCGCGGTTGCCGGCTGGCCGGGCGGCTGGCGGCCGCATCGGGGCGATGGCCGGGGCGGGGCGCTCGCAGTAGCGGGCGGCGCGGCGCGGCTGTGGGGTGGGTTGTTCGAGTCGAATGCGGTGTCCGGCTGCGCCGGTTTGGGCGGGGGCATCTGGCATGGCGGCCAGTCGCTGTGGGTTTCCAATGTGACGTTTCGCGGCAACACCGCCGGCGGCGACAAACTCAGCTACTACCACGACGAAAGCGGCGGACCGGGCGCAGGCGGTGGCCTGTGCGCCCAGGCACGCTGCGAGGTTGTGGACAGCACGTTCGAGCGAAATCGGAGCAACGGCGGGCCGGGCAATCAGTCGCCCATCGGCTTTGGACTGCCGGCTGGCCCCGGTTTGGGCGGGGCCGTCTTTTCCGCTGCGCCCCTGTGGCTGGAGCGGTGCACCGTCGTGGAGAACCTGGCGCACGGCGGGGATCAGGACGGTGTGTTCGCCGCCGGAGGTCCGGCCTTCGGCGGCGGCATCTGTGTGGGAGAGAATCCGGCAGCCCTGGTCAACCTCACCATTTGTTCCAATACCGCCTCCGGAGGCGCGCCCGACCGGTACATCGGGTCTCAAGCCGGGGCGGCCAGCGGGGGCGCGCTGTGCGTGACGAACGGCACGGCGAGCCTCACCAATTGCACCCTCTGGAGCAACGCGGCTACGGGTCGTCCCTGGCCTGATTTTGGCGGCCAGCCGGGCGAGGAACGAGGCGGCGGCATAGCGAACCTCACGACCAACGCACTGCCGGTTTACAACTCCATCGTCACCGGCAGCCCACAGGGTGGGGATGTGTTTGGTGAACTGGCTGGCGGCTCGAATCTGATCGGTGTCGAGCCGCGGCTGCTGCCCTTGGCCGACAACGGTGGCCCCACACTCACGATGGCCCTGCGCCCGGACAGCCCTGCCGTTGACGCAGCCGACGCCCTGGCTGCTCCGGCGGCCGACCAGCGCGGCGTGCCGCGGCCGTACGGGGCCGCGCCGGACATCGGCGCGTTTGAGCGAATCGCAGCGGACCTCACCGAGTTCCTCATCCGCACGCTGGTGTTCACAAACGGGCAGTGGCGACTGGGCATCGAAGGCCCGCCATCGCTGCCCTGCCGGTTGCAGGCGTCGGCGGACCTGCTCCGCTGGTCGGATGTCTGCACGAGTCCAGCCGGCGGCGGCTGCTTGTGGATGGACGACCCGGCCAGTCCACCCCCACCCGTGCGCTTCTACAGGGTGGCCGCACCGTGAGCTTGGCGGTAGGCCGGTGGGCGGGCTTGTTTCCGCGGGGCTGACGCGGTTAAAGCCACTGGCGAAGGCCCTCGTGCCGGACTGACCACCGGCCATCGTCAGGGAAGCCCGGCGCGGGGCGCGGCCAACCGCCGGTCCAACCGGCCGCCATCATGGCCACAGCCGCCAGCAAACCGCCGTTGGCCGGCAGGTAGGCTGTCAGCCCGGGCCGCTGGTAACAGTGGCCGTTTGGCAGATAACGGTTCTTGGCCGACGGCAGCAGCAGTGCCTGCACGGCCAGTTCCGGCTCGCCGCATCGCGCAGCGGCCATTGCAGTGAGGGGAAAGTCCCACCCCCAACAGCGGTCCCATTGCCAGGTCTGGAGGACGCGTCGCACTGTGTGGCGCATGGTGGCCAGGTCCACTCCATCGCCGGGCTGCATGCCCAGTGGGCCGAGCAGGGCCGGGTGCTCCCAATTCCAGCGCGTGAATGTGTCGGTGAGTCCCTCGTGCATCAGGTAACAATCCTCCGCAGTGGGCAAAGGGGCCAAGCGGTCCAGGACGGCCTGCCAGTCAGAGGCGGGAGGTAGCCCGAGCCGCCGCCGCCAAGTTTGGGCCAGTCGCAGCCCAAACCGCCAGTAGGCCAGCTCGAAGGTCGGGTTGCGGGTGGTGAGCGGGTCGTTGTTCTCCGATACCGTCTTGAGGGGCGGGCCGAGCACGAAGCATCCCGTCGTCGCGTCCAGCACCGCATAAGAAGCCATGAAATCCGCCGTATCGAACACGATCTGTTGCCAATGCTGAAGTGTGCGCCGGGTAGGCCGTTGGCGGTAGCACAGCTCGGCGTAATAAATCGGATGCGGCTGCTGCCAGATGAGCAACGGGCCTACCCGGGATGGCGCGTCGTGGCCGTCCGGTCCGACCATTTTCGGCCAGCGCGCGCCGCGGTAGCCCTGTCTGCTGGCCGTGGCCCGGGCCAACGGCAGGATGCGCTCGTAAAAGGCGAGCGACCGCTCGAACAACGGCAGCCGTCCCCAAACGGCGAAGTGGACGCCGTGCCACCAATGCATTTCGAGGTGGAACTTGCCGTACCAACTGTTGAACAGCAGACCCGTCTCGGCCGGGGGCAGCGAGCCGGCGCAATGAACGGCGGTTTGGTAGAGGGACAGCACCATCCGTCGCTCCAGTTCCTCGGCGCGCGGGTCAGTGCTGTTGGCCAGGTCCACTGCGCCACCGCCGGTCCAGAATTGCTCCCAATGCCGCGCGCTGGCGGAGGCCGCGTGGCGGAAATCGGGCAGCCGGCTGGGCAACGGCTTCTGGGCGAAGGCGCAAACCAGTTCCAGCACCGTGCCCTGTTTCAGCACCAGAACAAACTCGTGCGGCCCGCGGGGGGTCAGCTTGCCCTCCCCGGACCAGGCCAAGCTGGCATAGTAACCCGTTTGGTCGAGCGCTCGCTCAAAGTCCATCCGGCGCCTGCCGCGTCTGGCGCAGCGCGTGCGGTGACGGTCCGGTTGCGACCAGTCGGCCATCGCGACCGCAGGGCTGGCGTAAGGAAACGCCAGCCGCACCGGCAGCCGCCCTTGGGCCAGCAAAGGCGACTCGATGCGCACAGCGACGCAGTCCAGGTCCGGATGACAGCAGGTGAGCACCCGCACCGGCTGGTCCTCGAAGTCGAAACGACTGTCCAGCAAGCCGCTCCACAGGTCCAGGGTCTGCAATGCATTACGCAGGTCGTCTGGTGTGGCCGGCGCGCCGTCCGCCCGGCGCAGGTCAAAGCCCAGCCGCCCGAGATGCAGTCGGTGCGGGTTCTGGCGCAGCCAGGTGAACAGCTCTTCCTGGCCGGTGTCGTCCGTGGCGTACCCCACGGGCCGGCCGTAGGTGTCGTAGTCCTTGTAGCGAAAATCCTCGGGGCGCAGTCCCGGCGGTGGTGGTGTGCTGTGCCAGCCCCAGTGCGCCGCCGTGCACAGGGGGAAGTCCGTCTGGCAGGCGGCGGCGAATGTTTGCAAACCGGTGATGTCGGCCGTGAAGGCGAACTCGCCATTGCCCAGAGACAGGGCGGCAAAGGGGTCGAACCGGCTGAAGCGCGGGTTGTGCCTGCGGACAAGGGCGGGCCGGTCCAATGGTCGGGGCTTCCGCATGGCGGCGGCTGCATTTAAGCCTGTCGCCAGGGCCAGCCCGGCTGCGCCGGCCAGTTTCAGGAACGTGCGGCGGTCCACCTGCCTCATGCAGGCAGGATGCGGCAAGGCTCGGTGTCTGGCCAAGCCAAACCGTCCGCACCGGGGGCAGCCGCTGGTGACCTGCGGTCCGGAGCGCTACAGCCCTGCTGTCGCGCCGTGCTTGCCCGGTTGCCCCTCGGGCACAGCCGCTGCGGCCCAGAAATGCCGGGGAGGCCGAGGGCCGAGCAGTATCGCCGGAGGCCAGGGATTGTTTGGACTTCAGGAGCCGGGCCGGCCGGGGCCGATGCAGAAGAGGTTGTGCTCGGTGCGGATGAAAATGTGGCCCTGGGCGAACGCCGGGGAAGCCTGAACCTTTTCGCCGAGCGGGTTTCTGGCCAGCACGCGAAACTGTGGCCCTGGGGCGAGCACGATGGTTTGACCGTCATCGGCGACGCAGTAAATGCGGTCCGGCCCGGCCGCGGGCGAGGCGGAGTAACTGCCGCCCAAGCGCTCCTGCCAAACCACTTGCCCATCGCTGGCGGTCAGACACGTGGCGAGGCCATTGTCAGTGACGGCGTACAGATGCGGTTTGAGATACAACAGCGAGGGCACCTTGGGCATGCCCTTGCGTTGTTCCCAGACCAGGTTGTTGGTGCCCAAGTCGCCACGGCCGCCCAGTCGGAAGGCCTTGATGGAGTCGCGCCCGCCCCAACCGCCGGCCGTGAAGACCAGGCCGTCGCCGACAACGGTGGACGGCACCTTGCCTTCCCCGATGACCTGGCTCGACCAGAGAAGCTCGCCGGTCTGCAAATCGAAGCCCTGCACCACGTCGCCCGCCTCACTGACCACCTGGGGGCGGCCACCCGGTTCTTGCCAGATCACAGGCATCCCGTGCGCGATGCGGGAGAAGCCGCGCCGGGTCTTCCAACGCTCGCGGCCCGTGGCGGCGTCCAACGCCAGCACGTAGGACTGATCCCAGGGTTTCTGCCACCCCAGCGATTTGTCCTCGCCGTCGCTGCTGCCATCGCGGGTCATGATCAACAGCCCGTTGTGCAGCAACAGGGACGTGCCCAGGCCGTGCTGGCTGTAAAACGGGTAGCTGCGGTTGGTCCAGACCACCCGACCGTCGAAATCCAGCGCCACGAAGCTGCCATCGTGGAAACAGGCATACACGCGCTGTCCGTCCGTGGCAGGGGTTGGGGTGGCATAGCTGTTTCGCCCCTCTTTGCGGCGCGGCACCTGGCGAAACACCTCTTGGTTCCAGCGGATTCGTCCCGACTGCCGTTCCAGCGCCAGTACGCGGCAACTTTGCCCTTCCTCGGTGGCAGTTGTCACAAACACGTGGTCGCCCCACACGATGGGCGACGACCAAGCCTCACCGGGCAGGGGTGTCTTCCAGACGATGTTCTCCGAGGCGTTCCAATTCAGCGGCAGACCGGTTTCCGCCGAAAGCCCCTGGCCCGTTGGGCCGCGGAATTGGGGCCAGTTGTCGCCTCGTGCTAGGCCTAACGCCAACAGGACACTCCAAAGAATGCACCACGAAGCCGGGAACGGGACGACGCGCAATGTCCGTGCTCGCAAGCGTCTGGAGGAACACGAACGTTGCCGCCACGACTTGGTTCTTTCTTGGTCTGACATGGCCAGTGCGCCTGTTGGATACCACCAAACAGGGCCTTCGGCAACACGGAGCGTCGGCGCGGCGGCCCGGCCGGAGGCGGTGGGGGCGGGTGACAATCGGCGCCCCTTGAACATGCCGTGCGACCAAATCGAACATCGGGATGGCCTGCTGACTTGTGTTGCCCGTGTTTCAACCACGCGCCGCTGGCCCGCGGTTTGTGCCCATCAGTGGTCCGCAGCCGCCGCTTTGGGCAGTAGCAAGCCGCCCTCGCCAGGGGTGGCAGGAGAATCCCAGACGAATGTGGCCACGGCTTGGGCCGGCAGGCGCGCTGTAGCGTTGCGGCCATTCCAACCAAGGGTCGTCGCTTTGTCCGCGCGGTTGTTGTTCACCACCACAAGCACGACCTCTCCGTCCGGGTTGCGAAAGGCCACGTGGGCCAGCGTTTTGTCGTCGCCCGCGCTGCCGATGCGCTGGTCGCCGCGGCGGATGAACTTCATGAACTGGCCATAGAGGAAAAAGTCGAAATGCGCCCTGGGTTTCAGCGTCTTGGGGTCGAGCGTGATGATTGTGCGGCTGGCCTCAAACGGGCCGTTGTTGGGTTTGCCGTTGTCATCCAGGATCGTCACCCACGCGTTATAGGCGGAGGCGTAGTTCCGAAGTTTCTCCACGAGTTCGACACCTCCCCGCAGGCCGAACACAGAACCCTCGGTGAAATAGAGCGGGACGAGCGGAAACTCGCGGTGAAACACGCTCATGCCGGACGGATCGCCCACGTAGCCGTGAAACGCCACGCCATCCACGAACTGCGCCGCTTGCGGGTCGCGCAGGATCGTGCGCGGATACGCAAGGCCCGGATCGTCGCCGCGAGACCGGACGTTGTAATTGTGGTCGTAGCACCAGATGCGCGTCTTCAGCCCGTGCCGGCGAAACGCCGGGCCAAGGTGATCGCGGATAAAGTCGCGCTCCTGCTCGGCGGTCCAGTGGCAGGAGGGGTAGAACCAGCGGGGGTCTTTCTCCTTGGCGCGGTCCACGCCCGGCTCGTTCTGGATGGTGACCGCGTAAATTGGAATGC
>Ga0101944_10005059_pt1 | contig 15472 bp, 7 predicted proteins | sample DewCreD2012metaG_FD_75245 | JGI IMG/M metagenome (GOLD analysis project Ga0101944, IMG submission 75245) | Hot spring sediment bacterial and archeal communities from British Columbia, Canada, to study Microbial Dark Matter (Phase II) - Dewar... ...
GTGCTGCGTCCGGCGAGCCGCAGTGCGGGCACGCTCAGGTAATTGAGCGTCGGGCCGTGAAACTCGTGCGGATCGTAGCGATAGCTGCCCGAAAGCCACAAATCGCGGGTGATGGCCGCTTGCACCGCCTCGTCGGCGTGCATCGGGCGATCGTCGAGTGCGACCAGGCGAACGCCCAAGGCGCAGGCGACAATCACCGCCCAACAGACGACTTCAAGAACCTCGGACGAGAATAGTCGCCCCCCAGGGCGGCAGGGCCGCCGGCCAACCGGTGCTGCCGCACCCGGCCTATTGGGCTTCGCCAAACCAAGCGACTTTTTTGTCTCAAGATTCGGCAGATTTACGTCAAGATGATTTGCGAAGATCAAAGAACCCGCTCCCGTTGGTCGCTGGTGTTTTGTCATGAGGTCAAGCAACCCGGGGATCGAATCCGGGAATCGTGGTAGAGTTGATATAATCGCTTTTTCAATTGTTCCATCGAAACTGGAGCGAGCGGACGATCCATCATAGCAATTGCGATTACGACGAAACACCGCCAGCGGCATCAACCTGATTCCCTGCCGCCGCTTCGACTGTCGTCCGTTGTTCACGGTTGTGTTTTGCCGAGTCGCCCGATCAGCCGACCGAACGCCTCATCCATGACCGACCCACGCGAGCGGATCAACGGTGAATTGAGCGGGCCGCGGCCAGCGCTATCGCTGGTCATTCCGGCGTTGAACGAAGCGGTTCGACTGCCGCCCTATTTGCTGACGATCCGCGAATACTGCGGTCGGCAGTTCGATGGGGCGTACGAAGTGCTCGTCGTCGATGACGGCGGCAACGACGACTTGGCCGTCGCGCTGAGGCGCGTGTGGCCCGATTGGCCGCAACTGCGCGTTTTGCGGCACGAGAAGAATCGCGGCAAGGGGGCGGCGGTGCGCACGGGCGTCGGTCAATCGCGGGGGCGGCTGGTTTTGTTTGCCGATGCCGACGGGGCGGCCCCGATCGACCAAGAGGCTCGGCTGCGGGCGGCCATCACCGACGGGGCCGATGTGGCGGTCGGTTCGCGGCTGCTGCCTTCGGCCGGGGTGGATCGGCGCCGTCCGATGCAGCGGGCGATTGCCGGACGGTTGTTCGCGGCACTGGCCCGACGCACGCTGGGGCTAACGGTGCGCGACACGCAATGCGGCTTCAAGATGTTCACCGGCGCGGCGGCCCACGCGCTGTTTGCCGCGTGCCGCGAAGAGGGCTTCTTGTTCGACCTGGAATTGTTGATGCTGGCGGCCGCTTGGGGGCTGCGGGTGGCGGAAGTGCCGATCACGTGGCGCGAGCAACCCGGTTCGAGGTTGAATTTCGCGCGCGAGTGTGTCAAGATAGCGAAAGGTTTGCGGCGACTGCGGTCGCGTCGCAATTCGCTGCCTCCCGCCCCGGCCGATCTGTTGCGTCGGTCGGATTCCGGCTGAGTTGCCGATCTGTCGTTGATTTTGCGAACGAGGATTCTTCGATGCGCACCGTGATGTTGCTTCCGTCGATCATGTTGACCATGCTTGCCTGGGCGGGCCGCAGCGCCGCGGCCGCCGACGAGCTTGTGCCATTCAAGACGGCCATTCCCCAAGAGGTACTTGTGGGCACGCCGCCCGATGTGCTCGGCCAGCTCTATCCGCACCTTTACCTCTCGAAGGAAGAACAGAACCCGTCGCTGAAGGTGCCCAAGGGCACGGTGAACCTGGCGTTGAAAAAGCCTGTAACGTCCAGCGATAAAGAGCCGATCTTCGGCAAGTTGTCGATGGTGACCGACGGCGACAAGGAAGGCGGCGAGGAAAACTACGTCGAGTTGGGGCCGGGCCTGCAATGGGTGCAGATCGACCTCGAAAAGCCCGCGGAAATCTTTGCCGTCTATGTTTGGCATTTCTTCCGCGAGGCGCGGAGCTATCATACGGTGATCGTGCAGGTCGCCGACGATGCCGAATTCACCAAGAACGTGCGGACCCTGTTCAACACCGACAAAGAGAATACGGCCGGCAAGGGCGTCGGCAAGGATCGCGCGTATATCGAAACGAACTATGGGCGATTGATCGACGCCAAGGGCGTCAAAGCCCGCTACGTGCGGCTGTACAGCGAAGGCAACACGGCCAGCGACTTGAACCATTACGTCGAGGTCGAGGTTTGGGGCCGACCCGCCGAGGCGCAGTGATCGGCCGAATCGGAATAAGAGGCCGGCGCGCGTGATCGCTTTGTACTAGTGGAAAAACGGCGGGAACCGCTGGTTTTTGCGGGAACTGAGCCGTTCCGCCTTCGCGGCGATCGGCCGAGGTGCGGCGGCATTGAAGGCGACCCGCCGTGATTGGGCGACCCGATTTCATTCCTTCGTAAGGGACCGACCATGAGCAGAGATCGTCGTCGTGTGGCATCGGACGTTTCGCACAAGCAGCCGCAGGTCAACGCATGCGTGCCGCGCGTCGATCGCACTCAGCCGGCCGGAATCGTTTCGCGCCGCGGTTTCGTGGCGGCGGCCGCGGCGGCTGCTTCGGCAACGATCGTGAGGCCCGAAACGGCCCGCGGCTACGCGGCCAACGAAAAGGTGGCCCTCGGGCTGATCGGCTGCGGCGGTCGCGGGGTGTGGATTGCCGAGCTGTTCGCCCAGCACGGCGGCTACGAGGTAGTGGCCGGCGCCGACTACTTCGCCGATCGGGCGAATAATCTGGTCGAAAAACTGAAGGTCGATCCGCAACGCTGCTACACGGGGCTTTCGGGCTATCGCCGGTTGCTGGAAGACAAGGTGGATGCCGTGACGATCGAGTCGCCGCCCTACTTTCATCCCGAACAGGCAGCCGCGGCCGTCGATGCCGGCAAGCATGTCTTTGTGGCTAAGCCGGTGGCGGTGGATGTGCCCGGCTGCCTGTCGATCGAGGCTTCGGGCAAGAAAGCTACCGAGAAAAAGCTGTGCTTTTTGGTCGATTTTCAGACTCGGGCCGACGAGTTCTTCCGCGAGGCGCTCAAGCGAGTGCATCAGGGGGCCATCGGCAAGTTCGCCTTCGGAGAAGCGACCTATCACGCCGGACTGCCGTTTGCGGGCCAGGTGGCCGTGCTCAAGAAAGGCAACGATCCCGAATCGCGGCTGCGGGCCTGGGGGCTTGATCGGGTTCTTTCCGGCGACATCATCACCGAACAGAACATCCACACCCTCGACGTGGCCAGTTGGATCATGAACCAGCCGCCGATGGCCGCCTGGGGCACAGGCGGAAGGAAGCTCCGCGAAGTCGGCTCGTGTTGGGACACCTTCTCGATCACCTTCGTGTATCCCGACAATGTGGGCATTGCCTTCAGCTCGCGGCAGTTCGAAGGGTACGGGTCGCAGCCCGAGGGCATCCGCAACCGCATGTTCGGCACCGACGGCGTGTTGGAAACATCGTACGGCGGCCAGGTGCTCATTCGCGGAAAGAACTTCTGGCGCGGCGGCAGTTCGCCGGCGATCTACAAACAAGGCGCCGTGACGAACATCGCCGAGTTCCACGACAACATCAAAGCGGGCCGATGCGACAACCCCACCGTGCCTGAAAGCGTGCGGAGCAACCTGCTGACGATCCTCGGGCGAACCGCAGCCTATAAGGGCGAGGTGGTCACTTGGGAACGGCTGCTCAAAGACGGCGAAAAACTGGAATTCGACCTCACGGGCCTGAAGAGCTGATCCCTGCGACGGCCGAAACGTGCGGGCTGTCGGGCACGGCCGGGCTGCGAGCCTGAGGTTGCAACGGTAGCGGCTGCATAGAGTTGCATTATCATCGTTCAGGGGGGAGAGAACCGAGGTTGCCAGACGCCCGGGCAACACGCTAAGCTATTGGCCCAAAGGAACGTCGTTCGGCAAGGGTGTTGGGGGCTTGTCGGCTCGGGCCAGGGCCGGTTGTTCGGGAAGAACAGGAACCCGCCGTTGCGTTCCTATTCTGAAGATCAATAATACTGTTTCCGTCCTCGACCGGCGGGGCGTGTCGCCGAAGCTTGGGTCTTTGGCGGGGGCCTTGCCGATTCCGCCCAATGCCGGAGAATCCGGCAGCAAGGCCGCGCTGTGCGTAGAGACAGCGATCGCCGCACGTTGGTCTGCCGGCGAGTTGGCCAGTCGGTTTGTTGACCGGCTCGGGCCGGTGTGCCCGGCTGTGTTCTGGTTGGGGCCAACGAGACGGATTGAATAGGAAAGGAGTCTTGGGGGTGTTTGTCGCCGCTTCGAGTCGTTGCTTTGCCGATCTGCCGATCGATGCCGCCATGCGGCAATTGGTGGACCTCGAGTTCAGTCATGTCGAGGTGTTTCTTCACGAGCGCGACGGCCATATCAAGCCGTCGGAGGTGCATGAGGACTTCGACCGCGCATTGCTGACGATTCGGCAAATCCACCGCTTGACCCCGACGGCTTTGAGCGTCGATATCGAGGCCCCGGACGATCTCTACTACCGCCAGTTCGCCGCGTGCTGCAAATTGGCGAAAGCGGCCAAGGTAGTAACGATCACCGTGCGCGCCGGCGAGCTGGGCACCCCCTACAACCAAGAGGTGGAGCGTCTGCGGACGCTGGTGGCCTTGGCGACGATGGAAGGCGTGCGCGTCGGGCTGCTGACCGAAGTGGGACGGATGACGGAAGACCCCGCCACGGCCGCCGTGCTTTGCGACACGGTCAAGGGGCTGGGCATCACGCTGGATCCGAGCCATTACATCTTCGGGCCCCGCGGCGGCGCCAATTACGACATGCTCTATCGCCATACGATTCATGTGCGATTGCGCGATACGACCCGCGATCGCCTGCAAGTGCGCGTCGGGCAGGGAGAAGTGGAATACGGTCGGCTGATCGCCCAATTGGGACGGTATCAATACAACCGCGCCCTGTGTGTCGATATCGCGCCGAGCGACGACACCGACCATCTCGCCGAGCTGCGCAAACTGCGGCTGCTGCTCGAAACACTGCTGTAGCACGGCCGAAACGCACCGGCCGCACGCCGGCGGAGGATTCTCAGCCGGTTGCCCGGGCGACTGTTCGACCGGAAGGCGGATCTGCCGCCGCGCGAGAAAAAGAGCGGTTCTCGCGGCACAGCGCGCGATCGGCCGACGGGAATCCAACGGCTTCATGGTCCCGAGCAAAACGGAAAGCGGTTCCAACGGGACCCCGCGCAAAAGAGTCGCTTCGCCGTGCCGGCGGCCGCTTTCGCAATCGCAATTGTGTGGAACGATCATGGTGCGACAACGATGACGAACTATCGTGTCGGGTTGCTCGGGTTCGGTTTCATCGGCAAGGTTCACGCCTACGCCTACGATGTGCTGCGCTGGTTCTACAACCCGCCGCCGGCGGCGGGCCGGATCGTTCGGGTCTTGGCCGGCCGGCCCGAATCGACCCGCGCCGCGGCCGAGATGCTCGGCGCCGAGCCGGCGGCCGATTTCCGCGAAATCACCGAAGCGGCCGACATCGACATCGTTCACATCTGTACGCCCAATGCCCTTCATGCCGAAGCACTGCTTTCCGCGCTGGCGCACCACAAGCATATCTATTGCGACAAACCGCTGACGGCCGATTGGACACAGGCGACGGCGGTGGCTGCGGCCTTGCCCGCTTGGCGGGGCATCGGGCAGATGACGCTGCACTATCGCTTCTATCCGGCCGTGATGCGAATGAAGCAACTGGCCGACGCCGGCGCGCTGGGCGAGGTGCTCGAGTTCCGCGCCTTCTACCTGCACGGCGGCAGCGCCGATCCGAACGCCCCGTGGCGATGGAAGTTCTCGGCGGCCGCGGGCGGCGGGGTGCTGGCCGATCTGGCCGTCCATGCCATCGATTTGGTCGAACACCTCATCGGGCCGCTCGACGCGGTGATGGCCGAACAGCGAACGGTCTTCCTCTCGCGTCCGGTTGCGGCCGGCAGCCGGGAAATGCGGGCGGTCGATGCCGAGGATCAGGTGATGATGCTGGCGCGAAGCGCTCGCGGGGCGCGCGGCGTGATTACCGCGGGCAAAGTGGCGACCGGCTGCGAAGACGAGCTTCGTGTCGAACTGCACGGCACGGCCGGGGCGTTGAGATACAACAGCATGGACCCGCACCACTGTGAATACTTCGATGCCCAACACGGCCGCACAGTGCCGCTCGAATCGGCCGGTTGGACGCGGCTGGCCGCGGGCCGCCGATTCCCGCCGCCGGCCACGGGGTTTCCCAGCCCGAAGGCCCCCATCGGTTGGCTGGAAGGGCATGTGGCCGCGTTGGCGAACTTCTTGCAGGCGGTGGAAGCCGGCGAACCAGCGGAACCGGGGCTCCATCGTGGTGTGGAGCTCGAACAGCGAATCGAAGCCGTGCGGCGCTCGGCGCAACGGCAGGCGTGGGTTCGCATCGCCGAGGTGAAGGCGCAGCAGTCCGCCGCGGAACGGTTGCCGCGAGGTCGCCGATGAACAACGGGCGATCGGTTCTTCGATACCGACGAACAGCCCGTCAGTCGATGCTGATGCCGCCGGACCCGACGGCCATCGCGCCCAGCCCCGACGAGTTCCCGCTCACATAGCGCGAGTAGGCCAGCAGGTCGGTTACCAGCGACTGCATGCCAGTCGCGCTGCCGATGACCAACGGGCCGATGTCCTCCGCGGAATCGGCAGCAGCCGTCGCGGCGAGGCGGGCCGCCAAGGCGGCTAGCTCGTGCGACGTTTCGGCCACGCGGCGGCGGGCCGATTGCGGCTCGGTGTCGGCCACCTGCCAGCTCTCGTGGTCGGTCAGCAGCCCGCGGCTGATCAACAGGTTGCGGAACCAGCGGATCAAAGAACTGCGGCTGATCGCCCCGGTCGGGCGGCCTTCGTTGGTAATCACCACCCGGCGGAGCGACACGCGGCAAAGGAACTCGTAGATCGTGCGTACCGGAGCGTCTTCCTCGTAGCAGATCACGTTGGGCTTCATGATCTCGCGCACCGGGCGTTGCCACGAATCGAGCGAAACAATGGCCGCCATCAGGTCCTTGTCTGAAAGGATGCCCACCAGCTTGCCGTCGTCATCCACGACGGGGGTGGAGCTGAGCCGCAATCGCAGCAGGAAGTCGGCGGCTTGGCCGACGATTTCGTCTTGATGCACGCAGGCCACCAGCGGGGTCATCACATGGCGGGCCAACATGCCGCGGAAGAGGGCCTCTTGCGATTCGGCTGATTCCAGGTCGGTTTCGCCGGCCAGTTGCGCGAACCGGACCACGCGGTCGCGGCCGGCGCGCTTTGCCGTCAGCAGCGCCTGATCGGCCAAATCGACCAGTTGTTCGGCGGTGGTCGTATCGTCGTAGCGTTGGGCAGCGCCGAAGCTGGCGGTAACGGTCAAGCACTTCTCGCCGATGTCGATCGGGTGATCCGCCAACGCGCGGCGGAGCCGCTCGGCCCAAAGGCCCGCTTGCTCCTCATTGGTTTCGGGCAATAGCGCGCAGAACTCCTCGCCGCCGTAGCGGCAAACGATGTCGCTTTGCCGGCTGTGGCGACGCAGCAGTTCGGCGAACGCCCGCAACACGGTATCGCCGGCCGGGTGGCCGTGCGTGTCGTTGATCCGCTTGAAATAGTCGAGATCGATCATCACGCAGCTCAGCGGCAGACGGAATCGCTGCGCGCGGGCCCATTCTTTTTCCAGATGCTCGTAGAAGGTCCGTTGCGTGAAGATGCCCGTCAGCGGATCGGTGCTGGCCAGGCGGCTCAGCCGGCGTTCCAGATCGAGCACGCGGGTGCCGGCGCGGAGCCGCGCGATCAGTTCGCCTTGGTGGATCGGCTTGGCCAGAAAGTCGTTTGCTCCGGCCTCGAGGCCCGCGATGATTTCTTCGTGGGAGTTCCGCGCCGTGAGAAAGAAGATGTACACGTAGTGCGGAAGATCCAGCTCGCGGACGGCGCGGCAGAGTTCCAGCCCGTTGACCCGCGGCATCTCCCAGTCGGTGATGATCACGTCGGGGCACTCGGCCTCGATTATTCGCAGCGCCTGCTCGCCATCGGCGGCGAGGCGGATGCCGGCCACTCGTCCCTCGAGCCACCGGCCGAGGATGCGGAGCATTAGCGGCTCGTCATCCACAAGCAGTACTTTGAGTTCCGCAGTGTTCATTGGCTTTCGTCCGGCCCTCGGCAGCCATGTTCCGTTTGACGTAAAAACCTAGCTTGTCGGGTGCAGCGAAGCACTGACTTTAGAGGGGTGTAAAAAGAATCATTCCGGACGCCGAGGGGATCCAATCGGCACGTTCGATACGAACGATCGAATCTTCCGCCGGATTGCGGAGAACCACGCCGCTGACGCCGAATGCCGATCGCACTTGAGCGACTTCGCTTGCTCGCTGCCGGCCGCCGCTGGCCGCCGGATCGCCCCGTGGCTGTCGGAAACAGTCCCGAAGGAGGCCGGCGACGACGTTTCGGCGTGAACGACGCAGCCGGGCCGGCGGGACGGGTTGTCCGAGCGGGCGGCTGCGGCTCCGCCAAAGAATCAATCGCCCGACCAGAACCTTCGCGCGATCTGTTTCACGGTTTTCAGCGGCAACAGCGTTTGGGGCAGATGCAAGAGGGGATCGACCATCTTCGGGTCGATCCCGAGATCTCGGATATCCGACTGGCGCGAGTACTCGTCTTGCAGGGCCACGAGCCAGCCGGGCAGCTCGACGCCTGTGCCGGTATTCGTGGACTTGAAATTATCGACGATTCTGTACAGCTCGGCGGCCTCGTCGCTTTCTTCGTCTCGGTTCGAGGCGCACACGGCCGCCGCCGCGGCGCGCAAGCGGGCGGTTTCGACGAGCGAGGGGATTCCGAATTCGATCTGCTGGGCGATGCTCGCCAGCGTCATTCCGTGCGTTCGCACCAGCGCCCGATACTCGCGGCGATAATTCCCGCGGATGACCTCGGTGCGGAAATAGTACTCTTGGCGCCACGCGGCGGCGTCGTCGCGGCACCCCTGTTCGAGCAAGACCCGGTGCGCGATGGCCACCGGTTCCAAGTTCCAGATAACGCGGTTGAAATTCGCCACGAGCCGGAGGAAGTCGAGCAGGGTATAAAGCCGTTCGCCGCGGTCCGACTGGGTGGTCGAAGAATTGTAGTCGATGTAAGCGGCATAGTTCTCCACGACCGACTCGATAATCAGTTCGAGGCAGTCGATCGCATCCTTTTGGGATAGGCGCCGCCCCAAGTCGCGCAAAAGCAGCGGCCGTTCCTCCTCGGGGGTGTCTTCCTCCAAGGCATTCAACCATTGGCCGACGCCTTGCAGCAGAATCGCGCGAAGGTTGCCGAAGAACATGAACTGCTGCGAAAACAGTTCTCCGCCGTAGCGTTCGATGAACTGCCGCACTTGGTTCCAGCGGTCTTCGTCGTTCAGGTTCTCGACAACCGAAATCCGCATCGAACTGCTGTGCAACAGCCAAAGCCGGGTCATCGAGCCGACAATCGGGTCGAGCGCATCGAGCAGCCGTTCGTCGATCAGATTTGTGCCGCGTCTTTTCGGCCAAGACGCGCGCGACGCGACGATGCAGCGGCAGATCGCCTCGCACCCGGCGCGAAACAGTTGATCGAATTCGGTGATCGCGCCCGGCCCGATCGGATGAGTCATCTCGATCATGTTGATCGTCGCCAGCAGATCTCGCGTTTCGAGCAGCAAACCGAGGCGCGGAAGATAGGTCACCAAGCGGCGGAGTATGTGGTGCAGCCCGCGCACGGCGACGACGCGGTGCGGACTTCCGCCCCGTGCGGGCGGCAAATACAAAAGCTGTTCGTTTCGCAAGCTCTCGAAGACCTCCGGCCAGCGCTGGCGCACCGCTGCGGCGTCTCCGCGGAGCGCGGCATGCAACAGGGCGATCAGCGATTTTTCCGTCGACGAATCGGCAGGCCCGAGTTCGAGCCGATGCTGCGATGCCGCCAGGATCCGCGCGGCGTCGCGCATTTCCACGCAGGAATGGATCAGTTCCTCGACGAGCGATTCTTTGATGCTTCGCTGGCGATCGTATTCCATCAGGGCTGCTTGACTCGCCCGCGGCTGCGGAATTCGGCTGCGATGGACGCGGACCAAGATTTCGTCAAGCTCTTTGGCATTGCGCTCGGCCTGAGCCTGCCACGTTCGCAAGATGTCGTCGCGTCCCGGCAGTTGGTCGGCCGCCGGCAGCGAGGCCAGCGCCGCACTGCGCCACATTTCGGCCACTGTGTTGAGGAACTGGAGCCGTTCGCTCATTTCGGTGATCACCGCGAGCAGTTCCTGCTCCACGGCCGACGGCCCGAACTCGTGGGTCTCGCCCTCGATGCCGTCGTCGGCGCTGTCGCGAAAGGTCATTTCGTCGTAGGCCGACGAAAGGGATTCGCTCCATCCGCCCTCGCCGAGATCGCGGTCGCCGAACTCCTCGAGCATCTCGTCGATTTGCTCGAAGGCGGCGTCATCGCTGCGATCGACGGCGATGGTCCAATCCAACGAGGGCGCCCGCCAGTAGTCGTCGGCATTGGCTTCGAGGAAGTCGAGGAACTTGACGGCCATTTGCCAACGCTCGGCCATCGAGCGGCCGACGCCGGGCGCGTCGTTTTCGGCCGGGCGCCACAGCCGTTCCATCCATTCCATGGCGTAGCCGGTGAATGAGGAATCTTCGTCGCTCAAGTCGACTTCTTCGTGCCGGCTGAGCCAATGAACCAACAACGCCATCGAGGCCGCGGCATCGTGCCGGCGCAATAATTCGGAAACGACCAAGCTGTACGCCTGCGGATTGCCGAACAACTCGACATGGCCGCGCCAAAAGCCCACGTCGCCGGCGGCGGCGCCCGCTTGATGCCAGGCGCTGAGGGCGTCGGCCACGTGTCGGGCGGCTTCGCAGATTTCCGGTCCGGAAAGGCGGCGCACGCCGCTGACCTCGGTCGCGGCGTATTTCCGCCACCAATTGCTCCAGCGTTCGAGCAGCGCGGCCGCTTGCCGCCTCAAGGTTTGGTCGCCTGCGGCCGCGGCGGCCGTTTGCAGCGCAACATAAGCGTCGAAGACCGCGCCGACCAAATCGATCAGGTCGTCGACCCGGTCGTCGTTGACGCTGTTTTCCGGCCCGTGAAACAGGCTGTATTGCCCGCCGAACCCCAAAATGTTCCACGGATCGACCAGGGCGCCGCACTCGATGGCCCGTTGGATCAGCGATTCGATTTCGGGCAGGGCGGCGGCCGCTTCGGCGAGTCGCCCGCGGTCGATGTCTTCTTCGACGGCCACGAGGCGGCAGAGAATTTGGGTTCTCATCCGCACGGAAGCCGCGGGCACCGCTTCGGCTTCGCGCATCGCCCGCCGCGGGTAGTTCATCTCGGCGTAGAACTCCGCCAGCGCCGACTGCTGCATTTGCCAGGCGCGGCGGCGAAGAACCGCCTGATTCAATTGCTTCCGCACCGCACCGAAGGGCTGCTGGTGCTCGGCCGCCTCGCGCCGCAGCCGCTCGCCGTGGTCGCCCGAAACGCGTTGCATCAGCCGCTCGTAAAAGGCGTCGCGGTAGTCGGCAATCCGCTGAAGCATCGTCGCGGCCGTGACCGTCGAATCGTAGGCGTCGGGCCGATTGCCGCTGACGCCCGATCCCATCAGCATCGTTCCGGCCAACACGGCCGCCGCCTCGAACAGCACCTCTTGACGTTTCCGTTTTCTTTGGTCAATCACCCAATTCAAGAGCGTATCGAGCAGCACGTCTTGCACGACGAAGCGCCGCGAGCGGCCGGAAAGATCGAGGTGCGACAAATCCCATTGGCCGTAGAGATAGTTCGGCCGCTTGTGGTTGGGATGTTGGAAGTCGTAGGCGCGCGGATCCACGCACAGCTCATCGAGCAATTCCACATCGAAGAACGCTTGGAAGAGGATGTCGGCCGGCGTTTCCGCCAGGATCGCCAACGTTTGCTCCACCAGCGGCCCGTAGGGGCCGTGCTCCACGCCCGCGCCCTTGATGAATAGCGGCATCGGGCAAACCCATTCGTGGGCGTAAGGCTCCATTTTCCGATCGTCGTGCAGCACGGCCACGGGCCGATAGCCGACGTAGTCGTTCAGCCCGTGAAGCGCGCCGGCGACAATCCGCTCGCGATCCGTCCAGGGCGGCCCCTGCCGCAATGCGTGCTCGAATGCCCGCGCAATGAAAAAGGGGCGGAACAGACGCGATTCCGACAGATGCGATAAAAGGTCGGCGTGAAACTCTTGATAGGCCGGCAACAGATAGCCGAACACCAGCTCGATCACGGCGCGGGCTTGCGAAAGGTCGGCAAACGCCTTGCCGTCGCCGGCGAACGCATCGCATCCCTCCAGCAAGCATTGCCGAAGCTTCGAGACGGTCAATTCCGATTTCCGTTTGTCGAAATGAGCGAACAGCGCGTTCAGGTTCGCGTAGAACGACGGATCAAACGCTCCGCCGGAGAGATTCAGATAGCCCAGGCAGTCCCGAACTCGCTGCTGAACCTCGGCGGAAAGACGATTTAGGATTTTCGACACGGTGAACCCTCGAAGACGGCTCCGCGCCGGCGCTCTTCCGCGAAGCCCAACGTCAACGGTCTCGCGCAACAGGCAAAACAGCCGTAAGCAAACTGCTTGAGCCGAACATGCACCGCTGCCGGCCGAACGGCCTTCCCTTTTTCGCAGTTTCCCCAGTATATCCGTAACTCGATGCGCTCCATAGCGGCCCCTTTGCGGGCCGGAAGGCTGGCGAATGGCCCCCGGCCGCGGGACCGGATCGGCGGTTCCATCGCCGCCATTGGTCAATCGTCCCATTGCCGCAAACGGTCGACCGCGGCGGCAAATTGCTCGCGCCTGCCTTCGAACAGGGCGAACAACGCAATCATCCCGGCCCCGGCCAGCAAGCAGCAGCCCCAGAACAACCACATCCGTCCCTGCTCGAAGGCCGCATAATAGAGCAACCGCGCCAGCGCCAAAAGCAGGCACCCGCTGGCCACGGCCAAAAACGACCGCAAGTGCAGCCAGATGCCCAATAATACGCCGACAATGCACAGCCCGATGGTGATCAGTGCCGGCGCCCACGACGTATCGACCAACCGCCAGAACTCGACCAAGGATGACCCGTAGATGACCGTCAGCGCCAAATAGCGGAGCGACGCCCGGCCTGCGTCGGTCAGGCGGCCGCGCTGCAACCGCTCGACGGCCAACAGCATGATTCCCGGCGGAATCAACCACACCTGCGGATGCCGCGCGAAGCGCCAATCGAATCCGTGCCACAGCACCCACAGCCCGGCCGTGCCCGTCACCACGGCGGCAGCCGAAAGCCAAAGCGAACCGCGCCGCGCGGCCAGCACCGTGTAGAAACCGCCCATCATGAACCAGATGATCGGGCTGGCGCCGCCGAGATAATACGTTTCGGCCCCCCAGGGCTGCCCTCGCCAAAACGCCAGCGCCGGCACCAGCGGCGCGAGCATGGCCGTGCGCTCCAATGGCTCGGACAGAACGGCCAATCCGCGCCGCGCGAACAACTCGGCCAGCGCGGTGCCGACCATCGCGCCGACCACCACAATTGCCATCCAGTACTGACGCACCAAACCGGAGGAGAAGAGCCAAGGCATCGACCAATAGAGATGAATGCCAAGCAGGCCGATGATCGCCTCGGCGGCATACACGGCCGCCTTGCCTTCATACTCGGATCGATGGTCGCTCGAGGCAACCGCCCAGGCCACCGCAGCAATCGCCGCGGCCACCAGTGCCACGGTAACCGTCAGCGAGGCCCAAACCGCCATCGGAACCAGGCCCGTGTTCCACCACAACCCAAACTCGCCGCAGACAAGCAACACCAGCGCCGCGGCCGCCGTCAGCGCGATGCCGGGCAACGCGGTTTGTGCGGCCGCGGTCCACGGGTTGATCCATGCGGGCCGGCGGTTCCCCGCCCGCGAAAAGAACCACGACGCGCAGCTCATCAATGTCGTCGTCAGCAGCAGCACCGCTAGTCGATGCAGCCGCGGAGCCGCTGCCTCGATGGCTTCCGGATCGACGGGAAGCCGCGCCCAGCCGAAGCAGGTTGTTGTCAGCACAACACTCGCCACCGCGGCGACCTGCCACCATCGCCGCTGCGGCTCGGCGGATGCCCACGCCATCACGACGGCGGCCGCCGCCAAGATCAACGCCGCTCCCACGCCCGCAAACCGTCCCTCGAAGCCGGTAATCCCGTCAGCGCCGGAGACCAGATCGAATCGCGGCTCCCAGGCTACTGCCGCGGCCAGCGCGGCCGCCAGCACCGCCCACAGCGCTTGCGATGCGGTGAACCAATCGCTCTCGCCGAGTGCGGCCCGTCGGCCATTGGCATGGTTCTCAGCGGCCTTCGTTCCCGCAAAGGCCGGCCCCTGAGATTCGGCGGTTATTGAATCGCCTATCGAATCCGCCGTCGTATTGGTTACTAAATCGGTGGTCGAATTGGTTGCTGAATTGACCGCGTGCGATTCCGTCCGCGGCGCAGCGAATCGACGCAGAGCACAATCGAGCGAGGCGAACCACTGCGAAAAGGGCCGGCATTGCGCGAACCAACCGCTCAGCGCCATGACCAGCACGAAGGACGCCAGTGCGCCGCAGAGCTTCCAGACGAATAATTCGCCGCTATCGGTGCGCGCGGTCATGGTCATCAGCAGCGCCGTCAATGCGGCATAGTAGCCCACGGCCGCCAGTGCGCTCGCACCGTGCCGTGCCGCGACCGTCGCAGCGGCCAAAACAACCGCGGCATAAGCGGCGAGGTCGAGCCAGGCGACGGGCAGCGGGCCGCGGTCGGCCAGCACCAAGCCGACACGCACCCCAATCGAAACCGCGAAGAGCAGCAGCGTCCACGCACCGAAGCCGACCAGGCCCGCCGAATCAGTCGAGCCGTTCCAGCCGCGCGCTTTGCTGCGCCGCGAAGCCGCCCACGAAACGCCGACCACGGCCAGACACCAAATCGCTCCGGCGAGAACAGCGAGGAGCAAGGCATTTTTGGCGGCCGTCCAGGTGAACGGATAGGCCGCCACGGCGACCCGCTGCGCCAGATAGCCCAACACCACGCCGAACTGCACGAACAGCCCGGCAACGCCGCCGATCGAATCGCTGCGCCAACGCCAGGCGGCCGCCGCTGTGCCCGCGGCCAACAGCGCCCACGGAACGGCCACAGTGCCGACGGAGAAATAATCGCCGAAGACGCGATGGATCACCGGCGGGACGGGCGTGGCCGAATCGCCGAGCAGATGCTTCATCGCCACCAGCAGGGCCGTAACACCGGCCGGAACAGCCAAGACGAAAACGGCCGACCACCAAAAGACACTCTCAACCTGTCCGGATTTCGATCGCGTCGGGCGCGCGCGGAACCATCGCCTCGTCAAACGCCGATCGTTCCACAACGTGCAGACTGCCGCCAAGGCCGCAAACCCCAATCCCATCGACCATGCCCAGGCCGGCATCACGGCCGGCAGCGTCGGGAATCGAAAGCGGGGCGGCAGGTGGCCGGCAGCATCCTGCGGTTCGTCCGACCGGCTGAGGGAATCGCTTTGCGACGCGGCCGCGGCCGGCGTATCGGCAAAGGCGGCTTGTCCGCCGGCATCGGGC
>Ga0101944_10005060_pt1 | contig 15470 bp, 14 predicted proteins | sample DewCreD2012metaG_FD_75245 | JGI IMG/M metagenome (GOLD analysis project Ga0101944, IMG submission 75245) | Hot spring sediment bacterial and archeal communities from British Columbia, Canada, to study Microbial Dark Matter (Phase II) - Dewar... ...
AGCGTCCGGGCGACGAGGTTTCGTTCCTCGGCGGCCGGCAGCATGCGCAGGTTGAGGATGCGTGGGAGCGGCGCCGAGGGGGGCATGGCCGGCGCGCAGGCCGTCAGGTTCGGAGGCAGACATTCCTCCTGAATCTCGTCCCGACGGCAGAGCACGTAGGCGCGCTCGACGATGTTCTCCAGCTCGCGGATGTTGCCGGGATACGAATGGCGCATGAGCCGGGCCATGGCGGCGCGCGAGATTCCCTTCACGCCGCGACCCTTCTGCGCGTTCAACTTTTCGATGAAATGCGCGACCAGCAACGGGATGTCCTCGAGCCGTTCGGACAACGGGGGCAGCTCCAGCTGGATCACGTTCAGGCGGTAATAGAGGTCGGGGCGGAACGTGCCCTTTTCGACCAGGGCGGGAAGGTTGCGATTGGTGGCGGCCACGATGCGCACGTTGGCATGGACGGCCATCGTGGCGCCGAGCGGTTCGTACTGCCGTTCCTGCAGCACGCGGAGCAATTTCACCTGCATGGCCGGCGAGATGTCGCCGATTTCGTCGAGAAAGAGCGTTCCGCCCTCGGCCCGTTCGAATCGCCCCGGCTTGTCCCGCCTGGCATCGGTGAACGCGCCGCGCCGGTAACCGAAAAGTTCCGACTCCAGCAGCGTGTCGGGCAACGCGGCGCAGTTGACGGGGACGAACGGGTGATTCTTTCGAGGGCTGGCTTGGTGGATGGCGCGCGCCAGCAGCTCCTTGCCAGTGCCGCTGGGGCCGAGGATCAGCACGGTGCTGTCGCTTTCAGCCACGTCGGGAAGGATGTCCAGGATCCGCCGCATGCGGACGTTCTTGCTGACGATGTCGCCGAAGGTGAATTCCTGGCGGAGTTCCTTGCGGAGCATTTCGAGCGGCCGGTTGTCGCGAAAGATGGCCACGACGCCGTCGATCCGCCCGCGCGCATCGCGGAACGGCGCGGCGTTCAGGATGACCGGAATGCGTTCCCCCGACCGGTTCATGATGCGCGTGTCGACATCCCGGACCGGTTCGCCTTTTTCCACCACGTCCGACAGGATGGCCTGACACTCGCACACCTCGCAGCGGAAGATGTCCCCGAAGGAGAGCTTGAGCGCCTCGTCGGCGGACACGCCGGTCAGTTCCTGCGCCGCGCGGTTGAAGCTCGTGATCCGCCACTCGCGGTCGACCGTGCAGACGCCTTCCGCCAGCGAATCGAGGATCAGGCGGTACCGATCGGAATCCAGCTTGGAATCGTTGCGCATAAAGACGCCCTCCGGCGGAAGATTGCATTTGCAGGATACGAAGCCTTTCAAACATTTCAAATGAAATGAAACACTGGACACCGTAAGAGTCTTATCTTGATTCCAATAAATGCCTTATGTCTTGCCGAGCCATTGGCACTGGTTTTGTCTGTATTGCAGGTGAGCCGAACGGATTGCGGTGCAATCCAGATCATACAAGGAGAAACGATCATGGCACAGGGCGTGAAGGATCTTCAGGACAGTGAGTTCGCCTCGACGGTCAGACAAGGCACGGTGCTGGTGGACTTCTGGGCGCCGTGGTGCGGGCCGTGCCGCATGCAGGGACCGATCCTGGAGCAAGTAGCCGCCGAGGTCGGCCCCAAGGCGACCATCGCCAAGGTGAATGTCGACGAGAATCCGGAATCGGCGCACCGCTTCGGGGTGCGAAGCATCCCGACGCTGATCCTGTTCAAGGATGGCCGGGCCGTGAGGCAGTTCGTGGGCGTTCAGGATAAGCGGACGTTGGTCGGCGCCATCGGATAGTGCGTGCGAGCCTCGAAGGCGAAACGAATGAGGGGAACTCGTGTCCAGACCGCTTCGCGTCGTGATCGTGGGCGGCGTTGCTGCCGGCCCCAAGGCGGCATCCCGGATCGTCCGCCTGAATCCGAGGGCGCAGGTGACGGTGATCGAGAAGGGGACATTCCTTTCCTACGCCGGATGCGGCCTTCCGTATTACGTCTCGGGCGTGGTGAAGGAGCAGAAGGATCTGATGTGCACGCCGGTGGGCGTCGTCCGCGATTCGATCTTCTTCCAGAAGGTCAAAAACGTGAGGATGCTGAATGGCACCCAGGCCGTCGAGATCGATCGGGCCGGCAAGCGGGTCGGCATGGCAGGGGCCGGCGGGACCGAGCCGACCTGGTGGATCGAGTACGACAAGCTGGTGCTCTGCACGGGCGCGCACCCGATCCGCCCGAAGATTCCGGGCGTCGATAAACGTGGTGTCTTAACGTGGAATTGGCCCAGAAGGCCGGCATGACCGTCGACCAGTTGGCGAATGCCGATCTCAGCTACGCGCCGCCGTATGCGCCGGCGATGGACAACATCCTCACGGCGGCCAATGTGCTGCAGAACAAACTGGACGGCCTCTTCAAGGGCGTCTCCGCCGAAGACCTGCGCGCGGAGCAGAAGGCCGGGAGGGACCTGTTCCTGCTCGACACCCGTTCGCCGGACGAGCACAAGCAGGTGCGGTTAGCCGGCGCGACGCTGATCCCGCTGGGCGCATTGCGTCAGCGGACGGCAGACGTGCCGAAGGACAAGCCGATCGTGTGCTTCTGCAAGATCTCGCTGCGAGGTTACGAGGCGGCACTGATTCTGAAGCACGCCGGATTCCAGGATGTCCGCGTCCTGGACGGCGGCATCGTGATGTGGCCGTACGATCTGGAAAAATGAATCCAGGCGAAAGTCCATCCGGATGGACTCGCATTTAATGCACTACGCCAACATCGAGTTGTGACTTGGAAATTCCGCGTCGTGAAGCTTCGGAACCCATGCATCGAGGATGCTCAGGCAGGCCGTCTCCTGACCGCTTTCCATGATGCCGAGGATCTCATCGAAGAGCGGGAGCGCCTTCTGCGCCTTGAGGTTCGCGCTTTCAGCGTAGCGCTTTCGCAACGCCCGGGTCGAGATGACGAGTCGGCGCGCGCCCTCCTCGGTGCTGTTCGTCGCGACACGAGCGGCCTTAAGGTCCTTCTTCCGCAGCTTGCCGTCGAGTGCCTTCTGCTTGAGGTCTTCCAGCGTCTTCTTGCGGCCGGCGCTGAGATCCTTCTTCTCCAGTTCCGACTCCGCCCAGATCAGGCCTTCGATGGCGTAGAGATCGGGAATGCGGACTTTCAGCGGGACTTCCAGCCACTCCTTGTGGCGTTCGAGCACCCAGGCGTAGACCTTCATGTAGCGGTAGAGCGAGCTCCGGCAAAGCTGCAGGCGTTTGTCGGCGTAGTCTTCCAGGTCCGGGTGATGGAGCGTGGCGTAGTGCTTCTGGTCGCGCACTTCGGCGAGCAACTGGCCGATGCGAAGGAACGATTTGTGTTCTGCCTGCAGGCTGCAGATCAGGTCGCCGGTGATTTTGCCAGCCGCCTGCACGGCCAGTTGGGCGGGCGACTTGGGTTCGGACGTTGAAGGTTTCGCGTTATTCTTCGCGGACACCGAACTCTTCTTCGTGCTTCGTGTGGATCGCGCTGACCTGCCTCTGGGAACGCTGGTGCCCCAACCTTGCCAACCTGGAGATGCTCGACGACAAAATGCAGGCTGGCTACGAGGCCTTGGAGGAGGGGAAGCCTGGCGAGGCGTGCCGGTTGTGGCTGGCGGCATGGCGCGCCGTCCTCGAACTGATGGCCCGAAGCGGAAAGAACACGATCGACAGTTTCGACGATCTGTTCGGCGGCACGCAGCGCGTCTTCAACTGGATCCAGGACCTGGAGATGGCGTTGCACAACGCGGGTCTCGAGGAACCGGATTTCTTCCGCGAACGAATCGCCCTGTGCGAGACCGTGCTCGCCCGTTTCGCGGGCGACGATCTGTTTGCCGGCGACTTCAAGACGGCGCCGGCTCAATCGCACTACGAACTGGGCAACCGCGACATGGCGGACCGGCTCTTCCGGAAATGGCTGGACGAAAAGCCGGAGTGGTCCGGCGGCTGGGTGGGCTGGTCCGACTGTCATTTCCTTTTCGCCAAGAAAGGAGACAAAAATCCCGCGCGCGCCGAAGAGATCCTGAAGGAAGGACTCGCCGTTCCCGACGTCGACGATCGATCCTTTCTGCAGGAACGGCTCAAAACGCTTTACGAAGAGACGGGCCGAGGCAAGGAAGCGGCCGCGTTGATGCGGGAGATCCGGAAGAAACCGATCCCGGAGCACGTCGTGTCCGTGAAATGCAAACCCAACGCCTTGCAAGTCAAGCAGACCCTCACCTTCGGCGAAAAGGGGCTGCCGCTGGACCGGTTGCCGGGTCTGTTGCAGTCCCTGCACGCCGGCACGCCCGCACCCATCGAGGCCGCAAGACACGCTCCGGTCGGTCGCAATAATCCTTGCCCCTGCGGCAGTGGCCGCAAGTACAAGAAGTGCTGCGGGCGGCAGCGATAGCCACGCCGAACGAATTTCCGGCTGGGTCGCCTCGAAGAGCAAGGGGTATCCGGCCCGACCGTGTACAGCTATTGGCGAGGGTTTCGACAGACGCCCCGTGGCAACATGTCGTTCGGTGCCGAGAGAGCAATCGCACAACCATTCTTCGATAGACGAGTAATGACACACGAAAGCCATTTATGGAATGCACTCTTGGGGTGGCATTCAGGTTGCAAATCGCCACCTGCATGATCCGCACTGCAAGCCATCGTGAAGTCTTGTTTGGAGGGTGTTCCCTTGCGTTCCCATTGGGTGGGCCTGTGGGCCATGCTGTCGCTCGTCTCGGTTATGGCAGCCGAGGAGAACGTCGTGCCCAAGGACGCTCCGCAGCCGTCAGGCACCGCCGCGGCCGTTGAGGACGACACCGCCGCCACCAACAAGCCGCGAGCGCCAACCGAAGAAAAAGCTGGCGCGCCGACGCAAAACGACTCGAAAAAGCCGGACGTCGATGTCGTGGTAACGGCAGCGAAGGACAGACGAGCGACAAGGCCGGAAACGATCGACGAGCGTGCGCTCAAAGACCCCGTGATTTCGACGGGCGTCGAGCGCAGCCAGTTCGAGAACGAGCCGGTCCGCCGCGCCAGCGATGTCATCCGGCGCCTGCCCGCCGTCGTCATGGCCGAACGCGAACAGCAGCCCGAGATCCACCTTCGCGGCATGGACAAGGAGTACGCCCGCGTGCAGGTCAACGGCATCCAACTGCCGGACGGCGGCGAGAAGCGCGAGTTCCGCACCTCGCGCCTGCCGTCGCTGGTCCTGCAGGAGGCGCGCATCGTCCGCAACTCCACCGCCGAGTACGAAAGCGACGGCATCGCAGGCCGCGTGGACCTGCTTACACGCCCGATCCCCGAGAAACGGATGGTCGAAGGACGCCTGGCTGGCGGAGGTCGCGACGGCATGGACGGCGACCTCTGGAACGGCAACGTCATCGCGGGAATGAAGCCGACCCGCTGGTTCGGATTCATCGCCGCCTTCGACTACTTCGACAACACGTTCGAGAACGCCAAACCCAAGTCGTTCAGCACGGGAAGACTCGAAGACGAGTACGAGGAAGAGCGGCAGAAGGCACCGGTGGCCTTCGCGGATCTCGGCTTCTTCTACGGCGCGGGCGAAGTGCACGTGCGGCCCATGTTCAACCGTCTTGAGCGCGACCGCACCGATACGAAGACCGTGACGCAACCCGGCCAGGTCGCCACGCGCGACCGGGAAACCGAGGACTTCGACCAGCAGAACGGTGGCGTCGACATCCAGCACACGCACCGGGTCAACGCACATCTGTCCATCGACAGTCACGTCGGCTACTTCAACGCCTCGGAGGACCGCGCACGCTCGAAGGACACCTACCGTCGCCCGGCCGGCGCCTGGGTCTTTCAGCGAAACGAGAAGACACCCGAGGGGCTGGAGGACGACACCTGGCAACTGAGCAGCAAGGTGACGGCGGAATTGTCCGGTTCGGTCGATCAAACCCTCAAAGCAGGGGGCCTGGTGCGTTTCCGCGACCGCGACAAGGATCGGATGGTCATTACCCGGCAGGCCTCCGGCGTCGTCACCACCAACGGCGGCCAGGGGAGCTACTCGATCGACGAAACCTACGGCGCGTTCTTCTTCCAGGACGAAGTGCACGCGACCGACGCCCTGTCGCTGACGCCGGGGCTGCGGATGGAGGCGGTCGCCCAGAAACTCGGCGCGCCCGCTCAGCACAGCCGCATCGACACGAACATCGACTGGAACCCGTCGCTGCACCTTCTCTATCGCGCGCGGCCGGACGTGTCGCTGAAGGCGGCGTTCTCGCGAGGGGTCAACCGGCCGCGTTTCGACGATATGGCACCCGGCACCGTCGAGCGCGGCAAGGAGTTCGTCCTCGGCAACCCGAACCTCGAGCCATCCACCTCGTGGAACTACGACGTCGGCGCCGAATATGCCGGCCGCTACGGAGCCTTCGGCCTGAATCTCTTCTACCGGGACATCTCCGGCGTCCTGGAGGAAGTCGACACGGGCAGCCGTCTGAACAACAAGCCGATACTGCGTGCGCTCAACGTCGGCGACGGCTGGTTGGCCGGCATCGAACTGGAGCAGCGCTTCGAGTTCGGTTGGACCGGACTCGAGACGCTGAAGCACCTGGCGCTCTGGTCCAACCAGGCGATCCTCGACAGCCAGGTCCACGACTCGTTCGGACGCGACCGGCCGTTCAAGGAACAGCCCCGTTTCATCCTGAATGCCGGCCTCGACTACACCTACGCGCCCTTCGGAACGACCTTCAGCGTTCTCTATAACTACGTGGGCCTCGAACGGGACTTCACCTGGACCGATCGCAAGCGTTACGTCGAGTCGCTGGGACGCATCGACGCCGCCATCCGCCAGCGCGTGCACGATCGTCTTTCGCTCTTCTTCGAAGCCACCAACCTGACCAATGCCAGGCGTCGCGAAGCCGAGGACTACTTCAACGGGACTCGTTCCGCGTTGCGCGAAACCAACGGACGGACCGTCATGCTGGGCATCCAATGGAAATTCTAGCGACCTCCTGCCCAGTCCCGCCTCGGATGCCAGCCTGCCGACACGCACTGCTGCCGCACTCGATCCGCGGCCTGAGCAGGCGGGTGCTCCGCCGCTGCATCGGGTGGGTGATCGCGACCTCCCTGATCGTCTCGGTGCTGGCTGCGATCGAGCCCAGCCTCGGATGGCTGCTGAAGGATCTCGTGGATCGTCTCAAGGATGCCGAAATGCCGGGTTCAGCGTTCGCACCACAGCTTGGCCTCTACGCGCTGATACTGGGTTCGCTGGCACTCGTCAAGGTTTCGGAGAAGGCGCTGAAGGGACTCACCGACTGCCGCATCGTGATCGAGTTGCAGCGCGAGTTGCTGGAATCGCGATCCGGGCGACTCGACGCCGCGGAGATCTCGAAACTGAACTTCGACTGCGTGGAAGGCAGGAAGGGGCTGGAGATCGTCTACAAGGACTTTTGGAAGCTCGTCGTCGGCGTTGCGGCGGTGATCGTCTGGCAGGCCACGCTGGCAGCCGACTGGCTTCCCGCGATGTTGCTCACCGTCTTTCCGCCGTTCGTTCTCGTCTTCGTGCTTGGACCGGTCCTGCAGCGAGTCAGTTCTTCGGTCCTTCACCGCGTTGGCGACGTGACGAGGAACGCGGCGGATGGCCGGATGCAGCCGTTCCGCCGCGAGCAGGAAAGGATGCTCCGCGGCTTCGTCTGGCTGGAGTTCGCCAAGGGTTGCTCGGAAGCGATCTTCGAGTTCGGCATGTGGGCCATCGTGGTGACTCTCGTGATCGGCGAAGGCACCGGCCAGTGGAATCTCTTCCCGAAAGACCTTTCGCTGGGCAAGCTGGCGCTCTTCGCGGTCAACATCCATCTGCTGGCTCGTCCGATCGGCGAGATCGGGCGGACGTACAACAAATGGCGGATCGCCATCCCGGCGCTGGTTCGGATTCCGCTGGACGCCGACCGCGGCGACCGTAACGTACGATCCGAGTGAACCCAGAGGTCGCATGACTCATCCACGCTCGGATGCTCCCTCAGCCCCAACCCCTGCGCCGCCGCGCGAATCGCTGGCGAGCTGGCTCGGCATCAATCGCGCCATGCTGGCCGTGCTGGTGCTGACCGCCGGCCTCGGGCTCTCGGAAGAGATTTGGCGCGGATTCTTCGGACCGTATCTCAAGTCGATCACCCGGAATCTGGACATGGCTGCCGGGTTGATGGGCATCTTCTCCTGCCTCGTGAACCTGCTGGAAGGCTTTGGATACGTCATCGGAGGAACGGTCGCGCACCGGATGGGCGCACGCTCCGCGTTGCTGGTTTCCGCACTGCCCATGGCCACCGGCTTCGGGTTGCTCTTCGCATCGCATGAACCGTGGGCCATCGTGATCGGTGCGCTGCTCATCACGAACTGGGAACCGCTTTCCGTCCCGGCCACCTTCGATATCGTCGGCAGCGAAGTCCCCAAAGAGCGCCGCACGATCGCCTTCGCGGTGCAGAGCATCCAAAAGCGATTGCCCAGAGTCGTCGGCCCGCTGGTCGGCGGCTTCGTCTTCCTGGCCGCCGGCTATTGGCTCAACCTTTCGCTGGCGCTGGCCGTACTGGTGCTGGTCATGGCCATCCAGTGGGCGCTGATGAGCCGCATGAAGCCCAAGGACGATCCGGCGCAGGTTTCCTGGAGAAAAGTCCTGGGCGACATGCCCAAGGACCTGCGCACGCTGCTGACGGCCGAGATCTTCCTGCGCTGGGGCGACTGGTTCGTGCGCGACATGGCGTCGCTCTATGTCGTCGGCGTGCTGTTGCGCAGCGAAAAGGAGTGGGGCTTCCTGCTCGCACTCACCAGTTTCACCGCGCTGCTGACCTACATCCCCGTCGGGAAATGGGTGGATCGCGCTCCGAGCCCCAAGCCATACATCGGCCTGACGTTCTTTCTTTTTGCGCTTTTCCCCATCAACCTGGTGCTGCTGCCGAAGAGCGGCTTGCCAGCCATGGCCGCGCTGTCGCTCGTCTTCATCATGAACGGCCTGCGCGAGCTGGGCGAACCGGCACGCAAGGCGCTGATCGCGTCATCTTTCCCGAAAGAAACGCGGGCGCGCGCGGTCGGACTGTACTGGGGCCTGCGTTCGTTCGCCTTCTGCCCCGCGCCGCTCGTCGCGGCGTTTTTGTGGCGGGAGATCGGTCCCGAGACCACCTTCCTGCTGGGCGGCGCGATCGGACTCATCGGCACGGCCTGGTTCTGGCTGTGCGTCTCGTGCAAGCCCAGAACGGTGGCGTAGCAACCCGCCAGGAATCCAACGCCCTCCCTCCCCCTTCCCAGAAAGGCTCGTGCCGCGGAACGAACGGGGGGCCTTCCGAATGTCGGGACCGTGAGGCGACCGCACGAATTGGAGCGCTGACGATGCCGAGGACCTACGATGAACGCTCCATCGCGATCTTCGTCCCCGCCCTGCAGGTGAAGCCGGTTCCCGGCAGGCGTTCGGCCAGGTATGCGGTGGCGCGTTCGCCGGTACAGTGCGCCGCACCGATGCGTTCCACGCCGTGGCGCTTCAGCGCAGCCACGGTGGCTTCCAGGCGCGGCGTTCTGGCCCGCAGCAGGTGCATGCCGCCGATGACCGTCCGGATGCGCTTCCCGCCCGAGCATTCGGCAATGTAATCGAGCGTGTTCACCACACCCGCGTGCGCGCAGCCCAGCAACACCGTCAAACCGTCCTTCGTCTCGAACCAGACCGCCTGATCGTCGTTGACCGGATCGGGCCGCGCGAAACCGGCGTCGAGGTAGAACGGCCCGCCAACGTCTTCAAAGTCCGTTTTGCGCGGCACGGGGCCGGTTACCCAGAGTCCTTCCGCCACGTGCATGGGTTTCGTCGTCCAGACCGGTTCGCGCGTCTTCGTGCGCAGCGCTTCGGCCATGTCGGCCGGCAGGCCGATCGATTCCTCGGGTGGCTTGTGCCATTTGGACCAGCGAGCGACCAACGCATCGGGATGCAGAAAGACGGCGGGCCGCGCGCCGGTCTCGAAGAGCGGCCGCAGTCCACCCGTGTGGTCCCAATGGCCGTGCGACAGAACCACCGTATCGACTTCGGCCAGCGGCAGCCCCAGCGCCTCGGCATTGGCCTTCAGCGTAATCCCCTGCCCGGTGTCCATGAGGATCTTCCGGCCGGCCCACTCGACCCAGAAAGAGAGACCGTGTTCGGTGGCCAGATCGGGTCGGACCGACGTGTTTTCAACCAGGGCAACGATCATGCGGTTCCTCCGATGAACGGTTACAGCACGTGCACGGCGTCGGAGGCGACCGTGGCCACCAGCGGACCGGACGTGGGCGACCCCAGCTGCGCGTAATCGTGCGGCGATACGTGGGCCAGAAGCGGAACCGTTCCGTCCAGCGCAACGCGCACGTATGCGCCACGGTCCACGGCCCGGACGAGTTGCATCCCGAGGACCGCGGCGGGCGGACCGTCCGGCGAAGGCATCGTTCTCGTCAGGCGCACATTTTCGGGGCGCACAATAAAGACGATGTCGCCTCGGCGCTGCGTCACAGCCAGAAATTCCTGTCCTTGGACGGTCACGCGCACGGTCCCGCCGGGACCCGGGCCGATGGTCTGGCCGTGCAAGATGTTCTCGCAGCGCATGAAGCGGGCCACGAATTCGTTGGCGGGGCGGCGCAGGAGGTCCTGCAACGGACCGATCTGCTGGAACCGGCCGTCGTTCATGATCCCGCCACGGTCGGCCACCGAGAAGGCCTCTTCGAGGTTGTGGCTGACGTGAACGATGGTGATGCCCAGGCGGCGCTGAAGCGCGCGAAGTTCCCCGCACACCCGCTCGCGCGTGCTCTCGTCCAAGGCGCTGACCGGTTCGTCCAGGAGCAGCACGCGCGGCTCGATGGCCAGCGCCCGCGCGAGCGCGACGCGTTGCCGTTCGCCGCCGCTCAAGCCGGGAATGGCGCGGCGCAGCAGGTGGCCGATACCCAGCGTCGCGGCCGCGGCGTTGATCCGTTCGGTCACCCGCTTGGCCTCAAGCCCCCGTTCGCGAAGCCCGAAGGCGATGTTCTGTTCGACCGAGAGATGCGGGAAGAGCGCGTAATCCTGCGGAACGTAGCCGATGTTCCGCCTGCGCGGCGGCCAATCCGTCATCTCGGTGCCGTCGATCAATATCCGGCCTGCTTGCACCCGGTTCAGTCCGCAGAGGCATTCCAGGAAGACGCTCTTTCCCGAGCCCGGCGGCCCCAGCAGCACGAAGTACTCGCCGTCGGCCACGTCCAGGGACGCGTCCCGAAGCCGGAACGAGCCGACCGCGTAGTTCAGGGCCTCGGTGCGGATCACAGTTTCACCAGGGCGCCTCCGCCCACCAGTCGCACGGTGACCAGCGCCACGAAGGCCACCAGGATCAAGACCAGGGCCAGGGCCAGGGCCACTTCCAGATTGCCGACGGATTGTTCCAGGAAGATGCTGGTGCTGAGCACCTCGGTCTTGCCGCGGAAGGAGCCCACGAAGATCATCAGCGGACCGAAGATGCCGAAGGCGCGCGCCCAGGCCAGGATCGCACCGGCCACGACACCGCCGCGCGCCAGGGGCAGCGAGACGCGCAGAAAACTGCGCCACTCGGTGCAGCCCAGCGTCAGCGCCACGTTCTCGAGCCGGCGGTCGACCTCGTCGAATGCCGTCTTCGCCGATCGTATCGCGAAGCTGGCCGCGACGACGAACTGGCACAGGACGATCCCTCTGGGCTGGAAGACGAACGCCAGCCCCAGGTCGTTCTCGATCCAGCGGCCCACGGAGGTCTGCGTGAAGAAGACCAGCAGCGTCATGCCGGCCACCAGCGGCGGAAAGACGATCGGTATGTCGACGATGGTGTCGGCCAGCAATCGCCCCGGGAAAGGATAGCGGCTGAGCGCGTAGCCCATGGGAATGGCGAAGATCATCGAGATCGCCGTGGAAATCACGCTGGTGACGATGCTGAGCTGCAGCGCATGCGCGATGTAGGGAGAAGCGGCCACCTTCAGCACCGCGGCCTTGTTGACGTAGAACGCATCGGCGATGACGAGGAAGATGGCGAAGGCCACGAAGGCCGCCACGAAAAGGAACGTGCCCATCGAAAAGAGCCGCCCGGACCAGCCCCGGTTTCCCGTGTCGATCGAGAGCGCGGCGGAGAGCACGTAGAGCGGAAAGGAAATCCACATCGTCACGGAAAAGAACGCGGCCGTGCCCTTCCACTCGGCCACGTGGGCCAGCACGCCCACAAGCGCCGAGACGATGAAGAGGGCCAGAAGGCCAAAGGCCGCCCTGACCAGCAGTCGCCGCCGGTCGGACCGGGACGAGAGCGCGTCGTTTACTGTTGCGTTCGGCGCGCTCATTCCGGCGGGTCCACCCGGTAGTTGTGCTTCTTGAAGATTTCGCGGCCGCGATCGGAACGCATGAAGGCGACGAATTTCGCGGCGCCTTCCCGGTTCCTGGAAAACGCAAGGATTCCGGCGTCCACCGTCGAGATGACGTTCGCCTCCTTCGGAATGGGCACCGCGTCGCCGTGTTCGGCGTAGTACATGGCGATCGCGTCCCAGACGATGACCGCATCCAGGCTGCCGGCTTGGATGTGCAGCCCCAGCTCGTTGACGGTCACGGCCTGGAACTTGAGGTTCTTCTCGACCTCGGTCCAGGGGATTTTGTTCTTCTCGAAGATCTTCCTGCTGACGGGTCCGATGGCACACGCCTTCTCGTCTCCCAGGCCCAGCTTGAGTTCCGTCTTGACGAGGTCCGCCACTCCCCGGATGCCCTTCGGGTTGCCCTTGCGGACCAGGATGGTGGGGACGAAGTAACAGACGGATTCCTGGGAGGAGATCATCCCGGCCTGCGCGGCCTGATCGACGTACGGCTTGTCGCCGGGCATGTACACGTCGCCGCGCTGCAGCAGTCTGATCTTGGAGATCAGCACTTCGCTGCCGGCGTAATCGGCGACGATCTTCGTGTGGTGCTCCTGGCCGAAGATCTCGGCCAGTTCCGCCACGGGGGGCCGGATGCCGGCGCCGACGTAGATGAGCAACTCCTTCTGCCCGGTCGTCGGAACCTTGTCCGAAGGCTCGACCGGGTTCCGCTTTTCGTCCCGTTGGCTGCATCCGGAAAGAATCGCGGCGAGCAGCGCCGGCACGCACCACCATCCGGTTCGCATGGTTCCCGGTCCTTGTCGCCTGCCGTCCACAGGATGCGGCTACTTCACGTACCCGTTCGCCGTGAAGATCCGCGGTCCGTTCTCCCGGACAAAGGACATGAACCTGCGGACGGCTTCGGGCTGTTTGGAATAGCTCAGCCCGATCACGTGAACCTTGATTTCCTTATCGTACTCGTAGGGCGTCGGGACGATGTCGAGGTGCTCCTTGAACGTGTGCGCCACGCCATTCCACATGATGACCGCATCCACCGCCTGGGTCTGGAGGAAATTGCCGAGGTTGCTGTGGCCTTTCGTGAGCCGGGTATCCACGTTCTTCATGACCGCCTCGTAGATCCCCTTCTTCTTCAACAGCGCCTCGACCATCTCGCCACAGGTCGAATACTGGGGATTGCTCAGGGCCACCTTCAGGCCGGGCGTGGCCAGATCGTCGACGCTCTTGAGGCCCTTGGGGTTGCCCTTCTGTACGGCCAGCACCGGGGCGACGAAACCGACCTCCACGTGATCGGCGTAGGAGCCTGCCTGCTTCGTGTTCTCCAGGAACGGATCGTGGGTGATGAAGATGTCGCCCTTCAGCTTGTCCTTCACATGCGGCAGCAGATCCTCGCTGCCGCCGGTGGTGTGGGTGATCTTGAGACCCGTGGCCTTGCCGAACTCCGCGATCAGTTGTTCGGTGGGCGGCAGGAACGAACTCCCCGCCAGGATGACCAGTTCCTCCGCAGAGGCGGGGGCGGGGGCAGCGGTGGGTTTCGATGTGGGTTCCTTCTGCTCCTTCGGCGATGCGGCGGGTTGCGAACGATCTTTCGATCCGCACCCGACGAGCAGCGCGGTCGACAGGGCCACTACGACTCCGATTTTACGAAGGTTCACGAAAAACTCCTTTCGCATGATCCTCGGGACAGGATGCGAAACCTGATCGTGGGCGGGAGCATACCGCACTGTGGATAGGCCGGTCAAGCATTGCGCCTCGTTTACGGACCCTGCATCCCGCACCGGTCGAGCCGTGGTGGAAAACCGGCGTGGCAGGGGTTAAAAGCCTTCTTTCCATTCTCCCGAACGGCGCAGGAAGGGAACATGGGCAACGAAACCGAACCTCAGGAAACCGGCAATTCGTCCGAGCGGCGGAAGCCCTATTTCTCGACCGAGACGATCGAGTCGCTTCAGGGCACCGAGCGGCAGGCCGTGCAGGGCGCGACCTGGCGCGGATGGGTGCTGGGCGTGCTGGCGGTGATCGCCCTGTGCATGGCCGTCCCGCATATCGATTACGTCATCCGTCACACGAAGCTTTCCTACAGCCTCTTCCCCTACAGTCCCATCTTCATCCTTTTCCTGCTCGTGACGCTGGCGACAGTGGTCCTGGCGGTTTTTCGCAAACCGTTGCGATTGACCCGTCAGGACCTGGTGCTCGTCTTCTCGATGGGCCTGGTGATCAACGCGATTCCGGGCGCCGGGCTCTGTTCGGTCTGGCTCGCGAACATGTGCGGCAGCCAGTACTATGCGCGGCCGGAAAACCGCTGGAACGAGACGCTCACGCCGCGATTCCCGAAGTCCTGGACGCCGCACGATCCGCAGGATCCCAGCGATCCCGGGCCGCGGCCGATCGAGTGGTTCTTCAACGGAAAGCCGACCAACGCGGAGATTCCCTGGCAGGCGTGGATCGAGCCGTTCGCGACGTGGGCCCTGCCGTTCGCGTGCCTCTTCATGCTGATGTTCGGCGCCTGCATGCTGTTGCGGCGGCAGTGGTCGGAGCGCGAGCGTCTGCCCTATCCGATGGCGCAATTGCCCGAGGAACTCACCGGCGGGCTATCGGGCGGGGGATCGAAACCGTTTCTGCTGGACCGGGCGGCGCAATGGGGCATCGGCGTCATGCTCCTGCTGCATCTCTGGAACGGCCTGTACGACTATTTCCCGAACGTGCCGCAGGTCCCGCTGAAGCCGAACATCCATCCCTACCTCACCGAGCGGCCCTGGAGCCTGCTGAACCCGCTGTACACGAAGATCTTCCCTTCGGTCATCGGTCTGACCTTCCTGCTCTCGCTGGAGGTCTCCTTCAGCCTCTGGTTCTTCTTCGTGGTGATGAAGCTGGGACAGATGGCGGCGCTGACCGCAGGCGTGGGCGACAGCGGCTGGTACTTCTTCGGCATCGAGGGGCATCGCGGGATGTTCGTGAACCAGGGCATCGGGGCGTTGCTGGCGTACTCGTGGCTGCCGGCGGCCTGGGCTGGCAGGAACCTTCGACCGCCCACCGAAGCCGGCTGACCGTGCAGCAACTCCATCGTTCGCGCGCCACAGGGCGCGCCGCGCCAGCCGTCGAGCGCGCGGCGGTGCTCGGCCTCGGCATGCACGTCCCGAGGCGGGTGCTCACCAACGCCGACCTCGAGCGCATGGTCGACACGACCGACGCGTGGATCGTCG
>Ga0101944_10005061_pt1 | contig 15469 bp, 10 predicted proteins | sample DewCreD2012metaG_FD_75245 | JGI IMG/M metagenome (GOLD analysis project Ga0101944, IMG submission 75245) | Hot spring sediment bacterial and archeal communities from British Columbia, Canada, to study Microbial Dark Matter (Phase II) - Dewar... ...
TTATCAATGAAGTGTTGCGTGGCGTTCCTCCCTTTGTGGCAGTGTGGTGACTACCACATTAGTGGATGAACGCCACTTCTTTTTCAACTTCTATTTGGTTGCGGCCAAAGGCCTGCATTGGGCAATTAGGGCGTTTAGTGATTTCAGCTCCCAGGCAGGCTGACAGATGGGACATTGGAAAACAAAAGACCATCATCTGGGATTCCGCGGGTGTCGCCGGCGATGTAAAGATCTCTCTATCGCGCCACGGTGGGAAGCCTGGCACCTTCGAGATTCTTGCTGAGAGAGTTTCAAACAGTGGCTCGTACGCCTGGGTTGTCACCGGCCCGGAATCGGTCAACTGTGCGCTGCGCGTTGAGCCTATTAACGAGTCAGCAAAAGGGACCACCCAGAGCCTTTTCTCCATTGCCACCCTGAAATACGCATGGGTTAACGCTGAAAAGCAAATCGATCCTGGGCATTACAAGCTAACGCTTAACGGTCTCTACACAGACGGTATTTGGCCAGTTGAAGCAATCTGGACCTCATCGGATTCGAGTATAGCTACAATTTCAGGCAATCTTCTTACCGCCCTGAAGAACGGATATGTGGAAGTTTCAACGACCTATGAGGGTAAGAGCTACAAAAAAGGTCTTTTCGTTCACACGGCCGCAGATGCAGCGGAGATTGAAGGCAACAATACAAAGGCTACTGCGAATACATTGACGGAGGGAAGGTTTTATCAGGGCAAGGTTCTGACTGGAGACACGGACTGGTTTAAGTTCACCCTGCCCATGGCGTCATTGTTGAACATCGGTTTCCTATCCTATAGCACGAGCGCTGATGTGAGAGTGGAAATCTTCAATGCCCCTGATGTCCTCATGGCTGCTGGGATCTCCACAAATGGCAACTATCTGATTTTCCCGCTAGGGTTGCCGGCGGGGAATTACTATATCAAGCTAAGTTCTGCTGGAGATATTGACCAGGACAATAAGTACGTTGTCACCTACAAGGTTTTGGATACCCTTCTCTCGAAAACTCCAATTCCGATTGGTCTTGGGAAAACTGAGTCCGGAACAATCAATAACCTTGCAGACTATACAGATTTCACCTTTTCTCTATCTCAAGATCAGGGAATTAAACTGGTTTTCTCGCCCGCCGGCGATGCGGCCAAATATCGAGTTTTGCTGCTCGACGGCACCAACACCGTCCTTGATCAGGTGGATTGCCTGGGATACTCACCGGTGAACCTTGAGGCTGTTAAAGCAGCAGGCAATTACACCCTCCGGGTCATGCCAATTGAGACAGTGGATGCTCAAAGTCCTTTTACCATCCAACTGACTGCCAGTACACAGCAGGTGGAAGAGGAAAGCAACGACACCGCATTGACGGCTACAGCGTTCGACATCACTCAGCCGATAAGTGGCCGACTATCCACGGTTACGGATCCAGACTTCTTCTCTTTTGACCTCAATACTCCAAGGCTTTTCGCCTTGGCCTTTTCATGCCCGGGAAGCAGCAAGAACTTTTACCTCACCGTTTATAAGGAATCGGAAGACAACCCGATTGATGGAATCTCCATCCTGAACGGGCAGGCGACAACCCTTCACATGGGGCTGGGGATAGGGCGATACTTCATAAAGGTCGCGGGAGACGGCGTGAATGTGGAGACGATCCAGCAGTACAAGCTAACCATAAGCGATTCTGACCAGGCAAACCTGGAGATCGAATCAAACAACACCCTCAGATTCGCAAACGCAATTGATGCGGCGACTTCGAGGAAAGGCCGTATCTATTCCTGGGTGGACAAAGATTACTTTGGATTTCACCTGGCTGAAGAAGGCTTCTTTACGATTCACTTCATCCCTTCGACCACTACTGGCGATTACCGGGTCAGTATTGTTGACGAGAATGACTTCGAGCTGGAATCCTACACTTCCTACAACGGTCAAGCCTTGCACCAGGAGATCTATAACCTGCCGCGCAACTTCTACATCAAGATCGAGCCCAACGGCGACATTGACCAGTTTAACACCTATGAGGTGAACCTTAGTTCCACACGCCAGATTGTCGGGTTAAAGCAGTTGGTGGCTGTGTCCGTAAGCGGGCAGACGGCCAACATGACAACTGGTGGGACGCAGAATGCCACTGCGATAGCAAGTTACTCGGACGCGACTACCGAAGCGATTGCAATCCCAATTTGGTCTTCGTTGAAAGAAGCCGTAGCAACGGTGGATGCGGGCGGTTTAGTCACTGCCCTGGCAGAGGGAAGCACCTCTATTGTCGCAAGCTATGGCGGGTTAACCGGTAAGTTTGATGTGGTCGTAGGTGCGCCTGCTCAGACCGTGAGCCAGCACTATGGAAACCTGATCCTGGTGGCGGGTGGGGGTGCGGAGATCACCAATACCCTCAAAGAGTCCACCCAGTACCTCTCAGACCTTGTTTATCTCAGGTTCAGAAACAGGCTTTTCACTGATAAGGACATCTACTACTTCAACCCGGTGACCTGGCATGACATAGACGGCGACGGATACGACAACAACGTGGTGGATGATTCAAGCCCAACAGTGGCGGAGTTTGGTCAGGCGATCACGCAGTGGGCCGTAAACCAGAGCACGGATGGGCCTCTGTATGTGTACCTGATCGACCACGGCGGCATAGACACCTTCAAGGTATTTCCCAATCAAATCCTGACAGCCGCGCAGTTGAGATCCTACCTTGACCAATTCCAGCAGGCGACTGGCCGCAAAGTGGTAGTCGTCATTGAAGCTTGCAAGTCCGGCAGTTTTACGGACGATCTGGTGAGCCAAGGCCAGAATCGAATCGTGGTGACCTCCACAGATGAGCAGGACGCCTATCTGCAACTGGCAGGGAAGATCTCCTTCACTCAGCTTTTCATTGACCGGCTGCTGACCGGAGATTCCATCCGTCAGGGATGGCTGAAAGCGAAGCTGGCGCTGAGCAACATGGGACTGCCATACAACCTGATGGAGCCGCAGTTGGCGGAAGGCATTTCGATGGTGTCTGCCCAGACGTGGATTGGGGGCGATTTTGCCATTGCCTCGCTCTATCCTGAGATCGCGGGCCAGTCATCCAATATGTTCATAACAGCCAATACGACGCAGAATTTCTTTGTGGATATCTCTGACCTGGAAGGCATTGAAGCCGTGTGGGCAGTAATCGTGCCCCCGAACTACGTTCCTCCTCCCCCGAGCCAGGATCTGGAAGCGCCTGAGGTGGTTCTGCCGACCTTCAATCTTACCGATCCGGAGAAGGATGGGAGGTACGAAGGGGAGTGCAGCGATTTTGCTTATAACGGGGAATATCGGGTCACTTTTTATGCTCGCAATGCCAAGGGCAATGTCAGTGTGTCACCGGCGACGATTGTGGCGGTGACCGGAGGGCAGGATGTGCAGACTGTGCCTGGGGATGTGAATGGCGACGGGTTTGTCACATTGAGCGATGCCATTATTGCCTTCCGTGGGATGGTTGGGCAGAATTTGGCATTAGTGAATAAGAAAGCGGATGTGAATGGCGATGGCAAGATCGGGATGGCGGAAGTCATCTACATCCTGCAGAAAGCGGCAGGACTGAGATAAGAGGAAAACCTTATCTCACACCCGCTCCCGAAGGCTCGCTGGAGGCACGGAGATCGCCGAGATCGCATAGGGTAGGAGGTTCAGAAAGGTAAAGACATGCATTTCGTTGGAATAAGATGCCATTTTGGGTGTTTTATAGGTATGAAATTTAGAGAACTTATGGAAATCGTCGCAGATGAGCCGGTATTTGAGGTGGGGCTGCTTATGGCGGGGGAATCGGAGCCTGCTGACCTGCGCCAGCAGCTATCCCGGCGGACGAAGAGAGGAAATTGTGCGTTGTCATGTCAGGGGGAGAGAATTAACGCGATGCTGTGGTTGCCAAGTAGTTCAGCAGAAAGGGTAGGTCGTGTGCAGGATCGCCGGTAAGGGGAGAGAATTCCACCAGGCTGGACGCATTGTGAAAGTGATGAGGGAACGAGGAGATTGAGGGGAAGTGCTCTTTGTTATCCCAACGTAAAACGGGCGTATCCGTTTGGAACAATTGATAAGCATAATCGGTGTGCTCGCCGTTGCGATATAAACGGACTTGCAGTACATGACCGGATGTGAGATTGGCGCGAACTTTCAAGCCGAATTGAGTCTCTGAGAACCGGAACGCTTCTATGGTTCGTACGCTGCGGCAAAAAGATGAGGTTTGGAGCGTTGAAACGACGAAATCTAATAGATCGGCAAAACCGGTCACTGACCGACCTCGTTCTGCAATCCCAGCCAGGAGTGCAGCATCTCAGTTGCAATCTTCCAATCCAGCGCGTCTTCTTCTTCTTTCATCACGGCTTGGCTGAGCGCTGGATCTGGCGTGGTTATAAGGGTTTTTGAGCGGGAGTTCAGGTACGCAAGGAACTGCTCGTAGGTCATGCCGTACTTGGCTTGCAGACTCTCGATAACAGAACGGTAGTGTTCGAGCTGATGCATGATATACTCACGTGCCATCTCAACCACTGCCTTTTCAGGACTGGCGAATAGTCCTCGACGAACAAAGGGTTCAACGACTGAAGCGACTTGATCGGTCATAGTTGTGACTCCATTATTTGAAGAGAGCTTCTTCCTGGCGCACTTAAAGTTCGACCCTACATTTTTGTCAGTAGGGGCCGCAGAGAACCTCTCATGAGCTTTTACGCAAATAGTTTAATATGCGAGTGGCATTTGGTCAATGACAGAATGTCTCTCCTACCATACTCCAGGAAAGGCACCTGGAGGGAGCAGCCGTGGCGGATTGAGAGGGGACTATTTTCGTGCGGGCGGTGACCAAACTTGGTCACGAGCGTTTACCATGAGATTCAGAGAACTTATGGAAATCGTCGCAGATGAGCCGGTATTTGAGGTGGGGCTGCTTATGGCGGGGGAATCGGAGCCTGCTGACCTGCGCAAGCAGTTATCCCGGTGGAGAACTGGCTCAAATAGAAAGCTCTGAAACAGGATCTCACGCCCGCTCCCGATAGGTCGCTAGAGTCGCAGAGCTCACAGCGCGGCGTAGCCGCAACCAAATCCGAAGCACGAAACCCGAAATTCGAAACAAATTCGAATGACCAAAATTCCAATGATCTAAACAAGTTCAAAAACGAGAGAGAATTTGCCTAACAAAATTTCAAGAAATTGCACATTAGTAGTACAGAGGTTTGTGAGTCGAATTCAACACAAAGAAACTTGGTGGGCTCTGCAAGAAGAGGCTTTCGTGATGTAAGAAATCGAGGGCGTGGGAGTCTATTGCAGTAGAATAGGGAAGGATGAAGCGAACATACCTGTCGAGGAGGAGACGTTGAAGCTGAAATGCCCGATCCTGCTCTTCCTGATGGTCTTATGTGTAGCCGGCCGAGCCCAGGCCCAGCTTGTGCAGACCGTTGAGATTTCTTCCTCGCCCAATCCTGTGGGCTCCGGTGCAAGGGCCATGGGCATGGGCGGAGCGTTCATCGGCGTGGCTGACGATGCGACAGCCGCTTCCTGGAACCCGGCAGGGCTGATTCAACTTGAGACCCCTGAAGTCTCCATCGTGGGCGCGTACAATAAAAGGACCGAAGACACCACCTACAAGGCGTTTCCCGAAGCCTCAGGCCCGCAGACGACCTCCACCTATGAGCTCAATTACCTGAGCGCCGGCTATCCTTTCACGGCCTTTGACAAGAACATGATCGTGTCGCTCAATTTCCAGCATCTCTATGACTTCACCAAGAAGGTGGGTTTCGGCTACACCTTCTCGGACACGGTGGGCCCTCCCCTCACTCTAAAGAACACCCTTGATTTCAATCAGGAGGGAGGGTTCAAAAGCCTCTCTCCTGCCTTTGCCGTTCAGATCAACCCTTTCTTCTCCATCGGGCTCACGCTCAATTTGTGGGACAGCGGTGCCTATACGAACAAGTGGGAATCCAAGTACAGATCCAATGGGACCGGCACCTTCGTGGTCTTCCCCTTCAACGTGAATACCCAAATCGAACAGAAATATGAAATGAAAGGCATGAAGTTTGACCTCGGCGAGCCTTTTAACTGGGAGAATGCGAACTACCATCTGGGGTTCTTGTGGAACCTTTCTCCGAAGTGGAGCCTGGGGGGCGTATTCAAAGCGCCTTTTGTGGCGAGCCTGAAACGGGATTACTATTTCGAGTCCACTCTGACGTTTCCAACCAATCCGGCAGCGAACTCTCGCAACGTGATTCAGCGATCAGAAACTGTTCGACTGGACATGCCCATGTCCTACGGGATGGGGGTGGCTTTTCGGGCGAATGACAGGCTCACCTTTGACCTGGATGTGTACCGCACGGAGTGGAGCGATTATGTGCTCCATGATGCGGAAGGCAACGAGCTGAACCCCATCACGGGAAAACTTCAGAAAGACTCCCATATTTCGGCCACCACCCAGGTGAGGGTCGGAGGGGAATACCTGATCATCGGCGAGTCCGTGGTTATTCCTCTTCGTGCGGGGGTTTTCTACGATCCCGAGCCTGCGGAAGGGAGCCCGGACAATTTCTATGGGTTCAGCATCGGATCAGGCATTGCCTACAAGAACATTGTGTATGACATTGCCTATCAGTACCGCTTCGGCAGGGATGTGAGGTCCACGACGGTGGGCAATGAGGATTCGTCGCAGAACGTGAAGCAGCACACGATTTATATGTCGATTATATATCACTTCTGAAGAAGGTACACGGTACAAGGTACAAGGTGCAAGGAAGGGCAAGTAACACCTGCAACCAATGGTGCACGGGTCACGGGGTACGGCGCACGGAACATCGAATGCAGGGAACGAGCTCCCCGCCAGAGGCGGGCAAGCGACTCGTTCCGGATCGGCACAGAGGCCGATCCCTACGAAAACGGGAAATGTATGATGACTAAAATCAAGAGGATCATCTTGTTGATTTTATTTGCTGCATTAGCCTATTTGCTCTCCGGCTGTGCCACGCAGACCTCGGAATCTGTCTATGTGAAGGAGGGCAAGGAGTACGGGAAAGTTAAGGGATCGTTCAGGCAACGGTGGTGGAATTACTATGAAAGGGCGCTCTCTTTCCTGGATGGAGGATTTCACAAAGAGGCTGCCTCAGACCTGAAGATCGCCATCGAGCAGCGGCCCGAGGACCAGCGAATGGCTCGCACCTACGGCATGCATTTTGTGGACTACTTTCCCCACAGAGAATTAGGTATTGCCTACTATCGCATGGGGGATCTGAAGGCCGCACAGGCGGAACTGGATCTTTCCATAAGCCAGTACCCGTCATCGAAAGCGCGATTCTACCTAGACCGGGTCAGGAAAGCCCTGATCGAAAAAGAAGGTGGAGAAATCAGCCCTCCCAGGCTCATCCTGGATCTTCAGAATGGAGAGATTTGGACCCGGGATGATCCTGTGAACATCTCAGGAATTGCTGAAGATGAGAGATATGTGGCCGGAGTCTCCATCATGGGGATATCGCTTTACCAGGAACAGGCCCAGGCCAAGGTTCCTTTCAAGAAAGCCCTTCAGCTCCCTCAGGGTCGACACGAGGTCGCCGTGGAAGCGAGAAACCTCTTGGGCAAAAAAACCAGCCAAAGCGTGGTGATCCGAGTGGATCGAGAGGGCCCAGTCATCACGGTGGAGAAGATCGAAGAGGATCAGACGGCTCCTGAAGGAGGAATCGTTATCTTCGGTTCGGTTTATGATGAGGCGGGGGTGCTTCAGCTTCTCGTGAACAAGGAACCGATTCGATCGGTCAGCGGTGTGGAGGTGTCTTTCAGGCAGCGCGTTCCCAAAGCCAGGAAAGAGCTGGAGCTGGTGGCCAGAGATCGCCTGGGTAATGAAACATCCGCCACGATCCCTCTGGACCTTTCCGGCAAAGTAAAGCCATCCGTAAAGCTGGCACTAGCCGGTTCCGGAGCAATGCCTCTTGTTTTTGCGGCTTCGGCCGGCAAGGACAACAGTCCGCCTGAGATCAAGCTCAAAGGGTGGGCGGAGTCGCAAACCGTGTTTCTCGACAAGGTGTACATCGAAGGCCAGGTGGTGGATGAGAGCGGGGTTGAAAGCCTCTGGATCAACAAAGCGCCGGTTCTCCGCCGAAAGGGCCAGAGCATTTACTTCGGCCATCTGGCGGAACTCCGGGAAGGGGACAATGAGATCCTCATTGAGGCCAAGGATCAGGCCGGCAACTTGGCGGATAAGAAAATTACTGTGAAGAGAAAGGTGCCCCAGGCTCTCCAGCTTCAGGAACGCCTGAGCCTGAGTGTTCTGCCCTTTGAACAAAATGGGGCCGTCTCAGAGTCGAGCCTCTCGTTCCAAGACAGGTTGATTGACAGTCTTGTGAACCAGAATCGCTTCCGCGTGGTGGAACGAGCGAAGCTGGATGTAATCCTTCAGGAACAGAAACTGAGCAGCACGGAGCTCATGGACAAGGGCACCGCGCTGCGCCTGGGCAAGCTGGTGGCCGCCCAATCCATTGTCACGGGGAGCATCGTGGAAAGCCGCACAGGCATGGAAATCGTGGCCCGGCTGGTGGATACGGAGACCTCGGAAATCCTGGCGAGTGAAGATGTTTATGACGAAGTCAAAGACTATGCTGGTTTGAGAAGCCTGGCCGAGGGCATGGCGGTCAAGTTTCACCGTGCCTTTCCCCTTCTTGACGGCCTCGTCCTTCAGCAAAGAGGAAACGCCATATTCACGGATCTTGGCCAGGACAAGATTAAACTCAACAGAAGATTGCTCATTTTCAAGGAAGAGCCCTTGACGCACCCGGTTACAGGAAGGGTCCTCGGTGCTGACAATGTCATTGTAGGACGGGCCAGGGTGTCCCAGGTCATGCCTGAAATGTCCAGGGCGGATCTTCTGGAAGGCAAACCGGAAGAGGTCAAACCTCAGCACAGGGTGATTACGGAATGAAGCCTCCTCCGGAGCATGACCGGCAGCTGATCTCCAAATGTCTTTCCGGAGACCGCGGCGCATGGGAGACCTTGGTTCGTCGTTTCTCCAACCTGGTTTACCAGACCGTGCGGAGCACTTTTGTCGCAAAGCAAGCGCCCTTCGGCAGGCAGGATCTCGAAGACCTTCACAACACGGTTTTTCTCGGCCTTTTTGACCAGGGTTGCACAAAACTGAAGCTTTACCAGGGAAGAAACGGGTGCACCCTGGCATCATGGATCAGGATTGTAACGGTCAGAACCGTTCTCAACCATCTCAGGAAAAAGGGAGTCGATTCGCCTTTGTGGGAGACGAGGAAAACGCCGGTTGAGGAGCTTTCCTGGCTGCGGGCAGAGGACCAAGGGCCTCTGGCTCTCATGGAAAGCGCCGAGCAGGAAGAACTGGTCCATGAGGGAATGGAAAGCCTGGCTCCCAGGGATCGCCTTTTCATGAAGCTTCACATTGACCAGGGCCTGCCTGTTGAGGAGGTAGCTGAAGCACTCCGGATTTCGGTTCAAAACGCCTATGTGGTGAAGCACAGGGCTGTGGAAAAGTTGAAGACCTTCCTGGTGTCGCGGGGGAAGTGAATGTTTCATCCATAATTAAAAAATCGGGTTCACCCTTCGATACCTCAGGGCGAACGCTTGAATCTGACCGCATGTACCCGGCCGACCGTTCATGGTGAGGTATCGAACCATGAACGGAGAGCCAATTTCTGACTGTTTTTGAAGCGCTTAGAGCTTTCATGCAAGAAAGGACGGTTTCCTGTGTCTATTCAGAGTAGAAAAAGGCCGATAAAGCATATAACCACAGGAGCGATTGAAGATCATGGAGTTGATGGCGAAAGAATCATGCCCTGATGAGGAAAGGGTCGCTGACTACCTGGAGGGCCGTCTGTCTGCTGAAGACAAGGAAGCGATGGACGCTCATCTCTCGGAGTGCGAGCTCTGCCTTGAGGAGCTGGTGATTGCAGGCAAAGCCATAAGGGATGCGGCTGCGCTGCCTGCAGTACCTTCCGGCGTCACGGAAGGGGCCGTGCGCCTGGTCGTAGGGCGAACGACGGGAATCACGAAAAAAGGCGTGAAGGAGTCTATCGCCGCTTGTGCGGAGAAAATATCCGACTTTTTTCGTTATTCCATTCCCTGGCGATGGCAGCATGCCACCATACGAAGTTCAAGAACAGCGGCTGCCCCGGACCTCGTGATTGTCAGAAAGGTGTTCAAGGAGATTGAAGCGGAAATCGAGATCGAGAAGACGGGCCAAGACAAAGCTCACATCCGGGTCAAGGCCGGCGGGAGGGACAAGAATGGAATCCGGGTCACCCTGAAAAAGGGAGAGAGGGAAATCTCTTCGCAGCTTCTCAGCGGGGGATATGCATTGTTTGAGGACATTCCCTTCGGCAGGTATGAGATCGTCTTTTCCACCAACGGGTCCGAGCTGGGAACCTACACCTTTGAGATCAGGGAGTCTCGCAATGGCTGAGGACAGAGAGAAGAAAGTGGAGACAGAATCCCTCAAAATGGAGCAGATCCTGCGGGAAAGGTATCGCCTGGACAAGCTCATCGAGGAAAGGTTCCGAAAGAAACGAACGATCCTTTTCAGCGACGTGTGCGGCTACACCAAGTACATGGAGACGTGGGGAGACATTGCCGGCAGGGCCTGGATCCAGAAGCACCATGACATTGTGTTCCCCGCGATAAAGGAGAACGAGGGAGAAATCCTCGGGGTCATGGGAGACGGCATCATGGCTTCTTTTCCCGTCACACTCAACGCCGTAAAAGCCTCCATTGCCGTGCAGAAAGGACTCCGGCAGTACAACTCGGGCATCGACAAGGCCCATCAGATTCACGTGAAGATCGGAATCAACACGGGAGAGATCCTTGTGGACGGGGACCACGTGGCCGGGGACGTGGTCAACGTCGCTTCCCGCATCCAAAATCAGGCGGGCCCGGATCAAGTGCTCGTGGACAAAAGCGTTTTCGAAGAGGTCTGCGGAAGTGAAGATGTCATTTGCCGGTTTCATGCCATGGTGCCGGTCAAGGGAAAAACAGACCCCCTGGAGCTCTACAGGGTCGTCTGGCAGGATGAAGACATTGTTCTGAGTGCAGAACCGAGGTTGCGGGCGCAGGAGCTCTTGGGAGAAAAGAAACCGAAAGCCGCCTTGAAGGTGCTCCAACTGGAAATCAGCCAGGAGGAAGATCACCTCAAGATCAGCGCCAGCGAGGGGGGCGCAGGGGAAGTCAGCACGATCCGGCATTATGAAGAAATGCCGATTCCCAGAGAGAGGATCGGTGGGCTTTGCCGTGAAATCGTGGAAAGCCTGAACAATGTGAACCGTAGGGGCCGTTTGACCAAGGAGGTGTTGGTCAAGCTCCGGGAGGTGGGGCAGCTTTTCTGCGACGAGCTTTTCACGCCTGAAGTGAAAGAAAAGGTGCGGAAGGCTGAATCAGACCATTTGATTCTTCAACTGGATGATCGACTAGTCCATATTCCGTGGGAACTGATTCACGACGGCCAGCAGTTCCTTTGCCAGAAATTCAACATGGGGCGGCTGGTCAAAACCCGGCAGACGGTGCTCGGGACCAGGACCCGCTCTCTCGGGCGGCCTTTCAAGATGCTGGTCCTCGTGGATCCGAGAGGGGACCTGGAGGGCGCCTACCGGGAGGGAACAGAGCTGCGCGATTTCATGGATCGCTTCAAGGACTATGTAAGCGTTTCTTTCCGCTCCTCAGACATCACGGCGGATTTTATCCGGCAAAAGATCAGAAACTTTGACCTCATTCACTTTGCAGGCCACGCCGAGTATCACCAGGACAGCCCGGGAGACAGCGGATGGCGGCTGAGCGACGGGGTTTTTTCAGCCAGGGATATCATGAAACTGGCAGGCACAGCCGCCATGCCTGCCTTGGTGTTTTCCAACGCCTGCCAGTCCGCCCGCACCGAAGAGTGGCGCATCAAGCAGGAGTTCCAGGAAGAGATCTTCGGACTGGCCAACGCCTTCATTCTGTCGGGAGTGAAACATTACATCGGGACCTTCTGGGAAATCCTGGACGAACCAAGCAGCCGCTTTGCGCTGGAGTTCTACCGGCATGCCCTTTCCGGAATCTCTGTGGGGGAAGCGGTTCGCCAGGCCAGGCTTTCCCTCATCAAGGAATACGGTGAGGAGACCATCGTGTGGGCCAGTTACCTTCTCTACGGCGATCCCTCCTTCAATTACACGGAGCAGGTCATGGCGGCTGAGACAAAGGAAGAACCCAGCCAGCCGGAAAAGACGGCCCCTGTGGAAGGGGTTGTGAGGACAAGAGAGCAGGTCATTGATTTTGGAGAAAAGGGGGCTTCAAAAAACAAGGCGAAATGGGCCGGATTGGCTGCAGTAATCCTCGCGGTCCTCCTGTTTCTCCTGTTCGGCTACCCGGGGTTCCTGGGCAACAATCTGGAAGAGCTTGAAAGGAGCGCTGTCACCTCCTACCAGGCAGGGAAATTTGACGAAGCCATGACAGCGTCTAGAACACTTGCGGAGAAGGGTTCAAAGCTCTCCTCTCCCTACCTCATCCTAGGAAACATTTACTTGAGGCAGGGGAAACCGGATGAGGCGGAAAAGGCCTTCCAGCAGGCGCTCCAGGCTTCAAGGGGAACTGACCCTCAGAAAGCTGAAGCCTTGGCGGGTCTTGGAAGAATTGCCTCCATTCGCAACCAGCCGGACGAGGCGTTGGCGCTCTATCAGAAGGCGAGCGAACTCGCGCCTGGGAGCAGAACCGGGTATGTGTCCCAGGCGCTTGTTCTTGAGGCAAAAAGGAATTACAGCGAAGCGTTGAGTCTCTTTGAAAAAGCCGGAAAAATGCAGGCAGGAGACCCGGCTCTTGCCGCTATAACCAATGACCTGCGCAGGAGAGTTACTCTTGCAAAGGACCAGGAAAAGCAGGAGCGCATCGATCGACTGGTCAAGGAGTTGGTGGAGAGTGCAAAAGCACCGCCAAGGGCCTTGCCTTCGGACGGCTGGACATCTGCACCCCTGACCCTTTGGATCATGGACCTCCAGAAACAGGGGTACTCTCTCCAGGAAGGGGAGGAGCGGCTCCTGGCTGCGGGCCTTTCAGAGGCGCTGATTGAAAAAAGCCGGGTGCAGCTGGTGGAAAGGGATATCCTCGACAAGCTGCTCGAAGAGTTGAAGCTGGGAACCTCTCAGCTGGCGGACCGGAACGCCGCCCTGAACCTTGGAAGAATTCTCGCTGCAAAGCTCGTGCTTTTCGGCCGGGTCGTATATTCGGGGCCTCAGACGCAGGTATCCCTTCGAGTCGTTGAGACGGAAACAGGACGGATCAGCGCCACAGTGAGCGAGTCTTTCGGAAGCGCCGTCCCTGTTGCCGCGGTGGCGGAAAAGCTTTCAAAAGAGCTCGTGCAAAAGATGGACAAACTTTATCCTCTTCGTGGTAGAATCACGGAAATCAGAGACAATGACGTCACACTGAATATCGGTCAGGGTGCCGGTGTTGCTGCAGGGCAGAAGTTCAAAGCCGTTGAAGAAGACCTCACCTTGGAAGTTGTATCGGTTCAGCCCCACATCAGTGCCATGAAGATCATCAAGGGCGATAATAAGCCCACGGTGGATATGCGTGTTGAACTGGTAACCCAGTAACCCAACCTTTCATTCCATTTGATATAGAAAATTCTGCGGGTTATCCGCCTCGGGTGGATTCGCTTTTGAGCTTCTCGCAAATTGCATTAGGGGCGGGCTTCACGCCCCCCCGCAGGAGGGGATAGAACCCCTCCCCTACGAAAGCGTTTTAGCAGCTGTGCGACAACCCTCTTTCGGGAGGCCACCATGGCGCGACCCATGCCTGTGTTTTGCCTTTCTCTCCTGGGAGCAGCTCTTCTTGTCTGCACTTTGTCCCTCCCTCCTGCAGAAGGCGCTCCAGTTCCCATCTCTTACGGACAAACCATGGCAGGAGCGATCAGCGCCGAGGCCGAGCAGGACACCTTCACCTTCATGGCCGCAGCCGGTGGCGTGATCCTGATTCGAGTGACCACAGAGTCCTTTTTCATGCCGCAAATTACCCTTTACGATCCTGCCGGCTCTCCGATCGCAACCACCACGGGCGCCGGCCCCACCCTAATCGAATTGAAACAAGATCCAATGCCTGTGGACGGCTACTATCAGGTCACGGTTGCCGATTACAACGGGACCGGCACAGGAACCTACTGGATCTTTTTGCAGCGATTGAACAATCCGGGACTTGCTGTGACCATGGTCTTTGGAGAGGTGCGGATAGGCACCCTTACCTCGCCTTGTGAGATAAAAACCTTTGTCTTTGACGCCCTCCAGGGGGACGTGGCCTGGATGAGAGTGAACTCAGAGCCCACCCTCGACCCGGAAATCATTCTCTTCGGTCCCACCGGCGATTTCGTGACAGGGATGTTCGATGCCAGTCCACTGGATCATCAGATCACCCTTACTGCGCCCGGCATCTGCACTCTGGCCGTCAAAGACGTTGCGGATGAGATCTTTGACCCTGAAGCTTGTCTCCGGCGTCACAACGCAGTCGGTTTCTTTGAGCGGCGATGTGAACGGGGACGGCAAGATCGGCATGGCGGAGGTGATCTACAGCCTGCAAAAAACAGCAAGCCTCCGGTAATATGTGTCTCTTACAGCCGCCTACGCGGCGTAGAGGACTTCTCCATTGCGAGCGAAGTCGACGACGGGGGAGTCACCCCGTTCCCACTCTTCGGGGGTCAGGGCTATCGCCTCGACCGGTGCGAAGACCTCATAGATGACACTGGCGAGGATATCAATCCGCTCCCAGTAACTTTTTGTCGCAAAATCACTGGAGATGAGAATCAAGTCGATATCGCTTCCCTCCTTGTTGGCACCTGTCGCATATGAACCGTAAAGGACAATCCGCTGTAGCTTAATCCCTCTAGCTTCGAGCCCTTTCCGGAGCCGTTGAACGATGCTTATAACTGCTGCCTTATCCAATGGATGACGTCCTTTCCCTTGGCAAGAAACTCCTTAACGATGGTATCGGTGTATTGTTCCTGAAGCCGCGCCAAGTCCTCCGGATAGCGGGTAGGGATACTCGCTTCGCTCAGCTTGACGATGAACCTGCCGAGTTCCTCAGGCGGCTTGATCCCGATCCGATTCAGTAAATAAATCAAGCTGTGGGTTTTTGGCGGAATCTCGCGCAGCCGCTCGTAAAAGAGGCCCTTCAGCGCTTTTTCGATTGCGAGGTGGCACATGAAGACGGCATAGAAGTACCTGTTGCCGCCGTACATGTAGTCGGCGGTATCCATATCGTAATCAGACTGTCGCAGCCATTCCGCGGTTCGAGATTCCATGCACGCACTATACCAGTGCACGCGATAGGAATCAAATCCAATTCGATCTCCATTTTCGCGTAACATGCAGCGTTCTATTCATTATTTGACTTTGTTCCGAGTTTACGTGATGGGTTCTGACCACTGGTAAGTAGCCTCAACCCATCGGAGTCGTATTTTGGATATCTTTCTTGGAGTGCTCTGCCATTGCAGCCTCCACAACTGGGGT
>Ga0101944_10005062_pt1 | contig 15468 bp, 14 predicted proteins | sample DewCreD2012metaG_FD_75245 | JGI IMG/M metagenome (GOLD analysis project Ga0101944, IMG submission 75245) | Hot spring sediment bacterial and archeal communities from British Columbia, Canada, to study Microbial Dark Matter (Phase II) - Dewar... ...
ACCGCCCGGTGGCGCTACAGGCGATGGAGGTGGCCCGATGACCCGGTAGGGCTGCGCCTTCCGCTCCCCGGGGCCGGGGCGGAGGGCGGAATCGAAGCCCGCCACGGCCCCCGGCCGGACGGAGCGCTCCGGCCGAGGCGCGCGCCGGCGAGGATCTCATCGTCACGACCGGTAGAACCAAGAGCGCCAGGCGCGGTTCGTCAGCGGCCTCGGATGGGGGTCTTGACAGTTCGTCGCCGCGGACGGTACAAGCTCTTCCGCCCTGGGCCCAGGTAGCTCAGGTGGTAGAGCAGGGGACTGAAAATCCCCGTGTCGGCGGTTCAACTCCGTCCCTGGGCACTCGGAATTCCGAACTTTCGCGGGCTTCCACGGAGGCGGGTCGTCTCCTATGTCCCGGGGGTACGCCCTCATCTGCTACGCATATGCTACGCAGGTCCGGGTCCGCCGTCGGCGGCGCATCGGGCAGCGACGGCAATCGTCCGACGGCGCGGGACAGCACCCCGGCGTTGAGGTGGCCGTAGACCGCCTCGACCATCCGCGAGGACGTGTGCCCGAGGAGCCGGGCCACGACCATCGATTCTTCCCCGGCCTGTTTCAGCCAGCTGGCGAAGGTCCGCCGCAGGTCGTTGGGCGTGGTGTGCCGAATCCCGAGTTTGTTGCACGTCACGTTCAGGTCGCGGCGAACGTTGCGCCAGGGCTGCACGACCGGGCCGATCCTGTCGTCCGTCGGGACTGCTTCGAGCGCCTCGGCCAGCGGGGCGGCCAGCGGGACGTGGCGCTTCGACTTGGCGGTCTTGGTGCCCGGCACGATCATCCATCCGCTTCGAAGATCGACGTGCTCCCACCGGAGGCGCTCGATCTCTGACAGGCGAGCGCCGCTGTAGACGGCAACCAGCAACCAGAGCTGACGATGGGGAGGGAGGAGGTGGTAGACAGCCGCGAACTCCGCCTCGGACAGATACCGGTCGCGGGGGACGTATCGACAGCGGAACTTGGGGATGACCGCAGCCGGGTGGATCTGCACCAGCTTCCGCTCGTGGGCCAGCGTCAACGCCTGCCGCATGGTGACCAGTTCCTTCGACACGGTAGACGGTGCCGCACCCTCGCCGAGGCGGGTGTTGATGTACTTCTGCACGTCGTCCCGGCTGAGGGCGTTGATGTCGATCCCTCCGAGGAGTCGGAGAAGGTGGCCCGACTTCGTTGCGTACATCGCCAGCGTCTCCGGCGCGCAGTCGGACGCTCCATGCGTGAGGAAGTGCTCCAGCGCGGTCTTCACCGGGTACGCGGGCGTGTCCGCGGATAGACCGGGCGCAGCGTGGGCCTGCCGTTCGGCCCGTCGGAGGCAGGTTTCTGCGGCCCGTCGGTCCCGGCATCGGGTGTTGACGACGACGCGCCGGCCGCGGGTGTCGTAGAACCACCCGAACCAGGAGCCGTACGCCTTCCCGTTCCTTGTCTTGCGGTAAAGCCTGTCGTGCATGTCGGTCCCTCCATCCTTCGGCGGATGTAGTCTTCCAGCGCCCGCTCCGGGACCCGTAGGCCCCGGACGCCCCGACTCCCGACGACCGCGTGCGGCAGCAGGGTCATGATCCTGTACGCCTCGGCGCGGGACACGTCGAGCCGCTCCATCACGGCGTCCACGCCGAGGAGGCGCGTCACGTCGCACCTCCTCGCGCGGGAGTATCGTACCCGGTGTCCAGCCGCGGCCAAGGGGCCGGGGCCGCACTGGTATTCGACCGTGCGGCTGCGACAGAACTTGACGCGATCCCCCCGCCGGAGGCGTCGGGATCGTCCGTCTCACGGGCGGCGCGGCGGCGGCGAGGCGTCCGGCGGCGGACCCGCCGGACGGGTCGGACGGCGTCGACCCCCGGGGGGACGGGCGGCGGCGCGGGCGGCAGCAGTCGGGCGACGATGCCGGTCCCGTCGTCTTCGGCGGGGCGGGCGAACGCCACGTCGACCGCGACGGCACCGCGGGGGATGCGCTCGCCGGGCTCGCGGCCGACGACCGCGCCGTCGTCCAGCCGGTACCACCGCGTCCGCGGCGTGGTGCCGCGGGTGGCCTCGTCGTACAGCCTGATGTGCGCCATAATCTACTCCTTCCGCCCCGCCCCCTGCGGGTGCGGGGGGGTATCGTGATGTCCGCCCCCTGCGGGGCACAACGCTGGGGAGGTTTTTGCCCCGCCTTGCGCGGCGAGCCTACGGCCAGCCGGCGGCCAGAGGCCCCGCTCCGCCAGCAAGCGCCGCAGACTGCGGCACGGCACACCCGCCGCCCTGGAGGCTGCCCGCAGACCGCCACCGGCCCGCAGGACGCGCAACGCGGGGGTGAGGTCCCTGACCGCCCGCGGTCGGCCCAGCCGCACGCCCCTGCGGCGCGCCGCGGCGATCCCCGCGCGCACCCGTTCGCGGATCAACTCGCGCTCCAACTCTGCCACGGCAGCGACGACCGTGAAGACCATGCGACCGAGGGGCGTGGACGTGTCGATCTGCTCCCGGAGCGAGACGAACTCAACCCCGAGCGAGCGGAACTCGTCCAGGGCCGTCAGCAGGTGCCGCACGGAGCGCGCGAATCGGTCGAACGCGGGTACGACGACCACGTCGACCTCCCGCCGCCGCGCCGCCGCCATGACCGCGTCCAGGCCAGGGCGTCGGTCTCGCACGCCCGACACGCCGCGGTCGGCGTGCTCGACCGCCGGCGTCCATCCGCGCGCGGCCACGTACCGCCGCAGGTCGTCCACCTGGGCGTCGAGACGCTGGTCGGTGGTCGACACCCGCGCGTAGATCCCGGCCCGCATCAGTAGACCTCCTCACGCGGGGGGGCGGCGGCGGGCGGCAGGCCCATCCGCACGCGCCAGCGCCAGAGGTGCAGGAGCGGCGCCATCGCCATCGCCACCTCCTCCGGGGGCGTGTCGGTGTCCGGCGCACGCGAGCGTGTCCCGTGTCCGGTCCCGCCCCTATAGGGGGCGGGACACGGGACACACTCGCTCGCCCCACCGTGTCCGGTGTCCGGGACACGGTCGGACACACGGGACACGGTCGCGGGGGGACTGGCCTCGGTCGCCTCGACTTCCTCGTCGGGGGCGAGCGCCCGACGCGCCCACGCATCGGCGTCGTCCTCGTCCACCCCCGCCGCCTCCGCCGCCAGCGCCGCCTGCTCCTCCGCCGTCCAGCGTGCCAACGTCTCGTCGTCCGGCGGCTCGGGCACGACGGCCTCGTAGGTCACAGCACCCCGCGCGCCGCGCTCCCGGCGCACCAGACCCGCCTCCACCAACCGGCGCAGCGCGGCGTCGACGTCCCGGGCCCGCCACCCGCGCGCGAGCCGCCGCACCTCCCGCGTCGTGAGCGGGCGCCCCGCCGAGACCAGACGCCGCAGTAGCTCCGCGTCGATGCCGTCATCCGCGGCAGGAGTCGCCGCCGCCTCCGCCCACGTGCCCCGCGCGCCGTGGTAGCAGAGCGCGACCTCGCCGCCGCGGCCGTGACGGACTTTGGCCACCTCTGCGACCACGCGGTCGCTGCCGTCCTGGCCGGCGCGCAGGACCACCAGAGCGTCCGCCCGCTGCTCGATCGCGGAGCCGCCCCACCCGGATGCGAGCGCCGCCGTCCGCTCCCGCCCGGCGTAGGCGCCGCGGACCAGCTGCGACACCCCGACGACGAGCGCACGGTGCTCCGTCGCCACGCGGCGCAGCAAACGCATGACCCGCGCCATCGCCCGCGCGAGCTGGTCGTCGTCTTCCAGCAGCAACTGCGCGTAGTCGACCGCCACGACCAGCGACGCATCGGGCACCTCGCGCCGCAGCGTGGCGGAGACGGCGTCGATGTCCCCCCAATCCGTCACGTGCAGCCGCGGCCGCGCCGCGAGGAGGTCATCGAGCGCGCGCAGCGCGGCGGGATCGCCCGCCTCGATCGACCCGCCATCGAGGCCCCACAGCTCGCCGTATCGCACCACCGCGGTCTCCACGGGCATGTCCAGCGAGACCAGTACGACCACCGCCCCAGATGACTGCCAGTGATCGAGCAGGTACGCCACGAGCGTCGTCTTGCCGACCCCGGGCGCCCCGCCGAGCACGACGACACGTCCCGGCAGCAGCTCCCGGCGCAGCATCTCGCCGAGCCGCGGCATCGACGGCGGCAGGGACAGCCACTGCGCCCGCGGCACGGCGGCGCCTCGCACGCGGTCCGTCAGCGCAGCGCCTCGCGCGGCGGACGGGTCCCAGCCGATCGCCGCTGCGGCGGTCGGCGCCGCCGACGGCGCCCGGCGCGGCTGCGCGCACCCCGTGCGCGCCGCGCTGTTGAGCGTCCGCTCGACCTCCTCACCACCCAGGCCGATGCCCAGCGCTGCCTCCCGCAGCGCGGTGCACGCCACGTCCGCGCTGATCTCGCCGCCGGCCACCAGCTCGTGGATCGCCGCCGCCGCGACGAACAGCGTGTCATTGCGCGCGCCGACGGGCGCCGCGCGGATCTGCGCCACCGCGTCCGCCAGCGCCGCCCGGCCGTAGGGCGTCGTCGTCGCGCCGCCCCCCCCGTGAGGAGGGGGCGCGGCGCGCGCGGCGTCGACCACCCACCGGGGCGCCGGCGCCAGATCCGCCGCCGGCGACGTGAGCCACTCGTACCGCCGCCCCGAGATGTGGACGCTCGGGGGCGCGACGACGTACCCGCCGTCGCCGCGCACGTCGATGCCGCGCGCGACGCCGACACGGCAGCGCACCCGACCGCCCGGATGGGCGAGGTAGATGTGCGTGCCGCCGCCCCCCGTCCGCACGGTGGGCGCCTCGGGTAGCGGACCGTGCGCGGCCACCAGCGCGGCGAGGCTCGCGCGCCCGACGTCCCCGTCCACATCGAGGACCACGAGGCCGCTGGCCGCGCCGGTCGCGATCGCGACCCCGGCGTCCGGCCACCGCGTCCACCAGCGTCGGATCACGTCCGCGTCACGGGTCGCATCCCGCACGCCGTGCGGCGTGCGCGGGTGCTTGCCCGGCCGGGCGCAGTCGGCGCGACCGCACGTGCAGCGCGGGGCGCCGTCGACGATGGCGACGGCATGCACGGGCAGCACCGCCCACCCACGCCGGGCGTACTCGAGCGCCGCCTCGCGCGCCGTCATCGCAGTCCCTCGCGGGCGATCCGCTCGATCTCGCCCACAGGGATCAACCGTCGCCGCCCGACGCGGACGGACCGGATGCGCCCCGCTCGCACGAGCATCGCCACATATCGCTGCGACAGCGACAGGGCCGCCGCGGCCTCCACCACGCTCAGCAGCTTGCGTTCGTTGGGCGTTGTCGTGATCGTCATCATGCCGCATGTGTATGCACTTGCGCGACGCCCGGCCACGCGGGAAAATCCGCCCATGGACCGCGCCGCGCAGCGACTCGCCACCCGCATCCGCGCCGCAGTGCGCGATCCCGGTGCGCTTGGCGAGATCGTGCGAGACTGGCCTGAGCTGGCGGGATGGTGGCCCGGCGTCGGTGACCCTGACAAGCCGCCCGTCGACGGACACCTCGGCCACCCCGCCGTCGTAGCTGCGATCCGCCGTTGCGAAGCAGATGCCCAACGTCGCAGACGGTACGAAGAAGCCCTCCACCGACGAGAGAGAGGTAGGCCACCGAAGCTGCGGCTGGCACGGGCCATCGCGCACGCCGTCGCAGCAGTGCGGGCTCGGGACAACTGCAGCAGCGCCGCCGCGCACGAGCGGGTGAGCCAGGAGTTCAGCGCGCTCGTAGCGGAGTGGGGGAGCCTCTACCGAAACCAGAGGATCTTGCTCGACCAGCCGGACGCCAGCCAGACGATTCCGGCGCACCTCCTGCCCCTGCTGCGCGTCACAGCAGCGGAACCGCCGCCGACGCTGGTGGCGTTCCTCGACGAGGTGGCAAGGATACCCGAGCCTGACGTCCGGGACGCGGTCGAGTCGGGACTGCGCGTCTTCCCGACTCGGGCGGTCCGCGAACTCGACGAAATGTACCGGGCGCGACTCCGCGTGCTGCAGCAACTGGGCTTGCGCCGCTTCGGAACGGTTGTGCGTTTGCAAGGAGAAGGCGGTCCCCTACTGACACCCGGGCCGGGTATCACGGTCGACGGACAGGCCGAGACCGCGGACGTAGCGACCGACATCGACGCGGTAGCGCGTTGGGACGGCGAATCCCGCAAGGCGACCGGCCACCGGTGCCGGCCAGACAAGCAGCGCGTCACGCCCGGCACCGCGCGCCGTCGACGTTGAGGCCCAAGCAGCGAGATTCGGTGCAGGGTTCCCGCCGCCTATGCCGCCCCGAGTTCAGCGCCTGCCTTCGCGTCTCAGCTGATCGGCGACCTCGCCCGCGCGTTGTGTCGCCGCCTCCACCTCCGCCGCCACCTCCGGCGGAACCGGCAATCCAAGGTGCTCGAAGACTTCGGCGCGCTCCTCTGCCACGAACTGCGCGTGCAGCGCCTCCGAGAGTTCCGCTGGCACGGGGTGACACCCGTGCGGGCACCACGAGGGGTGGATGCCCTCGCCCGCCGCCGCCGTTGGCGCCGGCGCGGCGGTCGGCGCAGGCCCGTCCGCCGCCGCGGCCCGCCGGTGGGTCCGTGGTGGCCGCGGCTGGAGCTGCCCCGCCGCCGCCGCGGCGCGGATTCGATCCCGCGACGCTTTGATCTGCTCCACGTCGAACAAGCGGACGTACCGATTGCCGCCCGCCGGGCGGACCCGGGCGGGGCGGATCAGCCCCGCGTCAATTGCGGTGCGGACGTAGGCCCGCGGCAGTCCGACGGCACGGGCGACGCAGCGCAGCGTGACAAGGCGCACGCAGCACCTCCTGTCGCCTCCCTCGCTCACCCAACCTACGATAATTCCGCGCAGGACGCAAGCTCTCGCGCGCGTACTACGCGAGCGGGCGCGAGCGGGCGCGTGGCGCGCCGTCGCGCTCGCGTATGTGCGTCCCTGTCCGTCGCTTCTGCGAACCAACCCGCCCTTGGCTGCCGCGATGCCTGCTGGCCTGTAGCTGGGCCTGCTGCGCAAGGTCAGGAGCTCTGATTCTGCGCGTTTCCCGCCGAGGACCAGCCCTCGGGCACCGGCCCCAGCGCGACGGCGAGCGGCGAGCGCGGCGCGACAACTACAGGGCTTGACTCCGCCACCTCCCTGGGTCACTATTTCCGCTGGAGCCGAACTCCGCCGCCTCCTGCCGCCATCCGGCGGCTTGGCGGGCTCGTCACCTGCGACGGCGGCGACGGAGCGAGGTTCCAGGACATCCAGCCCGAGCAGTCCACCGCCGGTACGGCGTGGGGTGACTTCCTGCGTGATGGCCGGAAGGGGCGAACGAGGCTCGGCTCGGGCTGGACTCGGCTCGCCCCTTTCTGTTGGGGCCGACGTAGAGGGGAGGTCACCGTGCGCCACGTTATCATCCTCGGGCTCGTCATCGTCGGAGCGACGGCAGTTCCGCTCGCCTGTACCGGCGACGACGACTGCACGCCGAACTGCGCGGGTCGCGAATGCGGGTGGGACCCGGTCTGCGGCACCCTTTACTGCGGCGATTGCCCCAGCGGACAGACCTGCACGCCGGGCGGAACGTGCTCGACGACCGGACCGACCTGCCCCGCCGACCGCGATTGCACCGGGCGAGTCTGCGGACCGGACCCCGTCTGCATGACGTCGTGCGGGACCTGTCCCAGCGGCGAAACGTGCACGATGGCAGGCCGCTGCACCTGCAACCCGGCCACGTGTGCAGGCTGCTGCGACGGAGCGGGCAACTGCGTGGACGGCTCCTACGACGAAGCGTGCGGGATCGCCGGGTCCACCTGCGACACCTGCGGCATCGGTGAAATCTGCCTGTTTGGCTTCTGCGACATCGGCGGTCCCTGCGGATCCGGCGCGGACTGCACCTACGATGCGGCGTGCGCCGACGGCTGGTGCGAGTACGCCTGGGGACTCACGTACAGGGTTGTAGCAGTCGAAGGCAGGTACTACTCGCTGCCTTCTGATCCGGACGGTAGCTATCCTGACCCCTATGTCGAAATGCTGATCAATGGCTCGCGGTGCACTACGAGCTACGTATCGAACACGTCGAGGCCCACATGGAATCAAGGATGCGACTTTGAGATCGACACCGGTTCTACGTTTGCCTTCACGGTGTACGACGACGACGTGACGACCGACGATGTGATCGCGCGACTTTCAGCTACCACGATTTCACTGAGCTGGCTGCACGACGGAGAATTGACTGCCACCGGTACGGACGGTTCGTGGACCAGGTTCCGGTTCCAGGCCAGTTCGTCATGCTTGCCGGCAGCCAGCATGGTGCGGTTGGCCGACGGCACCATGAAGCCGATCCAGGCCATTGTCCCCGGGGATGAAGTTGTCGGCTACGATGCCAGCAGCAATCAGCCCGTTCCGGCCGTGGTCGAGCGCGTCTTGATCCACGACGCGGGGCCATTCGTGACCAGCCTGCTCATGCTGGACAACTCGCGGTCGCTGGAAGCGACGCCGAATCACCCGATCCTGACGGGCGACGGAGTCTGGAAGACCGTCGCCGACATCGTCCCGGGCGATACGGTGTACCTCTACGATCCCGGCTCCGCGACGCTGCGCGCGGCCCTCGTCGCCTCGATCATCCGCGAATACTCGGAGCAGGGCACGGTCTACAACCTGAAGACCACGGCGAGCAGCTACGTCGCCGAGGACATCGTGGTGCACAACAAGTGCCTACGCGGCGGCTCGCTGGTAGACACGCCAACCGGCCCTCGGGCCGTCGAGACGATCCGCGTCGGTGACACCGTCTTCGGCAGCGTGGACGGCGTACGCGCGCCGACGACCGTACGGCGGATCTTCGTGAAGACCACGATCCTGTCGTCTCTGCCGGGAAGGCAGTTGACGGAGCACTTGGCGGTGACCGACAACCATCCGGTCTGGGACGGCACGACCTGGCGGAGCGCGAGCGAGACGAGCGCGCCGCCGCAGCGCATTCCCGGCGCGGTTTACGACCTCGCCACGGACGCGGGCAACTACTACGCGGACGGCGTGCTGCTGCAGGCTGCCGAGTAGCTGACCGAAGCTCCGGCTGATCCTGGCACGCGATTCGGGAGACGAGTCGTGTTAGGATGTGCTGCAGTTCGCGGGCTGGCCCAGCCCCGGGGCGGGAGCGGAGGTGCAAACGTCATGAGGTATCAAGCAGGACGGCCGGTCGCGTGGACGCTGTTGCTGATCATCGTTGCAGGCTGCAGTCGGCAGCCCGCCGAACGACCGTGCGCGCCCGGGGCGGTCCAGCGCTGCCCGTGCCTCGGCGGACCCGACGGCGTCCAGACGTGCGCTGATGACGGTAGCCGGTGGGGACCGTGCGAATGCTTGGCTGCCGTACCCGCGGCTGAGGTCGGCATCGCCAGCACCTCAGCGGAGACGCTGCCGGTGACCGAGATTCCGGGAGCGGCGGCGCTGGAGGCTGGGTCTCGTGCCCCTGAGCCCGCGCGGTCCGCAGAAGGCGTCGGGGACGCCCAGCCACGATCAACAAGAAACGAGGCGGAACGGCGACCGACCAAGCTCGAAACGCGCAGCGAGAACATGCAGGCGTTGGAGAACATCCTGGGTTCCGTTCTTGCCGTGGACGAGCCGCCGCAACCCACCGGTTCCTTGCCCTCGGCGGTTGCACCGCAGGAAGGACGAGGTATCCCCGTTCCGCCTAGCCGTCCGGCGACGGTCACGGCCCCTTCGGCCACCGCCGATACCCAGCCGAGGACCGGCACGGGGCAGCCGGTTACGGTCGTAGACCACAGGCCGGACGGGAGACTCGTCTCATCTGCACCACCGAGGGGAAGCGTGCGCACGCCGGGCGGAACACCGGCAGGTGGGTCGGGCCGAATGAGCGCTGATGTCTTCCGCGCGGCACTCGACCGCAAGCGCAGCGCAGTCATGAGCTGCTACGACAACGCGCTGGCCACCAACCACACGCTCGAAGGAGACCTGACTCTCTTGATTACCATCAACCAGCAGGGCGGCGTGAGTATCCGCGTCGAGCAGAGCGACCCTGTCCTGCTATCCGCCGGCGTGACCGAGTGCGTTGTCGGAGCGCTGAGGGGGATCAACTTCTCTTCGAGTCCGCCTCAGGGTGGCGATTTCAGCATCCTGTTGCCGTTGTCCTTCCGGGTCGGCGACTAGATGCTGCGGCGAGCATTGGAGGTACGGGATGGATCGAGCAACACGTTGCGCGATTGAAAAGGTGCGGGCGCTTGTTGCCGTGGCTGGAAGAATGCGGTTGAAGCTTGGGGTGCGCAGGAATCCGTGCGCCACGCGCTCCGCGCGTGGCGCCAACATGACGTTGCTCCTCGTTCCGTACGACTCCAGCGTCGCCGCCGGCCGCGGCGAGCGCGACGCGGTCGACGAGGCGATGCGCGACCCCACGTTGCGCGACCTAATCGCGAACGAGCGGCGCGGCAGCGTCCCGCGGAAGGACCGGCGGGGCCCTTTCTATATGTACGTCAATGGGTGGTCGGCGGATCCGATCCACCTACCGCCTGAACTGGCGGCGTGCGCTTGCCCCCCGCGGGGGCGTCCGCTGGTTCAGCCGCGCGCCGCGTGCGAACTCGGGAACCACGGCCGGCCGACGGCGAGCCGGCCGCCGGGCGGCGCAGCGCCTGCTGCTCTCGCCGGCCGCACCCGCCGGCGGCGTCGGCGCGCGGCGGCGTAGGCCGCCGCGCCTCCTCACGCCCGCGCGCGGAGGTCACCCTGCGACCCGCCGCCAGCCCGTGCGGGCGAATGCCGCCTCATGTGCCACGGGGCGGCACTGGCCGAGATCCGGCGGTTGTGCTGGCGCGCACAGCGTCGATTTCGGCCTGCTGCTTCAGCAGCAGGACTATCTTCCGTAGTTCGATCACCGCCTCGCCTGTGTTGGTGGCTGTCCTGAGGATGGCCGCCAGCATCGCGACGAAGACGATGAGCGATACCACCCCGGCGACTATGAAGATTACCAACTGCTCTTGCATCGAATCCTCCCGTGGTCGTTGCGGAACATGACCCGCGTATGGATGGGGAGAACTGTCATGATCCCCCAATCTGGCCCAGGGATTCCGTAGGACCGACGGCGAGCCCGAAGTGCTATCCCAGGCCCGCGTCCTGAGGTTGCCACCGACATCCGAGCAGGTCAAGAGTTAGGTCGCGTCGTTCTACTCCGGCGGCGAGTACGCGAACCGGAGGCGGGAGGCCGAGGACGAGGATGAGGGAGAGGACGATGGGAAAGGGTAGGGCAGAGGCAACTCGCTGCTACGCATGTGCTACGCAGCGCCCCGCTTGCGCGGGAAAACCAAACGAAGTTGGGGACGTGGGGGACGCGGAGTCCGCCCTGAAAATCCCCGTGTCGGCGGTTCAACTCCGTCCCTGGGCACAACGGAATTCGGCGAAATCCATGGGTTGCGGGACTCGCCCCGATGTCCCCACGTCTCTCCCGTCCCCCAGAAACGCTGGTGTCTGTGGGCGCAACTGTGGGCGCTGCTGTGGGCGCTGTCGGGTACCAGCAGGGGTGTCCTGTGCCATCGATTTCTGCGGCGGCGTTTTCAGCGGTTTCGGAGAGGGCTCGGTGTCTCGATCTGGTCCGCTCGGCAGTCCGCGGGAGTCGTGGATGACGTCGGCGGGTGTCCGTCGCGGACCGGTTGGCGGGGGCGAGGCACACGTCGGCGTCTGCCGCGGCGGTGGCCGAGCGGAGCACCGCGGCGCGCGAGGATGCGCCGCGCTTCAGGCCGCGGGCCGTAGGTGGATGACGGGGAGATGGGGCCGGCCTTCGTGGTGACCGATCACCAGATGCAGGAGGGTCCCCTTCTTCCGACGCAGCGTGTCGCGGCGCCGCACCGGGTAGTCGGGACGGATCTCGTGGCGCGGGCCGGCACGTGCAGGTCGGAGGCCGCGGTGGACCTCGTTCGGCGTCGCGCCGGCGAGGCCCATGTGGGAGCGTCGCACGTTGTACCAGTCGATGAAGACGTCGACCTCGAGGAGCATCTCCGTTGGGCGAAGCGGGACCAGGATGCGACGAAGTCCCTCCTCCTTGAGCGTCAGGATGAAGCGTTCGATGACGGCGATCGAACCATGTTGCCCGACCGCTCCGAAGCGCGGACGCACGCCGCGGCGGCGACACCACGCCTCGTACTCCTCGCCGAACTGCGGCCCGCGGTCCGTGAGGATGTACTTCGGCGAACGGCCTGCGTTTCTTCTCGCGGCGTCGAGGACGCGCAGCACCTGCGTGGCGGTCGGCGGCTTGTCGAAGACGGCCCGCCCGACGACCTTGCGCGAGAAATGGTCGACGACCGCCGCGACCCACCAGCAGAACGGCCATCGCTGCCCGAAGGTGAGCGGCACCCACGGCACCCAGAAGCCCGCCACCGTCGGCAGGACCGTCAGGTCGACCAGCCAGGTGTGGTTGGGATGACGGGAGATGATGCGCTTCGGTTTTGCGTCGGCGGCGGGCAGAGCGGTCGCCACTCCCGACGGCGGCCGCGGATTCGGTAGGGCGGCCGCCTTCTTCAGCAGGCGGCGGATCGTGGTCCGGGCCACGTGCACGCCGGCGCGCGCCAGCATGTTCGCGATGCGCATCGAGCCGAGGGTCGGGAACGTGGTCCTCAGCCGACGGACGATGTCGCCGAGGAACCCGGGATACCGATTCACCGATGTCGGAGTCTGGACGAGGGCGTCCTCGCCGTCCTCATCGACACGTCGCAGCCAGCTCGCGATCGTCTCCGGCGCGAGCAGGAAGCGGCGTGCCGTCTCCGCCAAGCTCCAGCCGCGGGCCGCCTTGAGGGCCAGGATCGCCAGCCGTTCGACCGGAGGGTAGTGCGGCCGTTCGTGCGCGGACACACGAGCGAGCCGGGCATCCTTGACCCGCAGCTCCTCGCGGAGCTGCGCCACCTCGGAGCGCAGCCGCTCGTTCTCGGCGCGAAGCCGGACGCACTCGAGCGGGCTGTTGATGCACCAGCCCCGTACGTGGGTGATGACGACGTGCGCCAGGGCGAGCGCGTGAACGATCGCGGAGCGCGCGAGTTTCGGCCAGCCCTTCGGCAACGGCACCGCCGGCTCGGCAAGACGAGGTTTTCGCATCGCGAGGGACCTCCTGTCGGCGTCGCGCTCGTCGCCGTTCGCCGTAGCGGCGGAGGCAGAGCAGGGACGGCGGTGGCGAGGAGCGACGCTAGGTTGGGCCGCCGGGCGGGACGGTCAGCTCGCGGAGCAGTGCGGCCAGCCCCTTCTTGTCCAAGCGCCCCTCCGCGATACCGACCATCGCGTCGTACAGCTTCCCCTGCGGGTCCGCGATGGCGACGTCGTTCAGGTCGAGGAACACGAGCGCGGCCAGCAATGCCGTGCGCTTGTTGCCGTCCAGGAACGGGTGGTCCTGGCACAGATGGAACGCGTAGGCCGCCGCCATCTCGTGCAGGTCGGGATGCAGCAGATCCCCATCGAAGGTCACGCGCGGCATGGCCACGGCGGCGTCCAGGGCCTTCGCATCCCGCACGCCTGCGGCGCCGCCATAGCGTGCAAGCTATCGTTCGTGGAGGGCCAACACGTCGTCCGCGTCGAGGAAGTCGATGTCCGTCTTCACCGGGCGAGCTTCCTCATCGTCTCGTCGTTGCCGGCCATGGCGCGATCCGCTGCCTCGGCGACGCGCCGACGGCGCCGACGGCGGACCGGTTCGATGATCAGGCGCTCGCCGTCGGTCGTCATTTCGAGCTCCGTGTCGCGGTCGATGCCCAGCAGCTCGAGGATCGGTTTCTCGATGACGATCCCCAAGCTGTTGCCGATTGCCGAGAGTCCCTTGCGCATGACATGGCTCCTTCCGTGTACTAACGAATGTATTACATATCTTGGCGGCGCGTCAACCCGACCCGACGCCGGGCCAAGGGGCAACCGACGCACGGGACGGCATCGTCGCAGCGAATCCTGGCCTCGAGGCGGGACCGCGTCGTCGCCGTAGGCGGCGTGGACTGCGTGCTCGGCTCGGCGGCGATGACGTTGCGCCCGGCGCGGGCGGCCGGGTAGCGGGGGCGGAGCGTTGGCGCGGTCGGTGGCGAGGCGAACGACCCAGGCTATGCGAAGCATGCCGCGGGACGCTGCTCCGGTGCTGCGGGAAGACCAGCGATCACGAGGCGGACGGGGAAATGGCGTACGACAGGTCGGGGGCCGGAAGCGCTTGCAGGAACGAACAAGGTCCGTTGCTTCTTGTCGGCGATTCCGGACGGAGGTCCGACGTGGACTTGGCCGCCTACATCGATGACATCGCCGCCAGCGGGCGGCTGCACTTCACGACGGAGGAGGGGGCCCGGGCGCTGGGCGTCTCGCTGGTCGCTGCCCGTGCCGCCGTCCGGCGGCTGCGGCAGAAGGGACGCATCGCCACGCCGTACCGCGGCTCCGGCGTGCTCGTACCCCCCGAGTACCGGAGGCTCGGTTGCCTCCCCGCCGAGCAGTTCGTGCCGCAGCTCATGGCCCACCTCGGCCTGGATTACTACATGGGCCTGCTCAGCGCGGCCGAGATCCACGGGGCGGCGCACCAGCGTCCGCAACGGTTCCAGGTCGTGCTTCCCTCCAACCGGCGTGCCATCCGGTGCGGCAAGGTGGCGGTCGATTTCGTGGCGCGCCGCAACGTCGCCCGCGTTCCCACGATTGATCGCAACACCCCGCGAGGTACCGTGCGTGTGGCGACCGCAGCGGCCACGGCCTTCGATCTGGTCGGGTACTGCCGCCGCTGCGGCGGGTTCCATCAGGTCGCGACGGTGCTGGCGGAACTGGCGGAGTCCATCACGGGTGGCGATCTGGTCGCGGCCGCACCGCTGTCCCCCCTGCCGTGGGCCCAGCGCCTCGGGCATCTGCTCGAGACCGTCGAAGCGAACGCCGTCGTCGAGCCGCTCGCCGACTGGGTTGCCCGCCGGGCGCGCGAGTACGTGCCGCTCGATCCGCGGCGCAGGCGTCCTCGGCCGTGCGCTCGACCCGGTGGAAGCTGCTGGTCAGACTGCGCGTGGATCCGGATCGATGATCCCGCAGGACTTCATCACCGAGTGGCGGGCCCGCACTCCGTGGGTCCAGGACGCCCAGACGGAGCACAGGCAAAGAAAGAGGGGCGGCGGGACCGGCCGCCCCGCCCCCGGCCGGAGCCGAGGACGGGGCGGTGACGAGTTCGACTGCAACCTGCTGTTGACGCCACTGTGGACGGTTGGTCTAACTACCCGGAATCACAGGCATGATTTGGGACCGAAAATCCCCGTGTCGGCGGTTCAACTCCGTCGCTGGGCACTCGAAATTCCGAACTTTCGCGGGCTTCCACGGAGGCGGGTCGTCTCCCATGTCCCGGGAGTACCCCCCTCGTCTGCTACGCATATGCTACGCAGGCCCGGACCCGCCGCCGGCGGCGCATCGGGCAGCGGAGGCAACTGTCCCCTGACGCTTGCGAGAAGTTACCCGGATCTGCTCGCCAGAAGTTGACCACCGAGCGACGCTCCACGTGCGGCTGGGAGGCCGGCGTGGTCGAGGTCCTGGACCTGGCACGGAACGCGCTC
>Ga0101944_10005063_pt1 | contig 15465 bp, 19 predicted proteins | sample DewCreD2012metaG_FD_75245 | JGI IMG/M metagenome (GOLD analysis project Ga0101944, IMG submission 75245) | Hot spring sediment bacterial and archeal communities from British Columbia, Canada, to study Microbial Dark Matter (Phase II) - Dewar... ...
ACTATCACTTTGTCAATTCATCACTCCTTGTCAATATGTCAAGTCTTTTCATATTTTCTTTTCATATTTGTCACCAAAGAACCATTATACATGAAATAAAAAAAGCCGTAAACACAATTGAATGTGTCCACGGCTTTTAAAGTTAGTAATATATTTATGGTAAATTCTTCTAGATCATCAGCCCTGCCCCGGACACACTAAGACATAATAAAATCGCCACCACCAGCGCCAAAATCGAATAACTGCATCGGCGTAATTTTTGATCTCTATTTTTGATTTAGAGGATAGTGACATCGTCTTATGGTGTTCCGTCTTTGGATGATAAAAAATAACATTAAAACTCTAAACAAAATACAAATAATATATAGATGTTTTATATCATAGCAGAAAAAAATATAGAAGTCAAGAACAAAAATTGAAAAATGGGCGTTGTTTGATTGATAAATATATGATATGATATTTATGCTTATTTCTACTTGCTTTTGTTATAAAATAAGAGTGAAATATTTTGATCACAAGAGATTTACTCAACAAAATAGATAATGCGCAAAAGGAGATAACATGCAAGCAAACTACTGCTTAAACACAAGCACTATACGCAATTGCGGTCTAAATATTCAGCAAAAGATTGAATTAACATCAAAAGCTGGCTATAAAGGTATTGAGCTATGGGTATCAGAGATAGAGGAATATATCAAAAATGGGGGAAACCTATCAAAATTAAAGACTATTCTTGATACAAACTCTATTACAGTTCCTAATCTGATTGCATTTTTCCAATGGGCTAATCCAGATAAAAACATTCGTGCAAAGGCTCTTGAAGAAGCAAAACAAGTATTTAATATGGCAAAGGCTCTTAATTGTGCCTATGTCGCAGCTCCTCCGTCTGGGATTACTGATATGTCTGATCTGCCTATTGCGGATGTTGCTGAATATTATAAAGGGCTTTTGATAGCAACTCAGGATATGGAAGCCAAACCTCTTCTGGAATTTTGGGGACATTCCAAAAAGCTGGGTTCTTTAGCAGAAGCAATAGAGATAATAGAGATCCTAAGCAATTCTGAAATTGTAATTCTATTTGATATTTTCCATTCTGCAAAGACTGAAGGTAGTTTTGATCTAATTGGCAAACTCAAAGGAAATCAAATAGGACTTATCCATGTCAACGATTATCCTTATGCTGATGATATTCGGCAATTAAAAGACTCTCAGCGAGTTTATCCCGGTGATGGCGTTGCACCTCTTGATAAAATCGTTAATACATTGAAACAAATCGGCTATTCGGGTATGTTTTCATTAGAGCTTTTCAATGAGGAATACGAGAAGGCAGGCGCAGAAGTAGTTCTCAAAACAGGTATTGAAAAAATGAGAAATATATTTGTATAGTCATTAAGCCCATAGAATAAAAAACTATGGGTTTGTTGTTACAATATAGTCTGTTTCTCTGGTTTCATTAATTTCCATGAACCATTTAGTTTAGAAATGGAATATTTATGCCGATCCATAACTTCATATATATTACTTGATGTGCATTTACTTTCCTTATAGGCGCATATAATTAATACTTTTTGGTCAGGCATGAAATTATTAAGAATTTGCTCATATTCCATAAAAGCATTCCAATCTGACTTTTCAAGCCAAGAAATAACACCAATTGCCCTAAAGCCTGAATATCCGATTGATAAAGCATCTTGATACTTACTTACTGCACTATTCAGAACGTTATTGACATCAAAATATCCGCCTGCCAGATACCAATCTTTATAAGAGAATATCTGTAATTGATCCTTATTCAGATATTCACGCAGATTTGGTGTTGTCTTTGCAAAAGCATCCTTGACTTCATCTTTGGTCATATCATCTGTAATCCAAACACAAAGCTCATTGTCTTTTAATCCTTCTCCTAGATATGGCACTAAAAGATCAGTTAGATCACTTTTTGTGTTATAGAACTGTGCAACATGAGTTCCCCATCGGATAAGATCAAGGGTAGTAATTCCTGATTCCTTGTATTCATCTGCTCTTGATAATTCAAAAGATATCCTACTTTTTAAAGAATCAGGGGCAGAAAACCTTTTGAGTCGTTTTTGAATAAGTAATTTTGCTGATCTTTGAATCTCAAGCTCATCACGACATATTCTACAACCTCTCAAATGTTCCTCAATTTCCTGACACGTTTTAAAATCTAATTCACCATCCAGATAAGAACACAAATAAATATTTGTATCCTTACAGTCCATAGTAACACTCCTCAGCACCGAAATGCTATTTTAACCAGACCATAACAATATTTAAGCCCTATATCATTTGTAAATAATTTTTTACACCTAACAATTAACTATTTATAACAAAAAAATATTCCTATAATGACATTTTTTTATTATTATTTCTTAATTGAAGCCCATGTTGCAGTAAGCTTGCCTTTTGCTGAAACAGGATTTGCAGCAATACCCGGACCATTGACAGATACGTTATCAAAACGACCATCTGCATTAAACGTCCCAACGCCAATTGCTCCCGATGTAAAAGATTTATCAGTGACCTCCATTTCTAACTTATTATCTATATAACATTTGAAGGTATCACCTTTTACCTCAACTTTAAGAATATAATCCACCCCAATTTCACAAGGTTTGGATTTATTTTCAAGTAAAATTGTATTTGGCGATTTTATTAGACATGGTCCCTCCGCAGGGCGTTGATCTAGTCGAAAGTAATAGTAATCACCTTTTTCTGACTTGTCTGTTACTCGGAAAAATACCCCGATAATAGGTGCTAACTCTCCGCCTTTTTCTATACGGACTTTCGCCTCAACGGTATAATCAGTCCAATTCACATCACCAAAGAAACTACGATGATAAGTTTCATTGGTTGCAATCGTAGTCCATGCTGTTTCTTCCTGAGCATATTCTTTATTTTTAACACTCCATTTGCCCTGTATCGGTTTCCAACCATCATCTTTGCCATCATTAAAATCATCAATAAGCGCATAAATTCCGCTTACAAAGCCAAGCGATATTAATATACATAAAAATAAAATCGTGAATTTCATTGTTATATCCCTTTATATTGATACCTATTCTCAATAAAATTCTTATTCAAAATCAATTATGAGAAAAAGCATTATTTAAATAAATTGTTACACTTATTTTTATTATAATGTAATAAAAAAGCAGATTCAAGCTATTTTTTATATTACCACTGACACAAATCATTGATCTCATCCTGATAGCCAGTAATTTCTTCGTTCATTATTTCGTCCATCGATACAGCATGACCGATCTTTGCAGATTCAAGCATTGCATATATCAAAGCGACTGAACGAGTTGCCATAATAGGATCAACACTAGGAGTACGTCCATTTTGGATCGCCTCTGCATAATCATAATATTCAATAGCAAGAAGTCCGCTGTCTATTTCAGCAAAAGGAAGATCGTAATGGCAAATTCTTTCTCCACCAAAAAGTTTTGCTGTTATATTATTAAGATGGTAATCTGTTATTAATTCTAGCATTTCATCATCTTTTGTCATACCTTTTCCATCAATAATCAGATTAATCGGCTTGCCAGAACGGTCTCCGGGCAGGTTGATTGAGCCTTTTGAACCATATATAGACCTTTGCCATAATCCCTGACCATGCCCCGCATGATCTTCGACATATTGACCTACTGCACCATTTTTGAATAGGAGAGTAGCATAAACTGCATCTTCTGCATCAGCCTTTATTTCGCCTTGAGCGTTTCTACGGACTTTTTCGTGTAATCGTGTATGAGCATGAACGCTATCAACCTCACCCATTAGATATTCAACGATATAGGAATAATGAACTCCAACATCAAGCAAGGGACCGCCACCCTTTTTGTAATGCCTCCAAGGAGTTACAATTATAGAATCGCCTCCACCGATATTATTTTGTATCATTAATCGAGGATTTCCGATTGCACCCGATTTTATTAGCTCTTTGCCAATGATATTGATGGGATCATAATGGAAATTTTCAGCAACACTAAATACGCAACCAGAACGTTTCGCTTCATCAAGCATAAGTTTGCAGGCTTTCATGGTCAAACCCATAGGTTTTTCGACCATGACGTTTATTCCCATTTGCATAGCTTCTATGGCTATGTTATGATGAGTCCATGGAACCGTTGTTATATCAATAGCATTTACGCCTAAACTTTTGAGATCGCTTAATTTAGGAACTGGCTTAACTTTATTTCCAAGAAATTCCTCAGCACGTTTAGCAAGGGCTTCTGCATTTTCAATGATAGGATCACATGCAGAAACAAGCTCAATATTACTGAATCCAGATTTATGCAGAGCTATTAATCCGTTTAGATGTCGATTGCCCATAACTCCACAACCAACAATTGCTAGACGAATTTTATCCAAAAGATCGCCTCCTTGATATAATATTACATAATTAGCGAAAATCCGCCCAATCCGTTTAATCCGCGTTCTATTTCTGATACTGATTATAATTCATTAACTCATTTTGACGGATATGCCTTTCTCGGCTGATTCCATTATTGCATCTATGAGTCGCATATTTTCTCTGACTTCTTCAGGTTTGACCGCAAGTTCCACACCTTTGTTTAGCACATCTGCGATATTTTGGTAATATGCCTTCCAGTTTCCGGGGATATATTCAAGTGTTATCTCTTTAACTTCGCCATCAACTTCGGTAACAACTTTTGGGCGTTCATCAGGATTATAGATTGCAGCGTCAATATTCCCCCTTATCATCGCTGGTTCTTGTGGGTCAATCCCATATTTACAGAGAGTTCCTTTATCTCCAAGCACAAACCATCTGGGTTTCTTGATTCTGCATATATTACTTAGTTCTATTTCATAAGACACACCATCTTGAAATCTGACCGTAGTATGTAAGTGGCTTTCTATATCAATATCCCATTTTACGTGATGAGTATCACAAAAAACAGTGTCAACTTTTGACGGAATAAGTCTGAGGCATTGGTCAACAAGATGCGCTCCCCAGTCATATATCTGTCCTCCGACATGTTTCTTTATTCCTCGCCATCCGCCGGGTCTTCCATATCCAAGTATTGCAACTTGAATTAAGAAAACCTCGCCCATAAGTTTTGAGTCTATTGCTTGTTTGACTGTCAGATAATCGCTGTCCCAACGTCTATTTTGGAATATACTGAGCATGACATTATTTTTCTTGCTTGCCTCGATCATCGCATCTGCTTCTACGGTATTCATGCACATTGCTTTATCAACAACAACATGCCTTCCTGCATTCATACACTTTATAGATAAATCTTTATGGCTGTCATGAGGAGTTGCGATTACTACTAACTCAACTTTATCATCTTTTAAGAGATCATCGATATCCGCATAAGTTTTTACTCCATAGTCCTTTTCCGCAGCGGATCGCCTTTCTGGATCACGAGTTGAAACTGCATAAAGATTCAATCCATCAGCTAGACCGACAAGATAAGAATGAAAGCATTTTCCTGCAAAGCCATATCCAACGACAGCAGTATTTATACCAGAAGCCATAATAAAGTCCTCCCATAAAACATAACCTAAGTCAATTACATATTAAATAAAAAGGCTTGTTTTCGTTTATTAATAATAGATTAAGATTATTATAAAATAAAAATTTAATAACGTCTATGGAAAATAAGGCAGGAGTATAACAAATTTGAAAAGAATTTTAGAGGAATTTTTTTGTATTAATTCAGGAAAATCATTCACTGTGTTCAGGGCGAAATTTTGCTGTCATTTGAGCGAAGCGAAAAATCTTTTTCATCATTAGCGTTTTTGCGTTTTAATAAACTTATTCAGCTTAGCCAATAAAGTTGGTAGATTATATGGCTTTACAATATAATCATTTGCGCCTGATTTATGCGCACTTAAGACCGCATCGCTTTCACCTTTTGCAGTAAGCATAATTATAGGTATATTTTTTGTGGCAGTTTCTCTTTTTAACTTTGAACAGACTTCATATCCGTCCATTCCGGGCATCATAATATCAAGAAGTATCAGGTCAGGATTATCTGTTTTAGCTCTTGAAAGACCAGACAATCCATCAGAAGCAGAAATAATTTCAAAGCCTCTTGCTTTAAGCATAAATTCAAGCGTTTCTATAACATCTGGTTCATCATCTATAATGAGTATTTTTTTTGCCATATTGACTACCTATTATTTAGTCAAATAGAGACTTAACTTAAGTCTCTATTTGTATTAAAAATTTAATAAGACTTAATATCGCCCCAAGTGGCACTAATTTTGCCTTTTGTATCAACAGATAAATTGATAGTTGGTCTTTTTCCTTTTGCAAGTTCAGCGATTTCATTTTCATCTAAGGCTCTGTCCCAAATAATAAGATCATCAACAATACCATCAAGATAGGCATCGTTACCGTCTGTCCCATTAACAGCTCGTCCAACTCCCACTTCTATTGGTCTATCTGGAAAAGCCAAATAAGGAGAAACAATTCCTTTTGGATTTCCTTCTCCACTTGGTGGAATATTAACTTTTCCATCTTTCTCTGATGCTACATGTGCTATTGCCTGCTTGCCATCCGCAGTTAAGCAAACAAAATACCAAGCATTCTGTTGATAAACATTTGCAGTAGCAAACCAGCCTTCTGTTCCAGCGATACAAACCCCCCAGGTCATGCCTGTGCTATCGGTTGTGCAAACACGAAATAGGAAATTGGCTCCCCAGCCAACCTTTGTGCCTTTAAAAGCTATTGCAGAATGATTTTTTCCAGCACGGACATTCATCCATGCAGAAACCGTAAGACCATTTGCCATAACTTCATAGGCTTTCTTATGTGGTATACTAATAAATCAATCCTTACCATTAAAACTTGCTGCTTTCCCAAACTTACCAGCAACAAACTCAACACCACCATTTATTTTCCCATCACTGACTCCTTTTGAGTCTCTCGCATCTCCATCAAATGTCCACGCAGATATAATTCCGTCATTAATATTGGCAAAAATATTTGGTGAAAAAACCAGTATCAAAAGACAAAACAATATTATATAAAAAGATCTAATCATTTTAATCTCCAACCCCCCACGATTTTATTTATAAATTAGCTATACTCCTCCTATAAAAAATACAGTGGCACAAATCATGTGCCACTGATTCATTAAAAATTAATATGTCTTGATTTTTCCCCAAGTTATGCTTGCTTTATCAGAAGCATCAACTGCGGTTGTTGAAAGGTCTTTTGCCATTATTTCTTTAACTTCTGCTTCACTTAATGCACGATTGTAAAGCATGACTTCATCAATCATTCCATCAAAATAATCAACAGTTTTCAGATCGCCACCTCGTCCCTGTGAATAGCCGATCCTGACTGGTTGACCTTTCCAGACATTATATGGGGCAACAGACGCCTTCGGATTGCCTTCATTGCTTGCTGGTTTTGCAAGAGTCTTTCCGTCTTTTGCAACATAAGCTATGGCTTGTTTCCCATCAACGGTCATACATACAAAAGCCCAAGTGTTTGCGGTAATTGCACCGCCAGTTGCAAACCAGTTTTCCGCTCCCTTAACAGTTGTTCCCCATGTCAATCCATCGCCAGTTGTGGCAATGCGCCAGTTGAAGTTTTCACCCCAACCGATCTTTTCACCTTTCCAGCAAACGCCTGCATGGTCAACAAATTTACGGACATTTATCCATGCTGCAACTGTAAGTGCTTTATCCAATTGAACACTTGCATTATCAGCTATATCAATACCATCATTTTTGCCACTGAAATCAAAGCACTTTCCCATTTTGCCAGCAACTGATTTGGGAGCGCCTAGAATTTTTCCGTTGTTTCCTGCTCCGCTATTGTCTTTGGCTGTCCCATCATTAAATGACCAATAACCAACTAAACCATCAGTTAATGCAGCATAAGCACCACTTACAAAAACAAAAAAAGCAAATGCAATGAGAATAATACTGAATTTCATAACTTTCCCCTTTCATAAAAATAAACCCAAAATCCTAAAATTATATTATTTTTATCCTTTAAAATCCTCCTAATAGACCACCCCCCACAAATTTAGTAGTATTAGAAAACTTTTAACAAAAATAATATAACACAACAGAATTTTTATTGCAAGAAAAAATTACAGCCCTTAGAAATTCTCACTCATTCAAATCGTCAAAAATTTGACAGTATCAATAAGAGGTAATTGGGACTACTCAATCAGGCAGGCAAACTGAGATTGTATGAATCAGAAATTCATTAAATACTCTCATTATTGGACTCTCTCATGTCTCCACCATCCCTAATCCTAACTCATTCTATCCATCAAACGTTACATAAGACATTCGCCACTTTTGGGATATGAAACTACATATCGTCTCATCCATTATCTTCTTTATCTAATTTCAGGAACTTGCTAATTCTTTTGTTTTTTGCTTCAAATTGTAGACGATTCAGAGAACCAAACCGCAATAGACAGCACAAGAAGACACTTAAAAAGATGGTCTGTGAAGTTATTTTTGTATTGGAACGTTTATCTTTCATGGAGTTTACTATCTTGGAGAATTCATAAACCTTATTGACGTATCTGAAAAAATTTGGTAATCTTTTTGGCATAAATTTATACATTTGTTGACTCCTTTCGGGACATATTATACCCAAAAGGAGTTTTTTTGTATATATCGGTCTAAATGTCAATATCATGTCCAACAATGCGAATTTCCCTCTATTTCCATCTAACACTCTACATATTGTATCCATCATTGTTTCTGGTTCTTATATTGAGAATCTCTAACTGAAGATTAGAAATAAAATTTGACAAGATTAGACCCTTATGATATACTATATTCGGATATTTAAATATATAGGAGGAAATAAATTGCAGGAATTATTAAAAATATTTAAAGCACTTGGTGACGAAACTCGTATAAGATTATTAAAACTTTTGGAACAAAGGGAACTATGCGTATGTGAACTTATGCAAGCACTAGATATGACTCAATCAAGGGTATCAAGAAATCTCGGCATACTTAAAAATGCAGGATTAGTAAAAGATAGACGTGATGGTCTATGGGTGCATTATTCGCTTAATAATGAGGTAGAACCTTATATAAAAGCAATATTGGAAATGATGAAAATTTCTTGTAATGATGATAAGGTGATTAAAGCTGATATATTGGCATTAGGCAAGGCTAAAAAAATTGGTGAAATCAGCAATTCATAGCCTTATTTTTTTTGCTTATTATATCTGTATATTCGCATATATAGGAGACAAAATGAAAACTGAATGGAAAAAACTTTTACTTTTTGTAGCTGTATTTCTGATTGCTTATTACATGCCCTTAAAAAACCCTAGATTACAGGGGGCTATACTTGAGGCGTTCTATATGCTTCAGGACTATGCACAAAAGCATGTTCTTTTCTGCCTAGTTCCTGCTTTTTTTATCGCAGGTGGCATATCGGTTTTTGTGAGCCAAGCTTCTGTTATGAGATATTTCGGCGCACAAGCGAATAAGATATTGTCATACGGAGTAGCATCTGTATCTGGAACGGTGCTTGCAGTATGCTCATGCACAGTCTTGCCATTATTCGCTGGCATATATAAAAGAGGTGCAGGAATAGGTCCTGCAACCGCTTTTCTATATTCGGGTCCTGCTATTAACGTTCTGGCAATAATACTCACTGCAAGAATTCTGGGATGGGAACTTGGTTTGGCAAGGGCATTAGGAGCAATCGTTTTTGCAATTGTTATCGGTCTTTTGATGGCTTTATTTTTCAGGAAAGAAGAGGCTGAAAAAGCAAAGATTGTTATGCCCGAAATAGAAGCAGAAGAACGTCCTCTATGGAAAACGGGCTTATATTTCCTTTCAATGATTTTTATCCTTATATTTGCAGCATGGGGAAAGCCAAAGGAGTCGGTAGGCTTCTGGGATGCGGTTTACAGCATTCACTGGTATTTGGCAGGTGCTTTTCTCGTCGTATTAATATTGATGCTAATATCTTGGTTCAAAAAATATGAAGTAACAGAATGGGTTTCGTCAACGTGGACGTTTGCCAAAATGATCCTGCCTTTGCTCTTTGGTGGAGTTTTGGTCGCTGGATTATTAATGGGCGCGCCTGATGGTGATACAGGGCTTATCCCATCAAGATATATAGCCTATATCGTTGGTGGAAACTCCATATTTGCCAACTTTTTTGCTTCATTAGTTGGCGCATTAATGTATTTTGCCACATTAACGGAAGTTCCTATACTTCAAGGATTGATCGGCTCTGGAATGGGACAGGGACCTGCTCTGGCTCTTTTGCTTGCAGGACCTGCTTTAAGTTTGCCTAATATGATAGTTATCAGAAGCATAATGGGAACAAAGAAAACGTTAGTTTTTATTGGGCTTGTTGTTATATTATCAACAATTACAGGAATGATTTTTGGCTCAATTATGGGAGGTGTTTAATATGAAAATAGAGATACTGGGAACAGGATGCCCAAAATGTAAACAAACATTGGCAAATGCCGAAAAAGCAGTTAAGCAACTTGGAATTGACGCACAAATCGTCAAGGTAGAAAAGATCAATGATATTATGGACTATGGGGTTATGATAACCCCTGCGCTTGCTATTGATGGCGAAGTAAAGATAGCAGGGAAGATACCGTCTCCTGATCAGATTGTAGAATGGATCAAAGGGAACTAAACATTACATTATGGAGGATAAAAAATGCCAGAAGAAAAATGTTGTGAGAAAAAAAGTGATTGTTGTAGTGGTGGAGTCCGACTTGTGTTTCCATGTTCAGGCGCCGCAGATGTTGGGGCGATTGCGGATCAAGTTGGCAGAAAGATGACAAGAGAAGGCTTAGGCAAAATGTATTGCTTAGCAGGAATCGGCGGTCATGTCAGTGGGATCGTTGAGACAACTAAAGCGGCTGATGAAGTTATCACCATTGATGGTTGCCCTATTGCTTGCGCTACAAAAGCCGTTGAGCATATCGGCATTACACCAAAAGCCTTTGATGTTACAAAGATGGGATTTGAAAAAGGCAAATCTCCTGTAACAGAAGAAAATATTAATAAAGTCTATTCTGAAATAGAATCTAATTTGTCTTAACAATAAATGCCCCTACTATTATAAAATAGTTGGGGCATTATAATATAAACCGAAAGGAGCGTTGAATTGAATACTAAATTAAATATAGCTATCATCTTTTGTTTATCTTTGTTATTAATATCAATCCCTGCATGTAAGAATAAAAACGATATATCTGCCAGCACAAATAATACACAATTAACAGCTAATACTGAAACCAAAGATATTAACAAAAACCCTAATGATCCAACACCCAAAACATCAACAAGCGAATCTAGGCTTAATAATATTACTGCAAATAAGCAAGCAAAACTTCCAAAACTCATTGATCTTGGTGCAGATAAGTGCATACCTTGTAAGATGATGAAGCCAATTTTGGATGGGCTAAAAACAGATTATGCAGGGAAACTTGACGTAGAAGTTATTGATGTTTGGGTAAATCCCAAAGAGGGTAATAAATATGAAATAAAACTGATTCCAACGCAGATATTTTTTGATCCTGATGGAAACGAATTTTATAGGCATGAGGGTTTTATGTCCAAAGATGATATATTAGATGTTTTCAAAAAGAAAGGAATTAGCCTTGAATAGATATAAAATTTTTCAATTAGTCCTAATTCAAATAGCCTTGATAAGTGTTTTTTCCACTTTGGGAGAAGCAAACATAGACAAATATTATCCCGGCTTATTTAATGGGGCATTAAAGCATGCAATAATTGGTGTATTACCTAATGATGTTGTATTAGAAGCGGGAGAAGTAAAAATAACTCAGGGACAACTTGATGCAGAAGTAAAGAAAACATCATCAAACATTCAGCCTCAAATCAAAGATAATCTATTTTTCTTGTTGGAGAATATGGCTGTTGATCAATTAATAAGTGCAGAAGTCAAAGCTTGGGCAGTTTCAAAAAAGATTGACAAAAATATGAACGAACAGGCTTTGACACGCAAATACGTTGAGGAATTAACAGCCAAAATAACTGTAAGCCCAGAGGAAATAAAGGAATTTTACGAGGCAAATAAAGATGCCTTTCGAGGTGCAAAATTCACTGATGTAGAACCTTATATAAAGCCTCAACTGATAAATGAGAAAAAACAGGAATTTCTCGGAAAATACGTCAATGAGATTGGAAAACGAGTTACAATAAAGGTTAACGATAATTGGGCAAAAGCACAGTATCCAAAAGCAATCAATAATCCTGTTAATAAGGCAAGAAAATCAGGAAAGCCGAGTCTTGTTGATTTTGGGGCAAGCGGTTGCGGACCTTGTGATATGATGACACCTATATTAGAACAGCTGAAAAAAGAGTATTTGGATATCATCAATGTAGAATTTGTGGACGTTAGAGAACATCAAATATTAGGTGCTAGATATGGTGTTTCATCTATTCCTGTTCAGGTTTTTTTTGATAGAAACGGAAACGAATTTTATCGTCATGTAGGTTTTTTACCAAAAAATGATATAATTGCTAAACTAAAGGAGATGGGAGTAAATAAGTAATGGAATATTTATTTACGACACTTACTAATGCCATACAATCCACGCCCATTATAGCTATTCTGGCTTCTTTTGTTTGGGGAATATTGAGTATTATCCTTAGCCCGTGCCATCTTGCAAGCATCCCCTTAATTGTGGGTTTTATCAATGAACAGGGGCAAATATCAACAAAGCGCGCATTTTTTACCTCGCTTATATTTTCCATTGGGATACTTATTACAATTGGTGCTATCGGTGCAATAACAAGTGCTGCTGGAAGAATGATGGGTAACATAGGAAAGTATGGAAACTATTTTGTTGCTGTCATATTCTTTATTGTTGGGCTTCATCTTTTGGGTGTAATTCCTATGCCGTGGTCTGGACCGGGACGTGTAGGAATGAAGCGTAAAGGATTTTTGTCTGCATTCATATTAGGACTTGTCTTTGGTGTTGCTCTGGGACCTTGCACTTTTGCTTATATGGCGCCGATGCTTGGCGTTACTTTTAGATTAGCATCAGCTAATATGATATATGGATTTATATTACTTTTGTTTTATGGAGTTGGGCATTGTTCGGTTATTGTTCTTGCTGGAACGTCAACGGAATTGGTTCAGCGTTATTTGAATTGGAATGAAAAGTCTAAAGGTGCAACCATAGTCAAAAAAGTTTGCGGAGTTCTTGTCATTTTGGGCGGTGTGTATTTGATATATTCAGTCCTATGATAATTTATAGATTTTCCAGAAGCGGATTGAAAGGGGTTAAAATACCATGAAAACATCCATAATGTTCATGGCAATCATCGCTTTGGTTATTGTTGGGCAATGCTTTGCTGATTGGAATCAATATTTGGGTCCAGATAGAAATGCTATCTCAAAAGAGATTGGTTTATTGCGATCATGGTCAGAAGCAGGTCCCAACGTGTTATGGACTTTTCCATTGGGAGAAGGATTCGGCGGACCTACAATAAGCGATGGTAAGGTATATGTGCTTGATCGTATAAAAGGCAAACAAGACGTTCTACGCTGTATTGATCTAATTTCCGGCAAGGAAGAATGGTCATTTGCCTATGATGCTCCTGGTGATGTTAGTCATGGCGGTTCTCGGTCTGTGCCAACTATTGATGGCAATTTCATTTATTCATGCGGTTGTTTTGGCGATTTATATTGTATTGACAAAAGGACGCATAAACCAATCTGGCATAAGAATATATGGAAAGATTTTGGTGGAACTACAATACCCGACTATGGGATTGCACAGAATCCTCTGATTTATGGTGATCTGTTAATCATAGCATCTCAAACGGAAAAGGCAGGCGTTGTTGCATATAATAAGATTAGTGGTGAACTAAAATGGGTTTCAAAGCCTTTCCCCACGCAAGAGGGATACGTATCACCCACAATTGTTAATATTCAGGGCAAAAATCAGATTATAATGATAGGTAGTAGCAAGTTTATAAAAGGAAGACTAACAAGCAAAGATATTCCTATTGGTGTTGCAGGATTAGACCTGCAAACAGGAAAAATTCTTTGGACATATCAAGGCTGGAAATGCAGGATACCCATTCCAAATGTAACTGAAATTGGTGATGGACGTCTTTTTATAACAGGTGGATATAAAAGCGGATCAGCCATGATCAAAATTGAGAAAAAAAATAATGTCTATAGTGTTACGGAACTTTACAAAACTCAGGATTTTGGAACGCATGTTCATCCACCCATACTTTACAAAGGGCATTTATATGCACAATGCACTGACAATACGGGTCGCAGAGATGGTATGGTCTGCATGGATTTAAATGGCAATGTCAAATGGAAAACTGGACATACCCCTGAATTTGACAAAGGCGGAATGATATTAGCAGATGATCTGATCCTGAGTATAGATGGTATCAGGGGGATTTTATATCTTATTGAGCCTAATCCCGATAATTTTAAGGTCTTGGCGAGTATGAAGTTATTGGATACCAATCAGTGTTGGGCTCCATTGGCTTTATCTGATGGCAAGTTGTTAATAAGAGATCAAAAGCAGATGAAGTGTGTGGCTATCAAATAAATATTGAAAAATTCGATATTAACATGCTTGCTTATTTATATAAATATAAGGATTATCAAGTTAAACGAATCATGAATAATAATGCTATTATTTTTATCTCAGTTTCAATTATTTTAACACTGGTTTCATTTTTTATAGATAAGAAAAAAACACTATCGGGATTAAAAAAGGGGTTTATGATGTTTAAAACTATCGTAATCCCTTTTTTAAATATACTTATCCTTGTCAGCTTACTTATTTATATTGTTCCGCCTGACATAATTCAGGAGTATTTAGGTGCGAAGTCGGGTGCATTTGGTTTGGCAATTGCAGCAATAGTCGGCTCTATCGCTCTAATTCCGGGGTTTATATCTTATCCGATTGCGGCGATGCTGATAAAACAAGGCGCATCATATACCGTTGTGGCGACTTTTATGACAACACTGATGATGGTCGGCATAGTTACTTTGCCATTGGAGATAAAGTATTTCGGGAAAAAAGTTGCGATATTAAGAAATGTTCTAAACCTCTTTATTGCAATTATTATCGGCTTATTGGTAGGATTGATTTTATGAATAAAATGATAAAAAGGTATAAGCCATATATCTGGCTATTGAGTTTTGCTATTTTCACTTTGATTTCTTTCATTATAGGATTTCAGCCGGGGAAGGATATATCTATAAACTTTAAGCAATTCTTTATTGAGATGATAACATTCATTCCGTTTCTTTTTATTATTATCGGTCTTTTTGATGTATGGTTTCCAAAATCGAAAATAGAAAAGCATATCGGTCAGGAATCAGGATTGAAAGGCATTATTTTGGTTATCATACTTGCCATGTTACAGGCTGGTCCTTTGTATGGTGCATTTCCTGTTGCTTATATCTTGTATAAAAAAGGTGCAAGCATAAAAAAC
>Ga0101944_10005064_pt1 | contig 15464 bp, 15 predicted proteins | sample DewCreD2012metaG_FD_75245 | JGI IMG/M metagenome (GOLD analysis project Ga0101944, IMG submission 75245) | Hot spring sediment bacterial and archeal communities from British Columbia, Canada, to study Microbial Dark Matter (Phase II) - Dewar... ...
ACGCCTCAGCGGCCGGGGCCATCATCAAGGGGGAGTTCACCGCCACGACGGCCGAGGTGGTGGCGCGGGTGGAAGATCTGGTACGTCAACAGATATCAGCCGTGTGACGGCTCAGCCCCAATCTCTGCTCGCGAATAACTCGCGCCCCAGCGAATCGCATCAGCGGGGCAGCGTCAATTGACAAATCCATTCGCCTCGCATAAATTGAGGATGGTGGATAACCAGGTCCGGCCGAGCCGGTGGCTATCCTGTCGTGTCGGCAGATAACTTTAGCAATCCGTTCGTCCATTTCGCGCCGTTCGACCGTCGGCGTCTTTGATCGCGAGTCCGCCACGGACGCTGTGGCCGCTCTGTGACGTCGTCGCAGCGGTGTCGGACGGTGGATAATGGTGACCGCGTGCGATTTCACCCATCTGACCTGGCTCGCGTGAGCCTGTGTGCCTGCGTGGGGATCGTCGTCGGGCTGCTTAGCGGTTGCGCCGCACCGGGCGCCGCGAGTAGGCTGACGGACGTCCCGTCGGTGGCAATTGAGAATATGGGCTCCGACACGCTGGTGAATCTGGCGCTGGCGTGGGCCGAAGACTATATGAATCGTCACCCCGAGGTGCGCATCTCGGTGACCGGTGGCGGCAGTGGGACGGGCATCGCCGCGCTGATCAATGGCACCGTGGATATTGCCAACGCTTCGCGCGAGATGAAGCCGGAGGAGATCGAGCGCGCGCGTGCGAACGGCATTGAGCCACGAGAGTTTGTGGTTGCCCGGGATGCCATCGCCGTGGTGGTTCACCCCTCGAATCCGGTGGACGGCCTCACATTGCAGCAGATAGCCGCGCTGTACACCGGTGAGATCACCAACTGGCAGGCGGTGGGCGGCGAAGATCGCGCCGTGGTGTTGCTTTCTCGCGAATCGAACTCGGGAACGTACGTCTATTTTCTCGAGAATGTCCTCCGCCTGGGTGACCCGACTAACCAGGCACTGTTTTCGCCCGACACCCTGCTGATGCCCTCGTCCGAAGGGATCAGTGCCGAAATCCGGCAGAACCCCAATGCGATCGGCTATGACGGCCTGGGGTACGTGACGCCTGACCAGAAGACGTTGGCCGTCGCCAGGGCGAGCGGCGATGAATACGTCTTACCGTCGGTGAAAACGGTGAACAGCGGCGCATATCCGATATCGCGGCCGCTCTATATGTACACCGCCGGTGAACCACAGGGCGCAGTGAAGGCATATCTTGACTGGATACTGAACGAAGGTCAGGCCCGGGTCGCCGAACTCGGCTTCGTGCCCCTACATTAGAGCCAGTTGGCGGCCCTCGATGCCGGCCATCGGATCGCGGGCGGTTGCCGGGCCGCAATCTGTCCGGGAGTTTGTTGATCAAGCGATATGTTGAGGAGACCTGTCAGCTCGCACGTCGGTCGCCGGTGGTCCGAGACGTTCATCGAGGCGATCATCCGCGTCCTGGGATTCTCCACGATTGGCTTCGTGGTGCTGATCTTCCTGTTCCTGATTCGCGAAGGTCTGCCCATCTTTTTCGCGGTGCCACCGGACAACTTTCTGGGCACGCGGTGGTATCCGACATTTGGCCTGTTTGGCACCCTGCCGCTGCTGCTCGGATCCGTTCTCGTGACCCTCACCGCTGTCGCGATTGCGCTGCCACTGGGTGTGGCGACGGCCGTCTTTGTGCGCGAGGTGGCACCGGGATGGGCGCGTGAGGTGCTCAAACCGCTCATCGAGGTGCTGGCGGGCATTCCGTCGGTGGTGCTCGGCTTCTTCGGCATGACCGTCGTGGCACCCCTGATTCGCAACACCCTGAACATCCCCACCGGCCTGACGGCGCTCACCGGCGCGCTGGTGCTGGCCTACATGGCGCTGCCGACGGTGATCAGTGTGGCCGAGGATGCCCTGGATGCCGTGCCCAAGAGCTATCGGGATGCCGGTCTGGCGCTGGGCGCGACGAAATGGCAGGTCATCTGGCGGGTGGTGGTGCCGGCGGCGCGCTCAGGGATCGTTGTGGCGGTGATGCTAGGTCTCGGCCGGGCGGTGGGCGAGACGATGGCGGTGATGATGGTCACCGGGAACGCGGCGCGGATGCCGATCACCGCAGACTCACTGTTGCGACCGGTGCGGACGATGACCGCCACCATCGCCGCCGAGATGGGCGAGGTCGCTCAGGGTAGCACGCATTTCCACGCGCTGTTCGGCATCGGTGTGATCCTCTTTGTCGTGACCTTTCTGATCAACCTGGCGGCTGCGAGACCAATCTTCCAGAAACGGCGGCGGGGAGGTCTGCGCTGATATGGGGCGCTTCACCATCCAGCGAGTGGGATTCATCGGGCTCGCCGTTGTTGCGCTGGTCGTTGTCGCGCCCATCCTGTTCATCGTCGGTGTCATCGTGGTGCGGGGTATGAGTGCCATCTCCTGGGAGTTCATCACGCAGATGCCCCACGATGGCATGAAAGCGGGCGGGATTATGCCGGCGATCGTCGGAACCATCGTCCTGACGCTGGGAACGGCCATCGCGGCCATTCCAGTCGGCGTTGGAGGTGCCGTCTATCTGGCGGAATATGCCCGCGACACTGTGTTCACGCGAGCGATCCGGCTGGCGATCGTCAACCTGGCGGGCATCCCGTCGGTGGTGTATGGACTGTTTGGCCTTGGGTTGTTCGTGCTGTTTCTGCAATTCGGCACGTCCATTCTGGCCGGTTCATTGACACTGGCAATTATGACGCTGCCGGTGATCATCAGCGCCTCGGAGGAGGCGCTGCGGGCGGTGCCGACCGAGTATCGGACGGTCATCGCCAGCCTGGGAGGCACGCGTTGGCAGGGCATTCGATACGTGGTGTTGCCCCAGGCACTGCCGGGCATTATCACCGGCGTGATTCTGGGGTTGCTGCGGGCGGCGGGCGAGACGGCGCCGATTCTTTTCACGGTATCGGCGTTCTTCCTGCCGCGCCTGCCGCAGTCGCCGTTCGACCGGACGATGGCGCTCCCCTATCACCTGTACGTGATCAGCACCCAGGTGCCGGGCATGCCGGTCGAGGTGCAATACGGCACGGCGCTGGTCTTGCTGGGGCTGGTGCTGTCGCTGAACGTCGTGGCAACGCTCATCCGCGGGCACTTTCGTCGGAGGCGGCAGTGGTGACCGGAACGCAGAGCCCGTCATCCGTGTTCGACCGACCGCCGAAAGTACGTCTGGAAAACGTCTCCTACTGGTATGGCGATCGGGTGCGCCTGCGCGATGTGACGCTGGACCTTCCCGCGAACGCTATCTCGGTCATCATCGGCCCGACCGGGAGCGGCAAGTCTACGTTGCTGAGATTGATCAATCGGTTGAATGATCTCCTTGAGGGCACGCGTATGACCGGGCGCATCCTGCTCGAGAACGAGGATATCTATGCTCCCGGCGTCAACGTCGCCGAGCTGCGCCGTCGGGTGGGGATGGTGTTTGCACTGCCGTTGCCGCTGCCGGGGACGGTGCGCGAGAATGTGTTGTACGGGCCAAAACTGGCCGGCATCCGCGACCCGGACCGTCTGGATGACATCCTGGTGCGCAGCCTGACGCAGGCTGCGCTGTGGGACGAGGTGAAGGACCGACTGGATGAGCCGTCGAACGCTCTGTCCGGCGGTCAGCAGCAGCGCCTGTGCATCGCGCGCAGCCTGGCACTTGAGCCCGAGGTGCTCCTGCTCGATGAGCCGACGTCGGGCCTGGACCCCATCTCCACGGGCAAGGTGGAGGAGTCGCTGTTCGAATTGAAGAAGCAATACACCATCATCATCGTGCCGCACAGCATTCAGCAGGCGGCCCGGGTGGCTGATTATGCGGCGTTCTTCCTGGATGGGGAGCTGGTCGAGCATCAACCGCACGGAGGCATTTTCACCGCGCCGATGGATCGGCGCACGCAGGACTACATCACCGGTCGCTTTGGTTGAGAAGCGATGAACAAGTTTGAGGTGCGCAACCTCGATTTCTATTACCGGAACACCCGCGCGCTGTCGCAGGTGAACATCAACATCCTCGATCGCCAGATCACCGCGCTGATCGGGCCGTCGGGTTGCGGCAAGTCCACCTTTCTGCGCTGCCTGAATCGGATGAACGACACGATCAGCGGCACGCGCGTGGCCGGCACGGTCCTGCTCGACGGTCAGGATATCTACGGACACGGCGTCAACGTGGTTGACCTGCGACGTCGGGTCGGCATGGTATTTCAGCGCCCGAATCCCTTTCCCCAGTCGGTCTACGACAACGTGGCTTTCGGCCCGCGGGTGCTGGGTTCACCGAGCCGGGCGGAGCTCGATGAAATTGTCGAGTCGAGTCTGCGCAGCGCCGGCCTGTGGGACGAAGTCAAAGACCACCTCGATCAGGACGCGTTGACCTTCTCGCTGGGTCAGCAGCAGCGGCTGTGCATCGCGCGTGCCATCGCCGTCAAGCCCGAGGTGATCCTTATGGACGAGCCGTGCTCGGCGCTCGATCCCATCGAGACGCTGCAGGTCGAGGAGCTGATGCAAACGCTCAAGTCCAACTACTGCATCGTCATTGTGACCCATAGTATGCAGCAGGCGGCACGTGTCTCCGAATGGACCGGCTTCTTCTGGCTCGGCGAGCTGGTCGAGTTCGGTCCCACCTCCAGGATCTTCACCGTTCCCTCCCAGAAGCTGACCGAGAACTACATCACCGGCCGCGCCGGTTGATCGGCCTCATCTTCCGACCCGGCGCATGCGGGCGGTCCACTGAGCCCGATGGGTCTGTTGCACAACGGAGTGCTTCGCAATGACGAAACGATCGAGATTCTTCACTGCGCTCGTCTGACGGCGTGGCGCCGCTCGTAATTGAAGTGGAGTGAAGGGTCTCAGCGCGTTGGTGACACAACCACGCGTCGTTCAGAATGGCAGGTCAATGGAGTGGGCCTCGCCAGGCTTATGGGACAGAGCCGGAGAGAGCGGTTGGCGGAATCCGTTCCCGGAATCGGTTGACAGCGTGCCCACGGCGCACATACACCTGTCATACTCACTCTGACAAACCACCAGACTGTTCGCTGACCGCGCTTCTCCGGCGCTGAGCTCGCATGCGACCCGCTCAGAATGACAGCCGGTGATCTAAACTGCCTGGAATCCGGGGCACACCCGACCCAGATTGTGTGCTTGACAATACTTGAGTTATATGATACAGTATATCCACAGTGATGGTCATGTGGCCTGACCGCCGGAGGCAGGTACGTGGCGAGTTTTCCGGGTTGGTCTACAGGGAGATGATAACCATGAAAACCCTCGTTGTGTGTCGTGTGTTTGGCATAATGCCTCGCTCGCCGCGGCTGGTGCACCCGGCGTGCGCGGCTGGCGGTTCGTCCGGGACGGTGATGGGCACGCTGGGCGTGGCCATAGTGACATTGCTTGGTCTCGTAATGGCGCTGGGGATGGCGGCGCCGGCGCAGGCGGGCGGTGTGGTCGGGGATGGAACATCGGCCAGCTGTACAGCTGCTGCCTACAATGGGGCAATGGCTGGCGGCGGCCTGGTCACCTTCAACTGCGGCCCGGCGCCGGTGACCATCGGGGTGTACACCGAGGTCATCACGACAGCGGTGACGATAGACGGCGGTGGCCTGGTGACCCTGAGTGGTGAGAACCTGCGTCAGCTGTTCCTGGTGCAGAATGGGGGCACGCTGAATCTACGCAACATCACGCTATCTCGCGGCAAGTTTAACTCTGGCGGTGCCATCTACAACTCCGTCGGTGGCACGGTAGATCTGTATAAGGTGCGGATTGAACTGAGCACTGCGGAAAGCACGCTTCCGCTCAACGGGGGCGGTGCTATCTATAACCTGGGCACGCTGCGCATTGACCAGTCATTTCTGGGCAATAACCTGGCGTACCGACTGGGTGGCGCGCTATTTAACAGTGGAACCGCTACCGTGCGCAACAGCTCTCTCACGTCCAACAGAGCCTCGGCCGGTGGCGCCATCTGGCATTCGTCGGGCACGCTTGTGCTGGAGGGGGTGAGCGTGATCGGAAACAAGGCAGAGTCGCTCGGTCCTGCCATTCCGCGGGAGGGAGGCGGCATCTATTCCTTCGCCACCATCATCATCACCAACACGACGTTTCGTACCAACATTGCCGACACCGGCGGCGGTCTGTACCTCGCCAATGGTTCAACCACCAGCTTGCTGAACGTGACAATCAACGAGAACCGGGCGAATCTGGGTGGCGGCATATTCAACAACTTCGCCACTGCCGCCAATCTTAAGAACACCATCGTGGCCAACAGTTGGGAGCGGAACAACCCCGTGGCCAGCCTGAACTGCGACGGCCCTTCGATCACGTCCCAGGGGAACAACATCATCGGTGATGGCTCGTGTTTTTCCGGCTTACCAAGTGACAAGAAGAATACCAATCCCCTGTTGAACCCGCTGGCCGACAATGGCGGCCCGACGCTGACCTTCATGCCGCAGGCGGGTAGTCCGGCGATCAACGCGGGCAGCAACACCGGCTGCCCGGCGCGGGATCAGCGCGGGGCGTCGCGGCCATTTGGGTCGGCCTGTGACATCGGCTCGGTCGAGTTCGGCACCTATCCGCCGTCGCTGTGGCTGCCGGTGGTCACGCGGAGTTGACGATGGGACACTTGGTCTTGAGAGGAATCACACCTGGCGGTCCCTCGCGTCATTGACTGGCTGAACTCCTGAACCGGTTGGAGCGCCGACAGGTACCTGCTTCACAACAGAGGAGGCGTTTCAGTGGCTACGGGCATCGCCAGACTCAGCAGGCATCACAAGCTGTTGATTGCTGTCGCGCTGCTATTCGGCGGGGCGGCGCTGAGCAGCCCACCGGCGCGCGCCGGTGGAGTTGTCGGGAACGGAACAGCCATCAGCTGTACCACTGCGGCCTACGCGGGCGCCATGGCCGGTGGGGGTGACGTCACCTTCTATTGTGGGGCCGACCCATTGACCGTGGTCGTCAACACCCAGGTGATCAACACCGGTGAGACGACCGTGGTCGACGGTGGCGGGCTCATTACCCTGGACGGCGAGAACTTGCGCCAGCTGTTCCTTGTGATGAACGGCGGCAGTCTTACGCTCCGCAACATCGTCTTGACGCGGGGCAGCTTCCCGGGTGGCGGTGCCATACGGAACGAGACGGGCGGCACAGTCGTCCTCGACCAAGTGACCATTCGCGAATGCGCAAGTCCGGGCGGCAGCGGGGGCGCCATCAGCAATTCGGGGACGCTGACCATCGACCGGTCAACGCTCAAGAACAACTCGGCAAGTTTCAGCGGCGGTGCAGTTTACAATGTCGGCGCCGGAACGGTTTTGGTGAAGGATTCGACGATCAGTGACAACGGCGCAATGGTCGTGGGGGGAGGTATCTACCAGCAGAACGGCGGTCCGACAGTATTGGAGCGGGTCACGTTCTCCGGTAACCAGGCCCAGGCGGGCGGCGGACTGGCGCACTTCGGCGTGCTGACTGCGACCAACGTCACCTTTGCAGCCAACGTCGCCCAGACCGGCGGCGGCCTCTACGCAGGCACGTTTGCAACCTGGAACGCCCTCATCAACGTCACAATGAATGTCAATCGGGCTGACACGGGTGGCGCGATCTACAACGAGAGCGTCCACATCACATTGAAGAACACCATCGTGGCCAACAGCCGCGATCGCCTGGACACGTCGGCCAGCCTGAACTGCGTCAACAACGGGAATCCGATCACCTCGCTGGGATTCAACGTGATCGGCGACAACTCGTGCATTGCGCCATCCGTCGGCGACCAGACGAACACCGATCCGCTGCTGGGGCCGTTGGTGGACAACGGAGGACCGACGTTGACCTTTATGCCGCAGTCGGGCAGCCCGGCGATCAACACCGGCACCAACACCGGCTGTCCGGCGACCGACCAGCGTGGCGCGTCCCGGCCGTTTGGGCCAACGTGCGATGTCGGCGCGGTGGAATACGGAGCCGGTTGGCCGTCGCTGTGGCTGCCGGTGGTCACGCGGAGTTGACGATGGGGCGCATCGAACGCGAGAAAAAGACCGTCGCGGCCATGATTCGCATCTACTGCCGTGACAAGCACAATGAGCGCGCCGGGCTGTGCGAGACGTGCCGGCAGCTGGAAGGATACGCATTCCAGCGGCTCGACAAATGTCCGTTCGGCGAGATCAAGAGCACGTGCGCGCGCTGTCCGGTGCACTGCTACCGGCCCGACATGCGCGAGCAGATTCGGCAGGTGATGCGCTATGCCGGCCCGCGGATGATGTTGTATCATCCGGTGCTGGCGGTTCGGCACTTGCTGGATGAGCGGAAGCCAGCGCCCCGGTTGCGGCGGTGACCGATCCATCGCGAGCCGTGCCACGAGCGTGAGCGAGCGCCTTCCCACCGCTCGCTCACGCTCGCGGCACGGATACCAGTAGGTGGAACGGGTGCGGTCAGGCGTGCACGAGCCGACGGCCACTCTCGGCGACGATGGCTGCCAGTATCGCCTTGGCCAGGTCAACGGGCAGAAAGGGCATGACACCCAGCTGCACGGCTGGCCACACGCCTCCGACGGCCGGCGCCAGCCACGCCAGCCCGCAGGTGTAAATGACGCCGACGCCGGCCATCGCTGCCAGGAAGCGGTGTTTCCACCCCGCCGGGCGACGTTCGACCAGCCAGCCGACGACGAAGGCCGCGCCGACGAAACCGATCAGATAACCGCCGGTCGGGCCGAGCAGCGCGGCCGGGCCGCGGCCATAGGCGTCCAGCGGCAGGCCGCCGGCAATCGCAGCCAGATAGAGCGCCTGGCTGATGGCTCCGGTGCGTGAGCCGAGCACCAGTCCAGCCAGCAGAACCGCGACCACCTGCAAAGTGATCGGCACCGGCGTGAAAGGCAGGGGAATGGTGACCCGCGCTGCCAGCGCCGTGAACGCGGCGAACAGCAGCACCCCGGCCACCACGGTCAGTCTTCTGGTACGCAGCCGTTGAATGGCATCAGTCAGTATCATCGCAGACCCTCCCGATCAATCAATCTGGGCGCGGAATATAGCGGCACACCGCCCGGAAATGCAAATCACGGCAGCGCGTCATCCCCGGTGACCACCCAACCGTCCGCCGTCGGGCGCAGCACCAGTCGCCGCGTCGTCCGCCCGTCCGGCCCGCCGCGCTCGACCTCGATGATGACGCTGTCAGCGGCGTCAACCGGGTAGTGCAGGTAGATGTAAGTGCGCCGGGGGTCGTGCTGAGCAAGGAACTCGTCGCGGGCGACCGGATTCAGCCACACGGTGCGGCCGCCCGAGAAACCGAGGTTGTCGCGCCATTCCAGGAAGCCAAAGTCAACCAGCACCTCATCGGCCGGGCCGCGGACGCTGAGCTCGTACGCCAGCGCGGCGCGGCGGATCGCGTTGTTGCGCTGATTGGTCGCATCGCCGAACCCGACCAGGTTGCACGCCAGCCCGGCCAGCGCCAGCACCGCCAGCGCGAGCACCGGGGCTGGGGGGTGTCGCACCCCTTTCACGCGACCGTCTCCGCCGCTTCCCGGTCCGCGTCTATCTGCGTCTTGGCCTCCTCCCACAGCGCATCCAGGGCCGCGGCGTCCAGCGCGGTCAGTTCCAGTCCCCGCCGCTCGGCCAGCGCCTCAACCAGGCGGAAGCGCTGACTGAAGCGGTCGGTGGCGGCGCGCAGCGCGCTCTCGCCATCCACCCCCAGCCAGCGCGCCAGGTTGACCACCGCCGCCAGCAGGTCGCCCAGCTCGGCCTCGCGTGCCTCGGGCGTGGCGGCGCCAGCGAGTTCACGCGCCTCCTCGGCCACCTTGTCCAGGACGCCAGCCACGTCCGGCCAGTCGAAGCCGACCCGCGCCACGCGTTCGCCGATGGCCTGGGAATAGGCCAGCGCGGGCATCGCCCGCGGCACGCCGTCCAGTATGGACTTCAACACTGCCGAGGCACTATCTTCGACGCCTCCATTCGATGTGTGATTGCGCTCGGCGCGTTTGATCGCCTGCCAGTTGACGAGCACCTCGGACACACCGCTGACGGCGCGGTTGCCGAACACGTGCGGATGGCGCCGGCGCAGCTTGGCATCTATTGTGCGGATGACGTCAGCCATCAGAAAATCGCTCTCCTCGGCGGCGATCTGGACGTGAAGCACAATCTGCAGTAAGAGGTCGCCGAGTTCCTCTATGAGGGCCGAGCGGTCATCGGCGTCGAGCGCGGCAAGGACCTCGTAGGTCTCCTCGAGCAGATAGGGGCGCAGGCTCTGGTGGGTCTGTTCGCGATCCCACGGGCAGCCGTCGGGGGCACGCAGATGGGCCACCGTCTCCTGGAAGGCGGGCAGCCCGGCGGCGCCGGCCAGCGGCGGCACGTAGAGCGTCGTCAGATGGTCAACAGCCGGCTGACGATCGAGCTCGTACAGCGGGATGAAGACAACCTGCTCGCGTTCCGTCCCGGCGGCGCTCACCAGGGTGACAGAATGGGTCTCCGGGTAGCTGGCCATCAGCGTCAGCTTGACCTGCGCTGCCTGGCGTCGGCTGTACAGCTGCGCCACCAGCGCCGGTCGGTCGGGGTCAAGGGGGGGATGGTGCAGCCCGGCCAGGCGATCGGCATCGGTGATCTGCAGATCGTCGAGCGCGTCTATGCCCAGCGCGGTCAGAACCGGTTCCAGGAAGCTCAGGCCGGGGACAATGCGAACCGGCAAGGCAGCGGCGGCGGCCATCTGCCGGATGAGCGGCACGGTGGCCTCGCCGACGGACGGATGTCCGGGCACCGCGTAGACGACGCCCGCATCGCGGCGGCCGAGCTCAATCACCCGCGCGGCGATGCGCTCGTACAGACTGGCGAAATCGGCCGCTTCGTCGTACCAGCTGTCGAAGGAATGCACCTCAAGGCCCTTGCGGGCGGCCAGCGCCTCGACGCCGGGATGTCGCGCCGTGCGCAGCCAGACCTCTTTCGCCGAAGAAAAGACCTGACGGGCAGCGTCAGTCCACAGCTCGGCTCCGCCCGGCCCGAGGCCGACGATGATCACACCTGGAGGCATCGGCTGTCACTCCGGGCTGCGGCGGTAGCGCGCATCGAGGGCCTTGATCTTGTCCACCTTGGGTGCAGAGCGTCCCCCGGCGAACTCCGAGGCAAGCCAGTGGTCGAGCAGGACACGCGCCAGCGTGGGCGCGACAATCTGGGCGCCAAAGGTGATGATCTGGGCGTCGTTGCTCTTGCGCGCGCGCTCGGCGGAGTAGGGATCGTGGCACGGGGCGGCCCGCACGCCGGGCACCTTGTTGGCGACGATGGCCATGCCGATGCCGGTGCCACAGATGAGGATGCCGCGCTCGAACTCGCCCGCGGCGATGCGTCGGGCCACCTGCTCGCCGATGTCGGGGTAATCAACCGGCTCGGTGGGACTGTGCCAGCCGGCATCAACCGGCTCGTGGCCGAGCTCCCTGAGGTAGGCGATCAGGTCTTCCTTGAGCGGGTAGCCCAGATGGTCGCTGCCGATGATAATGCGCATTCTTATCTCCCTGTTCCAGTTGCGTTCGCCAGCCAGTCCGTGCGCTCAGCTTGACACCACCACCCCCACACCTGTCATTTTGAGCGCAGCGAAGAATCTCGCAGCGAAGAATCCCTCCCTTCTGCCCGCAGCCGGTCAATGCGCCGCTGCAGATAGGGCGAGAAATAGCCTCGATAGCGCTCCCAGAGTTCAGGCCGCCGCCAATCGTTGCCGGTGACGCGCCCGCGACAGTTCGGCTGCCCGCATACGCATTCGAACTCGTCATAATCCGACCCGTCCGTCATCGCATAATCGAAGCAGATCTCCTCGCCCGGCCCGATGTCGCGCATTGCCACCAGCGCAATCTGGCCCGACAGGCCCGCGTTCGGATTGCACGAATGATTGACCATATCGCCCGCCCCGATCTTGCGCGGCACCAGGAAGATGTCTTCCTCCACCTGCACACTGATGCTGCGCAGATAGGGGTGCAACGTATCGAACACCGCGCGCGGCATCACCTCACCGCCCCATACCGCTATCAGCTCGCCACGCGCGATCGGCTCACGCGCGAAGATGCCCTTGCCGGTATGGTTGGGACGCGACTCGATCTTGGGCGAGTAATACGACGTCGGACGATCGGGCATACGATAGCGTGGCATAGGCAATCACAGCCTCCCTGGATGAAGAATGAGGGCAGCGTCGCCGTCGCGTCTGCAGGCTGGCGGGGAAGAAGTGTCCCGGCGTTGCCGGGCCTTCAGGTTGCTGCTGCATTCGCGTAAAGCGAGAGTATAGAGTCAGTGCCCCCTAAGCGCAAATCCGCCCGTGAGTCGCAGCGACGTGGGCGTGGCCGACTTGCCCCGGGCGGCTCGCGGGGCGATAATCTTTCCTGCGCCCGACGCTACATACCGCCGGGCGAATGGAGGCTACTGATGAAGGCAGACATCATCCGCCAGGTGATCAATGTCATCGCCCTCATCGCAACCATTGCGGTGAACGGGCTGGCCAACGCCCTGCCGCTCAACGGGCTGACCACCGGAGAAATCTCGGACCGTTTCCGCGTGTACTTCGTGCCCGCCGGCTATGTCTTCTCGATCTGGAGCATCATCTATGTGGGTTTGATCGCATTCGTCGTCTACCAGGCACTGCCGGCACAGCGGAGCAACCCGCGTCTGCGTCGGGTGGGCTATCTCTTTGCGGTCAGCTGTGTCGCCAACATCGCCTGGCTGTTCCTGTGGCATTACGAGCAGTTTCCTGCCACGCTGCTGGCGATGGGCGCGCTGCTGGCGTCGCTGATCGCCATCTACCTGCAGTTGCGCCAGGGGGGAACGCCGGTCACAACGGCCGAGCGCTGGCTGGTGCGATTGCCCTTCAGCATATACCTGGGCTGGGTGAGCGTCGCCACCATCGCCAACGTCACCACGACGCTGGACTATCTGGGATGGGATGGCGCTGGCGTTGCGCCGCCGGTCTGGGCGGTGATCATGCTCGGCGTTGGCGTGTTGCTGGCGCTGGCAATGAGCCTCTCGCAGGCCGATGTGGCCTATGTTCTCGTCCTGATCTGGGCCTGTGTGGGAATTGCCGTCAAGCAGAGCGCCGTCCCGCTGGTGACGTATGCGGCGCTGGCAGCCACCGGCGCGCTGGTGCTGGTGGTCGTGTTCACCGCCCTGCGCCGGCGATCGGTCACCACCTGACCTGATCCGACGATGAGAACCACATCCGACGCGTGTAGAATGGCGTGGATCCCATCCTGCTTTCCGTTTGGTTGGGGTCAGCCGCTGCGGTGCGGTGGCCCGGTCAACAGGTCAATGAGATAGTCCCCGTGGGCGAAGTCGGGCGCCAGCAGGTCGGCGCCGGCGGCGATCAGGCGGCGGGCTTTGTGTTCGTTCCAGCCGTGTCGGGCCACCTCGTCGCTGGCGATGCCCAGCGCGATCGCGCCGCGCGCCACCGCCTCGCGAATCTCCACCGGTCCATCGCCGATCACCACCAGCTCGTCGCCGGACAGACCGTGGTCGTCCAGGATGCGCTGGATGATGCGTTCCTTGTTGTTGGCTTCGGTGGCGTCCAACGCACCGTAGACGCCGCCGCTGAACGCGTCCGTCAGACCCAGGACGCTCGCCTCGCGCAGGACGTAGGGATGGTCAGTGCCGCTGGCCAGATATAAGGTTACTCCGCGCTCGCGCAGTCCGTGCACAAAATCGGCGGCGCCCAGCACCATGGCGTCCTGCGGCGCCACCTCACCCCGCGCGACGCGCTCGACGCGTTGATCCACCGTCGTCAGCAGCCGCTTGAGATAGATCTGCTTGTACTCAGCGGCGGTCAGCGGCGGGCCGGCCAGCCCGTGGCGACGCACCGCATCCACCAGCCAGCGCATCTGTTCGATGGTCAGGATGCCGGTGGAGCGATCCACATAGTCGCGCACCTCGCGTTCGATCTCGGCGGTCACCGGGTGCGTTCCGCAGATGGCCTCGAGCATCACCGGGATCATGGCCTCCTCCCATCCCTGGCGGAGGGTAGAGATCGTGCCGTCGAAGTCGAACAGGGCGTGACGCACCCGTCCCAGGCGGGTGCCGACGGACGGATTGAGGATGCGGATGGCGTCGTTGTGAGTCGAATGCATGGTTCCCTCTGTGTGTGCGGTGCACGGATTGGCGGTGCGCATCAGCGAGTGGTTGGTGGCACGGGATCGGAAGTGATCTCCTCGCCTGCCGGCAGCACCCGGATGGGTGTGGCGCGCAGCAACCAGCGGTTGTCGGAGTCCGCCTGGCCGGGAGACGCCACAGGCAGCCGGCTTCCATCGCGCGGATCGTACAGCCCGACCTCGATATAGTAAAGTCCTGGTGGCGTCGTGGGATTGATGGGCAGGCGGTACTCGTCGGCCAGGTACTCGCCCGGCACCCAGCTGGTCGTCGGGAAGCGCCCGTCGCCCGGCTCCTGGTCACGCTGACCGAAGATGCGGTCCTCGGCGTCCACCAGATGTACGAACACGGTGTAACGCCGCGGGAAGGCCGCCAGCGCCTGCCAGTGGAGGACCAGCGACAGCGAGTCGCCCGGCCTGGCCGTCGTCCTGTCCAGTTGCCAGGCTACCAGACGCGCCAGCCCCCCGAAGTCAGTTTCAGTGACCTGCCACGTTCCCGGCGGCGCGTCGGTCGGCACGACGGGTGGGTCGAAGCGGTGCGGGCGCTGCGTGGTGGTCACGCGACCAAGGACTACCTGGTCACCCTCTCCGGCCATTACCCGGCTGCCGTCGGGTCGCAGCAGCCCGACGGCGAGCCGGTATTCGTCGGCCGGCAGGTCGGGCGGGAGCAGGATGGTGTGGGGGTCGCGCAGCAGCATGCCGGCACGCCATTGATCGGTGGGGTAGGATGGCGGTGACTCGCTCAGTGCCAGGGGCCGGTTCTCGGCGTCCTGCAGCTGGGCGAAGACGACGCACGGCACCGTTTGATCGGTGAGCGCCTGCCAGAACAGGCTGAAGCTGAGCGTCTCGCCGGCTGCCAGGGTGTCGGCGCCCAGGCTGAAGCCGAGCAGACGCAGGCCGGTCTCAAAGTCGGCGCGCCGCACGACCTGGATGGGCAGGGCGGCCGCATCCAACGGCTCAACCGGCGCCACGACCGGCACCCTGGCCAGGATGAGGGCGCTGCCTTGCGGCTGGCCGTCGGCGTCCAGGACATCGAGCGGCCGCTCATCGCCCTCGGCGACGACGCTCAGGCGCAGCGCATACTCGCCGGGTGGCGTGCCGGCAGCCACGAGTACGCCATGCCGATCATCCATCGTCTCACCGGGCGCCAGCTGCGTGAACGAACCCTGGCCACCTAGCGGTCGGCTGTCGCGTCCGGCCCACACCTGGCCATGGACATCAACGAGTTGCAGGGCGACGCGGTATTCGCTGGTGGCAGCACCCAGCCGCCGCCAGCGCAGCGTCACCGGCACGATGCCCCGGCCCGACTCGGCCGGTTGAGTGCCCACCCAGGCAGCGTCGAGGTGCAGCTGTCCCCCGAAGTCAGTGGCGTCGGTGCGGCCAGCCGGCACG
>Ga0101944_10005065_pt1 | contig 15464 bp, 9 predicted proteins | sample DewCreD2012metaG_FD_75245 | JGI IMG/M metagenome (GOLD analysis project Ga0101944, IMG submission 75245) | Hot spring sediment bacterial and archeal communities from British Columbia, Canada, to study Microbial Dark Matter (Phase II) - Dewar... ...
CCCTCGAGGTCACGAAGATACACAGCGTGGCTGGAGAGTTGCCTGCGGGCCAGGCGCTCGTGGCCACGCGCCCCTTCCGCGACCCGCACCACACGGCCAGCACGCCCGCGTTGGTGGGCGGCGGCTCGTATCCCAGGCCAGGGGAACTCAGCCTCGCACACAAGGGCGTCCTGTTCCTCGACGAGCTGCCCGAGTTCAACCGAGCCACGCTTGAGACCCTCCGCCAGCCCATAGAGAGCGGCAGCATCACCGTCTCTCGTGCCCTCATGAGCGTGAAGTTCCCAGCAGAGGTCTTGATGGCCACGAGCATGAATCCTTGCCCGTGTAAAGAGAGATTCAAGCGAATACCGGTGCGGTCTCATCCCGAAGGGTGCCTCCGACTTGACGGTGAGGGCAGCAACGCGCATCATCTTGGTGGTTGCCCCACAAGAGGAAATGCGCATGTCGGGCCGCCGGCGCTCCATCAACTCCCGGCCTCCCATCCAACGGATGCAGTGGCTCGACGAGCGCTTACGCCACGGTGCATTGCCAACCGCAGCCGAAGCAACGCAACACTTTGAGATCAGCCGCCGCACCTTCTACCGCGACGTTGACTACATGCGCCTGATGCTCGGCGCGCCCATCGCTTACGACTGCAGGCATCGCGGCTATCACTACACCGACAAGACGTTCAGCCTTGCCACGGTCACCTTGACCGAAGGTGAGCTACTGGCGCTCCTCGTGGCAGAACACTTGCTGAAGCAGTACGAGGGGACGCCCTTCGGCCCAAGCCTGGCCCACGCCATAGAGAAGATAGCTGGTTCCCTCAACGAGCCGGTCACTGTGGACCTGTCAGGCCGCAGTTCCGCGATGCTGTTCGACCTCGGCCCCATCCGTCCCCCGAACGTGGAGGTCTTCAACACCGTCGCGGGTTCGCTCCGCGGCCGCGTTGCCCTACGCATCCGCTACTACACCCAGAGCCGTGGCGTGGAGACCGAGCGGGTCGTCGAGCCGTACCACCTGCACAACCACCGAGGCGACTGGTATCTGGTCGCCTTCTGCCACAAGCGTAGACAGGTTCGCAGCTTCCTCATCTCGCGCATCCGCGAGGCCAGCCCCACGGACCGCCGCTACGACGTCCCGGAGAGCTTCGACATCGCCGCCTACATCCACCAGGGCTTCGGCATCGAGAAGGGCGGCCCGCGGGTCAACGCCAGCATCTGGTTCGACGCCCACGAAGCCCCCTGGATACGCGAGCGCCGTTGGCACCCCACCCAGCGCATCGAGGAGCACCGCGATGGCTCCCTCACCATCAACATCCGCGCCAAGGGACTCACCGAGATAGCCCGCTGGGTACTCTCCTACGGCGAGCATGCCGTCGTACTCCGCCCGGACAGACTGCGCCGTCTGGTTCGGGATTCTCTCGCCCTCGCCCTTCAACACTACGGCGGAGACGAGAATCGGCGAAAAAAATCGCCACACTGACAGCCTGTGTCATAGTGGCTGTGCTATCATACATAGCGCGGCTCGGTCATGAAGCCGCCATCGTGCCGAAACCGTCGCAAGCGGAGCCCATGACGGCTGGGAAGGCGGGCACGAGCTGGACAGCGAGAGCAGGGGATGGGCCTGGCGGCCCAAGCTGCTCAGGCTGCCGGGCGTAGAGAGGCTTGAACACCAAAGGGCCAAGGCATACAATGCGGTTTCAGCGGAAAGGGTTGCCCCAACACTGCGCGAATCCTACGAGAGGGCATTCCATGATGAACTACCTTGATCTCTTCCGTACGGCAACAGCGCAAGCGGCCTTTCCCTATCAGGAGAGTGTGGCACGGAAGTGCCCCGAAATCCTGTGGGCGCCTACAGGTGCGGGCAAGACGGCCGCGGCCATCCTCGGTTGGCTGTGGCGGCGGCGCTACGCGCCAGAAGACATCCGGGCTGCGACTCCCCGGAGACTCGCCTACTGCCTGCCTATGCGCGTCGTAGTCGAGCAGACGCGCGACAACGCGATCCTGTGGCTGCACCGGCTCGGTCTTCTTGCGGGGACGGCGAGGACCGAGACCCGGCACGGGAAGGAACACGTCGTCGGGTACGAGTTGACCTGGGCGGACCCCACGAAGATTGCCGTCATCGTACTCATGGGCGGGGAGAGGGCCGAAGACTGGGACATCCATCCCGACCGCGACATGATCATCATCGGCACGCAGGACATGCTGCTCTCGCGCGCGCTTAACCGCGGCTACGCCATGAGTCGCTATCGCTGGCCCATGCACTTTGGCCTGCTGAACAACGACTGTCTCTGGGTTTTCGACGAGGTCCAGCTCATGGGCAATGGTCTTGCCACGTCTGCGCAGCTCGAAGGTCTGCGCGGTAAGCTCATGGCCTGCGGGTGCCAGACTCTCTGGATGTCCGCGACCATCCGGCGCGACTGGCTGCGGACGGTTGACTTCGCGGAGCGGTATGACGGGCTTCAAGAAGTGTCGCTGTCAGATAAAGAACTGGACGAAGGCGAACTCAAGAAGCGTTGGAAGGCGGCGAAGCCCGTCCAGAAGGCCAATGTGACGGCGAAGGACAAACCAACGGTAGTCGCGGAGAAAGTGCTCGCCAAGCATCGGCCCGGCTCGCTCACACTGGTGGTGATGAACACCGTGGAGCGTGCGACGAAGCTTTTCGGCGAACTCGACAAGCAGCTCAACTCCGCGCGCAAGAACACCGGGAGAAAGCAGCGCAGGGGCGTCCCGGCTCCCACGTCGGACACAGCGGGCAGAGCGGAGCTGATTCTCCTGCATTCGCGGTTCCGACCTCCCGAGCGAGAGGCCCAGATGAAGCGGCTTCTCTCGCCCGTCCCGGGCGCGGGCCGCATCGTGGTGGCCACGCAAGTGGTGGAGGCCGGCGTGGACGTTTCGGCGAAGACCCTCTTCACCGAACTCGCCCCCTGGCCATCGCTCGTCCAACGCTTCGGGCGCTGCAGCCGCTTTGGGGAGCACGAGGACGATGCCCAGGTCTTCTGGATCGACGTCCCCACGGATGGCAAGAAGAGCTTGGCCGCCCCCTACAGGGATGCCGAGCTTGATGCAGCCCGCGCCGAACTACGGAAGCTCGCGGATGCCGCGCCCTCAACTCTGGAGTCGCACCTGAACGGCCTCGACAAGGAGCAAGAGAAAAGGCTGTTCCCCTACTCCCCCAGCCATGTCGTTCGGCGCAAAGACCTGGTGGAGTTGTTCGACACAACGCCCGATCTCGCCGGCAACGACATTGACGTCTCCCGCTTCATCCGCGAGGGCGAGGACTTGGACGTCGAAGTGTTCTGGCGCGATGTCCCGCCAGGAGGTCCGCCGCCCGACGAACCAGCTCCCGCCAGGGACGAGCTTTGCCCTGTTCCTGTGGGCCGTTTCCGCAATTTCCTCAAGCGTGACGGCAAGAATGCCTATCGATGGGACTTCCTGAACAAGAAGTGGGAGACAATGAGGGCAGATGCTGTGTTCCCCGGTCAAGTCTATCTCGTCCCGGCGGGCGATGGCGGCTATAGGCCCGAGAAGGGCTGGGACGAAGGCGCCAGCGATCCAGTCATTCCACTTCCGCCTCGCGACGACCGAACGCCGGAGGCCAATGATGGCGACCCGCAGGCGAGGGGTAACTGGCAGACTATTGCCGCCCACACGGACGAGGTCGTGGCGCAAGTCGAGAGCATCATTCATCAGCTCGGACATGACTTCCTCACAAAGGTGCAGGATACCCTTCTCCAAGCAGCGCGCTGGCACGACCGCGGCAAGGCCCACTGCATCTTCCAGAAAGCACTGGCTGAGGAGTTGCCCCCAGGTGGTCCATGGGCCAAAGCTCCCGGGCCCCAACCGAAGTATGAGCGACGGGGCTTCCGGCATGAACTGGCCGGCGCACTGGCGATGCTTGATGCCGGCTTGCCAGACCTTGCCTGCTACCTCGCCGCGGCGCATCACGGTAAGGTGAGGCTCTCCATCCGCTCACTGCCGCACGAGAAGAGACCGCCTGACTCGGGAGCCCGCTTTGCGCGAGGCGTGTGGGAGGGCGACGTGCTTCCTGCCGCACACCTCGGCGGGGGAGAGGCCGCTCCCGAGGCTCGGCTCTCGCTTGAGGCAATGGAACTCGGCTTGTCTGCCGACGGCAAGCCAAGCTGGGCGGAGCGCATGCTCCATCTCCGCGACGACAGGGAGCTTGGCCCCTTCCGTCTTGCCTTCCTTGAAGCCATCCTGCGGGCCGCTGACATGCGCGTCAGCGCGGCCCACGCCGCGCGCTCCGCGGCGAAGGAGAAGAACCATGCCTGAGATCCCCCTCTACGGCTGTCGCCCCGAACCCCTCATGTCCTACTTGAAGGCCCTCGGCGTCCTCCGCCTGGTTGCAGAACAGAAGGACCCTGAGGCGCGCGGCCGCTGGGGAAGCGATGCCTTCATCCTCAGGTCCGCCCTGGATAAGGCAGCACTCGCGCCCTTCTTCCTCAATGACTACAGACCCACACCGATCGTCGCACCCTGGGCAGGCGGCTGCGGCTTCTTCGCAAAGGACAACCACGAAGCGGTGGACGAGATCGCCTCGTCCCAGTCCTCGCGCCTCCACAGCTATAGGCAGATCGTGCAACTCGTTCGCAATGCCCTATCGGATGAAGAGAGCAAGACCACCCTGACCGCGAAGGCCGCGCAGGAGCTCCTTGGTCTCCTGAAGGGGAGGAAATCGGGTTCCTCTCTTCCGAACGACCTCAAGGGCGATTTCACGCGAGCCGTGGAGACAGGGAACGGAGCCGAGATCATCTCTTGGCTTCAGAGGCAGGGCGATGCGGTGCCCGGCAAGTTCCGCCAGGACGTTCGTCAGGCTTTGCAGAAGCAACTGAAGGCCGGGTTGCTTCGCTGGTACCGTGCCCACCTTCCCGATGGGTTCATCGCCTGGATGGATTGTGTGCTCGTGCTTCAGAACGAGGGCCAGGCTTACCCGCCGCTTCTGGGGACGGGGGGCAATGACGGCCGGCTGGATTTCACGCGGAACTTCATGGAGCGACTCGTCGAGGTCGGAATCGCAAGAGGGGACTGCACAGATGCGGCGGGCTGGCTTCGGAATGCGCTCTTCCACAAGAGCACTGACGGCCTCTCCTCAAGCGCAGTCGGTCAGTTTGCGCCAGGCCAAGTGGGTGGCCCAAATGCTACCCAGGGCATGGAGGGAGCATCCGCTGTCAACCCCTGGGACTTCATCCTGATGATGGAAGGGGCGTTGCTTCTGGCGGGGTCGGCGGTGCGTCGAATGGGCATGAACTTACCTCCCAAAGCCGCGTTTCCGTTCACCGTGGACGCCTCGCCCGTGGGTCAGGGCGCCGTTGACGAAGCCGATTCCTCCAGCGCCCGCGGGGAAATCTGGCTGCCTTTGTGGGACCGCTTCGCCTCGCTGGCGGAGCTGCGATACGTATTCTCGGAAGGGCGGATGGAACTGGCCGGCCGGCAGTCGCGCAACGGGGTGGATGTGGCGCGCGCCGTCAGTAGCCTCGGCGTGGACAGGGGCTTGTCGTCCTTCACCCGTTTCGGCTTTCTCAAGCGCAGTGGAAAGGCATTCCTTGCTTCGCCCTTGGGCCGTTTCGCTGTCACAGCACGAACTGAGGTCGACCTCCTCAGGACCCTCGAACCATGGCTAGAGACCCTCCGCCGAGCGTGTGCCGGCAAGACCACCCCGCCGCGGTTCCCCGCCGCACTGCGCCGCCTCGATGCGGCCATCTTCGACTTCTGTCGGTATGGTGGCGCGCAGCGTTTCGCCCAAATCCTGTGTGCGCTCGGTCAGATCGAGCGCGAGCTGGCTCTCGTAGGCGACAAGCCGGGCAAGATCGGCGACTACAGCCTCGGACCGGTCCCGTACCTTGACCCTGCTTGGATCGAAGCCTGCGACGACGGGACCGCCGAGTTCCGCATCGCCCTCGCCCTCGCCTCGATACAAGCCCTGGACAAGATCGGCCCGCTACGGAGCAACATCGAGCCTGTTGCCGTCAGCGCCAAGGGACCTGGTTGGGCGAAAAGAGACAAGGCCGTCGTCTGGTCGTCGGCCAACCTCTGTCGAAATCTCGCCGCCGTCCTCGAACGCCGCATGATGGACGCGAACCGTCTTGGGGCTTCGGGGCTACCATTGGCTGCGAACTACCACGCGCCGCTTTCCGACGTTGTCGCCTTCCTTGACGGGAGGACCGACAACCGGCGCATCGAGGAACTCCTCTGGGGCGCCGTGCTCATCAGGCCGCAAGCCCATTGGCCCACTCCTCGGGCCGCGCCAGAGGCGGCGCTGCCGATTCCGCGCGCCTACGCGCTCCTCAAGCTACTGTTCTTGCCGGAACACCTGGCCATGAGGTCACAAGGTGGCGCGGGGTCTCCTGTTCGCCCCGAGCCAGGAATCCTCGCCCGTCTCCGCGCGGCGGACATTCAGGGCGCTGCCGCCATCGCCGCCCGGCGCCTGCGTGCCTCTGGCTTCGTCCCCATGCCTGGCCCCGGGCCAGACGGCCGCCAACGTCTCGCCGACTTCCCCAAAGACCTCAGCCCCCAGCGGCTCGCCGCCGCTCTCCTGATCCCCATTCAGAACGTGCAAGCGCTCCGGCGCTTGGTCCTTCGTCCCTCACAGCCGGCCCAAGAGGGCCAAGAGTAGGAGGACTTGTCATGCCAGTGGACTTCTCGAAGCTGAAAGACGCGCTGCGACTCCTCATGGAGGCCACGCTCAAACCACTCCAGGGTGACCGCTTCCAGGCCACGGGCTTCCCCGACCTCGGCCCCGCACGCTACCAGCTCCACGACGGCACTGAGATGCTCCTCGTCGAGTCCACCCAGTCCATGGCCAACCGGCTCGAAGCCGTCTGCTGGGATGAGGCAAAGGGCGACCTCATCGAAGACCTCAAAGGGCTCCCCTACGTCAGGATCAACCTCGGCGAGCTCGGCACCACCACGACCATCCAGGAGTTCCACCGCCTCAACTCCCCCTACATCTGGGAAGGCGAAACCGACAGCAAGGGTCAGGAGTTCCGCAAGGCGCTCATGGAGGCCATCGGGGTCAAGGAACAGCGCAAGAAGAAAGCCGAGAAAGACGAGGACGACGCGGAAGGCAAGGAAGGCAAGGAAGGCAAGGATGTACCGGGTGTCCTTGACATGCGCAAGTTGGCCGCGGCGGTCTTCAAGTTCGATCCCAACAGCGTCGTGCATGGCGTGTTCCTCGAGAAGGTCGCGGGCCGACTCCGGCTCACCCGCGCCCTGTCTGCTGTCATTGAGGCGCACAACGTCCGCGACGCCGGAAGCGGCGGAGTGAAGTTCGACCGGGTTGACCCCACTGGGGATGCGAAGCTCGGCTTTGGCCACGTTCCGTTCCACCGCACCGAGTTCACCGCCGAGGCCATCACCGCCTACTTCAACCTCGACCTTGCCCTTCTCAGCGGCTACGGCCTCCCCGACCCAGCCACCGACCTTCTCATCGCCCTCTCGCTCTTCAAGGTGCGCCGCTTCCTCGACACGGGCCTTCGCCTCCGAACCGCCTGCGACCTGGAGATGGTCAACCTCTGCGTCCAACGCCCAGAGGGCTTCTGCCTCCCATCCTCGGAACACCTTGCCGGCGCCGTCAAGGACCTTGTCAAGCTCTGCACCGAGGCGAAGCTCTTTGCTGAACCGCCGGTCACGGTCATCGAGTGGAAGCCCAAGTCCAAGCCCAAGCCCAAGAAGAACAAGGCCGAGGGTTCCACTGCCGAGGCGCCGGAAGCCGAGGACGAGAACGACGAACACACCGACGAGTAGGAGGCCTCCCATGCCCTTCGCCATCGCCCTCTCGTTCCCGGGCGGGCGCTTCCACGCCACGCCCTGGGGACATCACGTCAACGAGGCCCTCCCCGAGTGGCCCCCATCGCCCTGGCGGCTCCTTCGCGCCCTGGTTGCCACATGGAAGCGCAAGCTCCCCCGCGGCGCGATAAGGGAGGAGACTATGGAAAGCCTGCTCGGCAGACTCACTGCTCCACCCCTCTTCGTTTTGCCGCCGGCCACCCTGGGCCACAGCCGCCATTTCATGCCCTGGCACAAGCAGTGGAAGCCCGAGTCCCCTCACGCGGCAAAGTCGCTTGTCTTCGACGCCTTCGTGGCGCTTCTTCCCGATGCCGAAGTCCTCGTCTGCTGGCCCGAAGCCGCCCTTGAACCCAACGAGAGGGAAGCCGTACAGAAACTGCTCCCATACCTCCACTACTTCGGGCGAGCCGAGTCGTGGTGCAGCGCGCGGGTCGCCGAAACCCCGCCCGACACCGCCTTCAACTGCCGGCCAATTGACGCCCAGACAGGTGAGGTCCCTCCGGGCACCGAGCCTGTCCAGGTCCTCGCCCCGGACCCCCACACCTGGAAACAATGGAGCTACAAAACGCCAAAGCCCTGCCCTCCCTGGAACCTCCTTGCGGAAACCCTCGACCTCCACAAGGAGCGCTGGAGCGATCCGCCCGGCTCACGTTGGCTCACCTACCTCCGCTCTGCCAACGCCTTCACTCCCGAGCCAGCCCCTCGCAACAGCCTCCCCGCAGGACCGGCCCACGTCGTCCGCTACGCGCTCGATGGCACGGCACTTCCCCTCCTCACCGACACGGTCTACCTTGCTGAAACCGCCAGACGCTACGCCCAGGGCATCTTCGGCAAGCTGTTCGGGGCGGAATCGTCACCAGTCCTCAGCGGCAAAGCACCCGATGGATCCCGGCTTCGCGGCCACAGCCACGCCTTCTTCCTCCCTGCCGACGAAGACGGCGACGGCCACCTTGACCACCTCACCCTTTTCGCCGCCGACGGCTTCGCTCCTGAACGAGAACTGAAGGCGCTCGATAACTTCCGCAAGATGCACGGCCCGGGCGGCACAGAACTTCGCCTCCTTCTCCTCGGCTGGGGCTCACTCGCCGACTTCGCCTCCGTTCCACTCCTGGCCGAGGCCAGCGCGTGGCGCTCCATCACCCCCTACATCCCCACCCGCCACTACAAGCGGCGTGGCACGAAACGCGACACAGGCACCGAGAACGATTTTCTCTGCGCGGTCCTGCGGGAAGACCTGAACCGCCGAGGCTTCCCCGACCCCGCCAACATCCGCGTCCTGGAGCGCTGCGAGGTCCGTCCTCATGCCTCAACGGCACATCCTCGCCAATCCTTTCGCTGGCTGCAGTTCCGCCGCGAGCGCCTCACCGGCGATGGCCACCACGGAACCCACCCAGGCACGGGATTCGAGATCACATTCCCGCAGCCAGTCCAAGGCCCCCTCGCTTTGGGCTACGGCTGCCACTTTGGCTTGGGACTCTTTGCACCTGCCCTCTGACGCTACGGTAGGAGGGCCAGTCTTGTCCCAGAGCGTAGTCGCACCGGACCTCCCCGACCTCCTCCCCGCCCGCATGGTCAACGAGTACGCCTACTGCCCACGCCTCGCCTACATCGAGTGGGTCCAGGCCGACTTCGCAGACTCCGCGGACACCGTCGAAGGCCGCTTTCGTCACCGCACGACCTCCGACGAAGAAGGCGACCTCCCCGAAGAAATCGCCGAGACCGACCACATCCACGCCCGCTCCGTCTGGCTCTCCGCGCCCGACGAACACCTCACCGCCCGCATGGACCTCCTCGAATCCCATGGCGCCGCCGTCACCCCCGTGGACTACAAGCGCGGCGCCGTCCCCGACACCCCCGAGCGTTCTTGGGAGGCTGACCGCGTACAGCTCGCCGCCCAGGCCATAGTGCTGCGCGCCAACGGCTATGCCTGCTCCCAGGGCGTCCTCTACTACGCCGCCTCGAAGACCCGCGTCCCCATCCCCATGGACGACGCGCTCCTCGCCCATACCCGCTCCCTCACCGCCGAGTTCCGCGCCGTCGCCGCCGCGGGCCGCATCCCGCCCCCGCTCGCCGACAGCCCCAAGTGCGTCCGCTGCTCCCTCGCCCCCATCTGCCTCCCCGACGAGACGAATCTCCTCGCCGCCGACGCGGCCGCCCCCGACGACGGCATCCGCCGCATCCTCCCCGCACGCGACGACGCCATTCCCCTCTACGTCCAGGAGCAGGGGGCGCGCGTCAGCAAGTCCGGCGAAACCTTCCAGGTCCGCCTCAAGGACACCAAGCTCGGCGAGGCCCGCATCTTCGAGACCTCTCACGTCTGCCTCTTCGGCAACATCCAGGTCACCACCCAGGCCGTCCAGGAAATGTGCGCCCGCGGCATTCCCCTCACCCTCTTCTCCACCGGCGGCTGGTTCTACGGCCTCGCCCACGGCATGACCCACAAGAACATCGAACTCCGCCTTGCCCAGTACCAGGCTGCCGCCGACCCAGCCCGCTCCCTCGCCCTCGCCGCCCAGATGATCGCCGCCAAGATCGAGAACTGCCGCACCCTCCTCATGCGTAACCACCCCAGCCTGCCCGCCGACACCCTCACCGAACTCGCCCGCTTCGCCGACGCCGCCCGCGCCGCACCCGCTATCGCAACCCTCCTCGGCATCGAGGGCCTCGCCGCCCGAACCTACTTCGCCGCATTCCACGGCATGCTCAAGCCCCGCAAGGACGCCGACGCCCAGCCCGAATGGAACTTCGACTTCAACGGCCGCAACCGCCGCCCCCCCCACGACCCCATCAACGCGCTCCTCTCCTACGCCTACGCCATCCTCGCCAAAGACCTCACCATCGCCGCCCTCGCCGTCGGCTTCGACCCCTTCCTCGGCTTCTACCACCAGCCCCGCTACGGCCGCCCCGCCCTCGCCCTCGACCTCATGGAAGAGTTCCGCCCCCTCATCGCCGACAGCGTCGTCCTCGGCGTCGTCAACAACGCCGTCGTCACCCCCGGCGACTTCATGCGCCGCGGCCCCGCCGTCGCCCTCAAGCCCATCGCCCGCAAGAAATTCATCCAGGCCTACGAGCGCCGCCTCGACTCCCTCGTCACCCACCCCGTCTTCGGCTACCGCATCTCCTACCGCCGAGTCCTCGAAGTCCAACTCCGCCTCCTCGCGCGCCTCCTCGCCGGCGAAATCCCCACCTACCCCGCATTCCGAACGAGGTGACTTGCATGCGCCTCGTCTACCTGGTAACCTACGACGTGTGCCACGACAAACGCCTCCGCCGCGTCTTCAAACTCATGCGCGGCTACGGCGACCACATCCAATACTCCGTCTTCCGATGCGAACTCTCCGACCGTGAACGCGCCGAACTCATCACCCGCCTCGCCGACCTCATCAAGCACGACGAAGACCAGGTCCTCCTCTTCCCCCTCGGGCCGGCCGGAGGCATCAGAGAACAGGAGGTCTACAACCTCGGACAACCCTACACCCCAATGTCCCACGCCGCCGTCGTCATCTGACCCGCGCGGCCAGCGAACTCCTATTGAGCAAGTCCCATGCGTCCTATCGGTCCCATCCGTCCTATCGGTCCTATTCTGCTCCTCGCGCCCCGCGCGAGCGCGAAGGTGGCCCCCAAAACCCCAGGGACCGCTCGCAATGCTAAACCCTGAAATCCCAACGCCTTACGCAAGCCCCCTCTCCGCAAGCCCTCTCGCGCGGCCCATTTTCGCCTCGCGCTCGCAAACCGCGACGCAAACTGCCCACCCCCAAGGCCTTGAGGTGGGCAGAGTTTCCACGCCTCCCAAGGCGTGGCCCCATTGAAGTGATCCATTCGTGCGCGATCCCGAGCGTGACGCCTATGTTTCCACGCCTCCCAAGGCGTGGCCCCATTGAAGTACCCCCCTAGACCCCTAGACCCCCAGCCTCCCCCTTCCTGTTTCCACGCCTCCCAAGGCGTGGCCCCATTGAAGTACGGTGGACATCTTCGGTGGTCTCCTGCGATTGGAGCTGGTTTCCACGCCTCCCAAGGCGTGGCCCCATTGAAGTCGGGAGACGGGCGCCATTGCCGAGGACGCCGACACGGTGCGTGTTTCCACGCCTCCCAAGGCGTGGCCCCATTGAAGTCCCACTCCACCCCACCCCCTCTTATCCCCCTCCCCTGTTTCCACGCCTCCCAAGGCGTGGCCCCATTGAAGTTCGTAGGGGAACTGCGCGGCGGAGGCGGCGAGCTGGGTTTCCACGCCTCCCAAGGCGTGGCCCCATTGAAGTATCTAGGCACCGAGCTCATCTGGAGCCCCGTCGAGAGGGTTTCCACGCCTCCCAAGGCGTGGCCCCATTGAAGCTCGTGCGGCGATATGCGGCGGTCGCTTGAATTGCTCGGTTTCCACGCCTCCCAAGGCGTGGCCCCATTGAAGCCGCGAGCTGGACGAGAAGACCGAGCGACTCCTGCGGGTTTCCACGCCTCCCAAGGCGTGGCCCCATTGAAGCTCGCCCCAATAGTCATCCCACTCTCAGGCCTATCGTGTTTCCACGCCTCCCAAGGCGTGGCCCCATTGAAGCTCCACCGAGGCGGCCCCGCGCCCCTCACCCATGACTTCACGTTTCCACGCCTCCCAAGGCGTGGCCCCATTGAAGCAGCTGGCCGCCGCCTTGGCCGACATCAACGCCGCCCTTGAGGTTTCCACGCCTCCCAAGGCGTGGCCCCATTGAAGCGTCTACTCCTGATCGGTAGTCTCCTGCGCGTAGTGTCGGTTTCCACGCCTCCCAAGGCGTGGCCCCATTGAAGCCCCTTCTCCTTCTGCCGGCTCCCGGCCGGCTCGGCGTTTCCACGCCTCCCAAGGCGTGGCCCCATTGAAGCGCCTGGCCGCCTGATGACGTTGTAGAGCACGCCTTGAGGCGGTTTCCACGCCTCCCAAGGCGTGGCCCCATTGAAGCGTCGTGCCGTCCTTCGCTGCCGCCGTCACGTCGCCCAGTTTCCACGCCTCCCAAGGCGTGGCCCCATTGAAGCCCTGACGTGGACCCTGTGACAGGCAACCCCTACAGGATAGTTTCCACGCCTCCCAAGGCGTGGCCCCATTGAAGCGGCCTCCCCCTGTGCTGCCCTGGAGCATCGCGATGATGTTTCCACGCCTCCCAAGGCGTGGCCCCATTGAAGCTGGTTGCCGGGCATCCAGTCCGGGCAGCCGGACCGCCTCCGTTTCCACGCCTCCCAAGGCGTGGCCCCATTGAAGCGACCAGCTGCCAGCCTGGCTGGCAGCCGAACTCTATGTTTCCACGCCTCCCAAGGCGTGGCCCCATTGAAGCTACGCCGATGGCGGGGAGCGGGTGGAAGGTGGTCGTCAGTTTCCACGCCTCCCAAGGCGTGGCCCCATTGAAGCCCAAGCGCGCTCGGCGGTCATGGCGGCCATCCGCTCGTTTCCACGCCTCCCAAGGCGTGGCCCCATTGAAGCACGCCCTTCCCCCTTCCGCTCGCTCGTCAGCCTCGGCGTTTCCACGCCTCCCAAGGCGTGGCCCCATTGAAGCGAACTGTGGCAGGCGTTCCCCCGCGCCGCCTCGCACAGTTTCCACGCCTCCCAAGGCGTGGCCCCATTGAAGCCGGTTGCTTCGCAAGTGTTCTGGCGGACTCACAAGCGGGTTTCCACGCCTCCCAAGGCGTGGCCCCATTGAAGCCCCTGTGTATCTGCCCACGTTGGGGCCTCCTCAAAGGGTTTCCACGCCTCCCAAGGCGTGGCCCCATTGAAGCTGGTATCACCCCGAGTGCCACACGCAGCTTGCGATGTTTCCACGCCTCCCAAGGCGTGGCCCCATTGAAGCGAGCTGTCTGTCATCGTGCCGATCTGAGCGCCTTCGTTTCCACGCCTCCCAAGGCGTGGCCCCATTGAAGCGCCATCTTGATCGCCTTGTTCACGTCTCCGTCATTCTTGTGTTTCCACGCCTCCCAAGGCGTGGCCCCATTGAAGCCGGCCTTGTGGGAAGCCCTCACGGAGCGCAGCAACGGTTTCCACGCCTCCCAAGGCGTGGCCCCATTGAAGCGCCGTCTGGCCAGCTCGCGTTGACGACGCGGAACCGAAGGGTTTCCACGCCTCCCAAGGCGTGGCCCCATTGAAGCGAGCAGTCGCGATAATCACGACTACGGCGGCCGGTGTGGTTTCCACGCCTCCCAAGGCGTGGCCCCATTGAAGCCGCTCGCACGGCGCGGCAGACGTAGGCGATCCAGCCGTTTCCACGCCTCCCAAGGCGTGGCCCCATTGAAGCCACTCGGAGGCGATCACCACAGACGGGGCAGTCAAGTTTCCACGCCTCCCAAGGCGTGGCCCCATTGAAGCATTCCGTGGCCTCGCCGCAGATGATGGTCAGTTCCTCAGTTTCCACGCCTCCCAAGGCGTGGCCCCATTGAAGCGCGGCTAGGACGCTGGCCGCAGGCGATGAGTCCATCGTTTCCACGCCTCCCAAGGCGTGGCCCCATTGAAGCTAGATACGCCGGAGTCCAGGTACGCCAGCCTCGCGGTTTCCACGCCTCCCAAGGCGTGGCCCCATTGAAGCCGAGCTTTGCGGAAGCGAAGAGAGCCGGCAACCGAAGTTTCCACGCCTCCCAAGGCGTGGCCCCATTGAAGCTTCGAGGCACCCTTGTAAGCCGCCTCCACGCCGAGGAGTTTCCACGCCTCCCAAGGCGTGGCCCCATTGAAGCCGCCCACATGAAGCTCGTCGAGCCTGCCTATTGGCGTTTCCACGCCTCCCAAGGCGTGGCCCCATTGAAGCGTGCTCTCGTTGAACGACCATCCCCTCGGTCATGAACGTTTCCACGCCTCCCAAGGCGTGGCCCCATTGAAGGTGGGTGAGTGCGGAGGGGCGCCGCGCTATCGGCTTGCGCTGCGGGGCGCGGAGGTGCTTGCTCACCGCCAATAGTGCCGCTCGGTGCTGCGGTACTGGATGGCCTCGGTGACGTGTTCCAGCCGAATCCGCTCGTCGCCCGCCAGGTCCGCAATGGTGCGGGCGACCTTGAGGATGCGGGTGTAGCTCCGCGCACTGAAGGCGTGCTGGGCCATCGCCTGCTCCAGAAGCGCCTCCGTCTCCGCGTCCAGTTGGCAGTGCTTCTGGATGTGGCGGTTGCTCATGCGGGCGTTGGTGGAGATGCGGTCGCCGGCGAAGCGATGGCGCTGGCGCTCGCGGGCGGCGATGACCTGCTCCCGCATCTCGGCACTGCCCGAGCCGGGCCGACGGTCCCGCAGGTCGCGGTACGGCACGCGCGGGACCTCGATGTGGATGTCAATGCGGTCGAGCAGCGGGCCGCTGACACGCGACATGTAGCTGCGAATCTGCCCCACCGTGCAGCGGCACTCTCTCGTCGCGTCGCCCAGGTTCCCGCAAGGGCAAGGATTCATGCTCGTGGCCATCAAGACCTCTGCTGGGAACTTCACGCTCATAAGTGCACGCGAGACTGTGATGCTGCCGCTCTCAATGGGTTGGCGAAGGGTCTCAAGCGTGGCGCGGTTGAACTCGGGCAACTCGTCGAGGAACAGGACGCCCTTGTGTGCGAGGCTGAGTTCCCCTGGCCTGGGATACGAGCCTCCGCCCACCAACGCGGGCGTGCTGGCCGTGTGGTGCGGGTCGCGGAAGGGGCGCGTGGCCACGAGCGCCTGGCCCGCAGGCAACTCTCCAGCCACGCTGTGTATCTTCGTGACCTCGAGGG
>Ga0101944_10005067_pt1 | contig 15454 bp, 10 predicted proteins | sample DewCreD2012metaG_FD_75245 | JGI IMG/M metagenome (GOLD analysis project Ga0101944, IMG submission 75245) | Hot spring sediment bacterial and archeal communities from British Columbia, Canada, to study Microbial Dark Matter (Phase II) - Dewar... ...
CGCCTGGCGGACATAGGCCCGCTTTTCCAGATAACTGCCCGGAAAGAAGCTGCCCTTGAAGCCCGCGATCACGAGGTTGCGCAGTTCGCGCGGCGTCACGCCGGCGCGCGTCACCGCCAATTCGAGTTCCCGCGTGACCGTGGTGTTCGACACCAGCCGGTTGTCCGTGCACAGCGACACCGACAGCCCCTGGTCCAGCATCCGCCGCAGGGGATGGTCCTCCAGCCGACGGATTTCCGGGCAGGTCTGCAGATTGCTGGTCAGACAGACCTCGACCGTGATGCGCTCGCTGGCGATGTATTCGGCCAACTGGTTGACGTAGCGCGCGGGGTCCTCAATGGTCGGGTCCTGGATCATCTCCCGCGCGAACAGGAAGGTGCCGTGGCCGATGCGGTTGGCGTGGCAATCGGTGATGGCCTGAAAGATCGATTCCGGGCCATAGGCTTCCCCGGCATGCACCGTCTTCTTGAGGAAGTGCGAATGGGCGTACTGGTAGGCCTGCACGTGATAGGCCGCGGGATAGCCGGCCTCCTCGCCCGCCAGATCGAACCCCACGATCGGCAGGCCCTCCTGGTCGCGCAGCGCCACGGCCTCGCGCACCAGCTCCAGCGAGGCGGCCGCGAACACTTCGCGGCGCGGGGCGCGGGGCAGAACGCTCAGCATGTGGCGGAAGTACGAGCCCATCTGGGCCTGGAAGGCGCGCATGGCGCAAACGATGATGCCGCAGCGGAACGGCAGATCGCGGCCGGCCCGCACGGCGGGCGCGGCGTCGTGCTCGCGCCGCGCGCGCTCCAAGCCGCGCGCCACCGCGCCGAGGGCCGCGGCGGCCGACATGTGCTTGTGCACCAGCAGTTGCGGAGCGAACCGCACTTCGAGGTAGCGCACGCCCTCGGCCAGGCTGTCCACGGCCAGCTCCCAGGCCGCCCGTTCCAGATGCTCCGGCTGGCGCAGCACGGCGCAGGTGTATTGAAAGCCGCGCAGGTACTCGCGCAGGTCGGCGTACTGGCTCTTGAAAACCTGTTCCCGCAGTCCGGCCTCTTCGTAGGACGGCAACTCCACGCCTTCCCGCCGCGCCAGTTCGATCAAGGTCGGCAGGCGCAGCGAACCGTCCAGGTGCAGATGCAGATCGGTCTTCGGCACGCGCTCGAGCCACCGCCTGGTCCAGGCCATCGTCATCCGCTCCTTTCCGCGCCGCCGCGCTACAGGCGAAACAGCGCCCCCAGCCGCTTGCCCAGCAGCAGACTGCTGCCCACGATCGTCACCGCCAGGAACGCCATCGCCCAAACGCCCAGGGCCGCGGCCACGTAGCGGCCCGTGCCGATCAGTTGAAAGAGTTCGTAGATCGTCTTGGTGATCGGGAAATAGTCCGCCCGCTGGGCCAGCATCAGACTGTCGGACACTTCCAGCATGCAGAAGGAGAACGCCAGCAGCGTGCCCGCGATCAGATTGGCCGAAATCAACGGCGCCGTGACGCGGCGCCAGACGGTCAGCGGCGGCGCGCCGAGGTTGGCCGCGGACTCCTCCAGGGCCAGCGGCGTCTGTTGCAGACCCGCCGCCGCCGAGCGCACCAGGTACGGCAGCCGGCGCACGCCGTAGGCCAGGACCAGGAACAGGGTGGGATTGGCGCGCACGTCGAAAAGCCCGGTCCAGAAGGCGCTCTCTTTGACCCACGCGGCATGGCTGAGCTGCGAACTGAGCGCCAGATAGCCGAAGGCCAGGACCAGCCCTGGCACGGCCAGGGGCAGCATGGCCAGGGCGTCGAGCGCGCCCCGCGCCGGCAGGTCCGAGCGCGTCACCACCCAGGCGATGGCCAGTCCCAGCGCCAGGTCGAGCAGCACGGCCAGCGTCGCGTAGCCCAGGCTGTTGCGGATGCTGCTCACCGTCATGTCGTGGCCCAGCGCCTCGAGGTAATGCGCGCCGGTGAACTGCGTGGGCAGCACGGTGCCGTACCAGCTTCCCGGCGCGCTGCAACTGGTCAACATCACGCCCAGGTGCGGCGTCAGCGCCGCCAGGCACACGGCCGCGAACGGCAGCGCCGCCAGCGCCGCCCGCCAGCCGCGCAGGCGCCGCGGGCGGTGGACCGTGGCGGTCTTGCTCTGCATCGCGTAGGCCTGCCGGCCGAAGAGCAGTTTGCTCAGGCCGTACAACGCCGCGCTGCACGCCAGCATCACGAACACCAGGGCGTAGGGGAAGGGATTCGCGCCGATTTCCTTCAAGGCGTCGTACACCTGCACCGCGGCGCAGCGGCCGTAGTTCATGATCAGCGGCGTGCCCAGCTCGGTGAAACTCCAGATGAACACGATGGATCCGCCCGCGAACAGGCCGGGCATGATCAGCGGCAGCGTGATGCGGCGGAACTTGCGGAATCCGGCGCAGCCCAGATTCTCCGCCGCCTCCTCCATGGCCGGATCCACGTTCGCCAGCGCCGCGGCGACGTTCAGGTACAGGATCGGATACAGCGCCAGGGCCTGCAGCAGGATCACGCCCAGGTAGCGCCCGCGGCCCAGCCAGTCCACCGGCCCCAGCCCCAGCAGGGCGTTGAGCGCGCCGTATTGCCCCAGCATTTGCTGGAAGCCGATCGCGCCCACGAACGGCGGCAGGATCATCGGCACCAGCAGGAGCCCGGTCAGCCAACGCTTGCCCGCAAAGTCGTAGCGCTGCGCCAGCCAGGCCAGCGGCACGGCCGCCAGCAACGCCAGCAGGGTCGTGCCCGCCGCCAGCTTCAGGCTGTTCCACAAGCCCTCGGCGTAAATGGGGTTGCGGAACACGCCCGTCAGGTAGCGCAACGTGAACGCGCCGTCCACCACGAACCCGCCGCGCACCACGCGCGCCACCGGCCAGAGCAGCAGCGCCGCCAGCGCGGCGAACGTCAGCGCCGTCACCATCCAGGCCGTTCCTCTGCGCATGTTGCCTCCCCCTCCCGGTTCAGCGCGGCGGCGTTCGCGCCGCGCCCGGCGCGGCGCTGGCTTCGGCCATGGCCCGCGCGGCGCGGTAGTTCTCGCGGAAACACAAGGTCCATTCGCGCATATAATCCAGCGGATGGTGGCGCTGCCCGATGTCCAGCGCCGCGCGCCAGGTCAACGGTTCCGGCCGCTCGGGCAGGCGCTGCAGCAGGGCCATGGCCTCCGGCTGCGCGGCGGGGCCCCCGCGCTCGCCGATCGCCCGCCAGGCGGCCTGCAGCTCCTCCGCGGAGTCCAGGCACATCGCCCGCACCAGCTCGCGCAGGATGCCGAAGTGCCCCGCCGTCCAACGCGGCCGATACGTGAACTGCCGTGCCAGTTCGTAGGGATTCACCGCCGGGTCGCCCAAAGCGTCCACCGTGTGGCGGCGGTGTTCTTCGTAGGCCGTCTGCAGCTCCGGCGCGGCGGCGGGATAGAAATCGCGGCGCGCCGGCAGCCGGCGCAAGGCGAACTTCGCCGGGCCGCCGGGCGCGCCCGGCGCGTAGTTCCACAGCCGTTGCCCGTCCGGACCGAGCACGAAGGCGATGAAGCGCTCCGCCAGCTCGCGGTGCGGCGCGCCGCGCAGCCGGGCGATCGGATCGGCGCTGACGCTCGACCCGCCCGCCGGCGTGACGTAAACCATCCGCGGCCGCCCGCCGGGCGCGGCGCTCACCTGCGCCTGATACCGGCCGTAGAAATCGATCGCCACGCCCGCGGCGGCGTCGCCCTGGCTCACGTCAATCGGCACCTTGCTGGCCGAATCCGTGAAGTAGCGCGCGTTGGCGCCCAGCCGCTGGATCAACCGCAGTCCGTTCAACCAGCCGCTCTCCACCGCCGTCTGGTAGGCCGCCGGCACCTCGGCGGGCAGCTCGCCCGGCGGCCGCCTGGCCGCGGCGATCTGCGCCTCGAAGCGCGCCACCTGCGCGTCGTTGAAACCGGCGTCGCGGACGGCGCGGGCGCATTGCTCCTGCACGATCATCTCGAAGGCCTTGGCGATGCTGCCGCTCTTGGTCGGATCGGCCAGGCCCAGTTGCCGGAAATAGCGCGGATCGGCCAAATCCTCCCAGTGCGCGGGCGCCGGCAGGCCCAGATCGCGCAGGCGGTCCGCGTTGTAGCAGATGCCGAACGCGCTCAAGGCCGCGGCGCAAAACGACGGCGTGCGCCAGATTTCGCCGCTCAGCGCCTCCGGAATCAACGCCGTTCCGTCCGGCGCCAGGAGCGCGGCCGGCAAGGGGGCGTCGGCCGGCCACAAGGGCACGGTCAGCCCCTGGGCGAAGGCCTTGCCGTGGTCGTAACTGCCGCCGCCGAAAAAGACGTCCACCTGGCAACTGAAGGCCGCGGGATCGTCCACGGCGCGGAACGCGGCCCGCGCGGCCTTGAGCGCTTCCCAACGCGCCCGGGCCGCGGGATCGTTGGCCGCTTCCGGCGGCGGCGCGTCGGCCTTGAACTTCGGGTCCAGCAGCGCGTCGCCGCCGCCCGCGGGCCACTCCCGGCCTTGCGCCCGCCACCAGGCGCGGAAGGCCGCCGCGTATTCCGCGGCCAGGTAACGCATGATTTCCGTCGTGCCGCCGATGTTGCGCCAGTCCACCCGCGCGGGCCTGCCGTAATGCCGTTCGTGCCACAGCGAGAAGGCGCGGCCGAACTCGTAACGAATGGCCTCGTTGTGCGGCGAAATGACCACCAGCACCGGATCGCCGGGCTGCCAGCGGCCGGTCTCGCGCGGCGGCCGCAAGGCGAAGGGCAAGCCCAGCACCACGGCCGCCAACAGAACGATGGACAGATTGCGCACCATACACCGCTCCGGCCGGGCGAGCGGCGCGCTCAGCCCGGCAACACCACGACGTCTTCCGGGGCCACCCAGGCTTGCGCGCGTTCGGCGCCGTCGCGCGCCACGATTTTCGGGTGCAGCTCGAACGCCTTCAGCGTCACCCCCGCCGCGCCGGCCGTCCCGGCCGCAGAAACCTGGTGCTGCGCCATTTCGCCCAGATAGACGGTGTGATGCACCGACACCTCCCAGACGTTCGCCGCGCCGGCCGGCGCGGCGCCCAGCCGAATCGCCTCCGGCCGGATCGAGAGCGTCACGGCCGCCCCCTCCGCCGGCGCCGGTTCCGGCGCGGCGGCGCACAGCAGTTCGCCCAGTTCCGTGCGCACGCGCCAGCGGCCGTTGGCCGCGCCCGCCACCCGCCCGGCCAGCAGATTGGTCTCGCCCACGAACTGCGCCACAAACGCGTCGCGCGGCCGGCCGTACACGTCCTGCGGCCGGCCGACCTGCCGGATGCGGCCCTGGTCCATGACCGCCAGCCGATCCGCCACCGACAGCGCTTCCTTCTGGTCGTGCGTCACGTACACGGCCGTCAAGCCCGCCTGTTTGCAGATGCGGCGGATTTCGCCGCGCATTTCCAGCCGCAGCTTGGCGTCCAGGTTGGAGAGCGGCTCGTCGAGCAGCAGGCACTGGGGGCGAATGACCAGCGCCCGCGCCAGGGCCACCCGCTGCTGCTGGCCGCCGGAGAGTTGGTTCGGCTTCTGCCGCGCCCGCTCGGCCATGCGCACCAATTCCAGGACCTCGGCCACGCGGCGCCGCGTCTCGCCGCGGGGGACGCCCCGCATCTCCAGACCGAAGGCCACGTTCTCGGCCACCGTCAGGTGCGGCCAGAGCGCATAGCTTTGAAAGACCATGCCGGTGTCCCGCCGGTGCGGCGGCAGGCGGGTGATGTCCCGCTCGCCGATGCGGATCGCGCCGCGGTCCGGCTCGCAGAAGCCGGCCACGCAGCGCAGCAGCGTGGTCTTGCCGCAGCCGCTCGGCCCGAGCAGGAAGAACAGCTCCCCGGGCTCGACCCGCAGGGACACCTCGTCCACCGCCCGCGTGGAGCCGAACGTCTTGCAAACCCCTTCGAACGCCACGGACACGGCCATGACCCGTTCCTCCTTCACACGGCTATCGTAGCCTGCAATTCCAACTGCGTCTTGTGCAATTTTGCGTACAGCCCGTCCGGTTTGGCCAGCAGTTGCGCGTGCGTGCCCTGCTCGACCAGCCGGCCGTCCTCCAGCACGAGCAGCCGATGGGCGGCGCTGAGCGTCGAAAGCCGATGGGCGATGGCGAAGGTCGTGCGCCCGGCGACCAGCCGGCGCAAAGCCTCCTGAATGTTCTTCTCGGTCTCCGTGTCCACCGAGCTGGTGGCTTCGTCCAGAATCAGCAGGCGCGGGTTGTGCAGGATGGCGCGGGCGATGCTGATGCGCTGGCGCTCGCCGCCCGAGAGGGTCTGTCCCCGTTCGCCCACGATCGTTTCGTAGCCGTCGGGCAGACCGCAGATGAATTCGTGCGCGTTGGCCGCCTGCGCGGCGCGGATGATGGCCGCCGGCCCGGCGTCGTGCGAACCGTAGGCGATGTTTTCGGCGATCGTGCCGTGGAACAGGTACGGCTCCTGCAACACCACCCCGATCTGGCGCCGCAGGCTCGCCAGGTCCACGTCCCGCACGTCGTGACCGTCAATGCGGACGCAGCCGTCCTTGACGTCGTAAAAGCGGCAGATCAGGTTCACCAGCGTGGTCTTGCCGCCGCCCGACGGGCCGACCAGCCCGATCATCTCGCCCGGCTGCGCCTCGAACGTCACCCCCTTGAGCACGTTGCGCACCCCGTCGTAGCTGAAGGTCACATCCTCGAAGGCCACCCGCCCCCGCAGCGCGGGCAGCCGCACGGCCCCGGGTTTGTTGACGATCGTCGGGACGGTGTCCAGCACCTCGAAGACGCGGGCGGCGGAACTGGTGACGCGGTTGATCGTGCGGCTCATCAGGCCCAGTTGCTGAACCGGGGACCAGAACATCCACAAGTAGCCGGTGAAGGCCAGAAAGACGCCCAGGGGCATGCCCTCGCGGCCGCCGCTTTGAATGTGGCGCATCACGCGCGGGGCGCCGACGGCCCAGACGATGATCACGCAGGTGTGCATCAGCATCATCACCCCCGGCCAGAACCGCGTCCAACTGCGGTGCAGGGCGTCGGCTTCCTCCTCGACCGCGCGGCTTTTTTCGTAAAAGCGGCGCGCTTCGTGGTCTTCCTGCGCGAAGGCCTTGACGACCCGGATGCCGGGAATCACGTCCGAGAGCACGCTGGTCATGGCCGCCCATTTGCGCCAGATGCGCAGGAACATGCCCTGCATCTGCCGGCCGTGGGTGTAGAACAGCAGCACCATCAACGGCACCGGAATCAACACCAGCAGCGCCAGGGACAGGTCCTGCAGCAGCAGCGCCACGGCCACGCCCGCCAGTTGCAGCAGGGACATGGCGATGTCAATGAAGCCGAAGGTGATGAAGTCCCAAAGCCGGTCGGTATCGGAACTGACCCGCGCGATCAGCGAGCCGGTCGGCCGCGAGCCGAAAAAAGCCAGGCTGAGGCGCTGCATGTGGCCGTACACATCCTCCCGCAACTGCGTGGAAATGCGCTCGCCCATCAGGGCCATGATGCGCAGCCGGAAGAACTGCATGATTTCCACCAGCACCCAGGTGGCGGCCAGGGCGCCGATGGCCAGCGCCAGCCAGAAACTCGCGCTGGCGGCGGCTTCCCGCTCCAGGGGCCGCAGGATATCGTCCACCAACACCCGGGTCAGGTACGGCGGAAGCAGTTGCAGGAGCGTGGCGCCGGCGGAGAGCAGCAGCCCGGCCGCCACCACCTTGCGGTGCGGTTTCATGTAGGCCATCAACCGCAGGATCACCCCCGTCTTGGGCATCAGGAGCATGGCCTTGGCCTCCTTGACGGGTTTGAGCACAGCCTCGCGGTACTCCTCGGCGGGGTCCAGGTCCCGCGCCACGACCTTGGGCGCCGCGCCTTCGACCAAGCGCTTGCGCGTCTGTTCCGCGACGAAGCACAAATTCCCGATCGCCCGGCTTTGCCGGCGCGTGTACGGCAGCGCCGCCAGCCGCCGGCCGTCCGTGCCCACCAGGTCGAGCCGGCTGATCGAGAGGCCGTCAACCATCTCGAACTTCTCGATCTGCGGCAGGGCAAACACCTGCACCCGCCAGGCGGCGGGCGTTCCCGCCGGATCGGCCAGCGCCAGATGCCGGTCGGTCAGCACCAGCCAGCGTTCGGTAAAACGGCGCTGGTCGTCCAGATCGGCCATGGCGAACACGCTCACCGCTTCGCCGAACACGGCGGCGCACACGGCCTGCCGGACCGCCGGCGGCAGATCGGCCGGTTGGCGGAAATAGGTCTGAAAAAGCTGTTCGATCATGCCTGGCGGCCGCCCCGCCCGACGCGGCGTCGGGCAGCCGTAAGCAGCACTGTACCGGACGGCTGGACCCGGCGCAAGCCGGGCAATCCCGGGGCAGCAGACGTGGCGGCAGCGCGGGAGCGAGGCGGGTTGCGCGACGGGCTCTTGCGAAGACGCGAAGCGCGCGAAGGAGAAGTGTACAGCCATCAGGTACGAGGCGGGGTGCTCGACACGCGCGGCCGCAAGCCGCCTTGCCAAAGCCTGCCGCCGTGTCGTCCGCCGCTTTTTTCACCGCTGCCGAGCGCGGGGGAGACAGGGTTTCTGTCTGCCCGAGCGCTCCCGCTGGCGCGCTTGGCCCTGTTTTTTAAGAGGCTGCACAAGGACGCTCAGCTTGTGGCGGGCGCCGCGGACAGACAGAAAGCCCTGAAAGATCGTCCGAGCGCTTTCAAGCAATTCCCGCGCCAACCGCCGCTCGGGTTTCCCGCGCTCCGCCGGGCGCGGGGTGGCCGTGGAATCTGCGATTGACCCGCCGGAGTCCTTCTCCGCATACTTGGGTCGCAAGGCTGGAGGTGTTGCGCCATGATCAAGCCGTATGAGGGAACCCTGAGAAACGCCTTCCTGGTGCGCGCGTCGCACTTGAACCACCATCACAACCTGTTCGGCGGCGTCATGATGGCGGAAATTGACGACACGGCCTACTGCCTGCTCCGGCAGGAGTACGAAGACAAGACCTTCGTCACGCGCGCCGCGGAGATCAGCTTCGAGCGGCCCGCCCGGCTGGGAGATGTGGTCGTTTTCGAGGCGCATATTCTCAACGTGGGCCACACGTCGGTGCAGGTCGAAGTCATCGGCTCGGTCAATGGCGTCTCGATTTGCTCGGCCTGCATGACCTACGTGTGCATCGGTCCCGACGGCAAGAAAACGGCCATCTAGCCCACGTTTCGCGCTTCGCTGCCTAACTCATGGCTCATCGACGCCTGGGGTTGGGGGGGACGACAACGTCGCTTCCCCGGCGCGGCCTTGGTCGGCCGCAACACGACCAGATAGCCTTGGCCTCGAGGCTCGGCCTCCAGCAGCGTCTATTCGTTGCCGTCGCTGAGGCGGTCCCGGCGCGGCGCATGGATGTGCGCGCCACCCGTCTGCCCGTTGAGAGCGCCAGGACGGGCGTGCCGATCACCTCGCGCTTGTCCGGCGCATTCCCGCTGCGGCACGACGGCGGGCCATCGGCCACGAGACCATCCGGCAGACCGCCTTACGGCCTTAACTGCGTTTGTCGATTTGTCGGATCAGGTTATGAAAAATGAACCGGTGGAAGGGAAGGAAAGCGTACCAGTAGGCGCGCCCGAAGAGGGTCGTGGTGTCATAGAAAGCCTGGACCGTCAGACGGCGCTTTCCCGCATGCGGATCGATTCTGAATTCGAGCCATGCGCGTCCGGGCAGCTTCATCTCCGCGCGCAGCAGCAGTCGGCGGTTCGGAACCAGCGCCTCCACGCGCCAGAAGTCGATGACATCGTTCACGCGCAGGGTGGATGAACTTCTCCTCCCCCGCGCCGTTCCCACTCCCATCAGCAGGCTGTCCAACAGACCCCGCATCCGCCACATCCAGTTGCCCTCAAACCAACCCTCTTGGCCCCCAATCCGGCAGATGGACCGAAACAGGGCGGAGTCTGTGTTTTGCGATACCAGGCTGTAGGTCGTGGTATAGCGCGGGGGGCGTTGGAGCTCGTGCAGCTTGATGGCCAACTCGTGAGCGGGCGGGTAGGCGTCGGACCAGCGCGTGTGGACAGCGTCCTGTTCCTCCCGCGTCATGGCCTCGACGATGGCCTCGCGATAGGACAGGGGTTGGAACGGCAGGAGCGCGCGGATCCGGTTGTCCTCGCAAACGACGTCGTTGAGGAGGCCTTCCATCAGACTTCTGACGATCGGCGCCGGCACCGGGGTCAAGAGCCCGGCGCAGTAAGCGTAGAATCGCACGCTGTTGAAGAAGGGTCGGACGAAGAGACGCCGCTTGCCGAGGATGCCGGCCAGCGTGCGCATCATGGCCTCGTAGGTCAACACGTCCGGGCCGCCGATGTCGAAGGACGCGCCGGCCGTTGCGGCCGTTTCCAGGGCGCCCACCAGATACCGAACGACGTCGCGGATACCGATCGGCTGACAGCGGGTGCGAGTCCAACGGGGGAGCACGATGACGGGAAGCCGCTTGACGAGGTGGTGGATAATCTCGTACGAGGCGCTGCCGGAGCCGATGATGATCGCCGCCCGCAGCACCGTGACGGCCACGGTGGCGCTGCTCTGGAGTTCCTCCGCCACGCGCATGCGGCTCTGCAGGTGGGGGGACAGACGCGTGCGAACGTCGCCGAGTCCCCCGAGGTAGATGATGCGCCGCACGCCGTTGGCTTCGGCCGCCACTCTGAAGTTGCGGGCATTGACGGCGTCCATGGCTTCGAAGTCCCGGGGGCCGATCAGCAGGGAATGAATGAGGTAGAAGGCCGTGTGGACGCCGCGCAGGGCGTTTTTCAGGGCGACGGGGTCCGAGGCATCGCCCACGACGACGTCCGCGCCGGGCCACCGGTCCGCTTCCCCGGCCGCCGCCGTGCGGACCAGCACCCGCACCCGATACCCCCGCTCCAGCAGCTCCGACGCCAAACGCCCCCCTACATACCCCGTCGCCCCGGTGACCAGGACCGTGCCGATGGACGGACAGGGTTGCGACTTCAGCCCCTCGCAGAAATGCTCGGACACCATCGTCATCCAGGGGTTTCATCCCTGGCTATCGAAATCCACCCCTTCAGGGTGCGGATAATGGATCGTGCGCGTTTCGTTTTCCAGGGGTTTCACCCCTGGCTATCGAATGCCACCCCGTTGGAGTGCCAAACCTCGCCCGGCCCAGCGTCGGAATCGAACGCCTCTGTCTGCGGCTCCGGTGCACCCTGAAAGGGTGCTATTCGTCTGCCAGGAGCAACGCCTCTGGATGCCAGGCTCGCCCACTTCCCCGCACCTCAGCGCAGCCCTTGCAAAACCCGGCGCAAGCGCGCGCGTTCCGCCGGGGTGGCGGGAGCGAGCGGACGGCGGGGCGGACCGCAGGGGTGCCCCATCAGGCCGCAGGCGGCTTTCACCCACTGCGTGTACTTGCCGCCGCCCTCGAACAGTTCCAGCGCCGGCAGCAGAGTGAAAAACAGGCGGCAGGCCGCGTCGTAGTCCTTCCGCACCGCCGCCAGTTCGTAGAGCTTGACGTGGGCGGCCGGCAGCACGTTGACCACGCCGCCGACCCAGCCGCAGGCGCCGACCATCAAACTCTCCAGCGCGATCGTGTCGCAGCCGCAGAACACGCCCAGCCGGTCCCCGCAGCGCCGCCGCAGCTCGGTAAGGCGCGAAATGTCGCCCGTGCTTTCCTTCACGTAGCGGATGTTCTTCAGCGCGGCCAGCCGCGCGATCCATTCGGGCGTCAAGTCCACGCCGGTGCGGGCGGGATAGTTGTAGAGCATGATCGGAATGCCGATGCCGTGATTGACGATCCGGAAGTGCGCGAAGAGTTCCTCCGGCCGGGGCAGCGAGTAGTAGGGCGCGGCCAACATCACGCCGGCGCAGCCGAGCGCCTCGGCCTGGCGCGAGAAGAAGAGGACGTCGCGCGTGCTGCCGGCGTTGGCGCCCGCCAGCACCGGCACGCGGCCGGCCGCGGCCTCCAGCGTCACGCGCAGCACGCGTTCGCGTTCCGCGGCCGTGAGCGCGTAATACTCCCCCGTGCTGCCCAGCGGGATCAAGCCCTGCACGCCCTGGCGGATGAGGAACTCCACGAAGGCGGCGAGCCGTTCCTCGGCGAGTTCCTGGGCGGCCGTCAGGGGCGTGACCAGCGCGGCGAACACGCCGCGCTGGTCGGCCGGAGCGGCGCTGCAACGTTTGGCGTTCATGGCGTCCCCCTCGCGGCCGTCGGGCCTCAGGCCAACCGCGTCCAGACGGTCTTTCTTTCCGGTTTACACCTTGCCGGCGCCCGCGGCGGCGCTCGGGTCCGTCCCGAACCGGCGCGAGCTCGCGTTCGGATGGTCCTTATAGAACACGCTCCGCCCAAATGCATCCCGAATTTTTGGGCCATCGGTTACGACCTTTTGCGCCAGCGGTGAATGTTCCACGCCAGGGTTGATCCGCGCTGGCCATTGTGGGAAACTCGGCGTTCATGAAGCAAAGGGGAAACCGCGTCATGGACGAAAAACTGCTGCAACGGGTGTGCGAGGCGCCCGGCATTCCAGGGTACGAGGATGCCGCTCAAGCTGTGGTGATGGAGGTCTTGAAAGGCTGCTGCGACGAGGTCCGGCGGGACCGGCTCGGCAACGTGATCGCGCTGCGCCGGGCGGCCCGCAAGACCGGGCGGGGCCGGCGGCCGCTGCGCGTGGCGCTCGCCGCGCATGTGGACGAGATCGGCCTGATGGTCAAACACGTCAACGGCCAGGGCTTGATCCATTTCCTGCCCCTGGGCGGCGTCCACGCGCCGGTGATCCAGTCGCAGCGGGTCGTGATCCACGGCCGGGAACCCGTGCGCGGGGTCGTCGTGCCCAAGGGGCTGGGCGGCGAGAAAGAGGAGGCCGCGCCCAAGGTCGAGGATTTGCTGATCGACACCGGCTTGTCCAAGGAGGAACTGCTGCAGCGGGTAGCGGTCGGGGACCCGATCAGCTTCGAAGCGGATGTTTCCCTGTTGAACGGCCGGGTCTGGGTGGGCCGCAATTTCGACGACCGCATCGGAACCTACTGTCTGCTGGAGGCGATGCGCCGCGTCGGCCGCACCCAAGCGGACGTCTATGCGGTCAGTTCCGTCCAGGAGGAGGTCGGCCTGCGCGGCATGCGGCCGGCCGCGTTCGGCATCGAGGCCGACATCGGGATCGCCATTGACGGCAGCATGGCCCGCGGCGCTTACGTCAAAGAGCACGAGAATCTGTGCGAGCCCGGGCGGGGCGTGGGCATCTACCTGGTGGACCGGCTGACGATCGGCCATCCGCGGCTGGTGCGCTGCCTGTGCGACCTGTGCGAGCGGCACCGGATTCCTTACCAGCGCAACATCGGAGGCGGGACGGACGCCTCCGCGATCCAGCAGTCCCGCGCCGGCGTGGTGGCCACCACGATCGGGGCCCCGGTGCGCTACATGCATTCCACGGTTCAGCTCTGCCATGCGGACGATATGGAGGCGACCGTCCGGCTGCTGGTCACGTTCATGGAACAGGCGCACCGGTTTTCGTGGGAGTCCTGAGGGGCATGAAGCTTACCCGTATTTACAGCACTCCGATCCGCATTCCGCTGCGGCAGTTTTTCTACAACTCCGAGGGCGCGGGCACCAAGCGCGAGTGGGGCGGACGACTGAGTCGGATTTCGCCCAAACGTCCGGGTCCGATTCTGGAATACGTCCTGGTGCATGTGGAAACCGACGAGGGCCTGACGGGCCTCGGCGAGGCGCCGGCCGACATCGGCTTCTTCGGGCAGACGCTGGAGGCGATCCAGGTGGCGATAGACGACTACCTGGGGCCGCAACTGGTCGGCCGCGATCCCTTCGACATCCGGAGCCTGATGGACCGGATTGACTACCGGGAAAACTCCTCCGCCAAGTCCGGCATCGACATGGCGCTGCACGATCTGGTGGGCAAGGCGCGCGGTCTGTCGCTCTGCGAACTGCTGGGCGGCAAACGCCGGGAACGCATTCCGGTGGCGGTCGAAATCGCGGGCGGCTCTCCGGAGGACATGGCCAACGAGTGCCGCAAGTATCTGGCGCTGAACGTGAAGGCGTTCAAGCCCAAGATCGGGGGATTCCCCGCCGAGGACGTCGAACGCCTCCGGGCCATTCGCGCGGCGGTTGGCCCGCAGGTCAGCCTGCGAGCCGACGCCAACCGCGGGTACAGTCCCGAGGAGGCGATCGAACTCTGCCGGCTGGCCGAGAAATACGAGATCGGTCTGGAACTGCTCGAGCAGCCGGTGGAAGCCTACGACTTGCCCGGCCTGGCCCGGGTGCGCCGCGCGGTCCGAACTCGGATCGAGGCCGACGAGAGCTGCTTCAGCGTGCACGACGCCCGCGCGATTGTCCGGGCGGGCGCCGCGGATGTGCTCAATATCAAGATCGCGAAAGCCGGCGGCTTCCTGCCCAGCCTGGAGATCGCGCAGATTGCGCGGGAAGCGGGTTTGCAGTGCGTGCTGGGAACCGCCTTCGGAACCGGAGTGGCCATTGCCGCCAAGCTGCATCTGGCCGCCGCGATCGGCGACTTTTCCGGCCCCGTGGAGTTCACCGAGCTGGGGCTGCACGGCCCGTTGATCAGGGGCGAAGCCAATCGCGCGCTGTCTCTGCCTCTGGCGGAAGACGGCTGTCTGCCGGTGCCGGAGGGCCCCGGCCTGGGCGTGGAACTGGACCTCGAGCAGGTCGCGAAAGTGGCCTTGCCTTTGTCGTCATAGCGCGCGCTGGGGACGCGCCCGGAAGGAAAAAAGCGCGCCGGCGAGACACCCCGCTACCGAAACGAAAGGAACATGCCGATGCCTCCCGTCGAGATTGCCGGATGCCCGGTTTCCCTCGTGTGCGATCCTCCCGCTCCGCGGGTCAAATTGACGGCGCGCCGCGGGCCGGAACCGGGCGTCGCCTACCTTGACATCGAGGTGGCGAGCGACACGCCCGTGCGGCCGGGGCGGATCGAGCTGTCGTGGGAATTTCCGCTGGTCAACGCGCATCACTGCCTCACCACCGCGCGGGTGGCCGAGCCGTCGGGATTCGGACGCGCGCGGGTGAACAGCAGCGCCACAACGCAGGCGCCCGTGTGGAACCTGCACGACCTGGCGGGCACCAACCGGCTGACCTTCGCGCTGGCCGAGGCGATCGAAGCCTCGGAACTGGGCGGCTGGGTCGTCGAAGAAACGGCCTGCGCGCACTGCTGCGTGCGGCTATTCTGCGCTCCCGTCGCTCCGCTCACCCATTACCGCACCTGTGTGCGGGTGGACACGCGGCCGCGTCCCTGGTCCGAGACGCTGGCGGCCGTGTCCGAGTGGTGGGCGGCCATGCCGGAATACGCGCCCGCGCCCGTGCCCGAGGCGGCGCGGCTTCCGACGACGAGCCGGAGGGCCGGGCGGCCTTCTATCGCCCGCAACTGGAGAACTACCGCGACGCGGCGGCCTGCCTGTTAGGGCTTTCACGGGATCGCGTGGCCGCCTCGTTGGCGTTCGTGTACCGCGACAAAGTCATCGCCTTGGGCGACCCCGGCGCGTCGGGCTGACGCCCCAGGGTCGGAATCCGGCTCGGCTCAGGCTCGCGCTCGCGCGGCCCGATCGCTCACTCGCGGCGGAGTTCCACGACCG
>Ga0101944_10005068_pt1 | contig 15449 bp, 12 predicted proteins | sample DewCreD2012metaG_FD_75245 | JGI IMG/M metagenome (GOLD analysis project Ga0101944, IMG submission 75245) | Hot spring sediment bacterial and archeal communities from British Columbia, Canada, to study Microbial Dark Matter (Phase II) - Dewar... ...
TTCCCCCGCGCTCCCAATGAGGACCGGCAAATCGACAAACCACGCCTCGACAAACGCCAGCCCCAGTTCCTTGCGCGCCAACTCGAGGATATCCCCCGCCGTCGCGCCACCGTTGGGCGAGCTCAGGCTCATCCCGGCATATTGAGCAAACGCGCCATACAGCAGATTGCGCCGCCGGATGTCGCGCATCTCGCGCAACGCCGCCGCCACTCCCGCCCAGATTCCGTGGCTCGTGGCTCGTGGCTCGTGATTCGTGGCTCGTGGCTCCTGATTCGTGCCGCGTGCCGTGTGCCGTGTGCCGCGTGAGGAGTGACGCGGCATTATCGGTTCCTCACTCGGCGCTCGGCGCTTGGCGCTCGCTTCTTTCCATTGCTCATTTCTCATTCCACAGGCGCGGGACGCTTTTGCCCCTTCCCATTGTTCATTTCTCATTTCCCGTTTCTCATTTCTCATTCCACTCCCATACCCCGCCATTCGCCCAATCACCAGCACCGCCACCGCATATACCCCCAGCGGCACACACGCCTGCCACGACGTCGCCGGCGTCATCGCGCACATCACCCCCGCCAGCAGGCACGCCAGCGCCCCGCCATACAGAATCAACGCCACCTGCCGCTGATTGAAACCCCGCCGCAACAGCCGGTGATGCGTATGATGCGCATCGGCTCCAAACACCGGCAGCCCGCGCACCGCCCGCCGCAGCATCGACACCAGCGTCTCGAAGATCGGCAGCCCCAGCGCCAGGATCGGCGCCACAAAAACGACCGCGCCCGTCGCCTTGACCGATCCCATCAGGGCAATCGCCGCCAGCGCGAAGCCCAGAAACAAACTCCCCGTATCGCCCAGAAACACGCGCGCGGGATGAAAATTGAACAGCAGAAACGCCAGCAGACTGCCCGCCAGCGCCAGGCACAGGATGACGATGAACGTCCCGCGCGGATCGCCCCCGGCGCCGATCGTCCCGCCCATCGGCGCATGAATCGCCGCGATGATCCCCAACGCCACCGCCCCGATCAGCCCCAGCCCCGACGCCAGCCCGTCCACCCCATCCACCAGATTGTAGGCGTTGGTGATGCCCACCAGCCACAAGACCGTCAGCCCGACGCCCGCCGTCACGCCCAGCTCCACCGAGCCAAGGAACGGCACAGAGACCAGACGGATCGTGTATCCGGCGGCGCACACGGCCAGCGCGATCCCAATCTGGCCGAGGAACTTGTAGCGCGCCTTGATGCGGTAAATGTCGTCGATGATCCCGAGCAGGGCCATCGCGGCGCATCCCACCGCCAGCACGGCCACGTCCCACCAGCGCGCCTGAAGCCGTTCGAGCATCCCCGTCGGGCCCCAGATGCCCAGGGCGCAGACGGCGAGGAACGGCAGGACGATGGCCAGCCCGCCCATCAGGGGCGTGGGCGTGCGGTTGATCTTGCGGTATCCGCCGCGATCGACGGCGCCGAGCCGGCGGGCCAGGCGCATCGCCAACGGCGTCAGAATCGCCGTCGCGCCGAAAGACGCGGCCAGGACGATCCAGCACGTGGGGCTTGTCAGATAGTTGGGCATGGATATTCAGGGTTCCAGGGTTCGGGGTTCAGGGTTCAGGGTTCAGGGTTCAGGGTGACAGAGTGACAAAGAGACTGAGTGACAGAGAGGCAAAGTGGCGAGTCACAAGCCACGAACTGCGATTCAACCTCAATCCGGCAGTTGAAGTCCACGGAACAGGCGGAATACGGGGAACGAACTGGATTTAGTCTGGAATAACGACTTCCCCATGAGTCAGACACGAGACTTTCAGTCCTCTGTTTTTGTGTCTTTTGGGTGTTCCGTGGGCCACAACTGCTGTATTCGGGGTTATGCTTCTGCTGCAATCGGACTATTGCCCTTGCCGTGTATTATCGTCGGGCAACCGTCCCCAACGCGGCGAGGACGCCGCGTTTACTGTTGTCCCGCTTCTCTTGAAAACGGACCATTGCCCCCGCAGCGTATTATGGTCAGGAAACCGCCCCCAACGCGGCGGGGACGCCGCGTCCACAGTATTCTGTCACTTTGTCCCTCTTCGGTTTCTCATTTCTCATTTTACATTTCTCATTGTCCTCACGGCTTCACGCCATCCGACGCCAGCCGACCCCGCATCTCGCCCGTCGCCGGCCCGCCCAGCGTCCCTTTCCCTTCCATTCCCTTGAGCAATTCCTTCGTCTTTGCGGGAAACTGCCGGAATACATACCGCCGAATCCACGTCGCCAGCAGCAGCCGCGCCACCACCGACACGCACCACAGATTGCGCCGGAACGTCGCCTTGCCCCCCGTCAGCATCCGATAGGCCCATTCCATACCGATTTTGCGGATGAATGGCGGCGCCCAGGGGCGTTTGCCCGAATGGAAATCAAATGCGGCGCCCACGCCGAGCATGACGGGCACGTCGATCTTGCCGAGGTGTTCGGCCATCCACAGTTCCTGCTTCGGCCCGCCCAGCCCGACCCACAGCAGGTCCGGCTTCGTCGCCTCGATCATCCCGATGATGTCGCGCTGGACCGTGTCGCTGACGGCTGTGAAGGGGGGGCTGAACGTCCCGGCGACCTGCATGCCGGGGAAGCGTTGCTTGAGATTGCGCGCGAGGCGTTCGGGGACGCCCGGCGCGCCGCCGTAGAAGAAGTGCCGCCATCCTTTCTCGACGCCGATTTCGCACGCGTCGAGGATGAACGTCGGGCCGGGGTAGCGGTCCACGGCGGATTGTCCGCGCAGGCGCGCGTAGGCCTTGGCGCCGACGCCGTCGGCCATGACGAGGCTGGCGCGCCGCAGGGCGTTGAGGACCTGTTCATTGCGCGTGGTGTGGGCCAGCAGATTGGCCTCGCAGAAGCACACATAGTGCTTCTCGCGGCCCTGGACAAACCGGCCCAGCGCTTCGAGCGCCTTGCTCCGGTCCGCGTCGAACATCCGGAATCCATTGTTGGGGGACATGGGGATCACTCCTGTGCTGCAAAGTGTGCCGCCGGCATTCCGAATCGGGGAATGCAAACCGCGCTAACCCGCAATGCGTCCCCAATAGAGGACGCCGACCAAAGACAGAAAGAAGAGCACAATCACGACCTGCATGGTCCGGTCTTTCACAATGACCTGTTCCGGATATTCCCCGGCGCCGTCGCGATAGACGATGTCCATGTATCGGAAGACGCCGAAGACCACAAAGGGTATGGTGATGCCCAACGCATGCGAGCCGAAACGCGCCACCGTTTCGCTGGCCTGCGTATAAAGCGAATACGCCGTAATACTCGCCGCCGCGGCCACGGTGATGAGTTGGTCCAGCACGCGCACGTCATAGTCCTCCATGGTCGTTCGCGTCGCATGGCTGCCGCCATTGACCTTCTCCTGCCTCCGCTTGCACAACGCGATGAACAACGCCAGCAGAAAGGAACACAGCAGCAGCCAGGGAGAAAGGAAGACGTGGATGGCCAGCGCCCCTGCCGCAGCCCGGATCACGAAACCAAAGGCAACGACAAACACGTCCACCAGGGCGACATGCTTGAGCCAGAACGTGTAGAATATCTGCATCCCAAGGTATGCCAGCTGCGCGCCAATAAAGGCCGGTCCGAGCAGGCTCGCCCCGGCCAGCGCCAGAGCCAGCAGCGCGAACGCGACGGTCACGGCCTGAGCCGGGGAGACGAGGCCGGCGGCCAGGGGCCGGTTTCGTTTGCGGGGATGCGCGCGGTCTTTCGCGCGGTCTCGCAGGTCGTTCATGATATAGACCGCGCTGGACAGCAGGCAGAAGGACGCCACTGCCAGAAGCGCTTTCTGCAGGTTGGCCGCATCCACGTGCTGCTGGCGGTCCGCCGTGGAGAAAAGAAACGCGATGAACACCAGCGCGTTCTTGGGCCATTGCCGGACACGCAGCATGTGGAGCCACACGCGGGCGTTGGCGCCCAGGCGCCCAAGCCCTTCTGACGAACGGAACGGGCCTCCGATCGTGTTGCGCGCCGAAACCAGGGTTACGGTTGCGGGAGTATTTCTTGATAGCATTCCAAAGTCCTCACGTACCAAGCGTCCGCCGAATACAACCGCAGCGCCTTCTCGCGCCCGGCGGCGCCCATGCGATGGCATTGCGGCGGGTCGGACCACAGGCGTTCGATCTTCTCCGCCAGGTCCGCCGGATTGCCCGCCTCGGTCAAAAGCCCCGTCCGGCCATCTTCGACAATCTCCGACAGCCCCCCGAGGCGTGAACACACCACCGGCTTGGAACGCAGCATCGCCTGCGGCAATACGGTCGGGAAGCCCTCATAACAGACGCTGGGGAATGTCAGAAGCCGCACGCCGCCAAAGAAATCCTCAAAGGCCTCGCCATGGAGATGGCCCAATAGCCGCACATTGTTCGGCGCGCTCTTTCCAAGTTCCGCCAGATTGCGTCCGTTGCCCGCGAGATGAAAAGAAACCCGGGGCAGACACCGCGCCGCCTCGAACAATACGCCGATTCCCTTCTCCTCGCTCAGCCGCCCCGCGAACCCCACATACCGGTCCAGCGCCGAATGCCCGTTGGGCGCCGGCGCCGCGTCCACCATGTTCGGAATCACATGGATGCGATCTTCGGGATACCCCGCCTGGACCAGCTTGCCCTTTTGAAAATGGTTCAGGGCAATATACAGCGACACGTGTTTCTTATACAGGCCCCGGGTCCGCGCCCAGACGTTCCGCAGCGCATATCCCAGACTCTTGAAACGATTCCCTGCGCAGTTCAGCAGAAAACACCAGTGCTCCCCACCGTAGCACCGCTCGCAAACCCCCTGCGGCGACATGAACAAGCCCCACGGGCAGATCAGTCGGAAATTGTGAATCGTCATCACCACCGGAACGCCCATTGCGCGGCACACCGGCAGGATCGAAGGCGAGATCAGCGGATAGAGGTTGTGGATATGGACGACATCGGGGCGATGGGCGTTGAGAAACCGGGCGAACTGCCGCGCGCTGGCGGGATTGGCGATCCCCGAGAAAAACGCCCGGATCGTCCCCAGCCGCCGCTGCGCGATCTCCCTCGAACTGCGCCGGAAAAACGCGACGTCATGCCCGCGCGCCCGCAGGACCGCCGCGCTCTGATCCACGACGGCCTCTTCGCCGCTGTAAATGCCGTAGTCGTTATGAACGATGCAGATGCGCATGAAAGAAGGGCGCGCGGCTGGGATTCAGCGCGAGAGCTTGTACAGCGCGAGATTGCGGCCGTAGGGATGAACGGAAACGGAGCGGCCCTGGGACAGCAGCGCCAGGCACTTGCGCTCCGGGTCCAACAGATTCTTCTCGGTCTCGTTATGGACAAGAAAGACAACCGGCGCCTGGGAAAGGACGGGGCTCTGGTTGAGACCTTTGAGCAGCGCGTCATCCCTGCCCAAGTCGCCCAGAAGGAGGCGATGGGCCTGGGCGGGAAGGTCAATGCGTTCTCGCAGCGCGATGCTCTCGAGGGAGAAGAGATAGGAAGCCACGACGTCGTCCGGCCCGGCTTCTCGCTCGACTTGTCGGATGAGCCCCGTCCAATCCATGCGCCGGCCATAATGATGGGAGTCGAACACGAAATGCGATACCGAGATCAGGCAAAGCCCGGCGTAGGAGGCCAGTAGGGCCTTGCCGGCCAGCGTCTTGCGGGAATGCCACAACAGAGAAAGCAGGATGAGAAAGAAGAAGACCCAGAGAGGGGCCAGATGCTTTTCCCGAACCATCGCGAAGCCACCGGCATTGGCCAGGACGCCCAGGCCTGTGATGACGGCCGCCGCGGTGATCCAGTCGTAGAACCCGGGGCGGCGCTCCCGGACATGGCGCCACAGCGTGATAGCAAGCGCGATGGCGAAGACCACCAACAACGCAACGGCCAGCGCGTTTGCGGCCAGGGTGTCGGTCATGGAAACGTTGCGCGCCCGGTCCATGTCGCCCAAACGGAACGTGGAGTAGCCCAAGGCGATGGCGATGGCCAGGCGCAGAAAGAACTGAACGTAGCTGAAGGTTTGCATTGCCCAGTCGGCCTGAAGCACGCGTCCCTGTCCGCCGCCCTGAATTACGAACACCACCATGGCAAAGAGGGCAAAAAGCGCGCCGCAGACCGCCGCATAGGCGAGCCAGGCCCGGGTGACGCGGCGACGGCGCAACAGATACACCAGCGCCAGCGCCGCCGGCACAAACAAAAAGAAGTAATGCAGCAGGCAGCCGCCAGTTATGAACGCCGTCAAGACCGCCAACCGACCGGCTGATTCACGCTCCATCCAACGCTCGAAGGCCCAGACCGAGGCGGTGGAGAAGAAAACCATCCCCGCATAGACCCGGCCCTCGGTGGCAAACTCCAGAACGAATGGAGACAGAACGCACAGCAGACCCGGCCAGAGCCAACTTTCCTTCCCCACGATGCGCGATCCGAGAGCGATCGCAAACGGAATGGTCAAAAGGGCAAAGATCAGACTGGGGATGCGGATCGCCCAAGGCGCGCCCACGGCAAGATACGAATACCGGGCGAGAATGAAGAAAAGCGGCGGATGGCACATTTCGGGTTTGGCCAGCGTATGCCAGAAGTCCGGAGCGTTGATGACGCCCCACGTGTGGCCCCATTCGTCGCCATACAGATCGGCGAAAAGATACCGGGGAAAAAGGACAAAGGCGACCACGACAAAAGCCATAACCGTCAGCGGCTTCAGCATGACACGGGCGCGGGACTGGACAGATCGTGATGACATTCAACCTGTGTACGTGTTCAGCAAGCGGTATCGAGGTAGCACGCTCTTCTTGAGAAGGCAGGGCACGCCGACCCCAATAGCCGTAAGTGTCACAAAGGAGAGAATGAACAAGGGGCCGGAGAACAATGAAAGCTGCGACGCTATCGCCCTTCCGGCAAACAGGAGAAAGGGATGCAGGAGGTAGATCGACAACGCCCAAACGCCCATGCGGGCGAGCGCATCGCCGACGAGTCCCAGATTCAGGCGCATAACATGGCAGACGGCGGGAATTGCGATGAGGGAAAACACCGTCTTGGCGGCATGGTAAGAAATCGGCCGGGCGGGGGAAAAGCCGAATACGGGGGAAACGACACACGCGCAAACAAACAGGAGAACGAATACAGGCCCGGCCGCATCGATCCAACGCTCGAACCGCGTGACATCCCGGGCCAGCCATGCGCCCAAGAGGAAGATAAACGCGTGCTCCATCACGTATTCCAGGGAGAAGAACTGTGGACCCGGGAGATACGGGAGAACCAGTGCAACGGCAAGGGCTCTCTTCAGATATCTCCCCCGGTGGGCAGCAAGCAGAGGAAACAGAAGCAGAAGCCATGCAAGGGTCTGCAGAAACCAAAGCTGACGCAATACGCTGGATGCCGGGTGGGCCAGGAGAAGATACACATCATGAAGAATTGCAGAGACTGCGGCCGAGCCGGGGCCGCTTCGGTGGGTGAGCAATGTTATCATGACTGCCGCAGTGGACAGGAACAAGTATCCGGGAGCCAGCCTTGAGAGTTTCCTCCAGGACGTTTTCAGATAGTCGCCGGCGTCCCGCAAGGGCTTGGCGGTGTATTGGCAAAGGAAGCCGCTGATGAAGAAGAAAAGCGGGATATGGAACATGTATATGATATCGTGCTTCAGGATCGCATACCAGCGGTTCGTCGCGTCGGGGGCGGTCTCCGCAACGTGGCCGGCCACGACCAGGAGAATGGCCAAACCACGGCAACGATCGATATATGCAAGGCGCTGATTCATGAGCAATTCGTTGAAATCCCAAACGCCGTCGCGCGCACTACCACCTGCCGCGCTCTGGCCCGCTGTGCGCCCTCCGGGACATGGACGCTCTGATTTGGAACGCGCCTCAGCCAAAGACGGCGTTTCGTAGCGCCGTTCCAGGCGCTTCTTTCCTGCCCCGCGGCAGCGTAGGCCATCCCCATCAACACAAACAGCGGGACAGGGAAATATTGACAGTAAATCAGAGCATTATCCGTGTTCATGATGATCATAAACGGAACGAATCCCGTCGCCGCACAACAGAACATCAGCCGCCCGACCGGCGATGCGGTCTTCGATCGCCGGTACAGCATCCACATTTGGACCAGCAGGGTCGCGGCAAAAAGCGCCGCGCCCAGATTGCCGTAGTTGTATCGAATCCGCAACCAGTCGTTATGGGGTTGATCCGCAAAGCCCCGGCTGGTCAGGAGGATGCTTTCCGCCTTGGCGCCGTGCCCCAACCACGGCTTCTCGCGGATGCCCGCTTCCATCAAGTCCCACGTCAGTTTTCTGCCGCTGGTGTTGAAATCGGGGTTGTCCATCCTCAAATCCCACAGATCGCCCTTCCCGGAGAAGAACATTTTGTGCTGGACCTTGGGTGTATAGAATAACGCCACACCACCCGCCAACCCTGATACCACGATGATAAGCCGCTTCTTCAGTGGAAGCGGCGCCACCGTCGCCAGAACCAGCCCGAAACTCGCCAGCATCGGACCCCGGTTCGCGCTGATCGCCGGAACCGCCAGCGCCGCCAGATACATCAGGAGATTACGCCGCCGGTCATGCCCCAACAAAAAGGCGCACAGAAAGAACGCCTGGTAAAACAGCGCATGAATCGCGCCCGCAGGGAAACCGCTGTTGTCGATGTCGCGCAACGTCCAGGGCAATACGAACACGAGGAAGATAGCCAGAAATCCCTTGAACGCTGCACGCATGAATCCCACGATCAAGTCGAGGGTTTCGGGCCGGACCGCCATGGTCGAAACCGCTATTCCCGCGAACACTGGGCAAAGGATTTGGGCGGTCGCCTGAAAGGCGCGAGGATACCCGCTGAACGCATACACCACAATCCACAGCATCCATGGCGCCCACAACTTCCAAGGAAAGGTTACTTTGTCCAACCGCTGGGCAAGCACAAGCAACGACGCAGCCAGTATAAGGGCCCACAACCACCCCTGTAGCGCGAATCCAAGCGTGCGCTGGCCTCTGAACACCAGCGACAGCAGCGCGGCGCCGAAAATTGCGGACACCAGCCACGGCTGACTTTTCAGGGCAGGGACAAAACCGGATGGGTTTTTCGTGGTCATACCGGACGATAGCGCCCCTTCCACAGCCGCAGCAGGGCGCGGTCAATAAGCCCGGGGCGCAGGCGCGGGCAACGGAGGGCATATTCGATTGCGGCCAGAAGGCCCTGACAGAACCGGTCCAGACCCCAATCTGCGATAATCCGTCGTGACGCTTCGCCCATGCGCCGGCGTCCATCGTCCGACAGGCTGGCCATCGTCACCATACGTTGGGCCAGTTCCTGAGGGCTCGTGGCGTCAAAGGTCCAGCCGTTTTCGCCCTCCTTCACCAACGTGCTCGCGCAGCCACACTGCTTGCTGATAAGAACGGGACAGCCGCACGCCATCGCTTCGTTGACAACCAGACCCCATGTTTCCCCAAAACTGGGGAGGACCAGGCAATCCGCCAGAGCGTAATACTGGGCCAGTTCCGAAGGCTCGGCAAAAGGAAGGAAACGGACGTTTTTCACTCCGGACTCGCGACTGTATTCCTCCAACCGTGACCGTTCCGGCCCGTCGCCAACCAGCGCCAGTCCCCACTCTCCTGTCACCTTATGCCCTGACAAATCAGAAAATGCCTTGATCGCGCCGATCCAATTCTTCTTTTCAATCTGGCGGCCCACACCCAGAAAGAAGCGATCGGGCAATCCCCGTTCTTTTCTCAGCGATTCCAGCCCTTGGGCGCGCGCCGATTCCGCCTTGGCTGCCCAATCCGCGTTGTCCACCACGTTCAGCCCGTAGAACAGCTGTTCCTCGCGAAAGCCCCAGTGAAGATAGTCCGTTTGATATGCAGGCGCCGGAATCATCATCGCCGAAGCATTGGCATACAGCCGACGCTTGATCCACGTGGTCACGCGCCCCCGAGGAACATCCGCAAGCCGCGCATTGTCAAGAAGCACAACAGGCCGTCCTTTTCGCCGCCCCCAATACAACGCGGCAGCGCCGGAGTAGTAAGCCACTCCCCCGCAAGCCACCACCGCGTCCGGATTCATGGCGTCCAGACAATCACAGACCGCCCTGCGCGCCTCGCACGGCGCAATCGCTTCCGGCCCCCGGTCTTGGAAAAGACAGCGCCAGTCTTCCCCGAAATCATCCGAATTGCGTTGCGCAAAGGCATAGGGAGAGCCCTTCCCCGACAGTTCGACAACGCCCAATTCCCATTGCTTCGCCCGCGCCAGCGTCCGAAACGCCTTCAATCGTCCGGGCCAGTAAAGCCGCAAATCCGTATGGATAAAGGCTGCCTTCAAAAGCGCGCGCTCGATCCCGCCAGAAAACAACGCTGCATCGCCGGCCGGGGCAGCAAAGCCAGTCCCAGATAGGCGAGCAGCCGGGGAGAAACGTGGCAGGACAGGCCATTAAGCGTCTCGCAGAGAGCCTGCCTGCGCATCCCTAGCCTTAGGAAACACGAAGCCCGCATCTTGTGCCAAAGCGCGAGATAGGCTTCCATGCGTTTGTCGGGATGCTGCCGCCGCAGTTCTTCCAGACCGGCGCCGACGCGATCGGGCGACTGCGGGACGCGGCTGGGTGGGCGCAGACCCATCCCGGCCTCGTCCTGGTGAAACACCGCCAGCGGCGTCGCGCAATAGGCCACCGATTCGCCGCAGGCCAGCCGCGCCCATGTCAGCAGGTCCTCGCCCGAGGTAATCCCAACCGGGAAGCCTCCGACTTTCAGCAGAGCGTTCTTGCGGACACAGACAGCGCTGGCGTGGATGGGGGGATGCGAGCGGCTGGCCAGGGCGAAGTAGTCCTCGAGTATGCCTTCGAAGCCATCCGCCAGGCCTCGGAGAATCGCCGGTTGCCGCTTTTCGCCGTATTGCAGAAAGTAGCGCGTGGCGTACACGCCCGCTTCGGGATGCTGTTGGGCCATGCGCCGGATCGAAGCGAGGAAGTCGGGCAGCCATTCATCGTCGGCGTCGAGGAACGCGATCAATTCGTGGCGCGCCTCGGCGATGCCGCGGTTGCGCGCCGCCGAGACGCCTGCGTTGGCCTGGTGGATCAAGCGAATGCGCGGGTCGCCAATGCCCCGCACCACCTCCGCGCCCCCATCGGTCGAGCCATCGTCCACGACGACGATCTCAAAGTCCTGTACTGTCTGAGCCAGCACGGACCGCAATGCGCGTTCGATGGTTGTTCGCTTGTTGTAGAGTGGGATTACGACGGAAAACATATCAACTCCACTTTTATTCCGTTAACGCGGCCATCGTTGTTCCACACAGATATTCGTTCGATTTGTGAATCATCGCAAAGCCGCCCAGACCCCGTGATCCGTGTCAACAACTTCGCCGGTCGCGTTAAACTGCGGGTGAACCATGACTTCTATCTGACTGGCCGCGCACATCGCCCCGATCCTGAGGCAAAGGCGGTGAAAATCCATCAGCGAACCAAAATAGCGGGACCGCGCCAAGCCAGCGCTGCGAATTCGCGCATTTACAACGTGCCGATAAAGTCTGTTAACTGCCGGAACTTCTCCTGAGGCGCAATTGGCCGCAAGGCGCAAGAACGGAATCCCGTATTCGCGGCATATAGCCATCACGCACGACAATACCCCCATTCTTCGTGCACGTGATGATGTGAATCGGCATGGGAGATAGATAGGCCATGGAATCTGCATTTCCGCGCCTGTGCCCGCAATTCCTCAAGCACCGCCTGTCGTTCATGCCGCGATAATCGGAAATGGCGCCTTCGTTGGCCATGAAAAACGCCCGCGTCACTGCAAAAACGTGGATATTTTTTAATCGCATCGGTCAGTGGAAGTCCTTCGGTCAATACGAAATGGATACCCACCACCCCAACAAGGTTTTTTGACTGCGCCAGGCAACAGGCTTCCTCGAATCCAGGCATGTTTGCCATGATGCTTGTCGAGTTGCACAAATCCTTTTCGAACGCGGCCAAAATCGCCGCGTTCGTATCGCTGTTCTTTCCAAAGTCGTCAGCGTTAATGATCATTGGTTGGCAGCGGCCGCGTCAGAGTCGTGCGCGCTGTGTTCGTCTGCCTTCGTGCGTCATCTGTCCTGCCTGCGGGAAACCTGGCGTATGCGTTGAGCCACTGCGATCGGACCGAGTCAAGAGCGTAAGAGTCCAGGGCAAAGACCGGCATTCTTTGCCGAACGCTCCGGCGGCCGTCCGCAAAGGCCTTTTCCAACTGTTCGGCAAAACCCGATGAATCGCCCACGGGGCTCAAGAAACCTGAAAGTCCTTCTGAAAGCACCTCCCGCAACCCCGGGACGTCGCTCCCCACCACCGGCACGCCGGCGGCCATGGCTTCGACGGCGGTCAGGCCGAAGCCTTCCCATCGCGACGGCATCGCCAGGACGTCCATGAGATGATAGTATTTCGGCAATTCCTCGGGTTCGACGCGCCCGGCCCAGACAATGCGTTCGGCGATGCCGGCTTCGCGCGCGACCTGCTCGAAATACTCCCGGTCGGGCCCTTCGCCCACGACCAGAATCCGCAACTGCGGCAGCGTGTCCTTCAGCAGTCCGGCGGCCCGAAACAACACGTCATGCCCCTTGAGTTTAACGACGCGCCCGACGATCCCTACGACCGGCGCGTTAGCCGAAATACCCAGCGCGGCGCGCTCCTTCGCCCGGTCCAAGCCCCGCCCCGCCGCCTGGATGGCCTCGACGTCCACGCCGTTGTAGATTGTGCTGTGGCGGACGCGGCGGCGTTCGGCGCCCGTTTTTGCGCCGGAAGCCTTTCCGAACCAGAATTTTTCGCAGTTTTCCGACACGCAGAAGAAATGATCCGTGAACATGCCGGCGAACCGCAGCATCGCCTTCGCCTTCAGTCCGAATCCCGCGCTTCCTGCCGCATGAACCGTGGCGAAGATGCGCGGGACGCCCGCCCATTTCGCCGCGAGAATCGGCAACAGCCCCGGCGCCATGTATTGGATATGCGCCACCGCCGGCCTGCGTTCACGGAACAAGCGGACCAGCCGCCGAAACAGCCCTCGAAAATCCCCGCGCGGATGCTCCAGCCGTTCGACCAACGCCCCGGCCTTCTCATACCGCGCCACCATCGCGGCGTCCCACTCGTGATAGCACACAACGCCCACGTCCCAGCCGCCTTCCACCAACGCCCGGACCATCCCCAGCGTGGCGATTTCCGTTCCGCCCAGCATGAGACAGGGGATGCAGATTGTGACGGTGTTGGTCATGTCAGTGTGTCGGTGTGACGGTGGGACAGTGTGACGGTGGGACGGTGTGACGGTGGGACGGTGGGACAGTGTGACGGTGTGACGGCGAGACGGTGTGACGGTGGGACGGTGTGACGGTGTGACAGTGGGACGGTGTGACGGTGGGACGGTGTCACACCGTCACGCTGCGAAAACGCCGTTCCAGCGCGGGCCGCCATTGATTGACCCATCCATTCCGCAGGCGGCTGAGCGCTCCGGGGGCCTGGCGCCGCCACTCGTATAGCGCCGTTGTCGCATCGGCCCAATCCATTTTATAGGCTTCGGCGCCCTGCAAGAGGTCAAAGACTTTCAGCCGCCGCTCGATGGCGTCGCGCACGCAAAAGAAAAGATGCATCTTGCTGGGGGAAAGGTTCGCGAAGGCGTCGCTGTAAGCGGGACAGTAGTAGTAGAAACGATCCTTCCAGATAAATCCAAGATGCCATGAAATCGCCTTTCCGGCAACACGAAGTTCCGAGAAGTGGAGAACCCCGCCGGCCAGGCCCTGTTCGATCAGTCGCAGGTGATATCCGGGGGCGCGATACGCCCTGGGCCATCGCGTTTCATGCGCCTCCAGAAATGGCTTTAGCGCCGTCTTCGCCTCAGCAATCTCCTCAGGCGCATACAGACGGAACTCCAGCGGACCTTGTTCCTCCAGCCGCCGCATCTGGCGGCGCACATCCCCCCGCAGGCTGCCTTTCAACTTCTTAAGAAAGGACTCTCCATCTGCACAGCCCTCGAGGCTGCGCTGGGGACATTTTTCGCCCGTCTCATGAAGCATCCCTGACGGAATACTTGAACCGCCCAACCGAAGTCCCGAGAGACGCGCCCCATCCACACGCCCGGCCGCCAGTTCGCTTCCAGCCCATTCATCCAGCGCCTTCCAGAATCCCGCCTCCGCCTTTTCATCCCGCGAACCCGCCCAGATCGGGTCGTGATAATCAAAGTCAGAATAGCCCACCGGAACCAGCAGGCGCTGCCAGGCGTTTTTCCAGTTCCGCCGCCACAGGATCAGGGGAAGAAACACCGTCGTCCCGCCCTGCCGCGCCACGAGGAACCGCGGATCGATCCGGCGCAATGGCAGATACGTCTCCACCCATGCCTTCACCAGCGCGGGGTGAAAGAAGACATGCGACTCAGGATCGGCCTCCATCCAGCCCATCCACTCGTGCTGGAAGGCCTCCGACCAGATGGTGTCCCAGTCGGTGATCCAATTGAAATCCCAGTTGCTCATATCGGTTTGACCGTTTGACGGTGTGACGGTGTGACGGTGTGACGGTGTGACGGTGTGACGGTGTGACGGTGTGACGGTGTGACGGTGTGACAGTGTGACGGTGTGACGGTGTGACAGTGGGACGGTGTGACGGTGTGACAGTGGGACGGTGTGACGGTGGAGCGGGAATGCGCTGGCTAGAAGTGAGCGCGCCAGCGGTCGGCGTCAGCCATGATCCGGCCCAGCTTGCCTCCGATTTCACTGCATTGCGTGTCAAGACGCTCGTATTCTTCTGCGTTCAGACAACCGCACGACAGGGCCGTTTTGAGCCAGTGTCGTGTTTCGAGTTGCTCGCCGTCGGCGTCGGTTAACTTGCTGACAAAGTGCGGCTTGTAGCGTCGTTTCGCCCACGCCTCGGCGATGTTCGCGCCAATTGATCGTGAGGAGCGCCTTATCTGATCGGTTAGCGAGTAACGCTCTTCTTTTGGAAACTGCCGGGAAATCTGAAATATCTCCTGCTGCAAATCGAACGCGAGACGATACACGTCCAGTTCTTCAAAGTCCTTGATCAGCGCCATCTTACGGCCCCCACCGTCACACCGTCACACTGTCACACCGTCACACCGTCACACAGTCACACCGTCACACCGTCACACAGTCACACCGTCACACCGTCACACGGAAATACAGCTCTCTGCGCCACTCAAACGCCTTCAAAAACTGCCTTGGCAGCCTTCCAACCCACGGCGCGCCGCACGGCGCCAGCGCCTGGAGATAGATATCCATCGCCCGGCGCTTCTTTTCGTAAACGTCCGATATGTCCAACAGGCGGGCGTTCTTCCAATCGCAGCGCCACGCCTTTCTCAAAGGCATGCTGAACCAGAACCACACGCAGTAATGATAAAGTTCAACCGGTTGCTGGTAGTTGTGTCGCGTTCCCTGTGCCGTGTGCCGTGTGCCGTGTGCCGCGTCCCCCGCCCCCCCCCCCCCCCCCCCCCCCCCCCCCCGCCCCCCCCCCCCCCCCCCCCCCCCGCCCCCCCCCCCCCCCTCCCCCCCCC
>Ga0101944_10005070_pt1 | contig 15446 bp, 13 predicted proteins | sample DewCreD2012metaG_FD_75245 | JGI IMG/M metagenome (GOLD analysis project Ga0101944, IMG submission 75245) | Hot spring sediment bacterial and archeal communities from British Columbia, Canada, to study Microbial Dark Matter (Phase II) - Dewar... ...
CACATCGGCATTCCCTGCCAAATCACCGCCGACCCGGAGGTGGTTCGCCGCGCCGACAAAATCATCTTCCCCGGCGTGGGAGCCGCTGGCGCGGCGATGAGCGTATTGTGCGAGCGCGGGCTGGATGCGGCACTGAAAGAGTCCTTCGCCAAAGGCACGCCGATTTTGGGCATTTGCATCGGCTGCCAGATTATCCTGGAGCATTCCGAAGAAGATAACGCCGAATGCCTGGGCCTGCTGGCGGGGCGGACGATGCGGTTTCGCCAACCACCCTCACATCTGCCCTCACCCCTAACCCTTCTCCCGGCGGGAGAGGGGCCGGGGGTGAGGGAAAGGCTCAAAATCCCCCACATGGGCTGGAACGCCGTCCGCGTCACCCAGCCCCACCCCATCCTCGCCCATCTCCGCCCTGGCGATGAGTTCTACTTCGTCCACTCCTACTACCCCCAGCCCGCCGATTCATCCCAAATCTACGCCGTCAGCGACTACGGCGGCGAATTCCCCGTGGCAATTGGCCGGGACAACCTGTTCGCGGTGCAATTCCACACCGAAAAAAGCGGCCCGGTGGGGCTGCGGGTGTTGCAAAACTTCTCCAACTGGAAAATCGAATAACCGAATAACTGGAAAACCGGAGAACTGAAAAACTGAAGAACTGGAAAACCGGAGAACTGGAAAACTGAAGAACTGGAAAACCGGAGAACTGGACAACCATGTTAAGCAAACGCATCATCTCCTGCCTCGACGTGCGCGATGGCAAACTGGCAAAATCAGTCAAATTTGTAGATACCAGAGACATCGGCGACCCGGTAGCAAAGGCCAAAGAATATTACGAGCAGGGCCTCGACGAACTGGTCTTTTACGACATCACCGCCTCCAGCGAGGCTCGCGGAATCATGCTCGACGTGGTTAGCCGCGTGGCGGAACAGGTTTTTATCCCCTTTTCGGTGGGCGGCGGCCTGCGGACGGTGGAAGATTGTAGCCGCGTCCTGCTCGCCGGGGCAGAGAAAGTCAACGTCAACTCGGCAGCGGTCAAAAATCCGGGCTTGATTGCCGAAGCCTCGAAAGCGTTCGGGGCGCAGGCCGTCGTTTTATCAATGGACGTGCGGCGGGTTCAGCCCTCCGCTGCCATCCCCAGCGGATACGAGATTGTCATCAACGGCGGGCGCGCGCCGATGGGGCTGGACGCCATCGAATGGGCCAGGCGCGGCGAGGGGCTGGGCGCGGGCGAGATAGTGGTCAACTCGATTGACGCCGACGGTACGAAAGAAGGCTACGAACTGACCCTGACGAGATTAATCGCCGAAGCCGTCTCCGTGCCAGTGATTGCCTCCGGCGGCGGCGGGAAACCCGAACACCTGTACGACGTGCTGACCGAAGGCAAAGCCGATGCCGCCCTGGTGGCCTCCATGTTGCACTATGGAGAATATACGGTCGGGCAGATTAAGGAGTATTTGGCGGGGCGAGGCTTGAAAATCAGAATGCAGAATGAAGAACGAAGAATGAAGAATGCAAAATGAAAAATAAACTGGACAACTGGATAACCGGAAAACTTAAATTTGACCCCAAAGGCCTGATTCCCGCAGTTGTGCAAGACGCCGCCACCAAAGACGTGCTGATGGTAGCCTGGATGAACGCTGAGTCGCTGCAAAAAACGCTCGAAAGCGGCGAAACCTGGTTCTACAGCCGCTCACGTCAGGAACTGTGGCACAAGGGCGGCACGAGCGGAAACACACAGCAGGTGGTCGAAATCCGTTACGACTGCGATGGCGATACGCTTCTGGTGTTAGTCGAACCTGCCGGCCCAGCCTGCCACACCGGGGCAACATCGTGTTTCTACCGAAAAATCCGATAACCCGAAAAACCGGAAAACTGGAAAACCGAACAACCGGAGAATCGAACAACCTGGAGACCCAATGACCCTCAACGACCTGTATCAACTCATCCTTGACCGTAAAACCCACCCCAAACCTGGCTCTTACACCAATTCACTATTCGACTCCGGCCTGCCGCGCATGGCTCAAAAAGTGGGCGAGGAAGCCACCGAAGTCATCGTGGCTGCCCTCGCCCAAGAAAACGCCCGCCTGGTGGAGGAAATCGCCGATTTGACGTATCACATCCTCGTGCTGATGGCCGCCAAAGGGCTGACTCCCGCCGAGGTGCTGGCGGAGTTGGAAAAACGGCATCGGTAGGACAGGATGAATCCTGCCCTACTTACGCCACCTGGTATAGGCTGGCAATGCTCTTTTTCAAGGTTTGCGCTGAAGCCTCCAACGCTGCCTGCTCTTCCGGGTAAAGTTGGGTTTCCACAATCCGCTTCACGCCGCCCTGCCCAACAATGGCCGGGATGCCCAGGCAGACATCCCGAATGCCGTACTCGCCAGTCAGCAGGGTGGAAACAGTCAACACGCTGTTTTGGTCCTGCAAAATCGTGCCGACGATACGCGCCAGCGACATGCCGATTCCAAAATACGTTGCCCCTTTGTAATTGATGATGTGATAGGCCGAATCGCGCACTTCTTTGACAATCCGCTCACGCTGACCATGCCAGTCACGGCAGTTACCACACACCGGGCAGTATTTGTCCATCGGCACGCCGGCCACATGCGTCATAGACCAGGCCGCCACCTCGCTGTCGCCGTGTTCGCCGAGGATATAAGCATGAACATTGCCAACATCCACCTTGCAGTGTTGGCTAAGCAGATAGCGGAAACGGGCGCTATCCAGCACCGTGCCGGAGCCGATGACGCGCCCTTTAGGCCAGGCCGAACGCTTCAGCGCGACATAAGTCAGCACATCAACCGGGTTGGTTGCCAACACCAGCACCGCCTGCGATTTTTGGGAGACCATCTCATCCACAATCGATTCGACCAACGCGGCATTTTTCTGCAACAGATTGAGACGCGACTCACCTGGCTGCTGCTTGGCCCCAGCCGTGATGACCACCACCTGGGCATCGGCGTAGTCGCTGTTTTCTCCTAATCGAATCTGCACCGAGGGGTAAAACGGCAAACCATGCGCCAAATCCAACACCTGCCCGGCGGCAAAATCGCGGTTGATGTCTGTCAAGCAAATTTCATCGGCCACACCACGCTGCGCCAGGGCATACGCAAAGGTCGAGCCAACCGCGCCCGCCCCCACAATCACTACTTTACGAGATTTCCATAATATATCCATTGCTTCATCCTTTTTGGCTAAATTGCGATAAATTTAGTCCTATTCTACTCCGGTTTGTGAAATTTTAGACAACTCTCATCTTTTATTAAGTCAGAGAATGTGACTTTATGGCCGCAAACAAAAGCAGAGCAAAATTTCTCAAAAGTAGCGCAGCATTGCCAGAATATGTCGGCGCAACACTCGCTTCGCCCAGACAGAATAATTATGACAAATTTCATCAAAATTAATGACAAAAAGCCTATGCTAATTTTTTATATTAGCGTATACTAACATCTGTCAACCGGTTGTCACGTTTTCTGCCCAAACTCTCAAAGTCAAGGAGACTCACCTTTATATGTTTCGTTTACGAACGACGCTGCTCATCCTGGCAGTCGGCCTGGCTGCCTGCGCCCCTGCCGCGCCCCAAGCCGCATCCACCCCAGTTGCAGCCACCGAACCTGCAACTGTAACCAGCGCCCCCAACCTGCCCGAACCAACCGCAACCGAAACACCTGCCCCTGTTGAAATCTCTGGCTCGCTCACCATCTACTCTGGCCGCTCCGAAGCGCTCATTCAGCCGGTGCTGGACGCCTTCCAGGCCAAATACCCCAAAGTCGAAATCCTGCTCAAGGCGGGCAGCAACAGCGCCATGGCAAATGCCCTGATTGAAGAACAAGCCAACCCACAGGCCGATGTCTTCATCACAACTGAAATGTTCACCGCCCAGTCGCTTGCCCAAAAAGGCATTTTCCAGTCATACCTGCCTGCCGGCGCCGAAGCCTTGCCTGCCGAATTCGTTAGCGCAGAGCGAGCCTGGGTTGGCCTCACCCGTCGGGCGCGCGTTATCATGTATAATGCAGACCTTGTCACGCCCGAAGAACTGCCCACTTCGATTTTCGACCTGACCGACCCTAAATGGAAGGGGCAGGTTGCCGCCGCTGGCTCAACCAACGGCGGAATGCAGGCCCAGGTTGCCGCCATGCGCAAACTGATTGGGGAGGAAGCCACGGCCGAATGGCTGAAAGGCTTAATTGCCAATGAAGTCACCTTCTTTGGCGGCCACACCGACGTGCGCAAAGCGGTTGGCGCGGGCGAGTTCAAACTTGGCCTGGTCAATCACTACTACTATCACCTGCAAAAAGCCGAAGGCAGCAACGTGGGCGTCATTTACCCCGACCAGGGCGAGGGACAAATCGGCTTGTTCTCTAACATCACTGCCGCTGCCATCGTCAAGGGCGCCAAGAACCTGCCCGCCGCCCAGGCTCTGCTCGACTTCCTGGTTTCGCCCGAAGGGCAAAAACTGTTCGCCGAAGGCAACTACGAATACCCGCTCCTGCCCGGCGTTGCGCTGCGCGAGGGAGTGGCCCCGCTCGAAACCTTCCGCCTGGCAGAAATTGACATCCCCTCGACCGCGCTCGACCTGGATGCGACGTTCAAGTTGATAGAGACCGTCGGCCTGCCATAATGCTGTAGTGTTGGGTCAGCAGTTCAACTGCTGACCCAGCCCAAAGCCTAAGCACTCTTTTTGCGTTATTTGACCAGTAATGAGTTCGAGCACCCAACCCTTTTCCTTCCCCCTCAAACCTTTTTCCATCAGCCCCCGGCTTGCGCTGGCCGCGGGGCTGGTGGCGCTTTTCGTGGCAGTGCCGCTGATATATATCTTCCTGCGCGCCCTGGGCGCAAACCCTGAAGACTGGCAGCGTTTGCTGCAAACCCGTCTGTGGCGCTTGATGGGCAACACCCTGGCGTTGGTTGCGGCAGTCACTTCGGGAACTCTGGTCATCGGCGTTGGCATGGCCTGGCTGACCGAACGCACCGACCTGCCGGGGCGCAAAGCCTGGCGCTGGATGTTGGCCCTGCCGCTTGCCATCCCAGCCTACATCGGCGCGATATTGCACCTGGCCCTGCTGCGCCCGCGCGGTGGAATCATCCCCCAATGGCTGGAGACAACGTTCGGATTCCCCGTGCCGACCCCCAGCCCGCTCGGTTTCTGGGGCGCGGCGTTTATCCTGACCGCGTTCATGTTCCCGTATGTCTACCTGTTGAGCGGCGCGGCCTTCCGCTCCCAACACGCCGCGCTCGAAGAAGCCGCCCGCGCCTTAGGCCGCACTCCCTGGCAAACCTTCTGGCAAGTGACCCTGCCGGCCATGCGCCCCGGTCTGCTGGCGGGCGCGCTGCTGGTGACTCTGGACGTACTGGCCGAATACGGCACGGTCGCCTTGCTGCGCTACGAGACCTTTTCCTCCGCCATTTTTGCCCAACTCTACGGGCGCTACGACCGTTCGGCGGCCTCCATTCTGAGCGGCGTGCTGGTCAGCCTGGCCATGCTGGTCTTGTGGGCCGAAATTCAACTTCAGGGGCAGGCACGGTTTACCCAAATGGAGGGCAACTGGCGGCCGGCCCCACTCGCCCCGCTTGGCGGGTGGAAATTCCCCGCCCTGCTGCTTGTCTCGGTAGTGGTCTCTATCAGCCTGTTAATCCCCCTGCTCGTCTTGTTCCTGTGGAGCATACAGGCCGTCCTCGACCCGCAAACGCTGGCGCAGGTCGTTCGCACCGGTTCGCAGGGATTTGCGCGCTTCGCCTGGAACAGTTTATGGACTTCGGCCCTGGCCGCGCTGCTGGCAGTAACGCTTTCGCTGCCGGTGGCGCGTCTCTCGGCGCGATACCCCAGCCGCCTTTCTCGCCTCCTCGCCCGGCTGTGCCAGGTTGGGTACGCCATCCCCGGCGTGGTCATCGCCCTCAGCCTGGTTCTGCTCGTCAATCGGTTTTTCCCCATTTTGTATGCCACCCCCTTGCTGGTGGTGATTGCCTACGTCTTGCGGCACATGCCCCAGGCGGTGCGCGCCAGCGAATCGGCCCTGGGGCAACTCTCCGCCTCGCTGGAAGAAGCCTCGCGCACGCTGGGGCGTACTTCGCTCCAAACTCTGTTTCAGGTCACGCTGCCGCTCATTCTGCCCGGCCTGCTGGCGGGCGGCGCGCTGGTCTTCCTGACCTCGCTCAAAGAACTCCCGGCCACGCTCCTGCTGCGCCCGGCTGGGTTCGATACGCTGGCCGTTCGGGTATGGATGTGGGCCAGCGACGGTTTTTACATCCAGGCCGCGCCCGCCGCGCTCTTGCTGGTGCTGGTTTCGGCCTTCCCCCTTTCATTCTTGTTGCGCCGGGAGCAAATGTTCCGATGAAAACCCTCCAAGTTCAAAACCTGACCAAACGATTCCCCTCTGCCGCCCAACCGGCGGTCAACAACGTCTCTTTTGCGTTGGAGAATGGGGAGATTCTGGCCCTGGTAGGTCCCAGCGGGTGCGGCAAAACCACTACCCTGCGCCTGATTGCCGGACTGGAACGCCCGGATTCCGGCTCTATCACCATCAACGGGACCCTGGCTGCGTCAGAGACCTGCTTCCTCCCGCCCGAAAAGCGCGGGGTGGGATTGGTCTTTCAGGACCATGCCCTGTTCCCACATCTGACGGTGTTCGACAATGTGGCATTTGGCTTACACGGTTGTCGAGCCACGTCGAGACAAGGCCGCAAACGAGAAGAGATTCAGGCCACCGTCCTCGACATGCTGCGCCTGGTAGGCATGGACTCGCTCGCCAGGCGTTACCCGCACGCCCTCTCCGGCGGCGAGCGCCAGCGCGTGGCCCTGGCGCGCGCCCTGGCCCCGCGCCCCGTGCTGGTGCTGATGGACGAACCCTTCAGCAGCCTCGACGCCGACATGCGCCTTGAAATGCGTGAACAGGTGCGCAACATCCTCAAGGCCATGCAGGCCACCGTCGTGTTCGTCACCCACGACCAGGAGGAAGCCCTGTTCATGGGCGACCGGCTGGCGGTCTTTCAGCGCGGCCAAATCGAGCAAATCGGCGCGCCGGAGGAGATTTTCCACGCCTCGGCCACCCGTTTCGTGGCCGAATTCATGGGCGATAGCGACTTTTTACCCGGCTGGGCGCGCCCCGATGGAATCGAAACATCCATTGGCCTGCTCCCACAGGCCAACAACCTGCCCCTCGCCAGCAACGTCGAAGTGGCCGTCCGCGCCGATGACATTGATTTCGACCCCGATGAAATTGGCAACGCCGTCATCGCCGCGCGTTTCTTTCGCGGTGCGTTCAACGTCTACCGCCTGCGGCTCGATTCAGGACAAATCTTGCACGCCTTCAAAGAGCATACCTGCCTCCTGCCGGTCGGCGCGCGGGTGCGGGCGCGGGTCAGTGCCGGGCATCCCCTGGCAGTTTTCGAGAAAATTGATTCATGATAAGATAATGTCTGCCAAGCGCAAGAATCGGGTGGCGGCCACGCAACAAAGCGCGTAAGATAACAGCACGGAGGCAGCCATGAATACCGATTACACCCGCATCGAGCAGGCCATTCACTATCTCGAAACCAATTACCGGCGCCAGCCCGAACTCGCCGAAGTCGCGGGCGCAGTTGGGTTGAGCGAATTCCACTTCCAGCGGCTGTTCACGCGCTGGGCCGGCATCAGTCCCAAACGTTTCCTGCAATTCATCACCAAAGAAGGCGCGAAAGAACTGCTCCAGCACGCCAGCGTGCTGGAGACTGCTTATGGCGTAGGCCTTTCGGGGCCGGGGAGACTGCACGACTTAATGGTGACGACCGAAGCAGTCACCCCCGGCCAGGTGCGGGCAAAAGGCCAAGGCTTGATAATTGAATACGGCTTCGGCGCAACGCCCTTCGGTGAGGCCCTGGTCGGCCTGACCGGGCGGGGAATTTGTTTTCTTGGATTTGTGGAACAGAAGCGGGAGGCAACGCTGGACATTTTGCGGAGCGAATGGCCGCTGGCCGCGCTGGAACATGCCCCGGGGCGGGCTGCCCGTATCCTGTCTTCCGTTTTCGAGGCCGATTCTCCCTCCGGGCCGCTGCCGCTCCACCTGAACGGTACCAATTTCCAAATTAAAGTATGGCAGGCCCTGTTGAACATCCCCGCCGGAAGCGCAACCACCTACGAGGGAATTGCCGCCGCCATTGGGCAGCCGGCCGCCGCCCGCGCCGTCGGGACGGCCATCGGCCACAACCCCATTGCGTATCTCATTCCCTGTCATCGGGTACTCCGCAAAGTGGGTGATTTTGGCAATTACCGCTATGGCAGCGCCCGCAAAAAAGCCCTGCTCGGCTGGGAAGCCGCGCGCGCAGGACAAATTGACAATTTGTCCTACGATTCCCAAGGAGTTTCATGAAAACCAAAATCTGGCTGGCTATGCTGGCAATCTACATCATCTGGGGTTCCACCTATCTCGGAATCCGCTTCGTCGTCGAAACCATCCCGCCCTTTCTGTCGGCGGCCATCCGGTTTTTCGTTTCCGCGCTCATTATCCTGGCCTGGCGCAAACTGGCCGGGGACCCCTGGCCAACCCTGCGCCAGTGGCGCGACGCTTCGATTGTGGGGCTGTTCCTGCTGGCGGGCGGCAACGGGTTGGTCTCGGTTGCCGAACAGACCATCCCGTCGGGCGTGGCCGCGCTGGTGGTCGGTTCGACACCCCTCTGGCTGACCTCCTTCGAATCGCTGCGCCCCGGCGGGGTCAAACCCGGCTGGCAGAGCATCTTCGGCCTGTTGGTCGGCTTCTTTGGCATCTACCTGCTGGTTGGGCCGGGACTTTCCGGCGAATCACTGCGCCTCGACCCGTTGGGAACCATCACCATTATCTTGGCCCCCGTTTCGTGGGCCTTTGGTTCTATTTACAGCAAGAACGCCGACATGCCAGACTCCACCTTGATGTGGACCGGCATGCAAATGGCCGCCGGGACAGTCGGTTTGTTTCTGCTGAGCGCCCTGACCGGCGAACTGCCGCGCTTCGACCTCGCCGCCGTCTCGCTCAATTCCTGGCTGGGATTACTCTACCTGATTTTGATTGGCTCGCTGGTGGGGTTTGTGGCCTACGCCTGGCTGCTGCGCAACGCCCCCATTGCGCTGGTTTCGACCTATGCTTACGTCAACCCGCTGGTGGCGATTTTCCTGGGGGCCTGGCTGGCGCAGGAAGTCATCACCGGGCGGATACTCGTTGCCGCCCTGGTCATCATCGGCGCGGTGGTGGTCATCAACCTGTCCAAGCAGGCTAAAATCATCCAGAAAGACGAAGTGATTGCGCCAACGGCGGAATAGACAAATTTTATACGCGAATTTAATGTTCCTTTTTCTCAAAGTTGTACAATGACAGTGAAATTGGTCTCGCCGTTGCGGGGCTGATGACTCCACACAATTGACATTGCCTTTCGAATCAGCCTCTGCGACCGGGTTACTGCCAGCAGAGCTTTTTGCTGGTCAAGGAGGCTCGTATGAAGCGGAATAAGAACGTACCCTGGCTGCTCTGGACGCTGGCCGGAGCGGTGCTTGTCATCATTACGATTTCGCTGACCACAACCCATCATCAGACGGTTCCGGCGGGCAGCGAATCAGGCCAGATTATGCCAGTCACCGGGCAAACCACCCCCGATATCCATCTTTCCCAACCCAGAATTCGGGAAATTCGCGGGAATTTCTATGTCATCCTGAATGGGTTCGATGAGCTCAAGGAATTCTCACCAACGGGCCATGCCCAACCTCGCCACCTGCACATCTACCCGCCCAACGTGAAATAAAAGGTGGCGCCTTTTCCTACTTCCGCTTCGGCCCAAATACGCCCGCCGTGACGATTGATGATACGGTGGACGATTGCCAGGCTTGCTCCAATCCCATCGAACTCGCTCAAATGATGCAGACGCTGGAACACGCCGAATAGCTTGTCGTAATATTTCATATCGAATCCGACTCCGTTATCGCGCACAAAGTAAACCTGGAGGCCATCCTGTTCTAGCGCGCCGATTTCGACGATGGTTTTCTCACAATTGCGGGTGAACTTGATGGCATTGCTAATGAGACCTTCATAAACCTTATCCAGCAGCCGCAAATTGGCCGAACAAGGGGGCAAGGTTTGAACCTGTATTTGGACCTGCCGGTTTTCGAGTTGCGGCTGCATCCTTTCCAATACACTCTGCACAATTTCTCCGGGATTGACTTGCTGGCGTTCGATAGGCTCCCGGCCGCTCTTCAGGAATTCGAGCAGCCCATCTACCAACTGCCCCATGCGCTGGCTACTTTCTTTAACGGATTCCAACTTCTCGATCACCTTGCCTGGCAGCTCGCGCCGGTATTCGGTCAGGAGAAGGCCAGAATAGCCGTTGATGGCCCGTAACGGGGCTCGTAAATCGTGCGAAATAGAGTAACTGAACGACTCTAGTTCGGCCAGAGCATTTTCAAGTTTCGTGGTACGCTCAGCAACCCGTTTTTCCAATTCATTATTGAGCACTTGCAGGCGTTCAATGGCCTGCTTTTCAGGAGTGATATCCTGTACGCCCCCGTAAACGCCAGTCAGCCGGTTCTCTTCTATACTCCAGACCGGCTGGGCATAGTTGCGAACCCAGCGGATAGAGCCATCTTTGCGGCGGATTTTTAAAACCGAGCCTTCCAATGGAGCGTTGGTCAGGAGGGTGCTTCGGTCGAGCATATCCTGGGAAACGGAATCAGGATGCAGAAGGGTTTCCCACCCACCAACGGCGAGGTACTCATCAAACTCATAGCCGGTGATTTCAGCAAAGGCGCCGGCCACCCATTCCGGGGAAAATTGTCCCTGCGCATTCACTTTGGCCGAATAGATGTAATCGGAAATGACGCTGGTGATTTTGCGATACCGTTCTTCGCTTTCGAGCAAGGCCTTTTCCATCCAGTGCCGTTCGGTAATGTCGCGGTTGATTCCGGTCACCCCAATAGGCCGCCCCTGTTCATCACGCAGAAAACTGGCGCGCACTTCCATGCGAATGATGGAGCCATCTTTTCGATAATAGTCAAGTTGTACCACCCTGGAACGATTCGGGTCAGCATCCCCTTGCGCTTCCCGTTCGATTTCTTCTCGAAGGAGTTCCATCGCCAAGGCATACGAATCAGGGGTAAGCGCTTTGTGCAAAGGTTCATCCAACATTTCCTGGACGGTAAAGCCGCGCAGCCGCGCTGCTGATGCCGTAATGAACGTGGTGTGCATTTGCAAATCTGCTGTCCAGATAATATCCTGTACATTTTCTGATATGATTTTCAGAATCCGTTCGCTTTCAGCCAATTGAGCAGTTCGCTCGACTACGCGCTGTTCCAAATCCGCGTTCAGTCCGCGCACCTGGGAGATGAGTTTTTCAAGTTGCCGCAGCACGCCTCCCGGCATGACTGCCAGTAATAAGAAATTTGCCAGCAGGATAATCCATAAGAACCATCCACTGACCTGGGATGAACTGGAGTTGGCGCGCCCTGCAACCAACATAATCAGTCCAAAGCCGCCCACCACTAGCGCAACTAAAAATCCACCACGCTGACCCCAAAGCAAGGATGCCCCCAGCACCAATAAACCGCACAGGAAGTAGGCCGGCCCTCTTACCCCATCCCCCTGCCAGGCAGCCCCCAAAAGCACGGCCCCACAAGCAAAGAGCATCACAACCGCAGACAACGAGACCTGATGTTTTTGCAATAAAAACACGGAAACCAGTGTAATGCCGGCCATCAAGAGGGAATTCCTGGCAATCGTCAGATTGATTTCGCTTGGGGATAAAAAATACGCCAGACCGCCCAACAAAAGAAAAACGAACAAAACCAATAAAATGGAAAATAAAATCTGCCCCAGATCGTCTGCTGAGACAAACTTCGACAACCCAAAAGATTGTTTCTTATTCATTCCCACTCTGCAGTTCCTTTCCAAGCGTAAAACAAAAGGTCGCGCCCCGGCCCACTTCTGCCTCGGCCCAGACACGCCCACCGTGCCTGCTGATGATGCGCTGGACAGTGGCAAGACCAATCCCTGTACCTTCAAATTCGTCATCACGATGCAGACGCTGGAAGACGCCAAACAGTTTGTCCGCGTACTGCATGTCGAATCCCACTCCGTTGTCGCGCACAAAATAGACAACCTCACCCTGGTTCTCAAAACAACCGACTTCGATGCGCGCAATTTGACATTTGCCAGTGTATTTAACGGCGTTCCCGACCAGGTTGGCATATACCAATCGGAGCAGGGCTGGGTCGGCAGTCGCGGGGGGCATTTCAACCAGAACCCATTCGATTTGGCGGTCTCCGGCTTCAGGAGCAAGGGTTTCAATCACAGATTGAACTATTTCATTTACATCGACAGGTTGAAGGTTGAGCGGCTTGCGTCCCAGGCGGGAAAAATCGAGCAATTCGTCTATCATTTGCGCCATCTGCCCGCCCGCATTGACAATTTTTTTGAGGAATTCGCGCGCCAAAGGTGTCAATTCCTTAGAAAAATCATCCCCCAAGATTTTTGCAAACCCATTGATGGAACGCAGCGGCGCGCGCAGGTCATGGGAAACGGAGTAAGAGAAGGCTTCGAGTTCTTTGTTGGCCGCTTCCAATTGGGCAGTGCGATCGCTGACCCGTTGTTCCAGCTCAGCATTCAAGGCGCGCAATTGCTGCTCGGCACGTAATCGTTCGAGGGCAGCAGCCAGTTGACTAGCCACGGTCACCAGCAAATTCTCATCAGCGTCGCTGAAGGCATCAGGCTGGCGGCTTTCGATATCCAGCACGCCGATTAGTTTTTCCCCGGCAAGAATGGGAACGCACAGTTCAGAACGGATGGTTGGGTCCAAAGAAAAATAGAAAGGGTCGTCGGGGTCATTCATTCGATATGGCTGGCGCGTCGCCGCGACATGACCCACAATCCCCTCGCCCAGACGAAACGACATCTGATCGACATTGTCCGGCATCCCGCGATGGGCGCGCGGAAACGTGCGTAAAAGGCCTTCTCTTTCATCCCACAACGCAACCCCAACAATATCAGGATACAGCGACTGGTAGAGCGTCTCAACAACTGGCCCCAATAATTCCTGTTCGTCTTTCGCAGACGCGCCAGCCTGCGACACAGCATTAAGCGCATAGAGTTCTTTGAGCCGCCGCTGGAGTTCGAGGTTGACTTTCCTGGTCAATTCTTCAGCCTGTTTTCGTTCAGACAGTTCATGCTGCAAGTTGGTGAACAAACGGGCATTTTCAATGGCAATCGCAACCTGGATGGCGACCGCCTCCACCAGTTTGAGATTTTCTTCAGTATAGGCATTGGGTTCGTAGCGCTGTACCGAGAGCGCGCCGATGGTCTGGCCCTGTTTCTTGAGCGGAACAAACATGACCGAGGTAGTGAATTGGGTATGGTCACCAATTTGCATCAGCGGGGCGCGTTTGTAATTTTCCATCTCTTCTTCGGTGTACAGGTGAAGCACCGGTTCCCCGGTCTCAAATACTTTGTACGCATCAGTGCCAGGGACAAGCGGCGCATCAGCTTCGTCCCAATACCTGCCGCTTTCGTAAACAGCCAGGTGGGTTACCATCTGGCTTTCGGTATTAAAAACCCGCACCGAGTAAAAATCGAACCCGACCAATTTTTCTAACTCCCGGCGGATGATTTCCAACACCGTCGCTAGGTCGGTGACTTCAGAAACAGCGCGCCCGATTTCATTCAACATAGCCACTTGATTAGCCGCTTGCAAAGCCTGTTGTTCGGCCAATTTTCGCGCTGTTATATCTCGAGTTACGGTTTGAAGAGCTAACTTACCATCCCATTCCACTTTACTGATTGTTCCGCTAAACCACCGGATTTGACCCGCTTTATCAACCACCCGATTTTCTATCAAGCCTGTAAAGGCCTGCTCACTTGCCAGCAATTCCCTGATGGCGCAGCGAACAAGGTCGGCATCTTCCTGGTACACAATGCTATGGTCAAGTTGCTGCAATTCAGCCAGGCTGTAACCAAGCTGTTGCTCGAGGGCGGCATTGGCAAAGAGTGCTTTGCCCTGCGGAGTCGTTAAGATAATGATGTCAGGAAAACTTTCAACCACGGTGCGGTAACGCTCTTCCGATGCGCGCAAGGCTTTTTCGGCGCGCTGGCGTTCAACCAGCTCATAGTTGAGGCGCTGCAAGGCAGTATAGGTCACGCGCATTGTCAGGAATAATAAACCAGCCACAACAGCAAAGTAGAACAGGCTATCCATCCAAAGCGCAAACGCAGTCACCGGGACCTGGGCTGGTGGCAGGATACCGTTCATTTCCGCATAAACCATAAAATACCCGGCGCCCAGGCATAACAGCGTGACCAACAAGGTATCGAACCGCTTGCCTGAAAGAACCCCGGCCACCACCAATACAACCAAGTAGCCAAAATAGCCAGAACTGCGCACGCCGCCGCCAGTGTAGGCGGCGACCGTAAAAACCAGCCAGATGACCAAAGTGACAAAGATGGCAACCGGACGCACAAAACCTCGGCGCAGGAAGAACATGCCCAGGAACATACTTGCCAATAAAACACCACCTTGCGCAAAATAACGTCCCAAATTTTGAGTATCTACCAGGCTGCTTAAAACGGCATACGACAGGCTGATAACGCTAAAAAAAAGCAGGACACCCCGCAACACTCGCGCAATTTGCCGGTCAACTTCGCTTTCCATTACAGGAAGAGCAAAGAAATTTTTAAGAGTCTTCATACCATCGCTCCAATTCACGGCACAACAACCCTGGGAAATCAGACAGATTATAGCCGCTTAACAGGGAAAACAAAACCAGGCCCGACACTGAGGCCTGGTCGAAAACTAAAGAGACAAATCACCCACTTTTCCCCAACAGATTTACTTGGATTGTTTCACGCCGTGACAATTCTTATACTTACGCCCGCTGCCACACGGACAGCGGTCATCGGGTTTGGTGTTCGAGAAATCAACCTGCTTCAACGGCTGCCGCCAGCGCGGGATGGCCGGGTTGACAAAGACGGGCGGCTCATCGTCTTCTTCATCATCATATTCATCATTGTAGTCGTCGTATTCATCATCATACGACCCAGGCGAAAACGGCGGCGGACTGACGATAACCCGCCAAATGCGCTCGGCCAGGATTCCGAAAGCCAGCATGGACCCCAGCGCCAGGACAGTCGCCTGGAACGGTTCGACCTGAATCACCCGGTTAAGCAACCAGCCCACCCCATAAGCCAGCAGCGCCAGCAGCCCGCCGCCAAGGGCCAGCGCGGCAAAGATGCCGAGGACAAACAACAAAATGACAAGGGCAATTCTCATACGTATGACCTCTGTGTTGCAGATTATCTTCCATTGTACAATAAAAAAAGCCCTTCCAATCTCGAACACCTGTTTCATGGTAAACTTGCCGCATGACATCCATTGTTTCTATCGATATCGAAACCACCGGCCTCGACGCCAACAAAGACGCCGTCATCGAAATCGGGGCGATTAAATTCAATGGTCGCCGCATCGAAGAC
>Ga0101944_10005071_pt1 | contig 15442 bp, 15 predicted proteins | sample DewCreD2012metaG_FD_75245 | JGI IMG/M metagenome (GOLD analysis project Ga0101944, IMG submission 75245) | Hot spring sediment bacterial and archeal communities from British Columbia, Canada, to study Microbial Dark Matter (Phase II) - Dewar... ...
TTTAGACCCACAATTAACATTCTTTTAAGGGGCTTACTTTTTTTTGTCAAAAAAACATTATTGATTATCAGATATTTAAAAAGGAAAAATATCCCTTTTAAACTTTTACCGGACAACAGTGTATTCAAATATAATATTTTTTGGTATTGGATTAGAAAATATTTTTATCAATTTATTGAAGGGTTATTACCAGAATAATCAATTCGGTTAACACATGCCCGCTGTGTCTTGTGGAGTAGCGAGCGGCATCGTACTGCAAAGAATGTATTTCTTTTCGTGTTAACAATAATTTATAAGGCATGTATCATGGTTTTTTCATCTGCCGGTTATAGAACAGCCACCAGCCCGTAATAAAATAGATAGCCGAAAGAGTGATAATCGCAATGATTTCGGGGATGATGGAACGGATATTCTGCTGCATAATCATGACTTTATTCAGTGCAGAGATGGCATGAACAGGAGACAATAGAGAATTAACTGAAATATCGTATCCGGCAATGGAAAACCAAGGGTTCGTATGGATGGGGAACATGGCGCCTGAAAAAAACATGAACAGGAACAGGGGGAAGTTGCCAACCACGAGTACCTGTGTAATGGTACGTGTAAAACCGGCCAGGATCATGCTGAATGCGATAATAGAGATGCTGCAGAGCACCGTAATGAACAGTAAAAGCCCAAATGAGCCATTTACTTCAAACCCGAAAAGCATGGCTGTAAGTAAGGCCAATGCAGCCGCAAGTATACCCACCAGAACCTGTACAAAGCTGATACCACCAATCAGTTCAGCAGTAGTGATACGGGAGAGCTGAAGTCGCTGGAGGGTTTTTTTTTCGGTCTCACTAACTACAGCAATGGTGGCTGTGAACATTAGCATGATGATGGCAAAGATGATGAGCCCGGGTATGGCTAATTCAAAATATGATGCTGAACCGGATATACCAATGCCTGTTTCGCTAAACGACACCGGATCGCTGATAGCAGCAAGTTCATAGATGTATTTTTTTATCAGTTCACCCATCCATATAGCAGCAATCATATAATCGGCGCTTGACAGGTCGCCGGCAAACTCAATTCCCGGTTTTGGGCCGTATGGATTTTTTTTAAGAGCAGCAGCCATTGAGTCGAAAGCGGGTGAGAAGATGATCAGCATATCGGCTTTTTTGTTTTTTAACCGGTCTTCTGCTTCATCCCGTTCGTGTACCTGGTATAAAGTAAATTTCAGTCCTGAGGTATCGGATTTCAGAAAATCTTCTGCAAAGGAAAAAAATGCCGGTGTTTCATTTTTCGATTCAGAAAGGAGGATGATTTCGTATGATTTTTGTTCGCTTTGGTCAATCAGGTAGTATACAGCAACGAATAGCGGCGCGCATGACACGGTGAGCAGCAGCATCCAGAAATTGCGGTATTGCTCTTTAATGCTTTTTAATATGATGTTGAGGATTTTCATATTATATCATTTGGAATTATAATTTGGTCCTGATGCCATCAATATTATTTCTATTCTCTCAACATTCGTCCGGTCAGATGAATAAAGACATCTTCCAATGTGTTGCTGCGCATTTTCAGTTCGCCGATGGTTATATTTCTTTTTTTCATTGCATTGGTGATTGCCGGAATGAGGTTTATCATATCATTGCTACGGACGATGATTGACCGGTGGGCTGTTTTGACATTAGGAATGATTGATTGCAGGATGGCGGCGGCCAGAGATAATCGTTCATCGGTGTCGGGAACAGTTGACAGTTCAAGAATATCGCCATCGCCAAGTGTTTTTTTCAGGTTGGCAGGAGTATCGAGTTTTAACAGCTTGCCTTTATCAATAATGGCTACACGATCGGCCAGGCGTTCTGCCTCGTCCATATTGTGTGTGGTGAGGATAATGGTTTTTCCGGGCGCTATTTCGTGAATAAAGTCGCGCACAAGGACACGGCTTTGTGGGTCGAGACCTGCTTCTGGCTCATCGAGCACGATGATCTGAGGGTCGTGTACCAGCGTCAGACAAATGTTGAGCCGCCGTTTCATTCCGCCGGAAAGAGTTTCGGCCAATTTATTTTTTTTTGCAGATAGTCCCATTTTGTCAAGCAGCATGATGCTGCGGTTTTTGGCCAAAGTTTGTGTCATGCCGTACATACTACCCATGAACACCAATTGTTCGAGCAAAGTCAGCTTGTCCCAGTGGATATTTTCCTGGGGACACAAGCCAATGGATAAGGGAGTGCCAAAAGAAATTGATCCGGATGTTGGCTTGAGCAGTCCGCAAATCATCCGTATAGAAGTAGTTTTTCCGGCTCCATTTGGGCCGAGAAAGCCGAAGATCTCGGAAGGTCTGATTTCGAGGGACAGACCGTCAATAGCAGTGAATTTATCAAATTGCTTCACCAGATTTTCGGCACGTATGGCGTAAGGATAATTCATATCATTCAGCCGCCGGCTTTTTTTGCTTTATATCCCATTTCGAGAAGAATGGCAAGTATTTTATCACGGTGGTTACCCTGGATGATGATTTCTCCGTCTTTGGCAGCGCCGCCGGTGCCGCATTTGGTTTTCAGTGTTCGTGCCAGAGTAACAAGATCGTCTTCAGTTCCGATAAAATCTTTGATCAGTGTCACCACTTTACCCGACCGGTTTTTTGAATCCAGCCAGATGCGCAGATCCTGCTGGTTGGCAGGAAGTGTCTTCCCCTGATGTGAGTTCTGATATTTATATTCGAATCCGGGGTTGGTTGAATATACTACATCGGTACGTTTTTTCCAGTCGTTACGTTTCATCCGGGTATGAGTTTTCTGAACTGTTAGAATTTGAAAATGATACCGCCACCCACAATATGATAAGCGCCCCAGCACAGAGCGAAATCGGTTTCGAGGGCTACAGCCAGTACTTTGGATACCCCCACTGATAATCCTACAGGTATCCACAGGGGTGTATGTACATCGTTATGGTCGAAATTCATATCCATATCGGCGCCTGTAAAAAGGTATGAATCATTTTTTAGGGGGAGCGAGAGGATGAAAGAACCATCAAGTCCCCAGCGGCCGTATTTATGCACTCCGGCACTGAGAGAAATAACCTTGGCGAGATTCCATTTTGCAGCACCGCCAAAATATTGAGAGCCATCGCTGAGTCCGGCTTTTGCCGCAATATGCATGGTTGGAACAATGGTAATATCGGCATGCATGAATAGCACGGGGTCATCGGCTCTTCCAACATCAACCATAACCGGTTGCAGACCAATGGTCACGGCCTTACCGCCCATATTGGCGCCACTGTTAAAAACCTGTGCGCCGGTGTTTAAAAAGAAAAAGCAAATGGCAAGAAATAGAAGAGATCTGTACATAAAAATTTTTTGATAAAGTTAGAAAAACCGGTTTAATTGGCAAGTTTGGAAGTCAGGTATATTTTTTCGTGCTGTTATTTTGTTTTTAATTACAATTTTAAAATAATATTTATAGTAAAAAACATAGAATTTATATGAGGAAATAGTCACTAAAGTATGTATTTTGGTATTCATTTTTTTTATTAAATTACCGGTATCAGGAACGTTTTCAAACTGTTTGTCTGTAATCTGCCTATAGCTATTATTTACGCCAGAAATATTGGGTATTGTTGTTTATTTTCAATGAATTACATTTTTGCTGAATTTAATTTGCAAAATTTTTGTACAATGAGAATTTATTATTTGATACTACATAGAAATCATTATTTAAATATCAATTGTTCAGGCAGTTAATTAAAAAAATGAAACTGGTATATTTTAATTTGAACAAAATATTTTGGTTTTTATGGAATAGTCAGTACATTTGTTAGTTCTTAAAAGATGTATAACATTAAATTATTAACTTATGAAAAATAGAATTACAAGAAAGTTTTTTTTGCTGGTGTCAATTCTGGCATCATTAGCTACCGGCTATTCACAGTGGGAATCTGTAGATATGACAGGTGTTGATACTGCATATCTTGGCACAAATGTGATGATTGCTGTAGGCACACGACTGTTTGTCGGCGCTAATGCATTAGGTATTTATATGTCGGACGATAATGGAGTTACCTGGACAGCAGCCAACACGGGAATTGACGGCAATGAGACGGCCAAGGGTTTTTTACTGGAAGGTGGGCTGCTTTATGTTTCTTTGAACAGGGATGGTGTTTATGTTACAGATCCTGCCGTTGTAAATTGGACAAAGCTGACGGGATCAAGCGAAAATCTTCCGACGAACCAGGATTACACCCGGGTTATAGCCATAGAAGATACCCTGTATGTCGGTACTAAAGGCAGCAGCGTATACAGTTGGGTTATAGGCGGAACGAACTGGATAAAATTGCCAAATCCGAGTAGTGCAAGTGTATTAGCAGTTGCCAATGATCATGGACGGCTCATCGTTGGGCTGGATAACACAACTGGCTTTAATCGGTTTAATCATGCTACGGATAGCTGGACTGCTGATACGATTGGTTTACAGAATATGGGCGTTACTTATTTATTTGTTAGCGGAACAAAGATATATGCTGGTACAGTGAATAAGGCGCCAACATATGGAGGCAGTCTTAATCGCGGAGTTTTTATGTGTACAAGCGACTCATTTAAATGGACACGTCAGGTAAAGAATATGCCCAATTATGGTAATCAACCGGTTAATTATATTGATACGATTTCCGGAAAAATTGTCATTGCTACAAATAATGCAGGAGTATGGGAGTCAAATCCTGCTGATACGCTAAATTGGTCGGTGGCGCTTCTTAAGCAAACGAGTATTCGGGGACATTGTGTTTTAGGCACTTCATTTTTTGTTTCAACCAGTAAAGGTGTTTTCTCATCTGAAATGGCAACCTGGTCACGTAAATCAACCGGACTGCCAAGGACTACCACTCTTATCCGGCGAATAATTGAGAATGGCGGCAAATATTATGCGGCAACTACGAGCGGAGTTTATGAATCGGCAACAGGCAATGGCGGGTGGTCCTTATATGGCAAGGGCTCGGAGTATTGTGATGTAAGTACAATAATATTCAGGCCCACAGGTACATTTGCAGTTATAAATGGTTCGCTTTATAAGTTGAACGGAGTAAACTGGGAAATTAATGCCGGATTGGCAAATGTTACCGTACTGGATAAGGTATACGGCTACCGGGATGGCGCAACGGAGTATCTTTTCTGTGGAAGTGGATGGACAGGAGTGCCTTGCGGAATACAGCGCTCAACAGATGGCGGTGCTACCTGGACACAGTACAACACCCAGTTAGTTAATACCTGGGATTCATGCTGGAAAACACCTGCTGCCTGCAGAGAGGGTTTGTATGTTGGTACCGATCTTAGATACACATTAGGTGATTTTGTTTACGATACAGGAAGCAAAACACTTTTTACAAATGGCAAGTACCCGATTATCTTTTCAACGGATAATGGTACAACCTGGAGATCACGCAGGGCAAAAAGTACAACTCAAAATGTCAGGTATGTATTCACACGCACCTATAAAGGAAATCATTTTATGTTTAACGGCGCACAGAACGATGGCGGAGGAAACCTCACGGCATGCCGCGGACTTATTTCGGATACTGTTGTTACAAATTCAGTTGGGGTGACCACCGGTCAGGCCGAAGGCGCCTCAATGGCCGATTTTGGCGAAGATCTGTTATTTGTTTATGGCGGTAATCCAAATCTGCTGCTTAAGTCGGAAAATAACGGTACCAACTGGGTTAGTTTTACCACGGGTTTTGATTTTACAGGGTATAATAAAACGGGATTATTAACCAGGGCCGGTAATTATTTATACGTTGGTAAGGGGAATGGGACAGCCATGCGTTACGACATGGTTACACCGGCATCGTTTAATACAGCACCTGCTGTCAGTGGCATAACGCAAATTGGCGCTATGCTAACAGTTAATCCCAGCCGTCCGGGAATTGCTTATTATGTTGTATTGCGCGATACAGCCACAGCGCCCAGCGCTGCCCAGGTGGTTGCCGGCACTGATGCATTCGGTAACGCGGTTGTTCAAAGCGGTAATTTTGGTGTTCAGCATAATGTAAATACTAATGTTAATTTGGTTGGACTTACTGCCAATACTGATTATACCGTTTATGTGGTTGTGCGGAACGAAGTCCGTTTAAATTCGGTTGTTGCTGATGTTAGTTTCAGTACAATGGCCTTCAATGTGACACTGCTGATTACCAATACAACAGGCACACCGATATCGGGCGCGATTGTTACCTTCGATGGAATGAATGATACCACAGCAGCCAACGGGCTTGCCGAATATACTGATGTTGAACCGGCAGCCGGTTTGGCCTATTCAGTATCAGCAACTCCCATATATGCAACCGAAGCAGGAACCATTGATATCATTGGCAACACGGTTGATACCATTGTGCTTGATACGCAGAAATATACTGTTACATTCCTTGTTTCGAATAGCGCTTTTACACCTATCAGTGGCGCTATTGTAACTTTTGGATCAATCAAGGATACTACTGATGGCACAGGCATTGCAACCTTTACTAATGTTGTTCCGGGTAATGGAAAGGCCTATCAATCATCAGCCGCTGGCTACAAGGACACAACAGGAACGGTAGATGTAACCGGTAATCTGAACGATACCATTATTATGGATCTGTTAGATGAGGTATCCGGTTTAACGTCCAATGGTGTTTCAATTTATCCTGTTCCTGCCACCGATCGTTTGACGGTTAAGATTGCAGGAATCAGCGGAAATGTTACGCTGCAAGTATCGGATATGGCCGGCAAATCACTCATCATCACAAGTCAGAATGTTGTCGGAGTATTGAATACCGAGTTAGACCTATCGTCTCTACCGGCCGGAAGTTATATTCTTAAAGTAAGTTGCGGTGAGCAATCGGCTGTTAAGAAAATTATTAAGGAATAATTTTTAACCAGATGTTTGAAAAGCCCTTCTGCGGAAGGGCTTTTTTTTTGCCAGATTCTTCCCTTTGCTGCTCAGCATAGAAATCCACCCGGATTTGTATCGCGGTAAAACATTAGCGAAATCGGCATAATCGCTCCCAAGGGAGCTCTATAATGAACCGTTTATCCCAAACTATGCAATAGAAGGTTTTCTATTGCATAGCGATTAAGAAAAATATACCTTTTAGACACATTTTCAATTGCTTAAAAGGTTATTTTTCTAAATCGGGATAATCCCAACTAATTCAAATAGTTCGTCTCTTTGCAGATACTTCTATTGAATAATTTGGGTTTATTAATTACTACAAAGGGCATCGCCCCTGTCGGGGTTAAATAAACCCGAATTTTTCAGTTGAAAAAACTCAACTGGAAAACGCTCTTGAAAATCTAATCGTTAGCTAATTGCTAACAATAAGATTTTCTAAGGCGGGGTTACCGCGTTAATGTAATAGAAATGTTAGTTTTATAGTATCTTAGGAATTTCTATTGCAAAATCGCGGATAAAATATATTTGGTACGTTTTTAAACCCGTTATAAATCCCAGTTAAATATCTTCTGCGGGTATTTCCTGTTTCAGTTTCCGGTATTCTTTGATATCAAAACTGATCAACGGTCTCTGAGCAGGACGCTCTTTCTGTAAATCGCTGAAAGCAACAGGATGCGCACCTGTACCTTTTTCAAAAACTTTAATTTTTCCGTATTCTCCATCATATCCCTCACTGATGATAACATTCCTGTTTCGCATCCGCATGATGGCTTCGGTAATTATCGGATCACACAAACCCGCGATCTGTTCGTGCGACATGTGCAGTAACAGGTTAAATTCAGTGCCTGCCTGATTGATCAGTTGCTGATATTTTTTGATTACCGGTTTTGTTGTTTCGCCTTTATCAAGAATTTCGGCTAACAATTCTTTAAGTGGTATCAGTGAATAAGCAGGGCTCCGGTTCGGACGGGCAAAGAAATCATTGCGGTCAGCTAACTGGGCCACCCTGCTCATAACGCCTATAGTCACCCGGGTTTCGCATACCGGACAGATTCCTTTATGCCGTAGGGTTTCGAGCGGATTCCAGCATATTGAGCATTTCCGGTGCCCGTCATAATGGTATTTGCCTTCCTGGGGAAAAAAACTAATGGTTCCGCCAAATTTCCCGTTTCCTTTGAGCGCGGCAATAATGAACTCGTATGTTGGGTCGCATTGAAAAATATTTGCGTTCCGACCAAGTTTTTCCGGCGAATGGGCATCAGAATTGGACAATAGCGTAAATCTGTCGAGCTGTGAGATAAGCCAATTCATTGGAGGGTCGGATGATAAACCCATCTCTACGGCATATATCTTGTTGGTTAAATCGCCATAGCAATCGCTAATGCGGTCAAATCCCGACTTATCGCCAAGTACCGAAAACCATGGAGTCCAGATATGAGCCGGAATAAGCATGATATTTTCGGAGATGTTTAGTAACATATCAAGTAAATCGCGCGAATCAAGCCCAATAATCGGACGGCCGTCAGAAGTGATATTAAACCGGTGGATGGTTAACTGCTGCTGCAATTTCTCTGCCTCTTCGAATCCCGGAATAAGCAACAAATTATGAACTTTACGTACTTTACTATTACGTTTATAAATATTACTGATCTCAGCCGTGAGAATAAACTGTGGTACTTCTCCTGATATATTAAATCCAAAATCGGATGGAGAGATGGATTGATCTTTTTTTAGTGTTAGCAAACCATTGTTTCCGGGAATTAGGCATTGCTTTAATTCATTTAGCCAGCCCGGATGTGTAGCATCGCCTGTACCTATTACTCCGATACCTTTAATACGAGCCCACAGATCAAGAAAGGGTGGAGTTAATTCTTTGCTTGTGGCCAATGAAAAATGAGAATGAATATGAAAATCGGCTATAAAACTCATAAAGTAGTGAATATATACTTAATATAAATGTATTTAAATTATTGGTTTAAAACACGTTAAACACTACGAATAATTATTTTTTTTATATTTTTATCTATACTTCGCAAATTACTTAAAATATTTAGAGTATCGAATTACTTGAAATAACTTAAAAATTTAATTATAAGTAATATATATTAATATATTTTTTAGTATTTTATTTAGTATTCTAAACATCAACTTATTGTCCTTTCGAAAGACGAATATATTATATACCCCTGTTTAAACAATTATAATCTGAATAATATATTACACAGATTATGAACGCATAAAAAAGTAGAATTACAGGATTGATCTTCAAGGAATGTGTTTGGCAGAAATTTTAAAATGTAAATTAATTGATAATCAATATAATTTTTGGAAAGGTTTGATAAAAAAGATTTGTGATATAAATCTTAAAAAAGATATACATAGTCCTTGTTTTTTATAAAAATCTTAAAATAAGCATTTTATGATATAAATATGATTTGACATGGATTTGATCTAAAAAGGTTTAGTAAAAAACAACCTGTTTTATTAACGATTAGTTAATTTAGAGGTATCGTTAAATTAAATATTTGATGAAGCCATTTGTAATTGCCCAGATAACCGATCTGCATTTAGTCAGTGAAGATGAAAATGCATACGGTGTTAATGTCAGAGAAAATTTTTTATCTATACTGCAATCCATTATAACCTGTCCGGATCGGGTAAATCATATTGTAATAACAGGAGATATTTGCTTTAGTGAGCCGGATGAAGAAATTTATGAATGGGTAAAAGAAAGGCTGGAAGATACGGGAATACCTTATTCGTTGGTTGCTGGTAATCATGATGATATAGAGATTATGAAACAGGTATTCAGCTTACCGGATGATTACCTGAAAGATGATGAGATGTATTATTGCAAAGATCTGGGATCGGTGCATGGATTTTTTCTGGATACCAGTAAGAAATACCTTTCAGAAGAACAGATTAACTGGTTACGGGAGAAACTACAGAATACATCAAAGGATTATTTGATTTTTATGCATCATCCACCGGTTAAGGCGGGTATCCGGTTTATGGATACCTTTCATTCCTTAGAAAACGGAGATAGTTTCGCTGAGCTTTTTGCTGAAACGGATAGGCATGTGAATGTTTTCTGTGGTCATTATCATGTTGATAAAGAAGTGAACGAAAAAAACATTTCAGTTTTTATAACCCCATCTGCTATTTACCAGTTTGATCATGTCGCTGAAGAATTTCTGATTAACAGCTATGAGTTTGGCTGGCGCAAGATATCGTGGCACCGGGAACAAGGGCTGGAAACAGTTGTCAGCTATCTGAGGAATTAAAAAAGATTAACTACTCCCCCTTGTAAAACAGCTAAAACAAGGTTTGGCTAAATAATTGTTGAAATTAATGTAAAACAAATAGATTATTCTTTTGCCTTCGCTTTAGGTTTAGCAACTTTTTTTACAGCCGGCTTTTTTGCAACTGCAGCCGGTTTTGGATTAGCTGTTGCGATAATTTTTTTATTTTTTTTCTTAGGCCGTCTTTTACCATGTGTTCCACGATAAATCTTGCCTCTTTTGGTTTTCATGTCGCCCTTTCCCATAACTTTTTTTTTGCAAATATAATTGTTTGTTTTAATATTTCCTTAATTGTCTTTTATGGAATGGATTTTATCACATGCGGTCAATTGATTTTTTGGCAGTAAAAAGTTTATTTTTGCGCGTATGAGGAATGTGCTTTGCTTGTTGATTTTACAGTTCATTTTTTCGGGTGTTTGCGGACAGACAGTATTGCAACAAACCATTCGTGGCAGGGTGTCTGATAAGCAGAGCGATTATCCGCTGGAGGGTGCGAGTATAACTGTGAAATGCAGAGATTCGGTTGCTCACGCAATAACGGATGCAAGAGGAGAGTTCCGGTTTCGGGGCATGCAGGTAGGGAGATATACTGTGCAAATTACCTATCTGGGATATAAACCCTATGTATTAACAGCGGTTGAGTTAACCAGCGGCAAAGAGCTTGTCCTTCCGGTTCAGATGGAAGAGCAGTATATCACCGCCGGAGAAGTGACAATTACTGCAGAGAAGCGTAAAGATGAGCCACTGAATAAGATGGCACTAGTGAGCGCGCGGTCGTTCACAGTTGAAGAAACCGAGCGGTATGCGGGCAGTTTTGGTGATCCGTCGCGAATGGCTCAAAACTTTGCAGGAGTAAAGGGCTCGGCCGATCAGGTGAATGATATCATAATCCGCGGTAATTCGCCCGCCGGTTTGTTATGGAAGTTGGACGGGGTACATATACCAAACCCTAATCATTTTGGCGCCACGGGCGCTACCGGAGGGCCTGTAAGCATGCTTAATAACAACCAGTTGGGGACTTCCGATTTTTTTACCGGCGCCTTTCCGACATAATACGGAAATGCAGTTTCGGGGGTGTTTGATCTTAATTTGCGTGAAGGGAATAACGAAAAGCATGAGTATTTGGCGCAGGTTGGTTTCAATGGTTTTGAACTGGGCGCCGAAGGACCGTTCAGTGGGTCTAACTCGTCATCATACCTTGTGAATTACCGTTATTCAACACTTGAGGTACTGAATAAAATAGGAGTGGATTTTGGTGTGGTGGCAATGCCCAAATACCAGGACCTTTGCTTTAAAACAGTTTTTCCCGTTAAATCGGGAAAGATGAGCTTTTTTGGTCTTGGCGGTATTAACTCAATTCTTTCGGAAGACAATAAAAAATCGGTGCTCGATCGCTATACCTTTGGAGAAACGATGGGTGTTACCGGATTAACCTATATGCACCGGTTTAATCCGGGATCAATGATAACAACAACAGTTGCTACCAGCTACACACACGATTATGCCAACAGCGATGTGATGGCTGGTGATACGATCCGGTATAAATCGCACGACAATAATCGTGAGAATAAATTTATGCTACACAGTGAGTGGTTTCGGAAGATTAACAGTCGTGATAATATTACTACCGGGATAAATTTTGATATCCTGCGCTTTGAAATGACAGATAGTGTCTATCAGCCGGCATTAAACAGTTTTATTCGTCGGCTTGATGTATCGGAACAACTCATGCTGTATCAGTCGTATCTGCAATGGCAGCATCATTTTTCGACATCATTTTCCACGGTTGCCGGGTTGCATCAGCAGGCAACGGATCTGAATGATGAAATTGTTGCAGAACCACGCCTGGCCTGCAAATGGAGCATATCCGGGCGCCATTCGGTTAATGCCGGTGCCGGACTCCATAGTCAGATGCAGCAGCGGAAAGTCTATTTTGCACAAACAATGACCGATACGATAAACCGGGTGTATCAACAAACCAACCGGCGCCTGAAGTTTTCGAAAAGCAGACATTTTGTTGCTGGATATAATTTTTTATTTGCAAAAGACCACCGGTTAAAAGCGGAGTGGTATTATCAGCATTTATATGATATACCGGTAAAGCGCATTCCATCGTATGTTTCACTGATCAATTACGGTGGAAGTTTTGTGTTTATGGATACCGATAGTTTAATCAATGATGGTATAGGATATAATTATGGCATGGAACTTACACTTGAGAAATTTTTAAGTCAGAATTATTATTATCTGTTTACTTTATCACTGTTTGATTCTCGCTATCAAGCCAGTGATAAGCATTGGCGAAATACCATGTATAATGGATTATTTGTTGTGAACGGACTGGGGGGATATGAATGGGTGATTACAAGCCGTTATTCATTGTTAACCGATCTTAAAGCCACATGGGCAGGAGGAATACGGGCTGTACCAATTGATCTTGAGCAATCGGTAAAAACAGGCGATGCAAAATATCTGGTTGATCAGGTCTATGAGAAACAATATCCCGATTATTACAGGTTTGACCTTCGCGTTGCACTTAAGATGAATATGAAGAACAGCAGCCAACAATTAGCTATTGATATTACCAACCTTACTTCGCGACACAATCATTTTTTCGAGTATTATGATAACGACCGGAAAGAGATGGTTGAAGTTGGCCAGATGGGTATATTGCCTGTACTTCTCTACCGAATACAGTTTTAGACAATTTCGTTATCTTTGTCAAAACTTCAGAAATGCAAAGGATAATTGTTATACTTTTTATTTTGTTTGTTACGCTATGGGCATGCCGGAAATCGGACGGTATCCCGACAGAAAAGTTGTATTCGAGTTATGAATTGTTTTATGATCAGGATGCAAATATCACTTATGCCAGTGCATGGTTTATTTATGACGGGAAAAACATGAAGCTGGGATCAAAAAATAGAATAACATTTAATGGTACGGATTTAAAATATATTGAATCGGGCTCATATTACCAGGTGCAGTTTTCAGGGCTGATCAGTTCGGGGCGGTTTAAGTGGAGCGATAGTAAAAAAGCATTGAATAATGATATTGATCTTAGGCCAGTTGCTTTTCGGGATGTTATTGATTCACTTCCGTATTCATTTATAGACACGATTTTTTTCACAGGCACTGCATTGGCCGAAAACGAATATATCCGATTAACCGTTGACGGAATGCATCTGGACGATGAAAAAATATTTTATGAAACGAATCCGGGATATACAGGTATTATAGCTGATATGAATATTGTTAGCTCAGGCAGCAACCGATTTATTCTTGAACGTATTTATAATCCGGTTCTTGATCAGCATTCAGGAGCGGGCGGTAATATACAAAGCCGATATAAACCGCGAGAAATGAAGGTTATCGTGTATTAATATAATTTTGTAAAAATATGATTGTTGAAACCCTTGAAAATGCCTCTTTGTATTCGACTGTTGCACGCGGTTTTCAGCAGGCCTTTCAGTTTTTACGCTATACCGATTTTAACACATTGGAAGATGGCCGGTATGCGATAGAGGACGATGCTGTTTTTGCAATTGTTACCTCGTACCAAACCAAGCCCTTTCATGAAGGCAAATGGGAGGCGCATAAAAAATTTATTGATATACAATACATCATCCGTGGTGTTGAGCATATTTTTTATACACCATTGGAATATATGGTAATCAGCGAGCCGTATAATCAGGAAAAGGATATTATGTTTCTGCGTGGTGAAGGCGATAGCATTACGCTGTGTGATGGCATGTTTGCCATTTTTTTCCCTACCGATGCGCATATGCCGGGAATAGCGGTTGATGAACCGGGGAATGTCCGTAAGGTGGTGGTTAAAGTTCAATGTTTATGAGAAACATTATCATTTTCTGGTTCCTGCTCAGCGCTGCTGCTCCCGGATATTCACAACGTTTTACCGGTGGCATTTCGGCAGGTGTCACAGGTAGTCAGGTGGATGGTGATAAATTCAGTGGTTTTCATAAGCTGGGGATCGCTTTCGGGCCGTTTACCCGTACGCGGCTGAACAATTTTATGGAGGCCAAGCTGGAGCTGCGTTATTCGGGACGAGGAGCATGGGGAAACAGTGGAACGAAAGAGAACCCGAGGATATATCAGCTTTTACTTAATTATGTTGAGTTGCCTGTAACGATAGAAGTTTTTTTTTCGGACAAATATTTTATTGAAGGCGGAATATCACCCTCCTTTCTATTATCGCGAAAAGTATTTGATGGTGGTGGCAGAATCCCGGATGACAAGATCCAGCCGGATTTTAATTCTTCTGATTACAATTATCTGATTGGATTGACCTACCTCATTACGCCAAAAACCGGTTTTAATATCCGATATCAGTATTCCATACTACCTATTCGCCGGCGGAACATTGGAAATTATTATTATGGATGGCTGGCCGATGTGCTGGGTTATCGCGAAGGAGATTATAATAATTTTATCACATTATCGGTTTATTTTTTACTGAGCTGATTTTCACAACATGGAAAGACGAAATATTGTTGTAGCCATCACCGGTGCCAGCGGCGCTGTTTACGCACAGTCACTACTCGACAAACTGCGCCGGTTGAATAACTATGTTGATCAGGTAGCTGTTATCTTCTCTGACCAGGGCCGTAAAGTATGGGAATATGAGCTGCAGGCACCTGTTCCTGAAAATAGTTACAGTAACAACGACTTCTTTGCTCCCTTTGCTTCCGGAAGTTCGGTGTTCGACATGCTGATCGTATGCCCCTGTTCGATGGGTACGCTCGGCCGCATTGCCAATGGTGTTTCCGACGATCTGATAGCACGCTCGGCCGATGTTATGTTAAAAGAAAAAAGAGCACTGATACTGGTTCCCAGAGAGGCACCCTATAACCTCATCCACCTGCGCAACATGCAACTGGCTACCGAGGCAGGCGCTATCATTTGCCCGGCCAGTCCGTCTTTTTATTTGCATCCGGCAACTATCGCGGACCTGGTATCAACCATTACAGACAGAGTGCTTAAAATTGCCCGCCTGCCTGTGGATAGTAAGCCCTGGCCAAACACCGGCTGAGTGTTACGATACTTGGCGGTAAATAAAAACAATGTGCTGCAATAGACCTTCTTCTGTTGCAGAGTATAATACTCCCCTGAATTAAGACCACTGGTTAAGTTTAAATTTGCTAGTTTAAAACCAGTGTATTATGAAAACACAAAGACAAAAACATTCAAGCGCTTTCAAGGCGAAAGTAGCCATTG
>Ga0101944_10005072_pt1 | contig 15441 bp, 13 predicted proteins | sample DewCreD2012metaG_FD_75245 | JGI IMG/M metagenome (GOLD analysis project Ga0101944, IMG submission 75245) | Hot spring sediment bacterial and archeal communities from British Columbia, Canada, to study Microbial Dark Matter (Phase II) - Dewar... ...
ATTATAATAATTTTTGCCGACCGCATAACAAAACTCCTTATAAGGGGCTCCATGATTTATGGGGAATCGGTGCGCATAACGGATTTTTTCCGTATAACCTATATAGAAAATACAGGTATCGCATGGGGGATTTTCAATAGTTATTCCTACAGCAATTTTTTATTCATAATAGCAAACATGGCGGCTCTGGCGTTTCTCGTAGTTAAATACACATCATTTTCATTTGACAGAAGAGCCACATTCGGGTGGGTAATGGTGGTCTCGGGCGCTTTTGGAAATCTTTTTGACAGGATATTTGTGGGCGGGGTTGTGGATTTTCTGGATTTCTACTGGAACCGGTATCATTTTCCTTCTTTCAACGTGGCCGACAGCGCCATATGCTGCGGCGTGGTCCTCTATTTTGCCGGGCACTGGATTGGCTCCTGGCGCAACAGGAACGCCGGGGCAGGGTCCGCCGCAGGAGCCGGTAAAGAAGCGTTATGACCGAAGCACCTGTCGTGTCGGCGTATTTTCTGGTTGGCCCGACCGCGGTCGGGAAGAGCGCGGTTGCGCAATGGATCGCGGAGCGGCACGGCTACGACGTGTTGTCCGCAGATTCCATGGTTGTGTATATGGGCATGGATATCGGAACCGCAAAGCCCACCCGGGCCGAGCGGGCAAGGGTGCGGCACTACGGGATTGACCTGACGACGCCCGATCAGAACTTCAGCGTCTGGCAATACAGGCGGTATGCTGAGTCGGTGCTGCGCCGCAACGCAGAGCGCAAACGCAAGACGCTGGTTGGTGGCGGCAGCGGACTGTACATCAAGAGCCTCACCGACGGTTTGGCCAAGGGCGCGGGCCCGGATCCGGCGCAGAGGGCCACGCTCGAGAAGATTCTCGATGAGGAGGGAGTCGAGGGACTTCAGAGGCTTCTGCAGGAGATTGCACCTGACCGGTGGGAAGAGCTCAAAGACAGGAAGAATCCGCGACGTCTTGTGAGGGCCATTGAAATGGCGAGAGCGGAGCTGCCTCGACAGACCGCAAGATGGGGCAGCGCCTCGGGGCGTCGCCCTCTGGTCGGCCTCATTCTGCCGAGGGATCAGCTGCGGAAGAGGATAAGAGACCGCGTGTGCGCCATGTATGAGGGCGGATTGCTGGAAGAGGTTCGACGCCTGATGGATGATCCAAGAGGACTTTCCCGGACCGCCCGTCAGGCCATAGGGTATGCGGAGGCCATGGATGTGCTTGCCGGCCGCTGCGACAGGGAAAAGGCGATCGAGCGCACCGTGCAGCGCACTGTGCAGTTTGCGAAAAGGCAGCTTACCTGGTTCAGGCACCAGGCCAATGTCGAGTGGATTGAAATAGACCTGAAGATGAGCGTCGCTGAAATCGGACGCATGGTTCTTGAACGATGGCGCGTTCTGGGCCCCACGCCGATCGCCCCATGAGCTGCCGTCCCCAGAGAAGGCTGAAGGATCCGGTCTGCGGGCCCGTTATGGCCAGGGTCAGAGACATGCCGCCATGTCTCAGGCCGCGGGAGGAAATGGAGAAATCCGGGCCGAGAGGAATCCCGGATGACGCCCTTCTGGCAATACTCCTGCGCAGCGGGGTTCGGGGGCTGAGCGTTGTGGACGTGGCGCGTTCGTTACTCCGCGATTATGGATCCCTTTCCGCCCTGGCGCAATGTTCCGTGGAGGAGCTGGCGGCGCGGCGCGGCGTGGGCAAAGTTAAGGCGCAGGTGCTCGCGGCCGCCATGGAGATAGCCCGGCGGATCGGTGAAGAAATCGATCCGTGGCGCTGTCAGATAAAGAAGCCTTCCGACGTGGCTGCCGTGATGAGGAGCGAGGCGATGTTTCTGGACAGGGAGCATTTCTGGGTTTTGATTCTCGACGCCAAGAACAGGCTCAAGGGCAGACCTGAGCGAATTTCCGCCGGCCTGCTTGACGCCAGTCTCGTTCATCCGCGCGAGGTTTTTCAGGAGGCCATAAGGCGCGGCGCGGCCGCCGTCACGCTGGTCCACAATCATCCTTCGGGTGATCCGACTCCGTCTGCCGAGGATATCTCGGCCACCCGTCAGTTGCTTGAGGCGGGAAGAATCGTGGATATCCGAGTGCTGGATCACGTGATACTGGGCAAATCCCCGCCTGCCGGCACGGCGTGTTTTTTCAGCATGAGGGAGAAAGGAGTGGTGGCTTTTCCATGAATTCAGGATGCAGGATAGATCCCCGGGCGGCTGTTGAGGAAGGCGCGGTTCTGGGCGGGAATGTGACTGTCGGGCCGTTTGCCTGGATTGCGGCTGATACTGAAATCGGGGAGGGATGCGTCATCGGGCCTCACGCTGTCATACACAGGCACACGGTTCTGGGACCCGGTTGCCGGGTGCATGCGGGGGCCGTGATCGGCGATGTGCCGCAGGATCTCGGGTTCGAGGGAGGAACCTCCTTCGTAAGAATCGGGAAAGGTTGCGTGATCAGAGAGGGAGTCACCATCCATCGCGGAACCAGGGAAGGCTCGGCAACCGAGATCGGGGAAGAATGCTTCCTGATGGCCAACAGCCATGTCGGTCACAATGCGAAACTGGGATCGAGAGTGATTCTGGCCAACGGCGTGTTGCTGGCCGGACATGTTCATGTGGGAGACAGGGCGTTCATAAGCGGCAACTGCCTCGTTCACCAGTTTGTTCGAATAGGCCGCTGCGCGATGATGGGCGGCGGCTCGGGAGTGTCGAAGGACGTTCCGCCGTTTTTTACCGTCCGGCCGCTTGCGGTCAACCGTGTGGCTGGGGTGAATGTTGTTGGCATGAGGCGGGCCGGCGTGAGCCCCGAGGGCAGGAGCGCTGTGCGGCTGGCATTCAAGAAGCTTTACAGATCCGGATTGAACGTCTCGCAGGCTCTTGCCGAAATAAGAGACGGGTTGAGAGGCCCGGAAATAGACGAACTCTGCGAGTTCATAGCATCCTCTCAGCGTGGAATTTGCGGATTCGACGCCCGCGGCGATTCGGATTCCGAGGCTGACAGGGCCGGCGGCTGATACATCGGTCTGGTGCCCCCAGCCGCCCGCGTCAGATCCCGCACCATGGCTTCGGATGGAAGCCGCGATATCGCCGCCCTGAGGATCTCGACTACCGCCATTGCGTCTTCCAGAGAGCGATGTTCTTTCTTCCGCTCAATGTTCAGAAATCTCGCAACATCGTCCAGGCCCCACGGCTTTGCCTCCGGGAAAAAAGCGCGGGATAGAGTCATCGAGTCAAGGACTGGAAGGGCCGGGATTGGTATGCCATTTCTCTGCATTTCCGATCTGAGGAACGCCGCGTCAAACCTGGCATTGTGCGCGACCAGTATTTTTCCTTCCGCCATGGCAAGAAGCTGGGTCACGGCTGCCCTGAATGGGGGGGCATGAGCGACCATAGTGTCGGTTATGCCGTGAACCGCCGTGGCGCTCGCCGGGATAGGCCGGCCTGGATTCACGAGGGTGGCAAAAGTCCGGACAACGCCTGATGCGTTGAACTCGACAGCGCCGATTTCCACGATGTTGTCACTGTCCGGAGAAAGCCCTGTGGTCTCAACATCCACCGCAAGGAAAACAGCGTTTGTGAGCGGAGCCGTCGCGTTTTCATCCCAGATTCTGCGTTTGAAAAATGGCCGTATTGCACAAGCTGTCGGAAAAACATGATCTTCAGACACAACGCGGGAGCCAACAGGAAGAATGGCGCAGAAAGGCCATCTCTCAAACCGAGACGGATTGAACGGAGCGAGGCATCTGCCTTGTTGCGCGGCGTTACCAGCAGGGGCACAAAGCGACGTCTCCAGCGCCACGCGTCTGCCGCACCCGAGCCAACCGCAGGATGCGGGTTCAGGAGTCCGGCCGACAGGGGGTGCTGAGTCCGCGCAGATGATGAGAGGCAGGATGGCGAGCAGCAGAGGCATGCAGATCAGAGGGCCAGAGTCATGCCTTCGCGGGCAAGGAAGATGGCCGTTTTTGGATGGGTGTTCTTGTATCGCCTTGCATACTGATCCCAGAGGCGGTCGAGGATGGAATCGGTGTGCTGCGGATCGTGGTGGAATATGGCCAGTTTACGCACTTTTGCGCGGCATGCGGCTTCGATCAGCACCGGCATTGAACTGTGTCCCCATCCAATTCTGGTGGGATACTCCGATTCGGAATACTGCCCATCGCCTATGAGGAGGTCTGCGCCCCGTATGAACGAGAGATAATCCCGGGCGAGCCGCCGCTCGGAGGGGCTTGTCTTTCCGCGCCCCATGAATGCGTCCAGTTCCACATCGGTGGCGTACACGATCCGCTTGCGGCCGGCGTGCAGACGATATCTGACCGAACCTCCCGGATGGCACACCTGCTCCTGGCAGACCACTTTGAGCCTTCCTATCCTGAAAGCCGGCGATGAAATTTCGTTGATGGACAGGTCTGCGGCCATGGCGCTCATGTCCACTGGAAAGTAATTCACATCCATCTGTTTCCGCAGGACGGACGCCAGAAATGTTTTCTTCTTTGAGCTTCCGTAGATCGCGATTCTGGTCCCTCTGCGGTAAGCGGGCATGAAGAAAGGCAATCCCTGAATGTGATCCCAGTGAGTGTGGCTCAGCAGGAGATGCAGAGACAGCGATTCGCCTTTGTGCTGGGCCAGCTCTATGCCCAGATTGCGTATGCCGGTGCCGGCGTCAAGTATGACGCTGGTGTTGCCGTATTCCACGCTGACGCAGGGGGTGTTGCCGCCATATTTCTGCGTCCGGGCGCCGGGGGTCGAGATTGATCCCCTCGTTCCCCAGAAGGTGACAAGGAGTTGTTCGTTGCTGGAATGTGCGCTCATTTTTCTGCTCGGGCAATGCGTTGATATGCGAACACCATGCGGACAGAACCTATGCGGATCTGATCGTTGTTTCTCAGGACGCATCGCTTGATCCTGATCCCGTTTACGAATGTCCCGTTGGTGCTGTCAAGGTCCTCCAGGCGATACTCCTCGTCCTGAAAAATAACCCGAGCATGGCGCCGGGACACGTTTGGAAAGGGGATGGGAAGGCGATTGCTCTGATCGCGGCCGATCGTAACTTCCTCGCCCGACAGCGGAAACAGCTTCGGTTCCTCGCCAGGGGAGAAAATTTCGAGAACCGGCGCGTTCGCTCCGGACAGCCAGTCGAACATGTCCTCAGTCGAGATCCGGGACGTGGTGGAAAGCTCGCGCGCGCTGCGCATCACCGTTTCGGTGTCCACCAGAGGACTCTGCCGCAGTTTTTCCCGCACGGTGCCTCCCCTGCCGGCACGCCACTTCTTCCTGAGCCTTATTGTCTTCATCCCAGATTCTGCGTTTCAGAAATGGCCTGATGCATAATCTGTCCCAGAAATATGATGTTCAGGCGCAATGCGGTGTGAACGGCCAGGCACAACAAAGCGAACACGGAGAATGGGAGAAAGATGCCGTTTCTCAAGCCGCAGAGGATTGTCCGGAGCGCGGCATCTGCTTTATTGCGAGGCGCTTGCAGTATGGATATGCACAGGCACTTCCCGCGTCCCGCATCTGCCGCGCTCAGGCCGATCGCAAAATCCGGGTTCATCTGAAGAATAGGGCCTTTTCATCCATACTATACCGGAGGTTGTTCGCAGTCAATGCGCAGAAACGTGCTGTGTGGCGCGGCCGCCCGGCAGGGACCGGCAGCGGATTGTTCCGACTCCGGCATAATCTGCAGAAAAAGCACGGCGTTCACGTCTTGTTCCTTGAATTGTCGGCTTGCGCATCCGCACACCGGATTCTGAAAACTCTAACTTCCCGGCAGCCCCATATTTCCGCCGGCAGCCGGAACGTCCGGATTTCCTCGTACATGCCGGGAAACCACGGCTTGCGATACAATCCCCATGCGGCGAAAATGTCAATTGTGACGATCCATACAGGCCGAAGGGCGAGCACGAGGTCGGGACTGATCGCGCCTATTTGCGGCGCTCCGCGCTCATCTGCAGGCACCGGCAGGAACGGAAGGGCAGCCGGGCTGACCAGGCCGCACACATCGAGGATGGGTCCGCCGTATGCGTATCCAAGCGCGCCGATTTCAGGGGCTGCGACGGGCGATCGTCCGTCAATGGAACGAAGCCACCTGCCGGCTTCGGAATAAGCGGCTACACGCAGCGCTGCCGGGTCTGCATCGCGGAAAGCGCTGCGGAAGCGGCCCCCGCCTGCGGCGAGTTCTGCCCACTGCGCTGCGAGTATGACCGCAACCGCAACGGCTGCGGCGGGCGCATCCGCGGCCAGAGAGGAGTTTTGCCATCCGGGCGGTTGGCGCTCGGCCGCGCTCTTGCGGATAAGACAGACGAGGCCGGCGGTTCCAGAGACGAGCAGGCAGCAGAGGGGCGCAAGAAAGATTGGCACGTACCATGTCATGATGAGCGGGTTGGAGAAGCCGTAGAAGGCGAAGGCAGACCAGAACCAAAGGACAATACATGAATGTTCGCGCCTGCGCGGGCCGGCGCCGCGTATTGCCGAAACAGTCGCGGCGATCAGAGCGATGAGCATGAGTACGGACGCGCCGGGGCCGGTCGGGAACGATGGCGCGGCGGCCTTTCCGATCAGTTCAAGCATGGCCGCAAGAGCGTCGAACGGCTCGCGGGGATAAAGAGGAGTCAGCTTGGCGGTTATGCAATGCGGGATGGGGCTGCCGAAGGCGAGCCACGAGTACAGCGCCCAGCCAATCGGCGGCGCAGCCGCAGTCGCGGCAGCCTGGAGGACTCTTTTCCACCCAAACCGGCAGGCGAGGGGCGCCAGAGCAAGCGCGCAGGGGACTGCTTCCGGCCTTGCCAGGGCCGACAGGCCGGCCAGGACCGCGGCGGATCTGTCGCGGCCCAGCGCCATCAGGCAGAGACTCCAGGAAAAAAGCGCCAGAAACATGAATGTTTCCATGCCTCCAATCGAGACATTGATGAAGGTCGGATGCAGCATCACCAGAACTCCTGTCGCAAGACCCGCGGCCGAACTGCCGGTCAGACGGAGGATCGCCACATAGATTCCGGCGCCGGTCAGGATGAACCACATCAGATTGGTGCGCACTGCCAGATGATCGGTGGGCACATGCGGAAACACTTTTTTCAGAGCGCCCAGCCATGCGAAGTAGAGCGGAGTGGATATGCCGAAAACTTTTTCGCCGTCATTGTAAGACACATGGCCCGTGCCTGCGAGCCGGTCCGCATACCTATAGGTTATGTAGGCATCGTCATCCGGAAGAACGTCGCATTCAAGATGCACGAGCGCAACCGGTACGGCCATGAAAAGCAGGACGATGGCCGGCAATACGGCGCGTCTTGACATCGGCATCGTTCATTCCTCCTTCATCGCCACAGGCCTGTCGAATTTTTGATGGATGGCGCGGGATCGCTCACCCTTCGAGGCAGGGTATGGGGATCCGGATTCGGGTCGTAAAAGACCATGAGTTTCTCGAGCGAGCCGTCGAATATCATTTCGTGTTCCGAAACGAGTTTGTACTCTGACAGCGGTTTCACGAGCTGCTTCTCCACCGGGCCGTGGCGGGGCGACATCAGGTGTATGTAGTCGGCCGCCCACTTGACGCTGTACGGGTAATGATGCCTGTATGATATGAGGACCTCGTATATGTAAGCTGAACGGTAGGCATGCGGCAGGACGCCGGCAGCGAAAGTGAAAATGCGCGGTTCACGGAATGCGGACGCCCGCCGTGTTGCCCAGTCCCGCCTTATTTCTTCAGCCTGCTCCCGCAGAATCCGGAGAAACCTCAGCGAATAATCCCTCGCGCCGATGGACCTGTATTCTCCCACGACGAGAGTAAATCCTTCCAGGGAATGCCTCCAGGTGTGCCATAGATGGGCCGCATTGAACAAAATCATGAGGAACAGGCAGCTCATCGCGGTCCATTCCCATCTGGTTTGACGTTTCGTGCTTTCGATGTTGTCGGCAACATTGCGGTACTGCCAGGCCGCCAGCATCGCAGCGGATGGCAGATAGGGGACGAAACAGCGGAAACAGAACATCATGTGGGTTGTCGCAATGGTGAGAGAATAGGCAAAGACCAGCCCCAGAGCCATCCAGAGCCATCGGAAACTTGAAGGCTGCGGCAGTTGCCGGCAAACCCGGTTACGGCGCAACCCCTGCCACAGAACAGGCAGAAGACTCAGCGGAACCAGTCCGCAGAAGATCAGCCATTGAACCACGTACATCAGATTCTTGCCTATTGTTGGAAGATGGAGGGTGGGAGGCTTTGCATAGAAGGATGTCGGCAGGATATCGCCGAACTCATTCCATGCGAAAGCCAGCCATGCAAGCGGCGCTGTTGCCGCGCAAAGCGATGCTGCCGCGATTTGTTTCAGATTTCCGTTGCGGAGCATTGAGCAGGCCGCAAGAGGAATTGTGAAGATCACAGAATCGTAGCGGGTGAGGAAGGAGGCAGCGGCCAGAATAAGCACGGCAAGGATCTGCGGGAAATCAAAGCGTTCCCGACATACAATGGCTGTCATGGATGTGACCCACAAGGCGAGCATTGCTGTCTCCAGACCTCCGACTGTCCACAGCACGGCCGAGGGGGGAAGGGCGAGGAGGGTCACAACCGCCAGCGATGGGATTGGTTGTCTCCCGCAGGCGGCGACCGTGATGAGAACGCACAATATCCAGGCAGCCAGGGAGAGAATTTTCCATGGGATGAGCGACGAACCGCTTGCGAGGTACAGGAGCGATTCAAGAATTACATGCAAGGGTGATGTAAACGCCTGAACCGGCTCGCCGCGGTTGAAATGAATCGTTCCGAAATCACCAAGATTTTCCGCGTATCGGCACACGATGAACGCGTCTTCGGCCGTGAAATTCCAGAAACAGATGAATGCATATACACCGATCGTCAGCGCAAGGAACCAGAGGAACGACAGCGTTGTTAAGCGCAGGGTTTTCATCCCGCCTTCAGGCCAGAAGAACATGCCCTGCTCTCCGGGTCAAATCTGAAGTATTCTGTGAGCATTGGTCTTGCGATCGCCCCCGGCCCAGGATGCGGGGGATTACCCTTTACGTTTGCCGGACAGGCCGAATGCCGGAAAAAGGCTTCTCCCGGCCGGTTCGTTGTGATAGTGTCCTGCCACGTAATACGAGAGGTGCAAGACCTTCCCGTGAAAGAGCAGTCGGAGCAGCAAAACAGAAAAGGGGCTTTCCTGGTCGTCGTGATCCCCGCCTACAATGAGGAAATGACCATCAGTGAAGTCATTTCCCGAGTGCCCAGGCACATTGCGGGAATCAGCGAGGTTCGCGTTCTTGTTGTTGACGACGGGAGCACCGACCGTACGCGCGAGCTGGCGCTGGCTGCAGGCGCGGCGGTGATGACTCACCGTGTCAACCGCGGGGTGGGAAGCGCGTATCGGACCGGCGTCGAAAAGGCGCTGGCCATGGGCGCAGATATCATTGTGAACATGGATGCGGATGGCCAGTTCAATCCGGCGGACATACCCACACTTATTGGCCCGATTCTCAGAGGAGAGGCCGGTTTTGTCACCGCGTCAAGATTCAAGGATCCGGCTCTTGTGCCCGACATGTCGCCGGTCCGCCTGTGGGGCAACAGGATGATGAGCAGGTTGATCAGCAGGATAACCGGCTGGAGGCTTCACGATGTGTCGTGCGGCTTTCGCGCATGTTCGCGCGATGTTGCGCTCAGTCTGAATCTTTGGGGCGCCTTCACATACACCCAGGAGACATTCCTCGATCTGGCTTTCAAGGGTGTCGAGCCTGTGGAGATTCCTCTTGTGGTGCGGGGCGAACGGGAACATGGCAAATCCAGGGTGGCGCGCAATCTCTGGTCATATGGACACAGGGCGTTTCTCATCATCATGAGGGCATATCGCGATTACTGGCCCTGGAATTTTTTTTCGAGGCTGGCTTTCGCAAGCTTCGCAATCGCGGCCTGCCTTGGCGGATTTGTTCTCTACTGGAGAATAACGCACAAGAGTTTCTCGCCGCACTTGTGGTCCGGCTTTGTGGGCGGGTTCTTTGCAATGATGGGCATGTTCTGCCTGCTGATGGGACTGGTGGGCGAAATGCTGAAATCCATTCGCTTGAACCAGGAGCGGATGCTCTATTATCTGCGGAAGCGGCATTTCGAGAAACTGGGGAATGAGTCTGGCGCTAACGGAGAACGGCAGGGCGTGGATGAATAAGACGCGGCCGCGCTGCATCACCTTGCGAATCCAGATCTGCCACAAGGAATGACTGAGAAATTGCTGCCGATTTACGTGGTCATAGGGACTCGCGCCCAGTTGATCAAGATGGCGCCTGTGATGCGCGAGCTTGAGAGAGCAGGTCTGCCTTATGACTTTGTCTATACCCAGCAGCATAAGGAAACGATACAGGATCTTATTGCGAACTTTGACATTGCCGCCAGGCCCAGACCTGTGATCGAGCGTTCTCAGGAAGCCAAGACTCTATGGCTTTTTGCCGGCTGGTGGCTCGGAATGTTGCGCGTGGTGCTCAGCAGCCGCCGCAGGGCCATGGTTTTCAGTCGAGGGTCCGGTCTTGTCGTGACTCACGGCGATACTGCCACCACGCTCTGGGCCGCCATATGCGGAAAACTGTCAGGCTGTGTTGTCATGCATGTCGAGGCGGGACTGAGGTCGCATAATCTCCTTGATCCTTTCCCGGAGGAAATCATGCGCGTCCTGACCGCCCGCTTTTCCGATATTCACGCATGTCCGAATGACTGGGCAGTTGACAACCTGCGAAAAGTGAGTGGCATAAAACTGAACACAGGGCAGAACCTGATGCGCGATTCGCTGGCATACGGGCTCGAAAAGGTGAAGGACAATCCAGTGTATGCCAGCCGGTTGCGGGAGCTGGGCGTGCCCGACGAATTCGCTCTTGTCAGCATTCACCGCTACGAAAACATTTTTCGCAGGAAGCGACTGGAAAGAGTGATGGGCCTGCTTCTGCGCATTGCCGGACGGATAAGCCTTGTGATCGTGATGCATCCATCCACCCAACGTCAATTGCTCAGAACCGGCTGGATGGAGAAGTTGACCGCGAATCCAACGATAGTCCTCCTGCCCAGGCAGGATTTCATGACGTTTGTTGCCCTTGTGCAGCATGCCAGGTTTGTGATTACCGACGGTGGCAGTAATCAGGAAGAGATGAGTTACATCGGCAAACCCACTCTGATATTCAGGAAGGTTACGGAGAGGCGGGAGGGGATAGGACGGAATGCCGTTATCTCCAGATTTGACGAGTCGGTAATAGACGATTTTGTGGCTAACTATCGGAAATATGAATACCCCCCGCAGCAAACTGATGAAAGCCCGGCGCGGATGGTGGTCGAATGGATAAGCAGATTTGTGCGGGGCGGCTCATTGGCGGGCCCGGACTGCGAGGGCCATGGTCGATCTCTCGCATCCATTTGAAAAATGCCTGCGTTGAGGCGCTTCCGGCATCTGTTACAGCCGGGCGAATCACAACGTCAGGAGTCAATGCGTCTTGTCCGGCGGCCGGGAGAGGCTGGCGTCTCTGCGCCATATCCACAGGGCGCTGAGTCCTCCCAGCACAAAGGCGTATGATATGATGACGGCCCGGTCGACCATGGCGGCGAGAATAGCGAGCTCCTGAGGCACACCCAGCAGGCTTCCAGTCACACCCAGAAGAAGCTCCCTTATTCCAAGTGACCCTGGTGTCAGACTCAGGAATGTCATCAGATATGCGACCCCGCCGAGCACGAGAAAGGCCGCCGGGTTCACGGAGAGTTGCAGTTTATCATAGATCAGCATCAACCGGACCGCGCTGGTTGTAAAACTTAGCGCCAGGTACATCACCATTACTGCGCTTTTTCGCTTCTGGCTCATCATTGTCTGGCGGCCGGAAAGAAATTGTCGGGTCAGCGACGCCCAGGCTGCGTCGCTGCGCGGCTGCCGAATGGGAGAGAGCAGGAGTATCCACGAGACCGCACACGCTGCGAACAGTGCGCCGGCCAGAATTTGGGACCCCGGTTCTCTCAGACCGTAGACCGATAGCAGAACTGCCAGACCCAGGCCAGTTGATGTTGCGACCATCAGTAAGGACAGGTACAGAAAGAAGGCCCAAAAAAGGGTGTAAGAAAGGCCGTAATGACGGCGCAGGTATGCTGCCCGGAAAAATGTGCCAGCCTTCATCGGCGCATAGTTGAGCATGATGCCAAAATGGTGCAGAAACAGGAGATCCAGGAAAGAAGGTTTTGTTTCACAACACTGAAATATCAGTTGAGTCACGCGTACCAGAGGCAATGTTTCCAGGAAGAAAAGAAGGTTAAGTTCTATTGCCTCAACCACCCCAAAGCGCCAGTGACCGGCTATCATCGGCCACTTTCGCGCCAGGTACCATGCAAGATAGACCACAATTGCAAGACCCAGCGCGCTCCTGAGATATTTCAGGATGGAAGAGCTGTGATTGCCGTTTTTTATTCTGTGCTCTGTCAGATCATTCATGGGCATTGAATGAGGATTCCGTCTGAAAAGTTTTATGCCTCGGCAGGGCGAGGCACCTGGGAGCCGGCGGGACCCGGCCAATTGTACGATGCGGGATCAAATTCACTTTGCTTGTATGATGCAGATGCGATCCAGCGCAACGCCGAGTATGCGGGTGTCCCTTGAGTTGCACAGCCGGGCAGGACTCCAGGGGGTTGCGCGCAATTCTATCCTGTTCCACCCCTCCTGAACCATGTGTTCTCCTATGCTGAACTGGATACTGGTTATTCCTTCCGCCAGCCGATCCTGCGAACAGGGTGTCAGTTCAGTCCCATTCCACATGACGCGCACGGGCATGGCGCGGATCTGGTCAGGAAGCAGATGTTCAAGCATTTCCAGCCTGAGCAGGTAAGGCTGTTTTTTTTCGGCCAGACATTCCATCAGGGCGTATTCTCCGGTCCATCTGAAGGTTCTGCCTGAGGGATGGCGTTCCTGGCTGTAAAACCCCTTGCGTATGAGAAGCCTGTCTTCAGTTTCTCCCACATCAATGTCCTCGTAACTGGCCGCCTTTATCGGCATCAAGGTGATGGTATCAAGGATAATGACGCTGCTGCTCGGAGAATCCAGAGGCAGTTTGATAAACGCTCCTTTATGTTTCCGTGCGGCATCATCGAGACAAATGTAGTATACGGGGCCTCGTTGGTCTACAGCTCGCATTGGCAGATTTGGAGTGACCATCCTGTCCGCGATCTTCGACCGGAAAGTTTCACTACGTGTAAGAAGTTCGGTGTGCGAAGCTTTGAAATCAAGCCTTACTCCGCGTGCGTCTTCCCAGGGAGCGGGAATCCATACCCTGGGATCACCGGTCAGGACGCAGGCGTAAGGGTCCAGATTGAAGAGGACATGCGAAAATGTCCCGGACAGATAACTGCGGTGAAGGAAAGGCTGATCAAGTCTGAACGAAAGCGTGATGGCTTCAGATCCGGAGAGCGTCTGTGCAGAAATCTGGGAAGGCAGCGGATGTTCTGAGACAAGGGTGAGAGATATTTCGGTTCGGTCAGAGACACCTGTAACAGCGTAATACTGCGAACCTGGAGGCATTTCTGGATCGAGAAGGCGGCCGTCAGCAAGAAGCTGGACTGGTCCAGTGCCAGCTCCTCTGTCGATCTGGAGGATATTGGCGCCGCGATCCTTGAGCGGCACACGGACTGTCAGCACATGTGTTGTCGGACACCAGAGTCTGTAAACATAGACGTCGTCGTCCTGAGGCCAGCCGAAACGTTCAGCTTCGGAGGCAGTAAGAAACATTCCATCCGGCGCTGCATCGAAGTTTCTGCGGATCACGAAGCCGCTGGGAGTTCTGTTTTCACTGCGGGAGGAATCAAGCAGATAGACAGGGCGACCGGACGAGATCATCTGGCCGACCTTTTCTGAAACAACCTCGACATCCGCCCTCTGCCAGCCAGACATCATCCATGAAGGCCTTGACTCTCTCCTCCCCAGCCAATCGATGAATTCGCAAAGATTACGTTCTGCAAGCACGAAGGAATCGGCTGGGAACCTTTCTGCGCACAGGTTTCTGAAGAAAAGGGCATCCTTCACCTTGCATCTGCGTGGCCTGGAGGAGTGTGAATTGGAAAACAGGTGGAGTGCAAGGAGGAGAGAAAAGGCTGCACCGACAAGCGCCGGAGACACGCGCAACCGGCCAGGCCAGCCGATTAGAGGTTCACAAAGAACGCAGAGGCCGCATGCCGCAATGGGCGCGGCCAGAAGACAGACTGCAAAAAAGTAACGGGCAACGAATATCCGATAAAAACAGTAGAACAGGGCGAAACATATGGCCGGAAAGCCGAGAAGAATGAGCGGCTTGAAATCTCTCCTGAACGCGCATCTGCCTGCGCCGATCAGGAATCCAGCCGATAGAAGGATCCTCATCTTGGATGAAATCACATAATCAACCATCTTCTCTGCGTTTCTGACAAGAAACTCAATTCGAAAGCCCGGCAGGTAATGTCCTGTATGCACTGATTTTGCTGGCAGGATCATCTGGCCTGTGAGGAGATAAGTTTGAACAAGAAACACGGATGCTCCGAGAAGTACCCCTGCGGCAAAGACCGCAATCCTGCTTGCCATGCAATGCGCAGGCTGGCCTCTACAGGAATACGCCAGGAAACAGAGCGCCCACGGCAGATAAAGAATCGAAGGTTCGCGGGTGGCATAGGCCAGACCCAGACAGACCCCGCTCAGAGCCGTACAAACCATGTGTGCCAGGGACTGCCGGGGCTCCCGGAGCAACACAATGATGCCGGCCAGCATGAAGACATGAGAGAGGGGGTCACGATAGGGATTGAGCATTTGGATCTGCAGGCCGGGATCAAAACTCAGAACCAATATGATCGCAATGAGGATGCCCAGCCGCCTCAGAGGCAGAGGGCTTTCCTTGAGGATGTCGAATGCCAGCCGGCCAGAACAGGCTGCTGTCAGAACAAGCAAAGGGTAATTCCAGAAAAAAACATATATGTGTCCAAGCAGATTCAGTCCTGCTCGCAGATACAAAGGATAAATGATCGGGAAGGCTGATGAGCCAAACGATGAGCGCAGATCGCTCGCCCACCTCAGCCAGTTGAACGGATCAGAGCACGGCTTGATCGAGTAGTTGTGAAGAAGGTAAACGCTGTAAGCCAGAAACGCGAACAGCCACATGCCCAGCCAGAAAAAAAGGGTATCCAGACGTTTCGCTTCGTTCTGAGACGGCTCTTGCGTTCCATTGAGAATGAGTTGGCAATTCAAGCGGATGTTATCCTGTGCCTGGCGCCCAAACTCCCTGACGGCTCCCCGTACTCGACAATCGCGGTTGCTGCGAAACATGCTAGGTTGCGATCTCTTTCAGCGCCAGACTTTTTTCTCATGTTTTTTCAAGGGTGATTCATGCGCCTTTGATCGTACCGGCCACAGGACAGGACCTCAGGGCTCCAGGAATTCCGACAACGAGATGGACATCAAGGATTGCGCGATGTATTTTATATAACGATC
>Ga0101944_10005073_pt1 | contig 15437 bp, 12 predicted proteins | sample DewCreD2012metaG_FD_75245 | JGI IMG/M metagenome (GOLD analysis project Ga0101944, IMG submission 75245) | Hot spring sediment bacterial and archeal communities from British Columbia, Canada, to study Microbial Dark Matter (Phase II) - Dewar... ...
CCGCCTTCGCACACCTGGCTTTCCCAGAGTCTGCCGCGAGAGGCGTGGCGTCGCATCGAGGGCTGAACCATGGATGCAAAGACCGGTCACAATGTGAAAACCGGAACCCTGACCGTCGGCAACAAGTCGTGGACCTTCCCCCTGCATCAGGGAACGATGGGACCGGACGTCATCGACGTGAGCAGGCTTTATGCCGAAACCGGTATGTTCACATACGATCCGGGTTTTACGTCCACGGCGAGCTGCGAGTCCAAGATTACCTTCATCGACGGCGAGCAGGGCATCCTTCTCTATCGCGGCATTCCGATCGAGCAACTGGCCGAGCACGGCGACTTTTTGGAAACCTGCTATCTCCTGCTTTACGGCGAGCTGCCGACCGCCGCGCAAAAAGCCGATTTCGACTATCGTGTCACCCGGCACACGATGGTGCACGAGCAGATGAGCCGCTTCTTCCAGGGCTTCCGCCGTGACGCTCATCCCATGGCGGTGATGACGGGCTGTGTCGGCGCGCTGTCGGCCTTCTACCACGACTCCACCGACATCTCCGATCCGCATCAACGCATGGTGGCGTCCATCCGCATGATCGCGAAGATGCCGACGCTAGCCGCCATGGCCTACAAGTACAGCATCGGACAGCCATTCATCTATCCCAAGAACGATCTCGACTATTCCACCAACTTTCTGCGCATGTGCTTTGCCGTGCCGTGCGAGGAGTACAAGCCCAACCCGGTACTCGCCCGCGCCATGGATCGGATTTTCATCCTCCATGCCGATCACGAACAGAACGCATCCACCTCCACTGTCCGGCTTGCCGGTTCGACCGGCGCCAATCCTTTTGCCTGCATCGCCGCAGGGATTGCCGCCTTGTGGGGACCCGCCCACGGCGGCGCCAACGAGGCGGCGTTGAAAATGCTGGAGGAAATTGGCACGCCGGAGCGGATCCCCGAATACATCCGCCGCGCCAAAGACAAAAACGATTCTTTTCGCCTCATGGGCTTCGGACACCGCGTCTATAAGAACTACGATCCGCGCGCAAAAATCATGCAGAAGACCTGCCATGAGGTCTTGAACGAACTCGGCCATCGCGACGACCCGCTGCTGCAGGTGGCGCTTGAGCTTGAGCGCGTGGCTCTGAGCGATGACTATTTCCTGGAGAAGAAGCTTTATCCGAACATCGATTTCTATTCCGGCATCACGCTGAAAGCCATGGGTTTCCCGACCAGCATGTTCACCGTGCTGTTCACGCTCGCGCGCACCGTGGGCTGGATCGCCCAGTGGAAGGAAATGATCGAGGACCCGAACCAGAAGATCGGCCGGCCGCGCCAGCTTTATACCGGCCACACTCGCCGCGATTACATCCCGATCTCCCGGCGCAAATGACGCGATTTCAAACGGCACCAGCGCCGTTACCCTTGCCCGCCGCTGCGGCGCCGTCATACGCCCAGGTCAGATAGGCGCCGCCCCAGGTAAACCCGCCGCCAAACGCCGCCAACAGCATGCGGTCCCCGACTTTGAGCTTGTCTTCGTAGTCCCACAGGCATAGCGGGATTGTCGCCGCGGTGGTGTTGCCGTACTTGTGGATGTTGATCATCACCTTGTCCATCGGCAGGCCCAGCTTCTCCGCCGTGGTTTCGATAATCCGCCGGTTGGCCTGGTGCGGGACCACCCAATCGATCATGTCGGGCCGCAAATTGTTGCGCGCCATGATCTCGCGTGTCACTTCCGACATTCCCGCGACCGCGAATTTATACACCGCCGCTCCCTCCTGATAGACCGAGTGCAGCCGCTTGGCGACCGTCTCGGCGCTCGCCGGCATGCGGCTGCCGCCGGCCGGCTGGTGCAGATATTTGGCTCCCGAGCCGTCGGAGCGCAGGATGATGTCCATGATGCCGGTGCCGTCGCGGCTCGGTTCGAGCAACACCGCCGCCGCGCCGTCTCCGAAGATCACGCAGGTGGCGCGATCGGTGTAATCGACGATGGACGACATTTTGTCGGCGCCGACCACGATCACCTTGCGGCAGGTTCCGGCCGCAACGAACTGCCGCGCCACCGCCAGCGCATAAATGAAACCCGAGCAGGCCGCCTGCACGTCAAAGCTGCCGATGTTTCGGATGCCGACCATATCGCAGATGAGGTTGGCGGTGCACGGGTGCACGAAGTCGGGCGTGACGGTTGCGCAGATCAGCAAGTCGACGTCGGCCGGTTTCGTACCGGTCTTGCGCATCAATCCGCGCACGGCCTCGGCGGCCATGTGCGAAGTACCGAGTCCCTCGCCTTTGAGAATGCGCCGCTCCTTGATCCCGGTGCGTTCGGTAATCCAGGTATCGCTCGTGTCCACCATGCGCGACAATTCCGCATTGTCGAGAACATAATCGGGCACGTAGCCGTGAACGCCGGTGATCGCCGCTCGGATCGGCAAAAGTGACGTCAAGGCCAAAAGCTCCACTGTGTCAGACGCAAAACGGCGGCCGAAAACGCGGCCGCCCGATACACCCTACATCTTTGCCGACCAGTCCGCAAATTTGCGCGCAGGGCGGCTGAGCATCTTGAGCACCGCCTCTGCCGCGCGCGCAGCCGGCGCCTGTCGGCCGATCTCCATGACCGCATCGAGCCGCGAAAAAGCCTCAAGCTGCCGTTGCCGCTCAGGTCCATCATTGAGCAGTGGCAGTAGCGCCGCCGCGAGTCTTTCCGCCGTGCAGTCGTTTTGCAGGAACTCGGGAACGATTCTCTCGCCGAGCACGAGATTGGCGAGTATCACCGTCTCGACTTGCAACATGAGCCGCGCCACGACCGCTTCGATCATCGAAACACGATAGGCCGCCACGGTGGGCACTCCGGCGAGCGCAAGCTCGAGCGTGACGGTTCCGGATTTTGCCAATGCCGCCCGCGCCACGCGAAAGCTGGCGGCCTTTTCGTCCTCATCGACCACGATGCGCGGTCGATACGGCCAGTCCGCGATTTCTGCTTCGATCCGCGCGCGCAGATGCGGCACGGTCGGCAGCACAACCTCCAGCTCCCCGCAGCTGCGGCGCAGGCGCAAGATCGCTTCGCCGAAGATTGTCAGCAGGCGCTTGATTTCGGATCCCCTGCTGCCGGGCAACAGTAAAAGAATCGGTGGTTCGGCGAGCCTGCGCCGCGCCTCTTCGCGATTTGGCCGCAACTCGCCGATGCGTTCGGCCAGCGGATGACCGACGTAGGTGCAAGGTGGTCCGCCAAGTCGCTGCAGCGTCTCCGGTTCAAAGGGTAGAAGCGCCAGAACGTGATCAATGTAACGACGCATGGCGCGCGCCCGCCATGGCCGCCAAGCCCAGACCGTAGGACAAACGTAATCGACGATGGCAATATCCGGATTGGCCGCGCGCACCCGTTTGGCGACCCGGTGAGTAAAGTCCGGGCTGTCGATGATCACGAGCACATCGGGGGCCGCTTTGAGCACGGCGTCGGCGGCCTGGCGGATGCGCGCCAGAAGGACGGGAAGCCGGCGGGGGATTTCTGCGAAACCCAAGATCGCGAGGTCCTCGATGGGAAACAGGCTTGGCACGCCGGCCTGCTGCATTTGCCGTCCGCCAACGCCCGCCATCCGCAGAGATGTGCCGCAGCGTTGGCGCAATGCATTGGCCAAGGCGGCCCCCAGGCGATCGCCGGATTCCTCCGCAGCGATCACAAACACGCTGCCTTCGGTCGGTGCGGTCAGCGACGGAGGGCTGGCGTGGCTCATCGATCGGACCCGCCCGCGTCCTCGACGCCGACCACGAAGAGGCCGGCGCCGTCGGCGGCGGCCGGCATTCGCTCCGGATCTGCCACAACCGTGCTGCCGGCCACAACGGCGACGCCGCCCAGCCCCGCCCGCGCCGCGTTCTCCAACGTGCGGGGCCCGATCGAAGGCAAATCGATCCGGCGATCCTGCCCCGGTTTCGGAGCCTTGACCAGAACGCCTCGACGCAGCGGTGTGGGGATGCGCCCGCTGCGGCGCAGCTCCGCCACATGCGCCAGCATGGCGTCGGTGCCGTCCGCCGCCTCCACCGCAAGCACCCTGTTATCAGCCACGACCACGGCCTGCCCGACGTCGAACGGACCCATGGCCCGTAACAGGGATAGCCCCGTGGCAATGTCTCTTCGATCTTGCTCCGTGGGGGTAAGTCGTCCCAGCGCCCCGCGCGGCATCAAGATCTCCGGGGCAATTTCATCCGCCCCAACCAGCCGGAAACCTCGTTCTTCGAGCAATTTGCCGATGCCGGACAGCAGACGGTCGTCACCGCCGCGCAACAAACCGACGATGCGCGGCAACAGACGGAGGGTCACAAAATCGGGCCAGATTTGGGTGAGACGCGGCCGCACCACGCTGCCGATGAACACCACATCGCGGCAACGGTCCGCCCGCGCAAGGCGAAGAAAACGCCCTGCCGAGCCAAACCCGATCCAATGGTGCGGATAATGCGCCACCCGACTCGCATCGGCCGCCCCGCGCAGCGGAAACAGCACCACCCGGCGGCCGGAACGCACGGCCGCATCGGCCACGGCAAACGGCAGGCTGCCGCCACCGCAAATGATCGCGAGCGGTTCGCTTGCGGCGACTGGCGCATTGCTGTTCATCGTCAATCCGAATTGCTGCGACGGCAAATCCACATCCGAGCAACCGGCACGCAACACACTACGTCTCGGCGATCATGGCCCCGAGGGTCGCCTCCGCTACCAATTCGTTGCGTATTTTGGCCTCGCCGCGATACCACCACATGTTGCGGCGTCTGCGCACCTGCTGCACGTGATATTCGAGGGTGTCGCCGGGGACAGCCGGCTTGCGGAACCGCGCATCGTCGAGCCGCGCAAGCTCGGCTCGCTGCTGACGATCGTCGTCGACGTCACGCTGCGTGACCAGAGTGCGGCCACGCATGCGCGCTTCGAGGCGCGCATGCGCGCCTGCGCCGAGGTCATCGAGTGTTTCCTCGTCTCCGGGCAGTGCGATTACGTGCTGCGGCTCGCCTGCACCAGCCTCGACCACTACCGCGAACTGACCAACGCCTGGACCGACGACCCGACGCTCGGCATCGAGCGCAACCGGTTCCCGGTCGAGATCGTGGAGGTGCAGCCCGGCGACCGGCTGAGGCGGGACGGCTACGAGATCGCCGTCTTCCCCACCGAGCACCGCGCCGGCACCGTGGGCTATGCGCTCGTCGAGCCGCCGCGGCTCGGCCGCTTCAACCCGGAGCGCGCGCGCGAGCTCGGCATCCCCGAGGGGCCGCTCTGGGGCCGCCTGCACCGCGGGCTCCCCGTGACCCTGCCCGACGGCCGCGAGGTCACGGCGGAGTCGCTCGTCGGCGCGCCGCGGCCGGGGCGCACCGTCGTCTTCTCCGGCGACTCGCGGCCCTGCGACGGGCTGCTCGAGGCGAGCCGGGGCGCCGACCTGCTGGTGCACGAGGCGACCTTCGCGCACGCCGAGCTCGAGCGGGCGATCGAGACGGGCCACTCCACCGCCGTCGAGGCCGCGGAGCTCGCCCGCGCGGCGGGGGTCCGCCGCCTCGTGCTCACGCACATCAGCCAGCGCTACAGCCGCGAGGCACCGGAGCTGCTGGAGGAGGCGCGCGCCGTCTTCCCCGAGGTGGCCATCGCGCGCGACGGGCTGGTGGTGGAGGTGCCGTTCGCCGACGCCGGCCGCGACGCGGCCGCCGCTCAGGGGGCGTAGCGCCGCACGTACGCCCGCACGTCGAACTTCCCCTCGGCGGCGCGCAGCGACTGGTAGCGCACCGTCCCGTAGATCGGCCGCCGGTAGAACGGCCGGTCGAACTTCCCGAAGATCCAGTGGATCCCGCCGTACGAGTTCGGGTCGCGCCCGTCGAGCGCGTACTTGTTGTTCAGGTGCTCGAGGATGCGCAGCGCGCTCGCCGCGTCCGGCGTCCACTGCAGCACCGCCTTCCCCCAGAGCATCCGCAGGTAGTTGTGCATGTGGCCGTCGCGCAGGTACGCGCGCTGGCAGGCGTTCCACAGCTCGCTGTCGGTGCGCGCGTGCTCCAGCGTGGCGTCGTCGTACAGCGCGGGGCGGGGGTCGGCCTCGTGGTCGGCGAGCTGCTGCCGGGCCCACGCGGGGATGCCGTCCACGGTGCGGTGGCGCGCGTTGAAGTAGCAGAAGTTGTGCGCCAGCTCGCGCCACGTCAGTGCCTCGTCGAGGAACTTGGCGTACTGGTCGGCCGGCCCGGCGTCGCGCGCGGCGAGGAGCACCTCCTGGACGCCCACGTGGCCGAAGTGCAGGTACGGCGAGAGCCGGCTCGTGGCATCGGGCTCGTTGGGGTCGTTGCGGTCGTCGGCGTAGCGCGGGAGCCCCGTGGCCAGGAACCGGCGCAGCCGCTCGCGCGCCGCCACGGCGCCGCCGCGGAACGCCGCCGACGGCGGCACGTCGTGGTCGATGTCGCAGCCGGCGACGAGGGCGGGGATGGCGTCGCGCGTCACCGTCACCGGCTCGAACGGCAGCGACACCGCGCGGCGCACCGCCGGCTCGACGTCGCCCACCGGCCAGAGGTGGTGCTCGAGCGCCGCCATGAGCACCGGCCGGATCGAGCGTGCCGTCGCGTACTCCCGGTCGAGCGCGCGGAGCGGCACCACGCCGCAGCTGTCCACGCCGATCACCGGCGTCGCCGTCTTCCCGCGCAGCGCGCGCAGCTGCCGCAGGAAGATGAAGGTCGGCGAGAAGTCGGTGACGACGAGCGCCGCGCGGTCGGCCAGGGCCACGAGCGGCGAGGGCCCGTCGCCCGGCCCCGGGGCCGGCGTCGCGCCGGCGTCCGCGGCCGCGCGGTTGCCCGCCGGCCAGGTCGCGCCCGGGCCCCGGCGGCGGTCGAGGTAGAACGCGTACTGGATGCCGCGTGCCTCGAACTCCGGCTGCAGGTCGGCGACGCCCTCCAGGATGAAGGTGTGCAGCCGGTCGTTCGCCCACGGGTAGTCGTGCCGGAGCCCGTGGTACACGAGCACCGGGAGCGCCAGGTCGTTGGCGCGCTCCACCGCGAAGTTCAGCGCGAAGTTCCCGTGGGCGCGGTGCGTCGCCTGCATCCAGTAGAGCACGAACTCGCCGCCGGGGCGGGGCGTGGTCGCCTCGGGGAGGTGCAGGCGCAGGTCGTCGAGCGGGGCGTGCGGCATGCGGGGTCCGGTGCGCGGGGCGGGGCGACTCAGCCCGCGTCGTGGTCGAAGGTCCAGCCGGTGCGGTCGGGCTCGAGTCGGGCGAGGAACGCCGCGCGCGCCTCGTGCATCGCGCGCAGCTCGCCGGCCGGGAGCTTCTCGACCTGCCTCAGCACCAGCGCCATGCGCTGGCCCACGTCGAGCCCGCGCGTGCGGACGTCGTCGAGGAAGGTCCAGTAGAGATAGTTGAACGGGCAGGCGTCCGCGCCGGTGCGCGCCCCGGGGTCGTAGCGGCAGCCGCCGCAGTAGTCGCTCATCCGGCTGATGTACGCCGCCGACGAGACGTAGGGCTTGCTCGCCAGGACGCCGCCGTCGCCGTACGTGCCCATCCCGACCACGTTCGGCAGTTCCACCCACTCCCACGCGTCCGCGAACGCGGCCCAGAACCACTCGCTGAGCCGCAGCGGGTGCACGCCGGCCAGCGTGGCGAAGTTGCAGAGGACCATGAGCCGGTGGATGTGGTGCGCGAACGCGTGGTCGCGCACCATCCGCACCGAGTCGGCGAGGCAGGCGAGGTCGGTCGCCGAGGGATCCCAGTACGCCTGCGGCAGCGGGCGGGTGAAGCCGAAGTAGTTCACGGCGCGGTACGCCGGCATCCGCAGCCAGTAGATGCCGTTCACGTACTCGCGCCAGCCGATGACCTGGCGCACGAACCCCTCCAGCGAGGCGAGCGGCACCGCGCCACCGGCGGCCGCCTCCACCGCGCGGTCCACGATCTCGCGTGGGTGCAGGAGCCCCACGTTCATCGCGGCGCTGAGCCGGCTGTGGTAGAGGAAGGTCTCGCCCGCGAGCATCGCGTCCTCGTACGGCCCGAAGTCGGCGAAGCGGTGCGCGAGGAAGTCGTCGAGCGCCGCGAGCGCCTGTGCGCGGGTGACCGGCAGGTCGAAGCCGTCCGCGCGCCCCCACTTCGCGTCCATGGCCGCGACCTCGGCGATGACCGCCGACGTGACCTCGTCGGGCGGGAACCCCACCGGCGGCGCGGGGACGCCGCGCCGCTTCAGCGCCCGGGCGCCCTGCCGGTTCTCGCGGTCGAGGTTCCAGGTCCCGCCCACCGGCTCGCCGTTCCCGTCCACCAGGATGCCGAGGCGCCGCCGCTGCCAGCGGTAGAAGTCCTCCATGCGGAAGAGCTTGCGGCCGTGCGCCCAGCGGCCGAACGCCTCGCGCGAGGTGAGGAACCGCCGGTCGGGCAGGATCGTGAGCCGCGGGCCGCCGGTCGCCTCCCACTCGCGGCCGAGCGCGGCCACCGATTGCGCGACGCCCCAGTCGGCGGGCTGCTGCACCAGCACTTCCGACGGGTGGTGCTCGGCGACGTGCGCCCGGATCGCGTCGGCGTAGCTCGCGGCCACACGGTGGTCCACCGCGTGGCCCGCGGCGCGCAGCTCGTCGCGGAAGTGGCGCGTCGCGGAGAGCACGAGCGCCTGCCGCCAGCGGTGCCACGGGAGGGCCGCGGCCTGCGCCGCCGACTCCACCAGCAGCACGTGGCCGTCGCGCGGCGTCGGCGGCACGTGCGCGGTGGCGACCGACAGTTCCCAGGGACCGACGAACCAGGAGCGGCTCATGCCCGGAGGTAACCCCGCGGGCGCGGCAAGGTGCCGTGCCGCCTGCCCCGTCGCGGTCACGGTGTATCTTCCGGGCATGAGCGCTTCGCCGAGGGATCGGTGAGCCGGCGGATCCTGCTGTCGCCCACGCCGGACCGGGCGCGGCAGCGGCGGCGGCGGAACCGGTGGATCATCGCGGCAGTGGTGTCGGGCGTCGTGCTGATGGTGGCCGGGCTGGCCGTGTGGCTCATGAGGGCAGCTTGAGGGCGGGTCCCTGAAGGTCGGGTGGCCCGGTGCCTGCAGGTTGACGGCGGCGGGCGGGCTCCCCTACCTTGTCCGCCCGGTTCCGGGGCTGTAGCTCAGTTGGGAGAGCGCTGCAATCGCACTGCAGAGGTCAGGGGTTCGACTCCCCTCAGCTCCATCGGACGACGGACGCCCGCGGCCCAGCGCTGCGGGCGTCCGCAGTTCCGGGGGCGCCTGCGCCCATCTGACCGCCGCCCAACGACTTGCCGGGTCGCTGGCCGAGGCCGGGTTGCCCGGAGGCGACGGCGTGGCTACGTTCTGCGCCTCGTCAGCCACTGCCCCGTGGTGTAACTGGCAACACGTCTGACTCTGGATCAGAAGACTCCTGGTTCGACCCCAGGCGGGGCAATGCCCAGTGATGGTCGTCATCACTGGGCGTTTTGCTGGAGGGTCGGCCTGCGGCTCGACCCCAGGCGGGGCAATGCCCAGTGATGGTCGTCATCACTGGGCGTTTTGCTGGAGGGTCGGCCTGCAGGCCGACCTGCAGGCTCAGCTTCCCAGGGCCCCGGCGCGCGCCAGCCGCGACATCTCGCTCGCCGCGCGGTAGGCGAGCGCCATGATCGTGAGCGTCGGCTGGCCGCGGCCGCTCGTCACGAAGCTGCTCCCGTCCACGATGAACAGGTTCGGCACGTCGTGCGCGCGGTGCGACGCGTCCACCACGCTCGTCGCCGGGTCATGGCCCATGCGGCAGGTGCCGAGGAGGTGCGGCGGCGGGAACGAGATCCCGTCGTCGATCGGGTCGGCCCAGATGGTCGTGGCGCCGGCCGCGGCGAGCAGCGCCTGCCCCCGCTCCTGGAACCACCGGTACGTCTTCAGGTCCTCGGGATGCTCGCGGAAGGTGAGCCGCAGCGCGGGCAGCCCCCACGCGTCCTTCAGCTCGGGGTCGAGGTCGAAGCCGTTGCCGGGCACGGGGAGCGAGGTGGTGTGCGCCGCGGCGATCACCATGCGCCGCTGCAGGCCGCGGAGGAAGTCCACGTAGCTGCGGCCCCAGCCCTTCACCCCCGGCGGCCGGCTCCAGAGCGCCAGCATCGCCGGCGGGATGTTCAGGCGGAAGTCGTAGCCGCCACCCCCCTGCAGCCCCTCGCGGTCGAGTTCGTAGGGCTCCTTCGTGATGCGCGCGGTCACGGGACCGCGATACGCGTTCACGTCCTCCGGGAACGTCCCGAAGCTCCACGGCCCCCCGTTGAACATCACGTGCGTGCCCACCATCCCGCTCGAGTTCGCGAGCCCATGCGGGAAGAGACTCGACCTCGACAGCAGCAGGAGGCGCGGCGTCTCGGCGCCGTTGGCGCAGAGCACGACGGCCCTCGCGCGCTGGAAGTGCTCGCGCCGCTCGGCGTCGAAGTACGTCACGCCGGTCACGCGGCCGCGCGCGTCGTGCTCCACCTTGCGCACGTAGCTCCCCGGGCGGATCTCGCAGCGCCCGGTGGCCACCGCGCGGGGTACCGTGGTGGCGAGGGTGCTCGCCTTCGCGCGCACCTCGCACCCGAAGCCCCAGCACCAGCCGCAGCCGATGCAGGCCGCCCGCCCGGCGTAGGGCTGCGACAGGATGCCCATCGGCGCCGCCTGCACGCTCCAGCCAAGGGCCGCCGTCGCCTTCTCGAGCAGGCGGCCGGTGGACATCGGCGGGAGCGGCGGGAGGGGGAAGGGACGGCTGCGGAACGCGTCGCGCGGGCCGGGCGCGCCCGAGACGCCAAGGTCGTACTCGGCCCTGGTGTAGAACGGCTCGAGGTCGGCGTAGCGGATCGGCCAGTCGGCGAGGCCGGCGCCGGCGATGGGGCCCTTGCGGCTCCGCTCCTCGAAGTCCACCTCGCGGAAGCGCCAGAGGTTCGCGGCGTAGTGGATCGACCCGCCGCCGACGCCGCGCACGTACGTCATGATCGGCTGGCGCCGCGCCGGCTCGTCCGCGGTCTTCCGGTAGGTGCCCGGCGACGTGGCGGGGTCGTTGGTGAGCGCGTTGCCGAAGATCACCGACAGCTCGTCGTGCGCGAAGTCGCGCTCGGTGCGCCACGGTCCCTGCTCGAGCGCCACCACGCGGAAGCCGGCCTCGGCGAGCTCCTTGGCGACGATGCCGCCGGCCGCCCCGGCGCCGACGATGACGAAGTCCACCGCGTCGTCCTCGCGGTAGCGCCGCATGGCCGCGCGGGGGTCGGCGCCGGCGGGCGGGGCCGGATGGCGATGGTCACTCACGGTCGTAGCTCCCGAACGGGGCATGCCACGCGAACCGGTCCTCGAAGCCGAGGAGCGCCCAGCCCGCCTTGCCCTCGTTCCCGCCGTGCTTCGGGTCGGTGAACATGCCGAGGATGGTGGCGAAGCGCAGCGCCTCGAAGAACTCCGGCTGCCGCTCCTCCGCCCGCTCCAGGAGGGTGACCTGCGCCGCGCCGTCGAGCGCGGCGTAGTCCGCGGCGCCCCGCTCGCGTGCCTGTGCGTCGAGGGCCGCGAGCCCCTGCTGCACGAGCGGCCACTGCTCGCGGCCGCCGCCGGCATACCAGTGGTCGAGGAACCGCACCACGCGCGCCTCGCGCGCGCCCGGGGCCGGACCGCCCGGGACGAGCTGCGCCGTCACGGCGTCGAGCGTCCGGGCGTCGTGCGTCGAGAGCGTGCGGAAGGGCGAGTCCGGGGCCTGCCGAGCCGCGTCGGCCGCGCGCCAGGCGGCGGCGACCTCGGGCCAGCTCATGGCGGCGAGGGCCGCCGTTCCCCCCGCGAGTGTGCCAAGGAAGCGGCGGCGTCCGCCGGTCGGGTCGGGCATGGAGCACTCCGGGGGAGGGATCGGGGCGAGGGACGGGGGAGGATGCGGGCCGGCGGGCGGATTGGCAAGCGCGGCGGCCGTATCTTCTGTCGGTCACTCCGTGACGCCTTGCCCCCACCGGAGACGCCGATGCGCTGGACCGACCGTGGACGCAGCCGGAACCTGGAAGACCGCCGCGGGGCCAGCGGCGGAGGCCGCCTCCCCGGCGGCATGGGTCGCCTCGGGGTCGGCGGGATCATCGTGATCCTGCTCATCTCGTTCGTCACGAAGACCAACCCGCTGGCGCTGATCGGGATGGTGGAGGGAAGCGGGCTGGCCGGCGGCGCGCCGGCGGCGGCGCCGGCACCGGTCGAGGACGCCGCCGAGGAGCCGATGGTGCGGTTCGTCTCGTTCGTGCTCGACGACGCGCAGGCGACCTGGCGGCAGCTCTTCGCGCAGCAGGGGCGCACGTACGAGGACGCCACGCTCGTCCTCTTCCGCGACCAGGTGGCGAGCGCCTGCGGCGGGGCCTCCGCCGCGGTGGGCCCGTTCTACTGCCCCGGCGACCACAAGGTGTACATCGACCTCGGGTTCTTCGACGAGCTGTCGCGCCGCTTCGGCGCCCCGGGCGACTTCGCGCAGGCGTACGTGCTCGCCCACGAGATCGGCCACCACGTGCAGGCGCTGCTCGGCACGAACGCGGAGGTGCAGCAGCTCCAGCGCCGCCGCCCCGAGCTGGCCAACCGCGCGTCGGTGGCGCTCGAGCTGCAGGCCGACTGCTACGCGGGGGTCTGGGCCCACTTCACCGCGCGGCGCGACCTGCTCGAGGCGGGCGACGTGCAGGAGGGGCTCGGCGCGGCCGCGGCCGTCGGCGACGACCGGATCCAGCAGCAGTCGCAGGGGCGCGTGTCGCCGGAGAGCTTCACCCACGGCTCGTCGGCGCAGCGCGTGGAGTGGTTCGAACGAGGCCTCCAGCGGGGGACGCCGGAGGCCTGCGACACCTTCCGCGGGGGGCGCTGAGCGCTCCCCGGGCGCGGGTCAGCCCTTCTTCACCGCCTCGAGGGCGATCTCGACCTCGACGTCGTCGCCGACCATCGTCATCCCCTCGACGAGGCGGTTCCAGGTCAGGCCGAACTCCTGCCGGTTGATCTTCGTGGACGCGACCACGCCGATGCGCTCGCGCCCGCGCGCGTCCTTCGCCACGCCGTTGTACTTGCCGGTCAGGGTGACGGGCTTCGTGATCCCCTTGATGGTGAGGTCGCCCGTCAGCGTGATGTTCTGGCCCGCCTGCGCGACGCTGCGGCTCTTGAAGGTGATCACCGGGTACTTCTGGATGTCGAAGAAGTCGGCGCTGCGCAGGTGCTCGTCGCGCTCCTCGTTCTGCGTGTCGATCGTGGCCGGGTAGGCGTACACGTCGATCTTGCCCGAGGCGAGGTTCCTCGGGTCGAGCGCGATGGTGCCGTGCCAGATCGCGATGGTGCCGCTCACCCGCCCGTTCAGGTGGCGGATCCGGAAGCTCAGGTCGGAGTGGTCCTTGTCCACGAGCCACGTCGGCAGGGCGCCCTTGGCGGGTGCGGCCTGCGCCGAGGCCGGCTGGACGGTGGCCATCGTGGCCAGCAGCGAGACTCCCACGAGCATTCGACGCATGCATCCTCCGCGGAAGCGGGTCCGGTCAGGTTTCGAGTTCGTTCTTGTGAAAAATAGTGCGAAGTCGCCGTTCGGGGTCAAGTCCGTGTCGCGGCTGACCGATGATCGCGCCCGTGCACCGAGCCCTGGGCAGCGGCACGCGGCCAGGACGGGACGGCGCAGGACCGGGGTCAGCGGGTCCCGTGCAGCCGGCGCCGGAATCGCGAGAGCGGCTCGGTATTGGCGACGGCCGATCGCGTCGCCCAGGCGCGGCGCGCCTGGTCCACGCCCCAGCGCAGCAGGCCGAGCTGGCCGGCGGCGTGCGCGTCGGTGGAGATGACGAGGGGTACGCCGCGCGCGACGGCGGCACGCGCCATCACGTCGTCGAGGTCGAGCCGCTCCGGCTGCGCGTTGATCTCGAGCATCACCCCGAGGTCGGCCGCGGCCGCGAGGACCTGCTCGAAGTCGAAGCGCGCGCCGGGTCGCCGCCCGAGCTCGCGGCCGGTGGGGTGGCCGAGGATGTCCACCGCGGGGTGCCGCAGGGCCCGCACGACGCGACGGGTCTGGGCGTCGGGGGGCAGGTCGAGCTTGACGTGCATGGTGGCGACCACGACATCGAGCGCGGCGAGGGTGCCGTCGTCGAGGTCGAGGGTGCCGTCGGGCCGGATGTCCACCTCGGCGCCGGCCAGCACGGTGAGCGTCCGGAGCCGCGCGTTGAGCCGGTCGATGCGCCGGCGCTGCCGGCGGAACCCGGCCGCGTCGAGGCCGCGCGCCACGCGCACGAGCGGCGAGTGGTCGGTGACCGCGATGTACTCGTGGCCCAGCGCCTCGGCGGCCTCCGCCATCGCCTCGAGCGAGTCGGCGCCGTCGCTGTCCGTGGTGTGCATCTGCAGGTCGCCGCGCAGGTCGCGCAGCTCGACGAGCACGGGAAGCGCGCCCGCCTGTGCCGCGGCGATCTCGCCGCGATCCTCGCGCAGTTCCGGCGGGATCAGCGGGAGGCCGACGGCGCGCGCGACCTCCTCCTCGGTCGCCCCGGCGACCCGCCGCCCGTCCTTGAAGACCCCGTACTCGTTCAGCTTCAGCCCGCGGGCCTGCGCCAGCGACCGCACCGCGATGTTGTGCGCCTTCGAGCCCGTGAAGTAGTAGAGCCCCGCGCCGTAGCTCTCCGGACGGAGCACGCGGAGGTCCACCTGGAGCCCGGCGCGCAGGCGCACCGCGGCGCGGGTCGGCCCGCGCGCGAGCACCTCCGCCACCTCCGGCCAGGTGACGAAGCGCTCGACGACCGGGGTGCGCGGCGCGCAGGTGACGAGGAGGTCGAGGTCGCCGACCGTGTCGCGGCAGCGCCGGTAGCTCCCCGCGATCTCCGCGCGTTCCACGCCGGGCACCGCGCGCAGGTGCTCGAGCAGCGCCTCGCCGTACTGCGCGGCGACGCTCCGCAGGAACCGGCGACCCTCGCCAGCCTTCTGCCGGAGCGCGCGCAGGAGCTTCGCCTCGGTGACCGCGCCGAAGCCCGGCAGCGCGCGCACCCGGCCCTCGCGGGCGGCGCGCTCGAGCCCCGCGAGCGACGTCACGCCGAGCGCCAGGGCGAGCTGCCGCGCGCGCTTCGGGCCGATGCCCGGCACCTCGAGCAGGGTGGTGATCCCCTTCGGCAGCGCCCGGCGCTCGCGCGCGAGCGCCTCGAGCGCCCCCGTGGTGGCGATCTCGACGATCTTGCCGGCGAGATCCGCCCCGATGCCCGGCAGCGCGTCGAGCGCGGGCACGCCGCCGCGGCGCGCCAGGTCGGCGATCGACTGCGGCGAGGCCTCGATGGTGCGCGCGGCGTTTCGGTAGGCGCGCACGCGGAACGGGTTCGCCCCCTCGACCTCCAGGAGGTCGGCCAGCTCGCGGAACTGGCGCGCGATCTCGGCGTTGGGGATCGGCATCAGCCGGCCGGCGGGGAGAGCCCCTCGCGCGAGCGCGCCGTCGCCTCGGCGCGCGCCTGGCGCGCGCGCAGGCCGTGGCTGTACGTCGGCGTGGGCGCGGCCCCCGGGGCGAGCGTGCGGCAGGCGAGCGGGAGCGCGTCGAGCTGGGCGCGGCAGTGC
>Ga0101944_10005075_pt1 | contig 15435 bp, 14 predicted proteins | sample DewCreD2012metaG_FD_75245 | JGI IMG/M metagenome (GOLD analysis project Ga0101944, IMG submission 75245) | Hot spring sediment bacterial and archeal communities from British Columbia, Canada, to study Microbial Dark Matter (Phase II) - Dewar... ...
GGGCATTGGGCAGACCCAGGTTGTTAAGCTCAAGCCGGAGGTCCGCCAGGCCCGAAATGCGCAGGTTTTCATCACTGTGCAATAGGGCCCGGTTATATTCCTGCAGGCTGGGCCAGCCGGTCATGGCAAAAGCTCCAAAAAGGTGTAATCATCGGAGGGCAAGGCCCCATGGCGCTGTTCGTTCATCAACCAGGAGTCTAATTCTTCCGCCGGAGCGCGGGACCAGAAGTCCCAGAGCAAAAGCCGCTCCGTTTCGCCGCGGGCAAGCAGGTAATATCCCAGAGCATCCGTAGCCAGAAGCAGACGGGGCCTTTGCAGAGCCCGCAGATTAAGCCGCCTGCGGTACCATTCGGCGGGCACGGTACCCCGGCTCGGTACCAGAAAGGGGTTGTCCTGAGCAGTCTGAGCCGCCATGGGAACGGAGGCCACAAAGCGTTCCCCATCCCGCAGAAAGAGCATCGTATCCCCCAGGGCCCAGAGGTCCGCATAGGAATTGTGGGGAGAAAACCGCAGCGCCAGCACCGTAGACCAGGAGCCCCGGGCCAGGGCCTGCCGATTCAGCCATTCAAGCTCGCCGGGCACGAGAATTTGGGATTGCTGGGCGTATATTTTTTGGGCTTCTTTAATCAGATTGATGAAATGCTGGTGCTCCCTCTGGGCATCCTTTTTTATTTCGGCACCTGCCATAAGGAGCCCCCGGGCAAGCACCTGGGCAAGGGTCTCCGCCCAGGTTGCCCCGTCGTAACTTTCGCTGGCCCCATCACAGAGGACATAGCAGGAACTGCCATTTCCTGTCCTTGCCCAGGCCCAGCGGTCTTCCCCGGTTTCGCCGTGAACGGGAAAAGTAAAACAACGACCGACTGAGGCCATCAGGTTATCCTCGCAGGCCGGGTCCCCAGGTTAAGGAAGCGGGTTGCCAGCTTTGCCTCGGCCCCATAGGCAAAGAAGCGGGCAGTGGGGCTGATGCTGAAGCCCTCGGCGGTAGCCGCATCCCGCAGATGGGGCGGGAAGGGGCTGGACATACGGTACAGAAGTTTGCCGTATTCGCCCAGACCATCGGAGGTACCGGGAAACACCACGTTCTTTTTGGAACCGTCACCCGGTTCCCCCACGTGAAGGTTAAAGAGCAGGGCTTCCCCATCATCGGTGTGGAGCTTCCGGAGTATCTCTGCGGCTTCTTCGGGACTGCCGTCGGTGGGGTCCCCATCGGTAATATTGATGACCGTCGGCGGATAGGCTGTGGGGTGGGCCTCGCACCAGTCTGCAACCACATAGCAGGCCTTTTCCATGGCGGCCCGCATGGGCGTACTGCCCTGCATCTGGGGCAGGAGCCACCGGGGATGGGGTATGCCCTCGGGGTCCCGGTAGATTTCCCGGGGGGAACGGGCCAGTACGGAAATAGGCACCCAGGGTGTATCTTCCGTGCCGATGATGGTGCGGATTTCATCATTCCCATACCCCAGGGCGGCAATGTAAAAATAATCCCGGATACCGTCGGCCTTATTACAGCGGACACTCAGTTCTTCTATGGCCTGATCCACCACCATGGCCAGATATTCGGCGCGGGAACGGCCCTCAGCAAATTGATGCTCCATGGAACCGGACTGGTCCAGTAAAAAGAGGATCAGGGTAGGATTGGCCCGGCTGATGGCCGCCCGATAGGCCCGCTCTCCCCCAGCGCTTTGTTTTGCCCGCGGTTCCGGGGGCACCCAGACAGGCCGCGCTGAGGGTGTTTCTTGCGGAGCGGCCTGCTCTGGGGCAGTCTTTGTAGCCGGTTCCGCCTGCGCCGCCGCACCGTCAGCCGCGGCAACCCCAGGAGCAACACTTTCCGCGGGTTCAGGTGCAGGCCTAGTGCCCGGCTCTGCTTCCGGCTCAGGCAGATCGGGCGCGGCAGGCACCGCCACCGGGGCGGCACTCCCTACCATGGAAAGGTCGTGGATACCCCGCTCTACCAAGATCTGCATATTTTCTGCCAGGGCTTTAAAGTCCAGGGTGTCCGTAACCGTTTGGGTCAGGGTTATATCAAAATCAATCTTTTGGGCATCCGATAGGGGATCGGACATGTTTTGCAGAATATCCTCCACCACATCGGCGCGCATCCGGCCTGATATAATAGTAGAAATTAATCGGTCAGACACCAGATTCAGGTTCGAGGTAAAGGTTCCCTGCTCCAATTCCGCCGAAAGCTTTTCGATATCCGCCAGGCTCTCGCTGAGCCGTGTATCGATGGAGCTGATCTGTTCTACCAGGATTCCAAGGGGGCCCAGGTGATCCCGCAACAAAACGTCGAATTTCATGGCAAATTGGGTGAGCTCCGCTAATTGTTTTTCCAATGTATTAAAACGCTCATTATATTCATAGGTTTCCCGATAGAGCACCACATTGGTTCTTAATTGTTCATAGGTGCTCCGCTGTTTTTCATCATCCGAAGCCAGGGTTTCCAGGGCATCCAGGGCATGACGCAATTTTTTGATGATGAGTATCGTGGCCCGGCTCAGATTGGTTACCATTTCGCGGATTCCCTGCCGCTGGGGCTCAAACATGGCCTCCGCATCGCTAAAGCCTTGTTTTTTATACTTTTCCACCAGCCTTTGCCGGCCCAGCTCCATTTCTTCCAGTTCTTTCAGTTTACGCTGAAACTCAGCCTTTACGCCCTCCCCCATTTTGTCAAAAACTTCATGACAGGCTTGTATTTTTTCACGGAGCAGTTTGATTAATTCATCGTAATTGGCCACGAGACTTTCCATCCGTTCAAGCCGCTCCTGGGGGCTCAGCGGTTCCCGTTTAACAAAGATGGATAATAGGCCCCTCTTGGTATCATCCGGTTCGAGTAATTCCCTATGTTCCTTAATGGAATCCTGCAATTCATAGAGCCGCTCATCCTTGATGATGGGAAACTCGTAGGTCTTTCCAAAAATGGTAATATCTTTCATATTAATCGCTCGTCCATGCTACAGTTATGGTCTTGGCGGGGAAGCTGTAACGCCCCAGTTCCCAGTCCAGCACCAGCCAGCGGTTATCCGTAGACGCATCGACACTCACCGCAAGCTGTCCCGGGTTTCGGCCCGTAAAACTTGCCACCGATGAAAGCACCCGATCTGCTATTGCCCCCTGGCCGATCCAGACCTCGGCCCAGGCGTGCCCCTGATTGCCCTTGATGCCATGGACAATACGGGCTCTGCCTCCCACGGCGATAATGCAGGAAGCCATAAGGGTGGCGTAATCGTCGCAGTCCCCCGCAAGGCCCAGGGCCAGGGTTCTCCGGGCAGGAGAGGTGTAATCGGTCCATGAGACCGCAGGATCGCTCACATATTTCCAATTCCGGGAGATGGCTCCATGAATCAATACAAGTTGATGAGCCCCTGCGCCGTTGGGGATTCGGCTTCCCTGGGGGTTATCCCATGGTCCCGGTGCGGCGCTGGCCGCCTTTACGGCAAAGTCCCGCACTAAAGGATCCGCCGGCTGGACTGCCTGGTCATAGCGGCCGCCCTGCACGAGGGGTGTCTGCGATTCCAGGCGGCCCTTCATATCATCCAGAGCCTTTTTTGCCGCCTCGAGCTGTTTGGAAAGCTGATTGCTGTCTTTTAAGGAACGTTCCAGGGCTTTTTTATCCGCCTCGGTCCGCTCAAGCCGTTCCTGCAATTCCTTAAGGGCCTGTTCCTTTTCCGCCAGGGTCTTATTTTTTTCTTCCATGACCTGGCGGACCGCCTTTTCGACCTCCGGGTTTACATATTCCTTGCCCAGGGTGCTGGATATGGATTGTAGGGCCCGCTCCACACTGGAGGCATCCAGGTTCAGGGTGCTTTTTGTAAAGGGCGACCAGGCGGCGAGTACAATGAGGAGGGCAATACCGCTTGCAAAGGGGATAAGTAAGCCCGGGATGGCCTTGGTCTTAGGACTGCGACCCATCAGGTTGCCGACGATAACCGCCAGGGCTCCCGCAAAGAGGGCCGGGGCTGCCTCCTGAAAGGGCGCGAAGCGGAACAGGGCCGAACGGATACCGGTCAGGTAGGGAACCTCAAAGGCCCCCGCAAATAAGAGAAGCCCGGTCATCAACCCGGAAAGAACCGGAAGGATCCGCTCCACCGTTCCGAAGAGGGCCGCGATAAGGTAGGCACCGATAAAGTAGAACAGCAGGGCCCCGCTTTCGCCAAAGGCTCCCAGGGCCCGCTGAACCCAGGTCAGGGGCTCACCGATCCCAAAGGCCGCCAGGGCCGGCACCATAAAAGCCAGCACCCCCGCCACCGCAAAAAAGTTTCCAATCCGCTCAATGACAGATTTTTTTGGCTTACTATTTTCCATACCCTGTATTGTAAAACGCTTTTCCCGCCAGGGCAAGATGAAGGGAGGGGGCGATTATAGGGGGGGTATAATAAGTATGATGTTAAACGGACCTTCGGGGAGGGAATGAACAAATAAAAATCACCTCAGAAATTATAAAATTGCTTGACGGAGGTATATATCAAGATATATACTAAAGGAAGGAGGAACATATGCAAACCGCTAAACTATTCCAGAATGGCCGTAGTCAGGCAGTAAGACTGCCGAAAGAATATAACTTCAAAGGTAATGATGTTCTTATCCAGAAGGTTGGAGAGGCTGTGATTCTATTCCCCAAAGATCGTGTTTGGGAGACTTTTCTTGAAGGTTTAAATGGATTTACTGAAGACTTTATGGCTGATGGAAGAGAACAACCAGCTATGCAAGAAAGAGATGGTTTATAATGTATCTACTCGATACAAATATTTGCATTTTTATAAAGAACAAAAAACCGAAACAGGTATTAGATCATTTACATCAAGTAATTAACCAGAATTTATATATATCAAATATTACAGTTGCTGAATTGTATTTTGGAGTTTTTAATAGTCAAAATATTGAAAAAAACCATATTTCTTTAGTTGAGTTTTTAGCACCTTTTAAAATATTGGATTTTGATGATGAAGATGCAAAAGAATTTGGGAGAATAGGATCAAAATTAAAGAAAGAAGGGAAGCTAATAGGTCCATATGATATGCAAATAGCGGCACAGGCAATAGCTAAGAAATTAATCCTTGTTACAAATAATACAAATGAATTCATCAGAGTAGATGGAATCAAAATTGAAGATTGGAATTAAGAATTCGCCCAACAACCAATTCAACCTGACAATTCCTGTTATCACATTTTATGCTGTCGCTTCGCTCTGCCCCTTCCGTCTCCCCCTACCCCTCAAAATACTCATCAAGAAGACGCTGGGTCTGTTCTGCTAGATAGAGTGGGAGGGAAAGCAAAGAAAACCCTTGGGGATCCCTTCCTGCAACACTTGTCGTCGTATGAATCACCGAAGGAGCATCGCTGTTAAAACGGAGGGCCAGTGGGGGCCTTTTTTCCAGTACAAACATTTGCAAAGACTTTAATCTGCCTGTCTTACCGGCCTTCACCTCAACCGGAACCACCCGGGTTCCGCACTGTATAAGATAGTCCACCTCCGAGCTTGATCCGCGAATCGGTCTGTTCCAATAATACAGTGCTGGCTCCATCCAGCGCTTTGGGCTATACAATACATGCTGACCTACAAACTGCTCTGCAATTAAACCGGAATGCACCAGAGTATAATCCGTATCAGGTCTTAAATCGGTCAAACGCAAACCGAGCAGGGACGAAACAAGTCCTACATCCAAAAATAGCAGTTTAAAATAATTGTGATTAAGCTCAGCCCCAAGGGGTATTCCGTTGGCATCGGCATGAAAAACCCGGTAGATAATCCGGGCCTTTTCTAAATGTTCTAATCCTTCCCGAACAACAACCGACCTTACGTCCGGATTAAGGGAACTAAATTTTATTGTTTTACCTATGTTGAGCGGAACTTTCCTGAAAAGGTCTTGTATAAAGGGAACATTTATCCTTCGCTTATATTTGCCAAAATCAGCATAAAATGTTTGCAAAATTCCCTGTTGTTCCCGGGCCGCAGATTCAAAATCCAAACCTGACTCGATATATCGCTTAACTACTCCTGGCATACCACCAATTAATAGATACTCACGTAATAATCCAAGAATTTTTTTATGCAGAGCTAAAGGAATATCCTGACCAATGTGATACCCCGCAAGGTATTCCTCAATGCTCACCTGTTCTCGTGCATGAAGGAACTCGCCAAAAGTCATCGGCCCCAGAAACATAAACTCCATTCTTCCCACGGGCATAGCGATTTCATGGTCTGCCAATGTAAAATCCAGAAGTGACCCTGCACAGATAACATGAAGCTCCGGCATGCGCTCATAAAAGTAACGGAGCCGTGCAAGAACCTGCGGAACGGACTGGATCTCATCCAAAAATAGCAATGTCTTGCCAGGTACAAGTTTTATACCCGCATCAATCTCGATGTATTTGCATACAATCCTGATGTCTTCTTCCTCAAAAAATGTGCTCTTGCTGGGATGTTCATCAAAATTGATTTCAATAAAGGATTCAAAACATTCACGGGCAAAGATCCTGACCAACTCCGTTTTGCCTACCTGTCGTGCTCCCCGCAGGATTAAGGGCTTTCTGTTGGGAGCTTCTTTCCATATTCGTAAATCATCCAACGCATACCGTTTCATGTTATAAAGTATAGCTAAAATAACCTTTATTTTCCACTTATTATTGTCTTTTTAAGGGGTAAATATGTCAATATATTGATGAAAATCAAGGTAATAGCCATTGTAACGGCTATTGTAAGCCCCAATGTTTGATTGCTTCTTCACGGGCGGCTACGCAAAAGTCCCTATCCATGGTATTTGATACCTATTTAGGGCCAGTTTCCAGGGCTCATTATAAATGTTCATAAAAGAAAAAACTGTTCTGGTGTGTAAGTTGGAATTCGCGATAACTTAAAATCAGAAATATTGCGAGTGATGATATAGTCGATATTATTTTTCATCGAACTTACTTCAACAACCGCATCTTCAAAATCAGAAATTGGGGAAATCAATGAATCCCGTAAAATAGATTCATCGATGGCGAGTACATTAAAAATATCCAGTAATGCAGTTATCGTATTGATTACTTTAACCTTATCATTTTGTTGTTTTAAGAGAAAATAGGATAGCGTTGTGACTTCGTGTGCACATAGGAAACCAGCTATTTTCTTTTCAACACACATATTAATTAGTTGTGCTGCTTCTTGATGAAAATTTCGTTTGTTTAGAAAATCAAGAATGATATTTAAATCAATTAGGACTTTTTTCATGAAATGATTTCCTTAATTGCTTTTTATCAGGGATGGGTGAATCTTGGAATAGTCCATACAAATTGGCTGTTTTAGGATTAAGTTCCTGCTTTTGCTCTGTTGTGCGTAAGCGAGCAAGATATTGTTCAAAGAGTTTAGATATAGATATCCTATTTTGTTGAGAATATGCATGAGCAAAGGAAATCAATTCATCATCAATGTTTAAGGTAAGTTTCTTTGGCATAATTACCCTCTTACGTATTAATTATAATTTATTACGTACTCAAAGTCAAGGGAATAAGGATGCTATTAAAATACGTCAAAATAGTCTATGCCATAGCCTGTAAGCTTAAGTATATAAATATATTAAATGTATCGATCCTTAAAAAAGGTCGGGTCACCCCAGTAAAAGTCATAAGCTATGCCCCAAAAAATGGGATTCACCTGGTGATTATTGCAGGCCGAATCAGACATGTAAAAAAATATCGCATCTTCTCCGATCTTGTCGGAATCGGAAGTGTTCGGAGACTTTTCTTAAAATAGGACAAAGTGTGGAACACAAAAAAACCACAAACTTGATCCTAAGCCAGTGATAAAGATGCATTTGGGCATTAAAGCTCTATCTCATTCCCCTTTTGTTTTATTAATTCATTTTGTACTTGTTCTTGAATTACAGGATCATAATATGTAATAAATATCGAATTCTCACTTACTCTTCCGTATTCATTATAATAAGTATTTATAACCATTTCTACATATAAACGCTTTGAATAGTATTTAGTTGCCCAAGTATATTCATATTTAGGTTCAGAGCCTTTTCCAGAATTATCAAAAGTCCCATAGGTATCTTTTATTTTTTGTATAATAGAGAGAGTGGTACTATTATCGGGGTTTATATAAACGGTTCTACCCCAATATAACTTTCCATCATAGAAACGTAATACCCTCGTAAACATTTCATTCTCTTGTGAATATATTTTTTCACGGTTCTTAATTTGATCATTAGCTTTGTCTTCTTGCAAGTTGGTTAATTTTTCTTTGACCTGTTCAATTGAACTGCCCCAAGGGATACCAGCATAACCTTCTAAAATCTTATTTTGTGAAAAAGCTGTTTCACAAACGAGCATAAGCAATACCAGAATGGAACAAATCCTACCTTTTCTTGAAAACATAACGATCTCCTTCAACAAAAGTAATCTTATAATTAGCTTTTTTTACTAAGCAAAAACCATGCCAACAAAATTTATCCTGTAATTCATAAGGAACCAAGGCTTTTTCTAAGCATTTAAACTTGTAAGCTTCTTCGCTCGTAATTAAAGTTACGGCCCACCGTAATTTTTGTTACATTTCGGCTATTCGAAGGCCTGCCACTGCGTTTTTTTAATTGGTACAGTATTTGCTTATTGTCTGGTATGGGTAGCCATGATACACTTTTTACCGATATGGAAAAAACGATCAGCCTTTTAATTTCCTTTGTGGGGTATCGGGACCCCTACCCGGAACAGGGAGAATATCCCGGGCCTCTGCTATCCTTTCTGATGCAACATCCGGTCGATGAAGTTCATCTGCTTTGCAGTAATATGGAGTATCTTGAGCGGGCAAAGGATGTAGAACGGGAAGCCCATGAAGAAGGCCTCACCGCCAAATTTTATAGCTATGACTTTGCATTACAGGATGTCATCAATTATGAGGAAATCTGGCGCAGGCTTTCGGAAACGCTGGAAACAATAAAGACAAACTGCCAGGAACGCTTACCCGCCCGCTTTCAGACCCAGTGGTTTTTTCTGCTCGATTCTGGCACACCCCAAATGAAAACATCCCTTCTGGTTGCCGCCGCTACAGGCCTTTTCCCGGCAACCCTGTATCAGGGAATACCGCCCCACTATGCGGGGGGAACCTATAAAGCACGAAAGGTGGACCTTGCAAGTTTCCCCATTCCAAAGAAATACCCCAATCAGGATACCGGAACATTCCAAAGCAACGTAATAAAAGTTCCATCCTTTAGTACCACCCCATCATATATGCAGGCCTATGAACGGGCCATACGGGCGGCCCGTTACGATACACCGGTTTTGTTACTGGGGGAAACCGGTGTAGGGAAAACCATCCTGGCAAGGGAAATACATGCCCACAGTGCCCGTAAAACTCATGCCTTTGTAGAAGTAAACTGTTCCGCAATTCCCGCAGGGATGGCAGAAAGTGAACTCTTTGGGCACATACAGGGAGCCTTTACCGGTGCTCATAAAACGCGAAGTGGCAAATTCAAAGCCGCGGACCGGGGAACCCTATTTTTAGATGAGATTGGAGATTTACCATTAGACATACAGGTAAAATTATTAAAAGCCCTGGAAGAAAACACCATCGTTCCCGTTGGCTCCGATGAACCGGTAACCATAAACGTGCGAATTATTGCCGCAACGAATCGGGACCTTTCCAAAATGGTTCATGATGGGACCTTTAGACAGGACCTGTACGAACGATTAAAAGGAGTGGTCATCCCCATCCCGCCCCTGCGGGACCGCCCCGGGGATATCATTACCCTGGCTCATCAGTTTATTGATGAATGGAACAGCCGGTATGATGAACACCGTGTGTTGTCGGAGGCCACCCTGAAATGTTTTACCACCTATTCCTGGCCGGGTAACATCCGGGAGCTAAAAAACGTTATCCAAAGCGCCGCCTGTACATCAATACAAAACACAATAGAACCGGATGCACTCCCCCCAGAGGTACGCGGAATAACCGATAAAGACAGCACCCCACCAGCCATTCATCAACCTGAAGAGATACTCCCCACAGAGGGCATTAACCTGGGTGCCCGTCTCTTACAGATTGAATGGAGCTACGTTGCTCAGGCCCTAAGAAGAACCAACGGGAATCGGGAAGCGGCGGCAAAGCTCTTAGGCATGACCGGACATGCATTTCGCAAGGCCCTTCGTGAACGCTTTGCGGGATTTATAGAAGAAACATAAATAGGAGAAGAGGAATTATGCGCAGTCATCTTATCTGTACCGTAGGAACCAGTCTATTCCAGGGAAATCTGGAAAAATTGGATGAAAAGAGCCCGGACAAACCGGATAACTGGCAGGAAATTAAAAAAGCCTATACCGCAAACAAGTGGGATCAACTTGCAAAGGAACTTCTTAAAGTAGCTCCCACCAGCCGTGTCTGCGGTGCAGAAATTAATACTATTCATGATTTAATGATGTCCCGCAAATTCCCCATAGAGCACATCCATTTTCTTGTTTCTGATACGGAGGATGGTAAAAATACCGGCCAGGTATTACAGAAATACTTTACCCAATATAACAATGGAATCTTTAAAAATAAGGTTGATTTTGAATCTGTCGAAAACCTCCAGGACAGGGACCCCAAAGCATTTAAAATATTTGGACTGCGGAATCTGGTTCGAGCCATAGGAAGTATTACCCAACGGGTAGGGATGGAACAGGTTGTCATAGATGCTACCGGGGGCTACAAAGCCCAGATTGCCATTGCAGTCCTTATCGGCCAAGTCCTGAATATACCGGTGGTGTATAAACACGAACGGTTTTCAGAAATTATCGAATTCCCGCCCCTTCCTGTAGACTTTGATTATGACCTCATCGGAACCTATGCGGGGCTCCTGCATTACATCGATAATAAAAACCACCTGCTCACCAGCGAAGAATTACAGATTGATGAACATGATGAAAAAATCCGGGTCTTTTTAGAAGAGGTCTTTGATACATCGACCCAACAAACCATGTATGCCCTCAGTCCCCTTGGGGAACTTTTTTTACTGGGTTACCAGTTGCGTCATCCTAAGGCTCCCAATCTGCGGCCTGCAACGGAGAAAGAGCGGAAACATCCTTCAATTCGGGACGACCATTACCCCACGGGTTTTAAGGAATTTGTACAAAAAGTATGGGAAGAAAACAAATGGATTAAAACCATACGAAGCAGAGATTACGACAAACAAAAATCCATAAAAGGAATAGGATTTAATGTTTGGCAGATTGATGAAAAGTACCATTTAGTGGGCACCTATAAACAGGAATTTGGCGCCCGCTTTGAGCTCTTCCTTACCGATGCATCCAAGGAGTCCCTGACCTGGGCCGCAGAGTACTTAACGAGAGAATATAAGGATTAGATTTATTAGACATTTTATATCTTTATGATATATGATTTTATGTGATTTTTATTTGACAGTTTTCAGCATTCAGGTATAGGATGGTAGGTGACTATGACGATTGATGTTAAAACATTGTATTTTAAAATACATTTTGAAAAACCGACCCTTATAGACACCTACCCAACCTTTGCCCTGCGAAGTGTCCTGGGCTACCAGTTACGCAGAATGCATTGTATATCCCATACGAGTCAATGCGTTGATTGTGTCTTCAGGCAAACCTGTGCCAATGCCTTACTGTTTGAGACCATCATCGAAAAGGATACGCCCATTTTACCGGGCAGGGACCGGGCCAGCCATCCCTTCAGGTTATTCTGTCATGCAGAACCAGGTACCGTACAACAGGATCTTACGGTGATGGTACAGCTCTATGGTAAGGGTTGTGATTATGTACCCCACATGATTTTTGCCATCCGGGAAGCGGGGAAAAATGGCCTCTTTAGGAGCCGGACACCCTTTACCCTTTCGGTTTATAATACACAGCACCAACCGGTTTTGGAAGATGATACGGTTCGTATAAAAGATATACCCACAGAAACCTATACCTTTCCGGATTCCTTTGAATCCATCTCCAAAACTCTGCATATTACCTGCCTCAGCCCCCTCCGTTTTAAGGTAGAGGGCAGATACCGTTCCGACTTTTCTGCCAGCGATTTTGTCATGGCCTCCTTACGACGGCATGTAACGCTTTTTACGTTATATGGCACGGATTTTGCTAATAATAATGCAGAAGGACCACCGGATATGGAATCCCTTTCGGATCTGCAGATTACTTCGTCCCAACGGAAATGGAAGGACTATATGCGGTATTCGAGCCGCCAGAAAACACTCATGAAAATGGGCGGAGTCATCGGCGATTTTATTGTAAGCGGAACAGCCCCAGCCTGGGCATGGGACAGCATCACCCTGGCAGGTTCACTTGGTTCAGGAAAAAACACCAGCTTTGGTTTTGGAAATATAAGAGTACGCGAGGTGGAAGATGGAATTCTACATTGAACGGTATAAAAACAGAGAAAGACTTGATTTTGAATGCGAAGTGATTACCCCCATGTTTATCTCCGGAGCTGATCCAAAAGAAGTGGAGTTACGCTCCGCTTCCATAAAAGGGGCTTTACGCTTCTGGTGGCGGGCTTTGTACGGCCGTAAATATCAAAATATTGATGAAATGAAAAAAGCAGAAGGGGAACTTTTTGGCGATACGGAACAGAAGAGTAAGATAAAAGCTCTCATTGATTATACAAGTAATCCCCACTGGATTGACTGGGTAAAGCCTTTACCTCATAAAACAAATACTAATTTTACTTTTCCTGCAATAAAACCAGGATATCAATTTAGCGTTTCATTTATAACAGACGAAGATAATAAAAACGAAATAAATAATCTATTTATTTTATTTTCTATTTTAGGTGGCTTAGGCAAAAGAAGTCGCAGAGGTTTTGGTTCATTTATAATTAAATCTAAAACAAATATTACTAATATACCTGATTATCTCAGCCAGATATTAAATGTTCAGAATGAAAATAATGTAATAAATTTTAATAATATAAACAATTTAAAATATCCCTATATAGAAAGAATTTTGATAGGTAAAAGCTTTACTGATTATAATACCCTACTATTTACAGTAGGTAGACTATCGCATGATAATGATTGTGATTTTACAGGATATGCAAAAAAAAGAAAAATAAGAACACATAATAACGGAACTATTGAGAAAAGTAAAAGGTTTGCATCTCCATTGTACATTTCAAGTTATAAAATTAAAAATGATTATTATCCAATAATTTCAGTATTAAATACAGCCTTTGATCCAGACGTAGTAGATATAAATAGAAATGAAAATAAACAAATTGATTTTATTAATAGTTTGATGCAAGGAGGCCGCTAATGCCTTTTAAAGAACGAACTACAGCATACTGGGAAAATAAATTTTTATCCTATTTACACGATCCCTTTGATAAAATGCTCGATATTAAAACCCATGAAGAGCGGGCAAAACAAATTATAGCGCAATATGGGCTACAAATCCCCAATGAATTTAAAGAACTATGGAAACGGGCTGATGGTATTGCATCAGGATTTGAACGCGGTGTTTTCCCGGACAGGGATGTAAATGATCCCAACAAAGATGGGTCTATAGATTTTAATACGCTACCGGTATTAACCAACCCCATACAGGGTGGCCCATTACTGATGAATCTAACAAATATCCAATGGAACACGGATGTACTTAAAAAAGCTATTGCTGAAATCATTGGTACCACAGCAGGAAGTGGCGGATATTCAGCCAAATTCGCTGGCAACCACGAACAATTCGTAAAGGCCCGGTTTATATACACCCATCTGGCATTACGATTTAAACTTGCACAAAAAAACGTTGCAGGGCTAGGATCCCTCTGGCACAAATTACCCGCAGACTCTCGCATACCGGATCATTCAATATGGCATCACAACGCCCTTGTGTCAGCCTTGGTTTCTTGCATGAACCCCGAGGGAACAGCCCTTACTGGGGACGTACATCTTGATAATCGTACTGATAATATCGGTATTATGATTTTTACCGTTACACCGGTGCAGTCTTTCATAGGTAAGGCAAGAAAACTGCGTGACTATTGGACCGGTTCGATAGTACTTTCGTGGCTTGCCTTTGAGGGTATACGCTGGGTTATCGAAAACCTAGGCCCAGACCATATTTTGTATCCTTCGTTGCTTGACCAACCCCTTATTCTTGAATATTTAAAGCAAAATTGGCATATTGATGAAAACGACCTACCTACTCTGCAAAAGGTAAATGATATTGCCACCTTCCCCAATAAGGTCATGCTGCTTGTCCCTCTTATTTATGCTCAAGATATTGGAAACGCTATAGAAAAGGCAATAAAAGATGCATGGAGAGCATTATCTAGTAATATGTTGGATTACCTAAAACATAAGTTAGGTGGTAACCATGAACAATTAGAAACCATGTTTAATAAACAAAACGAAACCTATTGGGATATATCCTGGGTAACAAGCCCGCTTATCGCAAACAATAATATTGAAACTTATGGTAGCTTGTTAAATAGTAATACTGTTGCACTTGTAAAAGAGCAGATAGGACTATTTCAAAATATCACTCATTACAATATTCAAATGGGGAAATATTACCCGCTATCAAATATGCTTGCCCAAAGCGCATTGGGGAACTTAAAACTGAGTGCAAGAAATATACGCTCCCCAGAAAACGGAAAAAAATGTACTCTCTGCGGCGAGCTTGAAGCACTCACCAATAAACCATACAGCGGGAATGAATCTGCCAACGACTACAAAACAAATATGGACACATTCTGGGAAAAGGTGCGACTAGCACTGGGTGAAAACAGTACAGAAATACAGGAAGGAGAACAGCTCTGTGCTATCTGTTTAACAAAACGCTTATTAGCTCGAATGTTTAATGAGTGGCGTAGTAGCTCAGATCATGTTTTACATAATACATTTAAGAATTATGAAAATTTTCCATCTACCAGTTACATTGCACTCCAAAAATATCAAGAGAGAAACAATATAAGTAACAGCGAAAGACTAGAGCTGGCTCAAACCTTGTTTGATCAAACAGAAGACAGTAATATCCGCGGGTTTCCTCCTATTAAAATAGGGGACAGATACTATGCCATTCTTATTATGGACGGCGATAATATGGGGAAGCTTATCAATGGGGAGACCATTGGAGCAACCTGGGGTACGGTTATACATCCGGAAATAAAAAATCGCATATCTCGACAAACCTTTGATGAAAAATACAGAAAAAACTGGGGTGAGTTATATAATAAAAAACGGCTTGTAACACCGGCATTGCATGCCTCTATTTCCGAAGCCCTGGGCGATTTTGCATTGTACGGAGTGCCCAAGATTATCAATGACCACCAAGGGCGCCTCATATATGCCGGCGGCGATGATGTTTGTGCCATTATGCCTATCGATACGGTAATACAGGCGGCAAAGGAAATAGCAGATTATTATACAAGGTTTTATTCCATTATTACCCCGGATGGAACCAACAGAGAATTAAAGAATAGTGAAAGCTTCGTTCCTGCAG
>Ga0101944_10005076_pt1 | contig 15433 bp, 16 predicted proteins | sample DewCreD2012metaG_FD_75245 | JGI IMG/M metagenome (GOLD analysis project Ga0101944, IMG submission 75245) | Hot spring sediment bacterial and archeal communities from British Columbia, Canada, to study Microbial Dark Matter (Phase II) - Dewar... ...
TCGGCCACGCCGGAACGCGGATCTCGGCGATTCTGTTTTTGCTTCGGCAGCGGTGGCGCACGTCCATCAACCGGGCGGCGGAGGCGATGACTCTGTTCGCGGTGATGTGCGCGGGCATTTATCCGCTGTTTCACGTTGGCCGGCCGTGGCGCGCCTACTGGCTTTTGCCGCTGCCCAACGCCGATCTGGGCATGTGGCCGAATTTCAAGAGCCCCCTGCTGTGGGACGTGTTCGCGGTCAGCACATACGCGACCGTATCGGCGCTGTTCTGGTATGTGGGCATGATTCCGGACCTGGCCACGCTGCGGGACCGGGCGAAGGACAAGACCCGCCGTTATGCGTACGGGCTGCTTGCGCTGGGCTGGCGGGGTTCGGCGCGGCACTGGCGGCATTATGAGATGGCCTACCTCCTGCTGGCGGGGCTGTCGACGCCTCTGGTGGTGTCGGTCCACTCAATCGTCAGCTTCGACTTCGCGGTATCGGTGATTCCCGGCTGGCACACGACGATCTTCCCGCCGTACTTTGTGGCCGGCGCGATTTTCTCGGGCTTCGCCATGGTTGTGACGCTCATGATCCTGGCCAGGAAGGTCTACCACCTGGAACACCTGGTGACCATGCGCCACCTGGACAACATGTGCAAGGTGATGCTGGCTACGGGGATGATTGTCGGCTATGCCTATTCGGTGGAGTTCTTCACGGCGTTTTTCAGCGGGAATCCGTTTGAGCGTTTCGTCTTCGTAAACCGGGCGACGGGGCCGTACGCCTGGGCGGTCTGGATCATGGTGACCTGCAACGTGGTGGCGCCGCAAGTGTTCTGGTTTAAGAAGGCGCGCAACAGCATCCCGATCATGTTTGTGGTCTCGATCCTGATCAACGTGGGCATGTGGTTCGAGCGCTTCGTGATCATCGTCACCAGCCTGCACCGTGACTTCCTGCCGTCGAGCTGGGGCTACTTCCGGCCGACGGCGGTGGACGTGCTGACGTTCCTGGGCAGCATCGGGCTGTTCCTGACCCTGTTTCTGCTCTTCGTAAGGTTCTTGCCGATGATTGCGATGTCCGAGATCAAGGGCGTGCTGGGAGGGGCGCAGGCGCACAAGGAGGGGACGCGATGAGCGAGGCGCTTCGGACCTACGGAGTGGTCGGCGAGTTCGATTCGCCCGAGGGATTGATGGAGGCGGTGAAGGCTGTCCGGGAGCGAGGCTATCGCAAGATGGACGCGCTCACTCCGTACCCCGTGCATGGCCTGGACAGGGCGCTGGGGATGGGCCGGTCGAGGCTCGGATATCTGGTTTTTGGGGCGGGCATTACAGGAACAGCCGCCGCGCTGTTGCTCCAGTGGTGGACGGCGGCCGTGGACTATCCCCTGGTGATCGGCGGGAAGCCGTTCTTCGCCTTCGAATTTTCGATCCCGGTGACGTTTGAGGTGACGGTTCTGCTGGCCGCCTTCGCGGCGGTCCTCGGGATGCTGGCGTTCAACGGCCTGCCGCGGCTCTACCATCCGGTGTTCCGCGCGGAGTGTTTCAGCCGCGCCAGCGACGACGGGTTCCTGCTGGTGATCGAAAGCGCGGATCCCCAATTTGACCTGGAGTCTTGCTCTGCGATGTTGCGGTCCACCGGCGCGAGCAAGGTCGAAGTCGTGGAAGAGGAGGCGGCATGAGGCGCGCTGTGCTGGCGGGCGTGACCGCTCTGATGCTGGCCGGCTGCGGCACGACAACCCGCAAACCTCAGCTTGAGATCTTCCCGGACATGGATCGCCAGCCGAAGTATAAGACGCTGGCGGAGAGCCCGTTTTTCCAAGACGGGCAGGCGAGCCGCCCGCCGGTGGCGGGGACTGTCGCCGTGGGGCAGCTTCGCGACGATGAGGGTTACCGCACGGGGATCTCCGGGAACATGTATGTCGGGAGAAACCCAAGGCCTCTGGATGCGGCCCTGCTGGCTCGGGGGCGGGAGCGGTTCGACGTATTTTGCGCACCTTGCCACGACCGGTCGGGGGACGGCAAGGGAATCGTATCCACACGGACTTCGTGGCTGGCGGTGAACCTGCACGATGAGCGGGTGGCGAAGATGACTGACGGAGAGATCTACAACGTCGCGACCTACGGCCGGCGCACGATGCATGGGTATCGATTCCAGATATCAGCGGAAGACCGGTGGGCCATCGTGGCGTACATTCGCGCGCTCCAGAGGTCCACGCAGGGGACATTGGAAGATGTGCCGTCGGAGCTGCGGCAGGGTTTGAGGTAAGGGGATGACCGGGGAGACACCAATACTAAGCGAGGCCGCCTGGAAGAGGGGGTGGGCCATTCTGCTGGTTGTTGCGGCGCTGTCCTGGGCGGGGTGCATCGCGGGGTACATTCAAAACCCGGTGCAGTTTCACGCCTCCTACCTGGTCGGCTTCATGTACTTCCTGACCATCAGCCTGGGTGCGGCTTTCTTCGTGATGTTGCAGCACATCTCCGGGGCGGTGTGGAGCGTCAGCCTGCGGAGGCTCATGGAGAACGTGATGGCTGTATTGCCGCTGGCCCCGCTGCTGTTCCTCCCGATTGTGGCAGGGTTGCCGGAGCTTTACGAGTGGGCCAGACCGGAGTTTCAGACTCAGGGTCCGGACTTTCGCTTCAAGATGATCTTCTTCAGTCCGCCCTTCTTCCTGTCGCGCTCCGCGATCTACTTTCTTCTCTGGGGCGTGGTGGCGGTGAACCTTTACCGGATATCGCTGGCGCAGGATCGTGACGGCGGCATCGAGCCGATCCGGAAGTCGGTCACCTGGAGCGCTCCGGGGATGGCGTTGCTGTTTGTGACTGTGACCATGGCCGCGGTCGACTGGCTGATGTCTTTGGAACCGCATTGGTATTCGACCATTTTTGGAATTTACGTTTATGCCGGCGGAGGGTTGGCCTTCCTGGCGCTGATGGTTTTGACAAGCCTCGGATTTCGGAAGAGGGGGCCGCTGTCCCAGTCCGTTACGGTGGAACACTTTCACGATCTTGGGCGGTGGGTCTTTGTGATGGTCGTCTTCTGGGCCTACATTGCTTTCTCGCAGTACATGCTGATCTGGTACGCCAACCTGCCGGAGGAGACTTCCTGGTTTAAGCACCGGCTGGAGGGCAACTGGACGTGGATCAGCGCGTCACTGCTGGTGGGGAACTTTCTTGTGCCCTTCCTGCTCCTGATCGCCAGGGGGGCGAAGCGCAATCTGCCGCTTCTGGCGTCTGTTTCCGTTCTTATTCTGTTGATGCACTACGTAGACTTGCATTGGATCGTCATGCCCACGGTCCACCACCATGGCTTTCATCTGCACTGGTTGGACCTGACCGCATGGCTGGGTGTGGGCAGCGCCTTTGGCCTGGCTTTCTGGCGCATGCTGCGGGGGAGGGCTCTGGTTCCTGTGGGAGACTTGCGACTCCAGCGCGCCCTCAGTCATCAGACAGATTAGGAACGTAAACAATCTATGGGTGAAACAGCGGGCCGTGGCCCGGAGTTTGACCGCTCCGAGCCGAATGTAAGGTTCATCGCCCTGTTCGGGGCAGCCACGCTGGCGCTGCTGGCTGTGGTGATATTCGGCATTCAGTCCTATTTCGACCGCCTGCTTGAGCGCGAGGTGTACGTTAAGGTTCTGGCGCCGGAGTCTCAGGCGCTAAAGGACCTCCGGGCACGCGAGGACGAAGCGCTTCACTCGTACCGATATATCGATCGCGAGAAGGGGATGGTGCGGCTGCCGATTGACAGGGCCATGCAGCTTCTCCTGGAAGATGATGCTCGGGGGAGGCTGAAGTACCCCCAGAGACCGGCGCGAGTAGAAGTCGAAGGGGGCGGCGATGCATCGAACTAGCCTGTTTTTGGGGCTGCTGGCCTTAATGACCAGCTTCGCGGCCCAGGGAGGAGACCCGCCGCTGCCCGCCCAGCTCGAGGGGGTGGGCGTGGTTGAGCGATTGGGTGAGAAGGTTGACCTGAATCTGACGTTCGTCAGCGAGAGCGGAAGGGTGGTCAGGTTGGGGGACTACTTCCGAAAAGAGCGGCCGGTGATACTGAACTTGGTCTACTACTCCTGTCCGATGCTGTGCACGCTGGTTCTCAATGGCCAGACGGCGGCGCTGAGGCAGATTCCCGGGACTCCCGGCCGTGAATTCGAGATTCTTACGATCAGCATTGACCCGACCGAGACTCCCGAACTCGCGCGCGAGAAAAAACAGTCCTATATCGGAGAACTGGGCCGCGGCGGGGAAGGATGGCACTTCCTGACGGACAGAGAGGGAAACGTCAGGCGGCTGGCGGATCAGGCCGGATTCCACTACACCTATGACAAGCAAAGCGGGCAGTATGCCCACTCCGCCGCGATCATAGTCTTGACGCCGGAGGGGGCCATCTCCCGATACCTCTATGGGATTGAGTTCAAGCCACGCGACGTCCGGCTGGCTTTGGCGGAAGCATCGCAGGGCAAGTCCGGGGCTACTCTGGACCGTCTGCTTCTGTTTTGTTATCACTACGACCCGGCATCACGGTCCTACGTGCCCTTCGCCGCCAACATCATGCGGGCGGGCGGAGCGCTGACCATGATCGGGCTGGCGATGATGCTTGGAATCTTCTGGCGCCGGGAACGCCGGCTTGCCGTGGTGAGGAGCGCCCTGCCGCCCGCATGAACTGGCTCCGAGACATTCTGCTCCCGGCGCAGGGGACGGAGTACGCAGGGAAGGTTGACGATCTCTTCCTCTTCATCCTCTATGTCTCCGGCTTTTTCTTTTTCCTGGTGACCGGCCTAATCCTGTATTTCACCTGGCGCTACCGGAGACGGGGACCGAATGACCGCACACCGAAGATCACGCACAATTTCAAGCTGGAAGTGGTGTGGACGGTGATCCCGCTGATGATCGTGATGGTCATCTTCGTATGGGGCTTCCACGGCTATCTGGACGCCACCGTGGCGCCGAAGGACGCCCTTGAGATCCGCGTCACGGGAAAGCGGTGGATGTGGCAGTTCGAGTATCCCAACGGTACGCGAACAGTCAACGACTTGCGCGTGCCTGTCGGCAAGCCGGTGAAGCTGATCCTGACGTCCGATGACGTAATTCACAGCTTTTTTGTGCCGAGCTTCCGGATCAAGGCCGACCTTCTGCCGGACCGCTATACCCAACTCTGGTTCACCCCGGAAAAAGAGGGCCTGCACGTCTTGTTTTGCGCCGAGTATTGCGGGACGGGCCACTCCGTGATGGGGGGGAAGATCCACGTGCTCAGCGAATCGCAATACCAGGACTGGCTGGAGCGGGGAGACGAAACCACGCAGGCGATGCCGCTGGCGGAACTGGGAGCGCTGCTTTATCAGAGCCGGGGTTGCGCCACTTGCCACTCCCTGGACGGCAGGCGAGGACAAGGTCCGAGTTTTAAGGGGATCTTCGGGCACACGCAGCGGATGACGGACGGAACAGAGGCCCTGGTGGACGAGAACTACCTCCGCGAATCCATTCTCCAGCCTCAGGCGAAGATTGTGGAGGGATACCAGGCGATCATGCCGACGTTTCAAGGGCTGCTGACGGAGCGCGAGATTCAGGCGCTCTCTGAGTTTATCAAGGCGCAGAAATGAGGGGGCGCGACGATGGCTGATTCGCACGGAAGCTACCTCCAAGAGCCCCGCGGACTGCGGTCCTGGCTGGTCACGCTGGATCACAAGCGGATTGGGCTGTTGTACTTCTGGTCGACGCTGGCTGCGTTTGTACTGGGCGGCGTTTTCGCCATGCTGATCCGGCTCGAGCTGCTCACACCCAAGGGCACTATGATGACGGCGGACCTGTACAACAAGATCTTCACGTTGCACGGCGCCATCATGATCTTCCTGTTCATCATTCCCAGCATCCCGGCGGCATTCGGAAACTTCGTGCTGCCGCTCATGCTGGGGGCCAAAGACGTGGCCTTTCCCCGGCTGAACCTGGCCAGCTATTACATTTACGTGGCCGGCACGATCATCATGCTGGTGGCGATGGTGACCGGAGGCATCGACACGGGATGGACCTTTTACACGCCGTATAGCTCGACGACGGGCGGCAGCGTAAGCCTGATGGTCTTCGGGGTGTTCGTGCTGGGGTTCTCGTCGATTTTCACGGGGATCAACTTCATTGCCACGATCCACAAGCTGCGGGCGCCAGGGATGGACTGGTTCCGGATGCCGCTGTTCGCCTGGGGCATCTACGCCACGGCCATCATTCAGGTCATGGCCACGCCGGTGCTGGGCATCACCCTGGTTTTGCTCTTCATGGAGCGAGTGTTTCAGATTGGAGTCTTCGACGCGCGGCTGGGCGGAGACCCGGTTCTGTTCCAGCACTTCTTCTGGTTCTACTCTCACCCGGCCGTGTACATCATGATTCTGCCGGGAATGGCGATCATCAGCGAGGTGATCCCGGTCTTTTCGCGGAAGACGATTTTTGGCTACAAGGCGATCGCGTACTCCAGCCTGGCGATCGCGCTGGTGAGTTTCCTGGTCTGGGGCCACCACATGTTCATCAGCGGACAGTCGCAGCTCGCTTCGGCCGTGTTCAGCTTCCTGACGTTCCTGGTGGCCATCCCGTCGGGGGTGAAGATTTGGAACTGGCTGGCGACGATGTACAGAGGCTCCATATCTTTGGATGCGCCAATGATTTACGCCGTCATGTTCCTGGCGCTGTTCGCGATTGGGGGTCTCACCGGGTTGTTCCTGGGGGCCTTGACCACGGACGTTCACCTCACGGACACGTACTTCGTGGTGGCTCATTTCCACTACGTCATGATGGGGGGGACGTTCATCGCCTACCTGGCCGGCGTTCACTACTGGTGGCCGAAGATGTTCGGGCGCATGTATTCGGAGAGACTGGCCCGAGTGGCCGGCGCGCTGGTCTTCATCGGCTTCAATCTGACTTTCCTCTCACAGTTTGTGATGGGCAGCCGGGGCATGCCCCGCCGCTACCACAGCTACGTGCAGGAGTTTCAGCCGCTGCACGTGCTTTCCACCGTGGGCTCTTGGATTCTGGCGCTTGGCCTGTTCCTGATTCTGGGGTACCTGCTGGCCTCCCTGCGGAAGCGCCCGAACGCCCCCGCGAATCCTTGGGGCTCGGCGACGCTCGAGTGGGAGACGTCCTCGCCGCCGCCCGTACACAATTTCGACTACACCCCCGTGGCCAGCCACGGGCCCTATGACTATGACCGGGAGCAGGTGACCGCATGAGCGACAGCACGACCACGGCGCACAATCCCTACCTCCAGCACCATTACGCGGAAATGGAGCAGCAGGTGGACGCCGGGAAGATCGGCATGTGGCTGTTTCTGGCGACCGAGGTGCTTCTGTTCGGGGGGCTGTTCGTCGGGTTTGCGATCATGTCCGCCAAGCACCACGAAGCCTTCAAGCTGGCGCATGAGCACCTGGACCGATCGTTGGGCGCTCTCAACACCGTGGTCCTGCTGTTGAGCAGCTTTACGATGGTGATGGCGGTGGACAGCGCACGCCACAACCGCCAAAAGGCCCTGGTTTGGTACCTTGTGGCCACACTCACGCTGGCGGGGGTGTTCCTGGGGGTCAAGTATTTTGAGTATTCCCACAAGTTTCACCTGGGACTTCTTCCCGGGAAGTACTACGCGGGTGGCGGGGAAGACGCGGTGGGGCAGGCCATGTTCTTCAGTTTCTACTTCATGATGACGGGCCTGCATGGCTTCCACATCCTGGGGGGCATTGTTGTGATCGCCTGGCTGATCCGCCGAAGCATTCGTGGGGTGTTCACGAGCGCGTATAACGCACCGGTGGATTTGGCCGGTCTCTACTGGCATCTGGTGGATATGATCTGGATCTACCTGTTTCCTCTGCTGTACCTGATCGGATAGGCGGGACGATGCGAACGTACGCGATCATCCTTGGCATTCTGCTGGTGCTCACTGCGATTACGGTGGCGGCATCGGGGATTCACTTCGGGTCGCCGGCGATCAACGTGGTCGTGGCCCTGGGAATCGCTTCCTTGAAAGCCTCGCTTGTGGCGCTGTTCTTCATGCACTTGTTGCATGATAAACCATTGAATGCATTGATCTTCGTCGCCGGCCTCGTGTTTCTTGCCCTCTTTCTGATCCTGACGCTGATCGACGTGGATTTCCGGTTGCCGGTGGAGGTTACGCCAACTGCGTTCCTGACGGGATTGCGGTTGTGGTAGCATAGAAGTCGCCCCGATGAGAAGGGGACCAAAGAGTCACAATTTCAGGGTCAAATCCGTTTGACGCGGCAAAGGGGTCCGGCGACGTCGGACCCCTTTCCAATCTGGGGGCCATTGCCAGGCCGGTTTTGGGGACGGGTGGGGGTTGACAGGGCCGGGGCAAGGCTGGTAAAGTTTCAATTTCGTTAGCGGAAGACCCGCGTCCGCCCTGCCCTGGCCTGGAGGAGGAAGCTCCGCCGGAACGGCGTGGCTTGGCAGGCTGGCGCCAGAAGGATGCCTGAATGAAGCAGCCTTATTTCGTCGTCGTCCTGGCGCATTCCATGCACGGGCGTCTTCGCCGCATCCAGATTCCTCAGCAGGTGCTCTATGGCGTGCTGTTGCTCGCCGTTTTGGGTGGGTTTACGCTGGCGGGTGTCGTGACCAGCTACGCCCGGATGGTCTGGAAGGTCGCCAATTATAACGAGGTTCGGCGGGAAGCCGAACTCGCCCGCGAACGTTACACGAATCTCCAGAAGGAATTCAAGGAAACCACCCAGCAATTGGCCGCGTTGCAGGTGTTTGCGACGGAAGTCTCCAACGCCTACGGGATCAAGCGCCGTTTGGAAGGCCCTCCGGACATCGCCGGTGAAGGCAGCTTGCTGCCCAGCATCGCAGAGACCCTGGAAGAGTACAACTTCCTGAAGACCGCCAACATCTCCAAGTTCAACCGGGTCTACCCGAGAACCTGGCAAATGCACGTGATTCCCGACCTCTGGCCCGTGGACGGGCGGCTGATGGGCTCTTTTGGGCGGCGAAGCGATCCATTCTCGGGCGAACAGGCATTCCACGCGGGGGTCGACATATCGGCTCCGGTCGGCACGCCGGTTCGGGCGACTGCCGATGGGATTATCGTGAACGCGTCCTGGAGCGGGGGATACGGCAGGCTCGTGGTCATCGATCACGGCCGTGGGGTACAGACCTATTACGGGCACCTTTCCCGGATCGATGTGATCGCCGGGCAGGAAATCCGCCGCGGAGAAGTGCTCGGCGCATTGGGGGGCTCAGGACGGGCTACGGCTCCTCACCTGCACTACGAGGTCCGGCTGGGAGGGAGCCCGGTCAACCCATACAAGTTCCTGGCGCGGGCAGGGGTCGCCCGTTCAGCCACCAAGGACTTCCCCTTCTGAGGGGAGACGTCCTTCCAGAAAACCGCTCAACCCGGCAACTGGAAGGCGGAGACCTACGTAAAACGGCCCGAACTCGGCATAGAGAGCGCTGGCTTCGTCGAAGCGCATTTCGTAGATCAGATTCTTGAAGGCGATCGGGTTATCCGAGAACAGGTCCACGCCCCACTCCCAATCGTCGAATCCTATGGAGCCGGTGACCACCTGTTTCACCTCTCCGGCGTATTTGCGCCCGATTTCACCATGCTCCCGCATCAAGTCGCGCCTCTTGGCAATTGGCAAGCGGTACCAGTTGCCCGAAGCGTCTCGTTTCCGGCTCATGGGATAGAAGCAGATGTAGCGGGCGGGGGGTATGGAAGGGTAGAGTCGAGGCGCCATGGCCTTCCGGTGCTGCGCCAACGCTTCCCGCACCTCTTTCTCCCACTCCTCGCTGCCCTCGGAAACGCCACGCTGCGCCAAGGCGCCGTAGACCCGCAGGCTGGAATCGTAAAGCCCCAATTCGACGACGGAGAGGTAGGAGGTCGAAGGCTCCAGGAATTCGGCGAGGCCAAGGCGAGCAAGAAGCAACTCCGCGCGGTTCAGATCCTCGAACCCGGGGCGGAAGTGAACCAGCATCAGATCGCCCTTGTGTCCAAGCAGGGAATACAACGCGCTGCCCTTTTCGGCCTGCTGTTCCATCGGCTGGATGGCAGACGCGGCCTCCTGCAAAGCCCTTCTCCTGAGATCCGGTGAAGCCGCCCGCCACGCCGTCCACCGGAACCGGAACATCTGGTGGAGAACCGCCGAGCCCTCAATCGTGAGGGGGACGGCAGGGATTGAGGAGAGCGCGGTCGGGTCCTGGGATTCCGCTCGTTCAGTGTACATGGATGACAACACTTGCCCCTTCCTCTACTGTAGCGCGGCAGAATCCGACGAAAGGCACTGAAATACTAGCGGACCGCGCCGGAGGGCTGCTCCGCAGACGGCTCCAGCTTGCCCTCGCGGTAGGCGCGGAGATAGTCCACGCAGAACTCATCCCGGCCAAGCAAGGCCTCCGCGGCCGCGATGGAAGCCATCAGTTGCCGGTCGCACGGGTCGGCGATGGCTGTGTCCAGGCCGCGGGACATCAGGAGCACGAGGAAGACCTCGTTCAGGAGCTTCCGGCAGGGAAGGCCGAAGGAAACATTGCTCAGGCCCACGCTCAGGTGGACCCCGGGATACCTCGCGGCGACGCGGGCGACAGCCTCGGCGACGGCGCTGCCGTGGGCGGGGCCGGTGCTCACGGGGAGAACGCAAGGATCCACGTAGATGTCGTCGAGGCTGATGCCCTCGGCAGTCAGGCGGTCCACGAGGCGGAAGGCGGTGGCGATACGGTCCTCGACGCCGTTCGGCGGACCAGCGGTTCCCATACAGAGGGCCACAACTTTAGCCTGATGCTCTTTGACAAGAGGCAGTATGGCGGAGAATCGCTCAGGCTCATCGTTAATGGAGTTGATCATGGGCCTGGTCTTGCAGAGAGGCAGCGCGAGCTTCAAGGCTTCCGGATCGGAGCTGTCGAGGCAGAGAGGCAGGCCGGAAACCTGCTGAACAGTCTCGACCAGCCAGCACAGGGCCGCCGCCTCCTGTCCGGGGATCCCGCCGTTGACGTCGAGCATCCGCGCTCCGGCCTGTTCCTGACGGCGCGCAACGTCCTGAATATGGGCGGCATCGCGGCTTTCTACGGCCGCACGGATGCGGCGGCGGGTGCTATTGATGAGCTCACCGATGATGAACATCTTTCTCTCCTTCTTCCACTTGCAGGACACGCCGGCGCCGGGACAGGTTGTCCCTGTTTGTGAAGCGGTTGACGAGGGCGTTTGTGCCATCCAGGCGCCAGTCCCTCGGCGGCACCAAGGTTTCGGCGAAACGTCCGGGGTCTCTGCCCAACGCCAAAGAGGAATGGTAGACCCGGCTCCACAAGCAGGGCGTCTGGGGGCGGGCTTCGCAATTACCGTCCGGGCGGGAGCCACCACAAGGACCGTTTCGCAACTGCTTGTAGCAGCCCTGAACGGAGCACCCGGCGTAGCTGAGGTGATCCTGAATGCAATCTCCGCAGCTCTGGCAGCCAAACATCGCCTTGCGGTACCAGGCGGAGGGAGCCAACAAAGCGCGGCACACAGTTTGGGGCCAGCCCGTATCGTGACCCGACAACCGCTTCTGGAAGAACCGGGCGCCGGGAGAACCCTCCGCAATAAGAACAGAGTGCAAGTGATCGGACGCCCGCTGTCGTAGCGCGGGCCTCGGACGAAGGGTTGAGACCTGGAAGGCCCCGCTCCCGTCGCTCAGACCTTCCGGATGAGCGGGGAAAAGGTAGAATTGCCCGGGGCATTCATGGATCAACTCATCCAACCGGCCGCGCCAGCCCGGACCAATCCCGAGAGCGCGATCCAGGATCTTCAGAAAGTCCTTGTGAGCGAGGCCAAAACCGCCGATGTGCGCACCCGCGAAGCCGAGACCCCGGGCAGCCGCGACCATGAGCGCTGCGCGTTCGAGCCGCTGAGGTTTCTTCTCCGACTCCAGGCGGCGCAGCAGGTCCGGAGGCATGGAACAACCTGCCAGCTCCCCGTTCTGCATCATGCGGGCGACAGTGGCAGTGGGCACGTAGACGTTCGCCAGCACGGGGATATGACCTAAACCCCGGCGCATCAGGTACTGTTTCACTTCGTAGAGCTTTCGTATGTCGAACCCGAGCTGGGGAATGATGAACCGGGCGCCGGCTGCAATCTTGAGTTCCAGCTTGTAAAGCTGCATCATCATGTCCGGCTCACGCTGTTTAAACGGGTTGACCACGGCTCCGAGAAAGAACTGGTACGGAGTGCTGCTGGCGGCGCGCGAACCGAGCTGATACTGGATGCCGCTGGCCATGGTCCTGGCCAGCCAGAGAATCTGGACCGAGTCGAGGTCGTGTACCGGCTTTCCCCGGCCCAGGAAGCCATCCTTTTGCGCGTCGCCCGTCAGGGCAAGGATATTCTTCACGCCGAGGCGGGCCAGGGCGTAGAAACGTCCCTCGAGAAAGGAACGGTTCACATCCTTGCCCGAGACATGGGCAATGGGGATCAAGCCGTGTTCGAGGACAGCAGAGACAAAGGCCTCCGGCGGGAGGGCGGGATTGCCGCCCGGCAGATCGGTGAGGCTAATCACCTTAACGCCCTGAGGTTCCCGGGCAGCTTCGCCGACGAAATCCTGGACCTCCTGTAGGGTGTGGTCCCGGCCGAGCACAAGCTCCGCCGAGCAGACAAATTCACCCGCCTGGAGAGCCGCCCTGTAAAAGTTCAAGTCCATAACGAGGACGAAGGATTCATCATAACTCGGAACCGGATCTCTTACTCTGGTACGATGGAGGGATTCCAAGGGCAGGACCGGGAGAACGACGATGGCCGATCTGAAGAGACTGTACGACGCCGTACTGAACGGCGACCTGAAGACTTCGGTGGCGGTGACCAAAGAAGCCTTGGAGCAGGGGACCGATCCTATCCAACTGGTCAATCAATACATGGTGCCCGCCATGGACGAGGTTGGCCGGCGCTATGAATGCGAGGAGTATTTCGTACCGGAGCTTCTGCTGTCGGCCAGGGCGATGAAAGGCTCCCTGGAGCTGATCCGCCCGCACCTGGCCGCGAGAGGCGCCCAGCCGGCCGGCCGGGTAGTGATCGGCACGGTCAAGGGAGACCTGCACGATATTGGCAAGAATTTGGTGGCGTCTCTCCTGGAGGGGGGCGGATTTGAGGTGATCGACCTCGGCGCGGACGTGGCGCCGGAGAAGTTCGCCGAGGCGGTGAAGGAAAGGCAGGCCAACATTGTGTGCCTGTCGGCGCTGCTGACGGTCACCATGCCGGCCATGCGCACGACCATCGAAGCGCTGAAGAGCGCGGGCGTCCGGGACCGAATTAAGGTTCTCGTAGGCGGCGCGCCTGTCACGCAAAAATACGCCGAAGAGATTGGAGCAGACGGCTATGGCGAGAATGCCAGCGTGGCCGTAGGCATCGCCCGCCGTCTGGTTTCCCAATGAACAGTTTCATCGCGAAGATGCTGGCCTCCGGCCCGGTAATCACGGACGGGGGATGGGGAACGTTGTTCCTGGAGATGGGGCTGGGGCCGGGGGAACTCGGCGACACATGGAACCTCAGTCACCCGGAGCGTGTCGAGTCCATCCCGAGGGCCTACGTTGAAGCCGGCAGCGAAGTCATTCTTACGAACACGTTTCTGTCCAACCGTCTGACGCTTGCAGGCCACGGGCTGGAAGGTCAGCTCCGGGAACTGAATGAGGCAGGCGTGTCGATCTCGCGGAGAGCGGCGGGCGGGCGGGCGCTCGTGTTCGGCTCGATCGTCGGCGTCATCCGCACCACGCCCCATGTCTGGCTGGTGCGGCTCGGCGACGCCTACGTCGAGCTCTTCCGCAATATTCCGCTCCTGGTGCAGATGTTCCTCTGGTATTTCGTGCTGCCCGAGCTCGTGCCCGCGGCGATCGGCACCTGGCTCAAGCAGCTCCACTATGCCTCCTTCTACACCGCGGTGGTTGCGCTTGGCTTCTATACGTCCGCCCGCGTGGCCGAGCAGGTGCGCGCCGGCATCATGAGTCTTGCCCAGGGACAGCGGCTTGCGGCGCTCGCGCTCGGCTTCACGCTGCCGCAGGCGTACCGCTTCGTGCTGCTGCCGATGGCTTACCGGATCATCCTGCCGCCGCTGACCTCCGAATTTCTCAACATCATCAAGAACAGCGCCGTGGCGCTGACCATCGGCCTGATGGAACTCACCGCCCGCGCGCGCGCCATGCAGGAATTCTCGTTCCAGGTGTTCGAGGCCTTCACCGCGGCGACCGTCATTTACATCGTCATCAATATCGTCGTGACCTTCGGCATGCGCGCGCTGGAAAAGCGCGTCGCGGTCCCCGGCTTCATCGGAGCGGCACCCCGCGCCGCGCAATGAGGGGCGAGATGTTCGCCAATTTCGACTTCGACGTCATCGTCCGCTCGCTGCCCTACCTGTTCCTCGACGGGATGACGTTCACGTTGACATTGACCGCGCTCGCAACCTTGGGCGGCCTCGTGTTCGGCACGCTGCTCGCCATGATGCGGCTGTCCGGCATTGCGCTGTTGTCGCTGCCCGCCGCCGGCTATGTGAACCTGATGCGTTCGGTGCCGCTCGTGCTGATGATCTTCTGGTTCTATTTTCTCGTCCCCTACATCGGGCAATGGCTGACCGGGGCGGAGCGGCCGATCCAGGTCGGCTATTTTGCCTCCTCGCTGATCACCTTCACCCTGTTCGAGGCGGCCTATTTCTGCGAGATCATGCGCGCCGGCATCCAGTCGATCCCGCTGGGACACATCGAGGCCGGCAGGTCTTGCGGCATGCCGGAGTTCCTGATCCTCAGGCGCATCGTGCTGCCCCAGGTGGTCAGGCGGATGCTGCCCGAGGCGATCAACAACTTCGTCTCGCTCTTCAAGGCAACCACCATCGTCTCGCTGATCGCAGTCCCGGACCTGATGTACCAGGTCACGATGGTGATCCAGCAGGAGATGAAGCCGCTGCCGCTCTACACCAGCGCGGCGCTCACCTATTTCGCGGTGATCTACGTCGTGGCCGGGCTGGTGCGGCTCGCCTCCGAGCGCTGGCGCAACCGGATCTACGCCTGATGGGCAACTGGGAACGCCTGGTCTGGAACCAGCGCGGCGTGCTGCTGCAGGGGCTGGTCGTGACCGTCGAGGTCTGCCTGATCGCCTTCGCGCTGGCGATCCTGGGCGGGCTCTTGCTGTGCCTGGTCCGCCTGTATGTGCGGCCGCTGCGGCCCGCGGCGATCGCGCTGACCGAGTTCTTCCGCGCCACCCCCATCTTCGTGCAGCTCATGTGGGTCACCTATGTCTGGCCCGAGATCCTCGGCTGGCCGGGCAGCTTCTTCACCGCCGGCTGGGTGGCGCTGGGCCTGCAGTCGAGCGGCTATCTGGCCGAGACCTTCCGTGCGGGCATCGAGGCGGTTCCCAAGGGCCACCGCGAGGCCGGCTATTCGGTCGGCATGTCGCCGCCCTTGGTGTTCGGGCGCATCGTGCTGCCGCAGGCGCTGCTGACGGTGGCGCCTTCGATCGTCAACCAGTTCACGGT
>Ga0101944_10005078_pt1 | contig 15419 bp, 19 predicted proteins | sample DewCreD2012metaG_FD_75245 | JGI IMG/M metagenome (GOLD analysis project Ga0101944, IMG submission 75245) | Hot spring sediment bacterial and archeal communities from British Columbia, Canada, to study Microbial Dark Matter (Phase II) - Dewar... ...
CGCTGGTCAGAGTTGCGCCTTCCTCGACAACCGCCGTGATGCTGCCGGCTCGACGCCGCAGGAAGATGTTTTCGCCCACGCTTTCCAGCGTCTCCGTTACCGTGGTCGACCCGTCCACGTAATGCGCGCCGAAGCGCCGCACCAGGGCCGACTCCTCCCGGTCGATGACGGCTTCCAGCTGCACGTCAGACAGGCTTGTCCTGACCAGCGCGCGCGCTTCCGGAAGGGTCAACAGGGCGGCCATATGGGCGGGCCCGGCTCCCGCTGCTGGGCGAGAGCCGGGCCTGGGTTGATCGAGTTACGCGCCGACCTTCAGGACGCCGCCGAAGCTCTGCGCCTCGGGCAACTGGCGGTTGCCCACCAGCAGGCCGATCGCCGAGACGAGCTGGGCCGTGCCGTTGCCCAGCGTGGCGACCACGCGCGCGTAGCGCTTGGTCGACTCGCGCAGGCTCAGGATGGTCACCTTGTTGTCGTCGGTGGCCGAGAACGCCTGCGACAGGCCGGTCACGTCGGCCATATCCGAGCCGTCGGACAGGGTGCCGACCTGGACCTTGAAGGTCACGACCGCGTCCTGCGCGCCGACCGCGCATACGAACTCGATGCCGTCGTGGCCGGTCAGGTCGATGGTCGTCCCGTTGAGCGTGGTGTTGTTGCCGGACTGCGGCGAGATGCACTGCACCGCCTTCGCGTCGGTGAAGATGGTCTTCATGATTGGCTCTCTCCTGCTGTGGCGGGCCGGCGCCAGGGTGATCTGGCGCCGGCCTTGAACTCATTGCCGGCTGGGATCAGGCTTACGCCTTGATCTTCAGCACCATGAACGCCTCGGCCAGGGCCGGCATGCCGTCGGTCTCCTTGCGGCCGATGAAGCCGGTCTGGTTGGACTCGGCGTACAGCTCAACCAGGCGCTGGATGGACATCTGGAGGGCGTCGGCGATCCAGTAGTACGAGAAGTCGCCGACCACGGCGACCAGCGCGTTGGCCGTGAAGGCGTCGGCGGTCAGGCCGGTCGGGAACTGATCGGACAGCTCGTACTGGATGTCCAGGATGGTGTTGGGCACGCCAGCCGCCAGGCCGGGCTGCCACAGGTAGTTGGTGAAGTTCACGCTGGCGTTCTTGCTGGCCAGCGTCCGGATCTTGCGGATGAAGCTGCGGTTGCACAGGATGCGCGTCGACGGCCGCGCCGCGTACCCCTGCGGCAGGCTGTAGATCCAGTTGATCACGTCGTCGCCATGCAGGGCCGTGCTGGACGCGGTCGTGTAGGTCGGCAGCGCCGCCTGCGTGGACAGCAGGCCCAGGGGCTTGTTGACGCCATCGCCGTTGATGAAGGCGGCTTCCTCCGGGACCGCGTGCTTGTAGGCCAGGCGGTCGCGGACGTAGGCCTCCACGTCAAAGAACGGGTTGCGCAGCAGCGTGTTGCTGACCTTGATGCGCTTGGCCAGGGGCTTGGGAGTGAGCTTGCGCCCGCCGAAGGGCTTGACCGTGTCTTCCGAGCCGGTCGCGACCTCGGTCGTCCACTCGGCGTCGCTCAGGAAGGACTCCTCCGCGGCGGCGATGGCCGAGCCGGACGGGACGGGCGGCAGGACGTTGCAGATCCGGCGCATGGCCGAGGCCTCGCGCTGCTTGGCCACGAAGACGTTCAGGAACGTGTCCTGGACCAGGTAGCCGCCGGCGCCGGGGTCGCCGGCCGACAGCGCCTTGATCTGCTCGCCGTTCAGGCCCTGCATGCCCTTGCGCAGGTAGGCCACGTAGGCCGCGCGGTACTCGGGGTTGAGGGCCGCGATGAACGATTTGTGCGGGGCCATCGCGCTCAGCTCCGACACCTCTTCGGCCGTGAGCTGGCGCCCGCCCCATTCGACCTTGACCTCCTGGCCGCCGGGTCCGCCCTGCTTGAAGAACTCCTTGCGCGTGGCCGGCTCGTTGAAGAACTTCTCGTTCTGGGCCATCCGGGCCTCGCGCTCGCCCTTCTCCTCCAGCTTGCGCGCGGCCTGGGTCTTGGCCTCGACGTCGTCCAGCAGCCTGTCCACCTGGTCGGACTTTTCCCTGGGCATTTCCTTGCCCTGGAATTCGGCCATGATGGCTTTGGCCTGCTCGTAGAGCTGGCCGGCCTCATCGCGGAGGCGCTTGGCCTCGATGTTGTCGCTCATGGGATGACTCCTGTGTCTATTGCGTATGGACATCCGGCCCAAATGTCGGGGCCGGCTACAGCGCGAGTGCGACCTCCGCGGCTCGCAGACGCTTGAGCAGCAGTGCCGAGTGGACGGGCGGCAGGCCCTTCTCCGGCTCGGCGGCTGCCAACAGATCGTTCAGGGCTTCGAGCGCGGCCTGCAGGGCGCTGACCGCTTCGGTCACGCGGTCCTTGTTGGCGGCGCTCAGCACCCGGCCGGCCTTGATCTCGTCCAGGACGTGTTTCAGGGCCGGCAGGTAATCGTCGAAAGATGCGCCCTTCTCCCAGGGAGGCAGGCGCCCGAACTGCTTGTAGTGCGCGGCCAGGTGCTTCTTGACGCCGGCCACGTCGGTCTCGGGGATGCCGGCGCCGATCATCAGCGCGTGGCCGGCGTCCTCGACGGCCTTCAGCACCACGCGGCCGTCGGCTAGGTGATGGGGGAATTTGTAGGAGGCCGGGTTGTCCGGGTCGCCGTCTGGATCAGCCCAGGCGTGCAGGGCACGCAGCTGGGCCGCGCCCTTGGCCTCCTTGAGGACCGCCGCGGCGTCCCAGGCCGCGTCGGCCTCGGCCGGCGGCGTCTCCTTGGCCGGGATGGCGGCGCGCATCTGGCGCAACAGGGCGGCCTTGACCGCGCGCACCTGGGTCAGGTCGTTCATGCCCAGTGGTACCGGCGAGATCTCAAAGAGCTTGACCTCGCGCAGGTTGCGCACCATGCCGTTGGGCCGCTCTTCGAAGTCGAACTTCACAGCTTGGTAGCCGAACGAGCCCTCGGTGAGGGCGTTGTCCTTCATCAGCTCCCACGTCTCTTTGCCCCAGAACGAATTCAGGGTGAGACGGCCGGCAGCGAACAGGCCCAGCGAGTCCTCCCTCAGGACGCTGGGCGGCGGACCGATCAATTTCATCCAGTCGTGCGCGTAGAAGACCTTGATGCGCCGGGCTCGCTCGGCGATGGTCTTCAGGAACATGCCGGGGTGCGAGATGTCCATGCCGTCATCGGTGTTGCCGAAGATGGCGAAGTGGCCTTCGTACTCCCCAACGTCGCCGGTGGCCTTGAACTCCGTCGGCGCGATCTTGTACTCAAGCGGCTCGTCCATGCTCACCTTCCGGGCTCACCTTCCGGTAGAAACGAAAACGCGCCCCAACCCGCCTGACGGGTGGGAGCGCGTTGCTGGCGCTGGATCTATGATTGCGGCCGGTTACACTCTTGGCGGAGTCCCCGCAACTACGGTCTTCCGCTCCGGCTCGGCGTGGTCCCCGCCGATGCTTCGCGTCAATCGTTCAGTTCATCTGCGACGCGAACCTTTAAGACCATTGAAAATGGTTCATGTAGCGGGCCGCGGAGTCGAACCGCGCTCGTACGGGTTATGGGCCCGTTCTCTGTGCACCGGTCGAGTTGCCCGCGTCGTGTCTATTTCGTATGGACACCTCGGCGGCATTATAGCACAACCTATTCAAGGCCGCGCGCCTTCCGCCAACGCAACAGCGCCTCCTGGCGTTGATGCCGGTTGAGCCGCCGCCAGGACAGCTTGCGCCACTGCCGGCGGCGGTTGTGCCAGTTTACGTACTCCCGGTAGCAGGCTTCGCGCTCGGCGTCGGTCATCATCATGGCGTGCATCAGCGGCCCGGCGCAAACCAAGGCCTCGCGCCACCTCTTCAAGATGGTCGCGTCGATCAGGCTGAAGGCGTCGGCGAATGGCCCAAGCGCAGCCTCTGCCTGCTCAGCTGCCCGCCGGAGAGCTTCCGCAAAAGCCAAATTGATTTCGCCGAGATGCGCGAATCTCTGGTTTGTGTTCATCGTTCGTCCCTGCTAATCCTTTTCGCTGGCCGCCCGACCAGGATCTGAAAGGCCCGCGAGCCATCGAAGTGCACGGTGATTGTGCATGGCCGGTTGTGCGCCGTTGCCAGCTCCTGCTCGATGGCGTCCAGCAGCTCGCGCTGCCAGCGCTCCAGTGTCTTGGCCGGGGGGCGGCCGGCCGGCGTCGCCATTACCACCGGTCGCCGACCGCCCGCCATTGCTCCAGCACGTCGTCATCGACGGGCTCATCGAACTCGGCCGCGAAGCATCGCACACAGTTGGGGTGCCCGATGGCGTGTTTGGCCGCCCAGTCCATCGGCGCCACCGTCCCCTTATTCCCGTTACCCAGGATGACGCAGCCCGGCGCCGAGTCGTCGAAGCCGTTGTCGAACACGCGCACGCGCTCGACGCCGGCGCTCTTGTAGCGCCCGACGGCCGCTTGTTGCTGAGCGTTGCCCAGCTCGGTCCGCGCGATGGTGCGCGCCCGGTTCTTGTATGCCTCCTCGATGATCTGGCGCAGGCCGGGGATGCCCAGTTCCGGGTCGCCGCGGACCAGGTGGTCGATGCTCCAGCCGAGCGTGGAGGCCGACCGCAGAGTGTAGCGTAGTTGCTCCAGAGTCGTCGCGTCGATCAGCCTGACCCGCTTGCCGGCATCGGCCAGGATCCGTGTCACGATCGGGTCGTCGGGGTCGAAGGGCTGATACAACCCGCCAAAGTTTAGCTGGTAGATGTCCCACGAATTGAACATGATCTCGAAGAAGTGCTTGCGCAGCACCTCTTCCAGCTCGTCGCTGTCCTCGGGCGTGATCAGGTCGTCAGCGTCCGGGAGATCGTCGGCCTTCGTTTCCAGCCTGACATCCCAGGCCTTCCGCGCCCGGTGGACGACGCGGTCGGCCAGCGACTGGAAGAATCGGTTGAGCGACGTCTCCATCCTGTCCGCCGCCGCCCGGCGTTCCCGGCGCAGCGCGGTGATGATGGCCTTCTGCTTGTCGATGGACGAGACTTTCCCCTCCAGCAGGCCGGCTGCGGCTGGCGCTGGCAGGCCTTTCATACCCGAGCCGGCCATGGGCGTGAACGGTTCGGTGACCTGCGCCATGGTGCGCAGATAGACATTGCCGTTGGCGTCGAGCGGCAGGCCGGCGACGGACCGGAATTCGTTCAGGAGGATGGCCCCCCTCGTCAAGGCGTCCAGGGCCCAGGCTCGTTTCGCTTCTGACTTCTCTGCCAGGACCAGGACCGTGTTGAGATCGAATTCGACAACGGTGTTCTCGTCCGTGTCGAACTCAGGCAGCAGGTCAAACTGGATCTGGTCGTCGAGCATCCCCCACAGCGGCACCAGGGTCCGCTCGGTAAAGAACAGGATGAACTCCCTGGAGTTGTTGTAGGTGGCGTTCTCCAGGCCGATGGCAGCGCCGGCCACGATAGCCGGCACCCGGAATGCGGCCGTGATGCGCGACTCAGGCACCCGGCGCAGCAGGTTCATCTCCAGCTCTTTGAGATTGAGCGCGATCTGCTTGATGTCCATACCGCCTTCGAGGAGAGCAACGCGGCCACGGTTCTCACCTCCTTGTTCCTGCTGCCATTCCGCCTTGAGCCGTTTCCGGGTATCCGGATCGGTCGTATCCATCGACTCGGGGATGATCAGCGCCAGGCGCGGCATGGCGTCATTCTTCAACAGGCTGAAGATGTACCGCGTGGCCTCGTTGTCCATGTCAACTTCGCGGGCCACGGCGACCAGCGGCGCCAAGCCGCGCCAGGGCATGAGCGGGTCCGGCATCCACATGAAGTGGACCACGTCCTTGGCCGGGATGGGGATTTTCTTCTCGCCGGTGTCAAGTTCGTAGCCGCCGATCAGCCGATCGCCGCCTGGCACTGGCGACAACTGTCCATCGTGCAATGGCCAGATCTCGACCACCTTGCCGGCCGCTGACCTGACCTTGTACCAATAGCAGTTCCCGCCGATGGCCAGGTAGACGATGGTGTAAAGCATCAAGCGCGAGAACCCCATATCGGGGTTGGGCCTGCGCAGGAGCTTGGCCAGGCCGTGGAGCCGGAGCCACTGCCGGCCCGATGTCGTCTCTTTCCACACCTTGAGCTGCGGTTCCGGGAATGCGAAAGCTAAGGCGGAGATGCAGGCAAAGACAATGCCATTCCCCTTATAGCCCTCCTGCACCAGGCTGCGGAAGGTGATGGCGGGAAAGGCGTGCCTGGCCCAGGCGGGGATCAGGGGCATTACCGCAGCCTTGATATGCGAAACTCCCCTGCTCAGCCAGACTCCGAAACGTTGAATGATGTTCATAGCCACCCGACCTTGGGCGTACGCTTCTTGCGCTTACCCCAGCTAACGATGTAGCGGATCGCGTCGCAGTTGCTCACCAGGACGCCGTTTGCAAAGTATTCATGCGCGACGGCTACCGTCAGGTTGTAAACCGTTCCGAAGCCGGCGTTTTCCACTTTGACGACACTCGGTCGAACAATACTTGCCGCCGGAATAACGATTGGTGCGGAACTCAGCGCCGCACTCGGTGCAGGCGCATGTGATGTCGTCGACTCCGCTGTCTCGTCTGGCGCTTGCTCGGCATGCCGCCGAACAGAAACGATTGCCGCCAGGTTTCTTAGTCTTGTATGCTGTCCCGCATTGCTGGCAGACAAGAGACGAGTAGGGACGGTTTTCAAAGACTCTCTGGCCATGCCGCCGATGCCATTCTTTGCCTTCGGCGCTTCCATGCCATTGAGAAGCCAATGGCCGGATGCGGTCAAGATTGGCTCGTTTCGCAGGGCTGGCCTGCCCCACGTGATGCATTCGTTCATGCTGACCTGCTGCCACAAGTTCGAGATTGCTGAGAGCGTTGTTAGTGGTATTTCCGTCTTGGTGGTGGATGTGGTGGCCGGGCGGAATGGGGCCGTGGCTAGCCTGCCAGATTTCCCGATGGAGATACTTTCCTCCGCGCTTGAAATAGCGCCGATCCGATGCCCTCTGCGCGCGGGGATAACGATAGTAGGTGACACCGTTGAAGGTGACAGTTTCTCGTTCCATGCTTTTCCACCTCCAAGAGAGAACAACGGTGCACCGCACTGAAGGTTTCCGATTGGAACAAATCCGCTGCCGACGACCCACACTGGATGGTCGGGCGTCCCGACCAATTCTCGGCTGTCCGAGACCACGAGCCTCATCAAGGGTTGTTCGTGGCGGCAGCCCGTCGAAATGACGGGCTGCCAGCCATAACGGGTCCACAACAGGTCGCCGATCCCTACTTCTTCAATGGGCTTATTGCCTGCGAGTGTCATGATCGGCGTCCCGGCGACAAAGCAGAAATGGAATGCATTCTTATTCTCGATCTCTTGCGTGACCTCACCAGACTTGTCGCGCTTTCGCCTGTACCGGCCGAGCTGATCGAGAGTGCCGTGCAGGTCGTCGAAGAACACCAACTCGCCGGCCTTCAGTGCCCCATACACGCGGCTGATCCCGACGTCGACCTCGGATACGTCCGGCTCGCGCACCGGGAGACCGCCGGCCCGGAACTCATCGCGCCACTGTCCCTCGCTCTTGCTGCCGCCGACGGTGACGGGGACCATCGGTTCGCCGGCCTTCAGATCGGCCGCGTGCGCCGCCGCCGTTTTCCCGCCGGCCAGATACTCCCGGTAGCCGTACCACCGGCTCGTGCCCGGCTCCTCGGCGAAGAACACTCCGGCCGTGTTGACCCCGCCGAAGTCCAGACCCAGGTAGCGCCGCCACTCCTTCGGGATCTCGAACCGCGGGCAGGTGTGCAGCCGGCGGTCGAAGATGTCGTAGATCAGGGTCCGCAGCTTGGCGACGCGGCCCCGGTAAAACATCTGGAACTCGTCGTCCGGCATCGTGTCCCGCGCGTGGTCGTACTCATCCGCCGGGAACAGCGGGTTGGCGATCGAGTCGAACTGAATCAGGGCGATATCGGCCTTGGCATTGTCCACCAGCTCAATCTCGGCCCCGTTGGGCAGCGTCTCAATCGCTGTCACGCCGCCTTCCATCGCCGGGTCGATCACCTGCTGCTTCAGCCACCCCAAGTTGTATAGGGTGGTGGTGATCAGGATCCGGCCGCGGTGCAGGGCCAGGCGGCGCCGGATGGCCCGCCAGGCGTCGAGCTCGAATCCATCCTGGCCGGCCTCGTCCAGCCAGCCGCCTTTGGCCGTCGCCGACTCCAGGCCGCTCGGGCTCTCGGCCGAGCGCAGGATGATGCGCCCCCACATGGCATCGTTGGCCCGTCTGGCCCTGAACTCGCCTGTCTGCGGGTCGCGCAGCTCCAGCACCCGGTCGCCGGCCCAATAGCGCGCGATGCCCAGAATGTTCTCGAACACCTCGCGCATCGCCGGCAGCATCTTTAGCTTGAAAAGGTCAAAGCTCGCGGTGGCAGCGATGTAGTCGCCGGCCCCGCGCTGCTCGATCTCCCGCGCCAGCCACCACGGGCCCCAGCTCGTCTTGCCGCTCTGTGACCCTGCTAACATCGCCACAATGCGTCTCCGACTCTCCCAGCCCAACTCCTGCGCCCGGTGGAACGGCACCGGCCGGCTATCCAGCCCCTGCATGTGGCCGGCCGGCCACGCGGCGCGCCTAACCCGCAGCGCCTGCCTCGCTTGCGCCTCCGCTTCCAGTTGGCGTCTTGCCTCTCGCAGCGCTTCCGTTGCCAGGCTGTTCAGGGCTCTGGGGCTGAGCGAGCTGCCGCTTGAAGAATTCGACGAACTCATCGCGCAGCTTGTCCGGGTCCAGGCCGGCCTTGCGGGCCTCCTGCATCCAGTCCACGGCCAGCCGTCCCGTCTCCAGCTCGGCCGCCAACCGCATCAGCTTGGAGGCCGTATCGAACATGGCCGCGGCATCGCGCATCGACCACTTGGCCGGGATGATGACCGTCTCCGCTACGACCCGGCCGTCCACATCCTTCTCGGCCCGCTGCGTCCTGGCCAGCGGGAAGACGAGCATCTGCCGGGCCTTGTCGATCAGCGCCTGGGCCGACTCCCATTCCTGATCGCGCAATTGCCGGCGCTTGGCATCCCACTCCGCCGCCTCTTGCTCGGCGACATAGGCATCCCAGGCCTCGGCCCGTTCCAGCCACTTCCACTTGCGGGCGTTGTCGCGCCACGAGCTGGGAATGAGCTTCTTGCCCTTGGCGTTGAGCCCGCGCTGCTCCAGTTCCTTGACGTAGGCGGACAGCATCGACCGCCGCGGCCCCAGCCGCATGTAGGCCTGGAACCGGCGGAACCACAGGTTTTTCTCGCCGGGTTGTTGCTGCTCCCACGGTTTGGTCTCTTCCATCGTTGGTTCACGGCCGGATCCACAGCCCGTCCCAAAATCTCAGCCGGCCGTCTGGATATTCACGGCAAGCGTCCACTTGACGCTCGTTGCGCCAGGCTTCCACGTACTCGTCTTCGTTCAAAGCCGGCCATTCCCGGCCAGCCGGATAAAGCGTGAAACCCATGGCCGCCATCTGTCGGAATTGTTGCCGCACTTTATAGTCGGCCTCGGCATCGAGCGCGTTCACGGCTCAAGTGATCCTCACCATCCGGGCGGCAGTCTGGCCGGGCGCCAGCACGCCGGCCAGGTCGACCACGACCTGATGCGTACCCAATCCGGACAGGCGCTCGGCCGGCGCCACAGCACTGGTGAGCACGATCACGTCGCAACCCAGGACCGGGGCCAGCTCGCGCTCGGCATCGAAGGGGCTGTGCGGGTCATAGCCGACCACCTGGAACCCGGCCCGGCGCAGTGATCGCGCAGGCTCTTGTCCAGCATGGCCCGGCCGCGGTCGGTGCCGGCGTTGGCATTCTCGGCGTCGGGGGTCAGGTCGGTCAGTTTGGCGGTGCGGATTTGTGCGTCGCTCACGCGTTCTACTCCTGGCGGCATTTTAGCACGAATGTCTTTTTTATATGGACAGAATAGGCGCCTTAATTCCTGGCGCTGCAAAGCGTCTATCGAGCAGGCGTCAGCCCTGTGCGACGAACCGAACGCGAGAGCCGGCCCAGCGCCGGCTCTTTGCGTTTGTCTGCCCAATCCGATGCCTTCTCCAGCCAACCCCGGCTGAATACAGCCGGCCCCCATACGCCCCATGCGTACAACCACCACTTCCCTCAGGGAGCGCGCATGGCCAGGAATCCCCATACCCGCATCGCCCAGGTTGACCCAGACAACGTCCTCATGTGCCGGTCGCCGAAGTCGCGCGAGGCTGACCACTTCCAGTGCGTGGTCAACCAGGGCCGGCTGCAGGGCGCCCCAGTCCGGCGCGCCGTCCCGGACTATGCCCTGGATAAGCACACACGGCGCGGCAAGAACCTGCGCCGGGGCGTGGACCATTGGCTGGACGAGGGTTGCGTGCTCAACCCGCCGGCCGAGCTGGACGAATACTCAGAACGGGCGCGGGAGCTGTGGAAGAGCCCGGACTTCCGGGACACCGACTGGCCGCGGCGCCGGAAGCCGGGGAAAGGCGGCGCGGCCGACGAGCAGCCGGAGCTGTTGTGAGCGGGTTTGATTGGCTCTCACCGGAAGCACGGAAGGCTGTCGAGGAAGCCGAGATCCGGCGGGACCTGCGCCGCGCCCGCGCCAACGCCGTCGAGCCGGTCGATCTGGACCCGCTGCCCGCCTGCCCTGACTGTCGGCGGCCGATGCGGTTGCGCCGGCCGAAGGCCGGCCAGCGCTGGCGACGGCTATTTGCCGCGCCTTCGCGCCGCTGCTGGAGCGGCTGATGGGGGTGGGGTGAAGTCCAGGATGTCTGAAGGCGTCACTTTCAGCGCCGCGCACAACCTATCCAGTGTATCAAAGCCAATCTTGGCAACGTTTCCCCTTCGCAGCCCCAGCACGGTGTTAGGCGGCCCCAAGCACGTTCACAGTACGGCCAGCAATGGAACACTTGTGCCAGGGGGCATTCTGATGCACAATTCAGGCATGGCGAAAGTAAAGATCACTTCTAGCTTCCGTGCAACCGCCGACTTCGTCCTTTACGAAGGTGATTGCCTGGATATGTTGCCGCAAATCCCGGATGGCACCGCGAAGCTGGTCGTCACCTCACCACCCTACAATCTCGGCAAAGAGTACGAGAAGAGGCTTAGCCTAGAGACCTATCTAGACCAACAACGGCGGGTGATTGCTGAATGTGCGCGCGTCTTACACCCGCAAGGTAATATCTGCTGGCAAGTCGGCAACTATGTCGACAATGGCGAAATCATCCCGTTAGACGTCAAGCTTTATCCGATCTTCGAAGAGCTTGGAATGCAAATGCGGAACCGTATCATTTGGCATTTTGGTCACGGTCTGCACGCTTCTCGGCGCTTTTCTGGCCGTTACGAAGTAATCCTGTGGTTTACCAAGTCCAACGAGTACACTTTCAATCTCGATGCGATCCGGGTGCCGCAGAAATACCCTCAAAAGAAGCACTTCAAGGGGCCAAAACGCGGTGAGCTTTCAGGCAATCCACTTGGAAAGAACCCCAGTGACGTGTGGGACATCCCTAACGTAAAGTCCAACCATGTTGAAAAGACGGAACACCCCTGTCAATTCCCCGTTGAGCTTATCGAGCGGCTGGTGCTATCAATGACAGACCCGGGCGATTGGGTCCTTGATCCGTTCATGGGCACAGGCACGACGGCGATAGCCGCCCTGATCCACAACCGCAAAGCAATTGGGGCAGAAATCCTTCCCAAGTACATCGAGATCACAAAAGAGAGGGTCAAACTGGCCGAGAAGGGCAGGCTACGGGTACGACCAATGGGTCGGCCAGTCTATGATCCAGACGCACCTTCAGAAAGTGTGCCGCCTGTTGAGGTGCAGATAGGCCACGGCTATTACCAGCCCAGTTTTCTCGAGCAGGAACAGAATTCCGTCAACGGCGGTGGCAAATGAAGGTCGTGTACGAGTATTCCCATCTGGGTGGCTCGGAGATCATGCAAGTCCGGTATCCCAAGTGGAACGCCGAGATTTACGAAGTCATTGCCCAAGTGAAAGCGCGTAAGACCAAGATCAGCAAGGAAAAGACCAAGCAGGGGAAGGCTCTTTACTCGCCAATCGACATGAACGAACAGTTTGAGAAAGCCTTCAACTCCAGGGGGTATCAAGAGTTACGCGACACCTACACCATAACGATCCCCGGCAGCGCGTAGCCGTCCCAGGAGCGTTCAAGCAGATCGATTTCGTCAAGGGCAAGTTGCTGGTCGAAGTGCAATTCGGCAAGTATGCCTTCATGTTCTATGATCTTGCTAAGTTTCAGTATTTCTTCAATGAGAACAAGTGCGATGTTGGGGTTGAAATCGTGCCCTGCCATGATTTGCAGCATCAGATGTCAAGCGGGGTGTCATACGGCGAGCAGTTGGTCTATGACATCGAAAGATTGAAGCGGCATTTTCCCGCGGTTCCGGTCAAAGTCATGTTGATTGATGCAGATGCATAGATTGGGTTGGCCGCCTAACACGCGGTTGCAGGCGACCGTCCTTCGCGCTCCGCTCCGCTGCGCGCTTGGCCGGCGCCTGAACCGCCACGTTGTAGGCCAGCCCGGTCTTTTGCGCCAGGTCCCGCGTGCTCATCCCGCGCGCTTCGAGCAGTTCGTTTAGCCTCAATTTGATCGTCATTTGAGCCCCGCCGATAGGAGATGGCCGGAGTATATCAGCCTGTTGACATCCTGACCAACCGGCCCGATAATCAGCATGTCAATATAATGATATGGCGACACGATGACCACCGGGGACGCTATGACCACTTTCTCGACCCTTCCCAGGATGCCGATGTCGGCCCCTGGCAGCCCCGTCGCAACAGTTGCGCAACGGTTGCGGCAACCCCTGGTCGTGCTGGCCAATACCCGTGATCCTGAGAGCTTCTTCGTGTGGTTCAAGTTTCAGAGCTACCAGGAGCTGGGTGACCTGCTCGGCCACTTTCACCCCAACGGCCATGGCGGCCGGCCCTTCGACCGGTCGCATATCTACCGCCTGGTCACGGGCGAGCGGCCGGTCACAGAGCACACGCGCCAGGCGTTCGGGATCCTGGCCGATCACATCATTCGCGCCCGCAGCGGCGGCCGGATCTGGGTGCGCATGGAGACCACGGCCAGGCGCTGGAAGCTGATCGCTCAGGCGCGCTGCCCGAACTGTTCGCGCCTGTTCGCGCCGGATCGGTTCGACCAGGTCCGGTGCCGCCGGTGCTCTCGAGTCAGGTGAGCCATGCAGGTGCTATTGGTTCTGGCCGTCATCGTTGCTGTGGTGTTGATGGTATTGCTCGGTTTCGCCGCGGCCTCCGCCTCGGCTGCCAGCGCGGCGAGCGCGGTTGCGGCGGCGCAGGCAACGGGCGCCGTCCAGATAGCGAATGCGCTCACCTGCGCGCTGCTGCCGTTTGCGCTCGCCGGAGCAGCCGCGCTTGGCGTGGCCGGCGCATATCTATTTGCCCGTGTCCGTTACTGGCGGCGTCCGGCCCCGCTCCCGCCCCGGCCCGCGTCGCGGCCGGTGATTGTCCCGGTGCAGCCTGCGGCCCTGCCCGGCGCGCAGCCGATCCAGGCTGCTCCCGACATGCGCGCGCTCACAGTCTTTCAAGACGATGAAGATGACCTGCTGAGCGATCTCCTGGAAGAATGGCGATGACCACCATCAAGAAGCTGGCTCCTTTCGCCGTGCTGCTGGCGCTCCCGGCCGCGCTGCTGGCGTGCGGCGTTGACCCGGCCGCACAGTCATCTGGCGGCGCGATCTCACCCGCCCGCCAGACCATTGACGCCGGCAACGCGGCCGTGGCCCAGGTCGCCCCGCAGCTTACCATTGCGGTGGCTACGGACACGCGCGCCGGCCAGCTCACGGCCACGGCGCAGTGGGAGGCCCAGGTCGCAGCCACGGCCCAGGCCGCGCAGACCCAGGCCGCCGACGCCACGGCGACAGCGGTTGCGGCCGGCCAGGCGACGGCCACCCAGCATGCCACGGAGACCCAGATTGCGGGCACGGCCGTGGCGGCGACGGCGACCCTCCAGGCGGCGCAGACGGCCACGGCCTGGCCGCCGGCGGCGACGCAGACCCAGGCCGCCGTCAACGAAGTGGCGCGGCTGGACCGGCAGCGCCAGCTTGAGGCCGACCTGCGTCTGGCGCAGACGGTCGCCTTCGCATTTCTGGGCGTGGCCGCCGTGGTGCTCGTGATGCTCGGGACCGTGCACGCCTACCGCAAACTGCTCCCGGCGCTCAACATCTGGCTGCGGCGGCATCGCGGGCCGGACGGCACGGTCTTCGCCTTCGGCGACGGCGACGACGTGCTCGATCTGCTCATCCCGGAGCGGTCGCTCGGGCCGGGGTTGCGCCGCACTGCGGCAGGCGTAGAGACCCAGGGCCTCGCCGCCGACCCGGACATGCAGGAGCGCGTGACCTCCAAGGCGCTGCTGGTCAACCTGGCGCGGGCCATGCCGCCGGGCCGGGCCGGCGCGGTCCGGCATCTGATCAAGCCGGCGCTCAAGATCGACGGCCCGCAGAGTCAGCCGCCTGTCGGAACCGAGGGTGACGTCGTCGACGCGGAGTACCGGGTGGTCGAGCCGGCCGAGATGCGCGGCTGGCTCGACGAGATCAAGCTCAAGCTGCTGCAGAGCGGCGAGCGGGACGCAAAAGCGGGTGAGGGCACATGATCGCCAACTACGACCGCCAGATCCGCGACATCATCCGGGCCACCGGCGCGGTCTTGCGCAACAACGGCCTGCCGCCGGTGTTCAAGTCATGGACCTTCACCCAGGAGCGCGGCCTGGCCGTGCTCTGTGGCGTTCTGGACGACGACCGGCTGACGGCCCAGGCCTCGCGGGCCGGCGACCGGCTCAAGCTGCGCGCCTATCACCACCCCGACATCCTGCACGACCTGAGCACGCTCCAGGACGGCCAGGTGACCGTCGTGCCGTGCAACTCGTCCGGGATGGGCTACGGCTTCGTGCTCAACGCCGAAGCCTTCACGCGCCTGCCGGAGATGGCCGCGCTGCCCGACTCGCTCCCGGCTGACTCGCTGCCGCTCGGCGTCGGCATTCAGAGCCGTTTCGTAATCCATGAACTCTTCTTCATCGAAATCTGACATAGGGTGCAATCCTCATCGTAGGCGAGAGATGGTCATGACAAGGGAACTCGCCGCCCGTTCAGGCGTCGTGATCCCGTCTAAAACGTCTTCGATGGCCCTGGCGATCTCGCTGCGGGCCTTTAGGTACATGGGCGAAAGGGGGTAGGGGCTAGCGCGCACCAATTGCTCCTCGAGCAAAGCACCCAGGCCGGGTTCAAAAGCCATCGGGTAACTGCTGCGCCGCGCCGGAAGATGATCGCTCACAGCGCTCCACTCGCCAAGGCGTTCCACATCCATCATCATGGTCACATATTCGGCGGCCAAACGGCGCTGGGCGGGGTCTTGCGCGAGGATGACCCATACCAAAGAACGCGCCAGCGTAAAACGCCCCGTAGAGACGGTGGGCACTGCGCTACAGCGAGAATCGGTGAGGAGAGCGCGATCGC